>Ga0209211_10002020_pt1 | contig 36147 bp, 34 predicted proteins | sample RifGroA2_FD_183992 | JGI IMG/M metagenome (GOLD analysis project Ga0209211, IMG submission 183992) | Groundwater microbial communities from Rifle, Colorado, USA - Groundwater A2 (SPAdes) (version 2) | ecosystem: Environmental > Aquatic > Deep subsurface > Groundwater | place: Rifle, Colorado... | reverse complement strand
TGCGATCGCGAAGGATCAAATTTGTGAGTTAGGCAGTGTTATTGTCGATAGACTAACGTATGGTCAGGATGCGTTAGTGATCGCGATCTGCTTCTAACGGGATTTATGCGAGCCCTTGCCCCGCTAGAAAATTTATATGAAGCTAGGTTGTATTCATAAAGAGTACAAAATTATATAAGAATCCAGTTTAAAAAGTGATTTTTAAAATTTTCTAACGGGGCTTGCAAAAAAGCTTTATCCGTGCTACACTCTTATCACTTTATTTGAATAAGCGAAAATGCTAAAAACTAAGGAAAAGTCAAAGGCCATCGAAGGTTTTAGGACCCATGATAAAGATACGGGGTCTTCCGCCGTGCAGGTTGCGATTCTTACCGAGCAAATCTCGCAACTGACCGCGCATCTTAAGAAAAACCCCAAAGACAACCACTCGCGCCGCGGGCTTCTTGGGATGGTCGCCAAACGCAAGCGCCTGATGGACTACCTGGCTAAGCATGAACCGAAGAAGCATGCTAGTGTAGCTAAGAAATTAGGATTAAAGAAATAAATTACAAATCACAAATAACAAATAGTTCGACAGCGCTCACCATCTCTTCGAGTCCGAGCCTCGGAGTCTAGGATCCGAGCCTGTCGAGGGACAAATTCCAAATCTCAATTTCTAATATTCAAACAATAATTTTTGGGATTTGGTGCTTGGAATTTGGTTTTTAATAAGCTATGTCGGTAATCAAACACAAAAACCAGCGCGTCGCGATTCTTTTTGACGTACAGAACCTTTACCACTCGGCCAAGAATCTCTACGGCGCGCGGGTGAATTTCGCGAATATATTGAAGCAGGCGACAGCCGGGCGACAGTTAATCCGCGCCGTCGGCTACGTTATTTCCACCGAGTCCGGCGAGGAAAAGGGATTTTTTGAGGCACTCACCAAAATCGGGATCGAACTTAAAGTCAAAGACTTGCAGGTATTTTCCGGCGGAATGAAGAAGGCCGACTGGGACGTGGGACTGGCGGTAGACGCCATACGCCTTGCAAACTTAGTGGATGCCATCGTGATTGTTTCGGGAGACGGAGATTTTATACCGCTTTTAGAGTACGTCCGCTCGTCCATGGGGGTGCAGGTGGAGGTCATGGCCTTTGGCCGTTCGACTTCAGCGAAGTTAAAAGAGATGGTGGATGATTTCACCGATCTCGGGGCTGAACCGGAAAAATACACCATCCGCATGTCGCGATCCCGCATAACATTTGCGCGCGGGCGCGCTCTGCGGGTGCCGGACGGTCCATTGGAGAATAACAGTGCCGAAGAAGAATCGTAATGAGGTCATCTCTAAACTCTTTTTCGTAACGAAACTGTATAATTTCGAGCGAGGCGAGGACGGACGACGAAGGTGTATATGGCTAATATACATCAAGGAGGACGGACGAAGCCGTAGCCGAAATTAGACAGTTGCAGTAGAAAAGGGAGTTTGGAGATAACCTCAATATATATTAAGAACGCATAATCAATTAAATAACTTAAGGGGGCAACTTTAAGAAAAGGAATGGGAAGACTTGCGATCAGTTTTCGTTTCAGTTTAATCGGTTGCACTTAACCGACACGAAAACTGACCAGGAGTCTTCTGCCGAACATTCGGCAGGCCCACCCTTTATCTCGAGGCGCCCTCTTAGCAATAATGATCAAGAAACATCATACCTACTCCCTTAATTTGGGAGGACGCGAGCTCACGATTGAGCTCGGCAAACTGGCGCCGCAGGCGAACGGCAGCGCCCTGGTGCGCTACGGCGACACCATGGTCTTGGCCACGGCCGTAATGAATAAGATACCGAAAGAGGGCGGCGACTTTTTCCCGCTTACCTGCGACTACGAAGAAAAATTCTACGCCGCGGGGAAGATCTCCGGATCGGCCTTCATAAAGCGCGAGGGACGCCCCTCGGAGGAGGCGGTGCTTTCGGGACGCCTGATTGATCGATCTATCAGGCCGCGCTTTAACCACCAGATACGAAATGAGGTCCAGGTAGTCACCACGATTCTGGCGTTCGACGGCGCAAACGATCCAGATGTTCCGGCGCTGGCTGGTGCTTCTTTGGCGCTCTCGCTTTCGGACATCCCGTGGGACGGGCCAATCGCTGGCGTTCGCGTCGGGCGCCTCAATGGCAAGTTTGTGTTAAACCCGACCTACGAAGAACGAATGACTTCTGACATTGATCTTTTGATTTCCGGGTTTTCGGGACACATCAACATGATCGAGGCCGGCGCCAAAGAGGTCAGCGAGGAAGAAATGGCCGAAGCCATCGAGTGGGGGCACGCGGAACTCAAAAAAATCATCGAGTTCCAAAAAACCATTATCGCCGAGCATCCCGTGACAAAAGCCGTGGTGCCACTCGCCGAACCCTCGCCGGAACTTGTCACTTTCATGCGCGAAAAAATAATCGCGCGGCTGGAGGAGGCGATGTACGCAGATATGCCTAAATTGGAAAAGTACGCCCTAAAAGACGCGATCGAAGCGGAATGGAAAGCTGTGGCCAAAGAAAAATTCGGCGACACCATCGCGCAAAGTTCCATCGAGTATGTTTTCCACGAAGCAGTTAACGAAATCGTCCACCGGGAACTCTTGGGAAAGAGCCGGAGGCCCGATGGCAGAAAACCCGATGAACTGCGCCCGCTTTCGGGCGAGGTGGGATTTGTTCCGCGCGTTCACGGATCGGGTCTTTTCCAGCGCGGCGAGACACAGGTGCTTTCGGTAATAACTTTAGGCGCCCCGTCGGACGAGCAGCGCTTTGACACCATGGAGGGAGAATTCAAGCGGCGCTTTATGCACCACTACAACTTTCCGCCCTACTCCGTGGGCGAGGTTGGCAGGATGGGCAGCGGGGGACGGCGCGAGATCGGGCACGGGAATCTAGCCGAGCGAGCAATGCTTCCGATTATCCCGTCGCGCGAGGACTTCCCATATACCATCCGCATCGTTTCTGAAACACTGGCCTCTAACGGATCTTCTTCGATGGCCTCGGTCTCGGCCTCGATTTTAGCGCTGATGGACGCGGGCGTCCCCATCAAGAAACCAGCGGCCGGAATTGCTATGGGGCTGATGATGGACGCAAAGGGGCATTACAAGGTACTCACCGATATCCAGGGGCCGGAGGATCATCACGGCGACATGGATTTTAAAGCGGCGGGCACGGCTGACGGCGTTACCGCGCTCCAGATGGATGTGAAAATCGAGGGCGTAACGCCGCAGATTCTTAAGGATGCCCTGGCGCAAGCAAAAAAAGCGCGTATGGAAATTTTGGAGGTGATGAGGGAGACCATCGCCGCGCCGAGGCCTGAGCTTTCGCCCAAAGCCCCGCGCATCGTCTCTCTTAAGATCAATCCGGATAAAATCCGCGATCTCATCGGCCCCGGCGGGAAGATGATCAACCAGATAATTGACGCCACCGGCGCCCAGATTGACGTGGAGGATGACGGCTCTGTCTTTGTCACCGCAGAAAACCAGGCATCCGGCGCCGAGGCCGTGGAATGGATCAAAAAAGTCACGCGCGAGATCATCCCGGGCGAGATTCTTGAGGGCCCGGTCACGCGAATTTTTGAATTCGGCGCGATGGTGGAGGTGGCGCCGAAACAGGAGGGGTTGATTCACATTTCGGAGCTCGCGCCGTATCGGGTGGAACGGGTTACTGATATAGTGAACGTAGGCGATATTGTTCCCGTCAAAGTCAAAAATATTGACGACCAGGGCAGAGTCAATCTTTCGCTAAAAGACGTGCCGGGACGCTACTCCGAGGAAGATATTTCGCGCTACCAAGCGGCGCATCCCCAGACAGGGACGGGATACCCGCCGCACCGCGGCGGCGCCCCCACGCATCGCCGAGAGGATCGCGGACGAGGGCCCAGGCGCTACTAATAAAATTCGGTCTACAGCCAACCGACCACTGGCTACCGCCACGCTGTAGACGGAAATTTTGCTTATCTAAATAATTCTATGCCGGTAGAATTTTCGAACACGACCGAGATTCAAAAACTGGGGGCCAATGTCCGCACCATGAAGTCGGACGTTTCGGAGTTCCTGGCGAGTACCAAGCCCTCACTGATTAAGATTCTGTCGAATCAGATAGAGGAGGAGCGCGCCGGGCGCGCTGTAAGGCTGTCTTTCGGCGCGCACTATGCTGGGAAAATCGGAGCGGCGCTGGTAATTCTTGCTTCCATCGGCGTTCTCGCGGCCGGCGGATATGTTGCCTTTCGCTTATTCAAGAAAGCGCCGGAACAAACTGCGAACGTCCTTATCCCGCAGCCGTTTTTCCGCACCGAACTTTCGGAGACTATGGATCTCAGCGAGCTTCGTGGCGGAAGCCCGGGAGAAAAACTTTCCCGAAGCGCTCGCATCAAAGAGACAGGTGATCTCATGAAACGTTTGATCATTCTTACCGAGAACGACGGCGGGGAGCCTCTGCGTGCCGTCAACGCCGAAGAATTTTTCGAAGCCGTTGATATTCGCGGCACTCCGGCGTTCCTAAAGACGCTCTCCGGTCCTGTCATGCCGCTTTCACATAAATCAGCCGGCAGAACGCGTTTTGCGGTGCTTCTTTTGACTAACGACGCCAATCGCGCGCGCGCCGAACTGCTTCGCGACGAGCATAATTTGGCTTTTGAATGGCCTGTGATATTTCTTGACCAAAAACCCGAAATCAAAATCCTCCCCTATGAAGACCGCATCTACCGAAATATCAGCTACCGCATTGCGCCCTTCGACCCAGTTAACGATCTGCAACTTGCCTACGGCGTCTTCTCCGCAAAAGATTATCTTATCTTTGCCTCATCGGAAGAGACCTTCCGCGCCATCATTAATCGGCTTTATGAAGCAAGCTGATTTTCCCCCGCGAAGTTGCCTCGGGCGCGCGAGTGTGAAATAATACAGCAACCAATATGCCTAACAAGACAGAAATATCGGAACTCTGCGAGGCGCTCGAACGCGAAAAGGAGCGGCTGGAAAAAAGCCTTTCGAGTTTTGCGAAACGCGACCCAAAAGACGCTTCCAACTGGAACGCGCGCTATCCGGAGATGAGCGATGAGGGAGCGGATCGGCTGGATGCTGATGAGAACGCCGACGAGGTTGAGGAGTATGATACGCTTCTCGAAACCGAGGAGACTTTGGAAACACGCCTCCGCGATGTTAACCGAGCGCTGGAGAATATCGGGGGCAGTTCGTATGGTGCCTGCGAATCATGCGGCAGCGCCATTTCAATGGAGCGCTTGCGGGCTAATCCGGCGGCGCGGTTTTGCATCGAGCACGCAAAATAAATTCGAAACTAAAAATGAAAATGTAAAAATTATTGTCGCCAAAAATGTTTCGCGAAACATTTTTGGCTTCTCTTATTTTTAATTTTTAGATTTGACTTTTTAATTTAACCCCATGCCGCAGACTATCTATTCCGCGCAGGTCACCGGGCTTGACGCCGAACCGATTCGCGTGGAAGTCGATATAACACCGGGCCTCCATATCTTCGCGCTTGTCGGCCTCGCGGACAAGGAGGTGCAGGAGTCGCGGGAGCGCATCAGCGCCGCTATCAAGAACATCGGAGCTCTGGCGCCGCATAAAAAAGCCCAGCGCGTAATCGTGAACCTGGCGCCGGCCGATCTCAAAAAGGAGGGGCCGGCTTTTGATTTGCCGATTGCGCTGGGGTATCTTCTCGCCTCGGAGCAGACAAAATTCGATATCAATGGCCGCATGTTTATCGGCGAGCTCGGGCTTGACGGGACGGTCCGGCCGGTGCGCGGGACGCTCGCTATCGCGATTCTTGCAAAGGCCGCGGGATTTCGCGAACTCTACGTGCCGGAAGGCAACGGAAAAGAGGCGGCGTTTGTGCCGGGGATTTCAATTTTTGAGGTTGGTAATGTAAAGGACTGTCTGGATCACCTGGAGGGACGCGCCGCGCTTAAGCCCGTAATCGCAACCGAGCTTACCGACGCCGACGCCTTATACGAACACGATCTTGCGGACATCCGCGGCCAGGAATCGGCCAAGCGGGCGCTTGAGATCGCCGCGGCCGGCGGACACAATATTCTATTCTCCGGCCCGCCGGGAACCGGAAAAACGCTGCTCGCAAAAGCTCTCGCCTCTGTACTGCCGCCGCTTTCACTGGAAGAAGCCATCGAGGTCACAAAAATTTATAGTGTCGCCGGGCTGACACGGAACGAAATCTCGCCAATCGCCGCGCGCCGCCCTTTCCGCAGCCCGCACCATACCGCCTCGAACGCCTCGATTATCGGCGGCGGCACGAATCCGCGCCCGGGCGAAATATCCCTCGCGCATCGCGGCGTGCTGTTTCTTGATGAGTTCCCGGAATTCCAGCGGCCGGTTTTAGAAGCTCTCCGTGAACCACTGGAGGAGCGGCGCGTTACGGTTTCCAGGATGCGGGGCGTCGTAACTTATCCGGCCGACTTTATCCTGGCCGCGGCCATGAATCCCTGCCCCTGCGGCAACTTGGGTAACCCCCGCGCCAATTGCGTCTGCACCTCGGGCGCCATTATGAAATACCAAAGAAAAGTTTCGGGGCCCTTGATGGACCGCATTGATCTTCATGTTACCGTGCCGAATCTGACCTACGAAAAACTGGAAAGAGGATCAGCGGGGGAATCGTCAGATAAAATGCGCCAGCGCGTCCAGAAAGCCAGGAAAATTCAAACCGAGCGGCTGAAAGACGAAAAGATTCTAAAAAATAGCGAGATGGGGGTCAAGCAGGTTAAGAAATTCGCCGCGCCCGATGATGCGGCGAAATTAATTTTGCGAAACGCCATAGATAAATACGCGCTCTCGGCGCGCGGTTATCATCGCCTCTTAAAAGTGGCGCGCACGATTGCCGACTTAAATGGAGAGAAAACTATAAGCCAAAGACACGTTTTGGAAGCCCTTCAATACAGGCGGGAGCAGGAGATGTAATTTGGAGATTAGAACTTAGAGATTAGAGATCGGACAATTTTCATTATCTAAGTTCTTAGTTCTAAGCTCTTAGTTCTGATCTTTAAGATCTCATCCCTAAGTTCTGATCTCTTGATTCTTGCCCCTATCCGCTATTGTCTTAATGTAAGGTAACCCTTCGACTCGGCTCAGGGTGATCCCTCGTTACACTTGGGATCAAAACGGATTCCTCGCTCCGTGAACCTCAAAATGTACGTGGCATCCTGTCGCGCCACGAGTATTCCCCGTGTTTCCGATAAGCCCGATGATCTGGCCGCGTGAAACTTGCCCCCCGGCGCTTACAAGATTGCGTGAATTGTGAGCATACAATGTCTGCGTTCCATTGGGATGGTCAATGACTAAAAAGACGCCGAATCCTCCGTTCCATCCGGTGCCGCGCGCCGTAAGCACCCGCCCGTCCGCCGCAGCAAAAATCGGCGAGCCGCAAGAGGTGGCCAGGTCAACGCCATTTCTGCCGTGAATCCCCTGTGATTTGCGCCCTCCATCAATCGGGCGCTGGAAGTATCCGGCAAGACTCGGCAGGGCGGCGTATCGCTGGGAGGCCGCCGGGCTAGGAGCCGCCTCGCTGTAAAGCTCGCCGTCAGGAATAACGATCTCATCTCCCGCCACGAGCGCCGCGCCGGCGGCCAGCCCGTTAAAAGCCAAGATTTCTGATGAGTCTCCTTTATATTTTTGGGCGATTGAGTCAATCGTATCCCCCTTCTTTACCACGTGCTTGACGCCCGAAACCGGCAGGATAAGAAGCTGGTCCCCAACCTGAATGGCGGAGGCGCTTTTGAGCTGATTCGCCCAGGCGATAGTATTCACGGAAACATTGAAGGTCTTGGCGATGGCGCTCGGAGTGTCCCCGGGCTTTACAATGTAAATAAAGATACGGTCTTGATCGGGGTGGTCCTGTACCGTCCCCAGAGGATTAGCCGGAGCCATTAAGGCGCTTTCCTGCACGACATTCAAATCGGGGACCTTGGGATCGCCAGCCGATTCCGGGTTAGGGATTGCGGATAGTATCGGCGCGATGTACGAGGCCGCTTCGATTTCTTGTATTAAGTCGTTCTTATCAACGCCGAGGCTGGCTTGGGCAAAGAATTTAAAAAGTTCAGAAAAAAATCCTGCGTGGGCGTATGCGGGGGCAACCAACAAAATAGACAGAAACAGAGCCGCGGTGCCGCCGGCTAATCGCACGGACAGCAAGCCGCGCCTGCGCGTATCTTCAGAGCCAGGAATCGTCTTGCCATTATTATCTGATACTCTCGGGTAGGTAAATTTCAAGTTGGTGAACCCCGGCGGATCTGCGGCGGGATATGGCGCTTTCGTCCGTCTCCCAGTTTGGTGCAACCGGGGGAGTACAAGTATGTAGTCTAGCACCGCGACCCCACTGGTCAACTGACAGAATTTACCAAATCATGTCTTGCTTCACTAAAAAGTCCATTATCTAAGCCATAATTTTATCTAACCTAAGCTGTTTCTAGACCTAAAGGACATTAATGTCCTTTAGCTTGACTGTGTATAACTCAATTTGCATGTCCTTTATGTCCTATATAGAATATTGGTGTCAGGCAGAACCGGTGAGCAGAACAAAGTTGGCGGCTCCTATCGGAGCCCCTTCATCGAACCAACGTCGTGCTACTAGTTCTTCCCGATTATCTCTTCCTGCTCTTTCGACCAACCATGACTCGGTTGGATGCCCCAGCCGATGAAATATCTGGACGAGAGTCCTGCGTTCCCGCCTCCGGAGATGCCTCTGGGGGCGCTTCTTTTTTGGAAGTCGAGAACCGATAAGGTAACATTCTTCTGTGGAACATATCCTCAAGGGGCTTAATGAAAAACAACGCCAAGCCGTCCTGGCGCCCGACGGCCCCATATTAATCATTGCCGGCGCCGGGTCCGGTAAAACCAAGGCGTTGACCCATCGCGTGGCTTATTTGCTGGCCCGGGGCGTTCCGCCGGGAGAGATGCTGGCTGTTACCTTCACCAATAAGGCGGCGGAGGAGATGCGGACAAGAATTGGCAAGCTGTTGCAGAACCCGGGTATCAGAGATCAGAACTTAGAGATTCGGGATCAGAGATTAGGAGATACTCATTATCTAAGCTCTAATCTCTTAGCTCTTAGCTCTGGGGCCATGCCTTTCATTGGCACCTTTCACTCCTTTGCGCTCCATATTCTGCGGCGTGAGGCCAAAAAGCTAGGTTTTACGCCGCGTTTTAGCGTTTTTGACGAGGATGACTCACTCGCCCTCTTAAAAGAAGTAACCAAAGACCTCAACATCTCCGCCGAACAATACCCCGCAGGGACGATTCAAAACATAATCTCATCGCTCAAAAACCAGCTAATCGCTTCTGATGAATACGCGAGCGAGGAGGGTCCGTTCGCCAAGACCATAGCGCGGGTTTATACCGAGTACCAGCGGCGGCTAAAAGATGCCAATGCCATGGACTTTGACGATCTTCTGATGTGCCTGGTTGCGCTTTTTGAAAAAGACTGGGAGACGCTGGAGTTTTATCAAAATCGCTTCCGTTACATCCACATAGACGAATATCAGGACACCAATCATGCGCAGTACCGGTTAGTGACACTGCTGGCAAGCAAACATAGAAATATTTTTGCCATCGGCGATGATGCGCAATCAATTTATTCCTGGAGGGGCGCGGATTTTGCCAACATCCTTTCGTTTGAAAAAGACTGGCCAGACGCCGCCGTCATTATCCTCGATCAAAACTATCGCTCCACGCAAAATATTTTAGACGCGGCGCATGGCGTCATCTCCAAAAACATCCTGCAAAAAGAAAAAAAACTTTGGACCGAAAATCAAAAAGGCGAAAATATTTTTCTCGTGCCGGTGGCCAATGAGCGTCACGAGGCGGCGTTCATCGCGGAAAAAATTGCCGACCTTTTCGAGAGTAACCACCATCCGGAAGAGATCGCCGTGCTATACCGCACCAACGCCCAGTCGCGCGTGATTGAAGAGTCGCTGATTCGCGCGGGGATCCCGTACCGCATCGTCGGCGGGGTCAAATTTTATCAGCGAAGGGAAATCAAAGATTTAGTCGCGTATCTGCGGGTGCTTGAAAACGAGCGCGACATTGTGTCACTCCGACGCATCGCCAACGTCCCGCCGCGCGGCATCGGGAGAGTAGCCATGGCAAAACTTCTTGCTGACGACGCCAAGGCCATGAACGCGCGCGAGCAGGTAACTACTGCTGGATTTCTTGGATTACTTGCAGACCTGAAAACGGAAAAGTTAAAATCGGCGCCGGCGGCTTTTTTGAAATATCTCGTGAAAAAAATTCTCTACCAGACATATCTCGCCGATGATTCGCGATCCTCCGAGGAGCGCTGGGAAAATGTCAAAGAATTCATATCGCTCGCCAGGCGCTATGACGACTTGCCGACGGAAGAAGCCTATACAAAACTCCTAGAGGACGTTGCGCTTGTACAAGAGACGGATGATTTGAATTTGCGCGCTCGTGCGGTGCACTTAATGTCGCTCCACGCCGCCAAGGGACTCGAGTTTCGCGCGGTTTTCATCGTCGGGCTTGAGGAGGGGATTTTCCCGCATGGCAGAGCCATGTTATCGCCCGCCGAGCTTGAGGAGGAACGGCGGCTTTGCTACGTCGGCATCACGCGCGCCAAAGAAAAATTGTATCTTTTGTGGGCGGCGCACCGCATGGTATTTGGCTCAACTCAAGTCAATCCGCCGTCGCGCTTCCTCAAAGAAATTCCGGCGGAAGTCTATGACGTCCACAATACCAACTTGCTTGGCGAAGGAATCCTGGATGACGACTATCTAGTTAAAGAAGATGAATAATCCATCTGTACCAATAGACTAGTCTATTGGTACAGATGGATTTCCGCTAGTATGACCGATCCTGACACAAAACTGTTACCGCCTTGGGACCAGCACAAGCCCAATAAGTTGCTCGGCCAGCATTTTTTGGTTGATAAAAATATCCTGCAAAAAATCATAGGGGCCGCGGCGATCAAGAATACCGACACGGTGCTTGAGGTCGGGCCGGGTTTGGGGATTTTAACATTTGAGATTGCTAAGCGCGCCGGAAAAGTCGCGGCGGTGGAAAAAGATCCCGCGCTCGCCGAAACTCTAAAAAAAGAAATTGAAAAACGCGGGATAACGAATATCGAAGTGATTGCGGGCGATATTCTCAAAATGCCCAGGGAACTGTTCGCGCGAATAGTGCCTTATCGCGTGATCGCCAATATCCCCTACTATTTGACGGCACGCCTCCTGCGAAAACTTCTGGAAGAAGTTGCGCAGCCGAAAGAAATTATTTTCACCATTCAAAAAGAAGTTGCGGAACGCATTGTCTCAAGACCTCCGCGTATGAGCCTCTTGGCGCTCGGCGTGCAACTGTACGGTACGCCGAAAATATTATTTACAATTCCCAAGAGTGCGTTTTGGCCGGTGCCGGAGGTGGAGGCGGCGTTGATCAAAATCGAAAACATCTCCAAAAATATTTTTTCGGAGAGCGGCGTCTCCGAATCTGGACTCTTTAGCATCGCCCGCGCGGCCTTTCAGACCAAACGTAAAATTCTGCTAAACTCGCTGGCGCGCCAAACCTCAATCGACAAAGCGTCTTTACAAATCACTCTCGCCTCGCTTGGCATCACCCGCTTGGCTCGCTCGGAGGAACTTAGCGTCGGGCAGTGGATAAGCCTCGTCGCCAGACTCGACAAAAACAGTTAGTCTGTAGTCATGAATCGGCAATTTATAGCGCTATCTATAGTGTTTGCGGCGTTTTTGGCGCTCTTTATCCTGCCTTTGGCGTGGGAGCCGAGTGTCGCCGAGGCTAGCCTTGCCACCGGCGGGCTGGTTCCTTTTGGTGGCAGAATCCTGACATCCACGCCGTGCAGTGAGGGGCAATGGATTACCGTAGGCCCCCCGCGGCCGGGGTCCTTTATACTCACCGCGGGCTCGATTTTATACGCCTGGTATCAAATTTACCGTCCGGGGCCGTGGGTGAAGGGAATCGCGCGACCGATCACGGTGCCCTGCACAGTGCCGTGTCCCGCCGGGGAGTGTCCTATCGGCACCGGTTTACAGATCGATAAAGTTGGTACCAGCTTAAAATAGCAGCAAGGGGCAAGAACTTCGGTTATACACACCTAATTCAGATGTTATACGGGCTATAATAAACACATGGGAATCAAATCCCATGTGTTTTCGCTAACGAATAAACGAGCGCTCATTTGGGGCGCCCTCTTTAGCTTGTTCGCGCTTGGAGGTTATGTAACCATACTGGCTATTTCTTCATACAAAACCGCCCAAAGGGCAGAGACAATTATTGCGCACCAAAATGAGACGATCGGCCAAAACCAGCTTTTAGAGGATGGAGATGGCGATGGACTGAAAAGCTGGGAGGAGATTATCTGGAAGACCGACCCCCAAAACCCCGACACCGACGGCGACGGGGTAAGCGACGGCAATGAAATCGAGCAAGGGAAAGACCCTCTTGTAAAAGGCGGGGGCGACCCCAACCGAACGCCGCTAACGCAAGAAATTAAAACTGTGGAGGGGGGGCTTACGGAAGAGCTGGCAAAAGCCGTGATCGAAAGCGGGGCCCTAAAGAACGCTCTCGATAAAAACCCAAGCGAGCTTCCGACTTCATACTTGAAAAATGTCGGAGCGACATATCAGTCGAGCGGACAAGAGTTGGTCTCGCAAGGGACTAAGGAATTGCGCTATTCGCCCGCTGGTGACCACAAGGCGATCAAAAATTATTTTAACGCTGTTGCCGCGATCTACACCAAACACTTCGACTCGCAGGAAAAAAGCGAGTTCCAGGCTTTCGAAGAAATCGTGAACAACTACCGAAAATCAGAAAATGAAGCTTTGCTTAAAAACTACCTCGCCGCCGCAGAATCGTCCTGGAACGAATACAAATTACTCGCAGCGCCTCTTGCGGTAAAAAGTTTTCACGAACGCGGGGCGGAGCTGGCGTTAAAAACCATTTTTGAACTTCGCGCCCTCGATAATTTCGAAAAAGACCCGGCCATGACGATTTTGGCGCTCCAAGGACGCCTCCAAACCAAGATTGGCATCGGCAGAATGTACGGCGAGGAGATAAAACAATGGATCGAAAGCCAAAAAATCGCCTTCACCGAAAACGACGCAGCGCGAAGGTTTTTTAATTGGTAACGGCGGCTTCCGAAAAAATGGGTAACATTCTTCGAAAAGCAGAAAAAGTCAAAAAAACATCCGGGTACTGGGTGGTGGGCTTTTTGATGCTTGCGATTCTCGCGCCATTTGTAGCGCTGCCAAGAGCCGCAAACGCCCAAGGAGCATTTATTGGCCGGTGCGGCGGCGGACTCTTGAGCTTTGCGGTGGGATACGGCATCGGACTCGGGAAAGCTGCGGTGCAAATAGCGACGGCGGAAGCGGAACGTGTCGCCGCAGCCCTTGTTGCGGTTCCAGAACTGGACGTGATAGCGCCCGAATCAACAACGATACCAACTGCCGATACGCAAGCATCCGCCACCGGCGGATTCTGGGAAAATCTGGAAAATAAGGTAAAAGAAAAATGCCTCGACGGATTATGGCAAGAGATCGCCAAAGCCATCATCCGCCAGATGCGCAATATGGTAATCCAATGGATCTACACGGGGAACTTCGGCGGGACACCGACGTTCGTCCAGAATTACCAGTTCGATGCGCGCCAGACAGCCGAGAATGCTACGCGGATCTTTATGTCAAAACTCACGCGGATAGATTTTTGCAATTACTTCCCCCAAAGCCCCGCGGTGAATTTAAGCTTCAGCGTTGATTTGCGGCTTGGGCTTGAGTGCTCCCTTCAAAAATCCTTCCCAGAATTCGTTGCGGCGATCAACGCGCCGGGGGATCTTTCTTTGAGAGACAGAATTCTTCTGGACGCACCGGAAAACGATCCTTTGTGGGTTGAGCTTGACGCCAGGCTAAAGCTTTCTAACGAAATCGCGGCGGCCAAGAGAGCGCGTGAAACAGAGGTGGTCTCGGGCAGCGGGTTTGAGGGCATCAGAACGTGCGCCAAAAAAGAGGTGTTCGCCCCCGCCCGGTACTTACATCAAGTATCGGGGGAGGTCTGCTATGCCGACGCATTTGGCGCATACCCCGACGGGTGCGTCCTCCAGCCGGCTATCGAGTACTGCGCCGAATACAAACAAACTACCCCTGGCAGGGCGTTGGCGGACTTAATAACGGAGCCTATCAAATCTGAATTCCGCGAGGGTGAACTGGTTGACGAGTTCGGCGAGGCGATCGCTCAAATTGTGAACGCGCTAGTCGGCAAAATGATTAACGAGGGACTAAACAGGACTTTTGGGCCATGATTAAAATAAGGCGCAATCTTATTCTGGTTACACTAGCTATCGCATTTTTGAGCTTCGCGGCGCTGACTCCGTTTGGTTTCGTAAGCGCTGAAGAAGCCGACGACGCATTAAACACTAATGTCAACACGCAGCGCGACCGCGTCAGCGGCGAGGCCGGGAATATAGGCGACACATCCAGCTCTGATTTTCAAAGGCAGCAACAAGTTTCAAGACAAGCATTTGATGCGCAGACCAACAATTCAGAAAATATTCCTTGCGGCTACACCGATGTGGGCTGCTGGATACTGAAAGCCATAAACTATATCGTTGACACTTTGGGGAACTTGCTCGGCATAATCCCCATCGCCCTTTTCACGGGCGCGATTAACCTGAACGCGGTGGATTACATCTCAACCGTGCCGGCGGTAAAAATCGGCTGGGGCATGGCGCGCGACGTGGCGAATATGTTTTTCATCATAATCCTCGTAATTGTCGCGATCGCCACGATTTTCGACCTGCAAAGTTTCAATGTGAAAACGGTTCTGCCGAAATTGATTCTCATCGCGCTCGTTATAAACTTCAGTATGGTTATCGGTCTTTTTGTTATCCAGCAAAGCAATAGTCTAGCGAACGTGTTCTATCAACGCCTGGTACCCCAAGGAAAAACTTTGCAAAATTCACTGGAAAACATCGTAAACTTCGAGCGCGCAGTCGCCGAAATACAGGGGCAGGTGACTCAAAGGACTAACATGGCTGGGGGGGTTGATGCTGTTATTAGCGCGCACAAAAGTAAAGTGCCGTGGGATATTACCTTAAATAGTTGGGGCGGCGGACCCGGACAATTTATAACAGTGGGGAAAGAGCAATGCGGGGACGGCGTAGATAAAAGCAATTATGGGGGGAATCAACGCGGCATCTGTGAAAACTGGGAAAACGGCGTTAAAGCCGCAATAAACGGCGAAAAAGATATATACTGGCGCATCGCCATATCAATCGTCGCTAAGTTATTCATCTATCCCGTGGCCGCGTTTGTGTTTCTGGCGGGAGCGGCGCTGCTTATTGTGCGGTACGTGGCCTTGGTGTTTTTGCTGATACTGGCGCCCCTCGCTTTTCTTAGCTACCTGCTGCCTAGCAGGCTAAACCAATGGACGGAGTGGTGGACGAAGCTTTTCAGTTACTCATTCTTTTTCCCGGCGTTCATGTTCTGCTTAATGTTCTCCTTTTTATTGCTGGCAGAACTCCAAACAATGCTGGGAGGATTCGGGGAAACGCTTCTTTCTTACGCGCTCGGAATCGCTTTTCTCATAGGATCGCTGATTGTTTCGCAAAAGATGGGTGTAGCTGGCGCAAGCACAGCCGTCGGGCTTGGCAAGAAATATTCGACGGGCGTGAAAAATTGGGCTAAGGCCCGGACGCTTCGCGCCGGAGCCGGCGCCATGGAGGCGACCTCAACCCAGCTCTCTAAAATGGCGGGAGGCGAGGGCATGGGACGATTTGGGCGCCTTGCTACCTTAATTCCTAGAACTGTTCTGGCAAGGCCGGCTGCTCGTGCGGCGGAGGCGCTGGCTCGCGCCGGCGGCGCAGCCGTAAAAGAACGCGAGGAGTCTTACAAGAAACTCGATTCCAGAGCGCTCGCTAGCGAGTACAACCGCGCCGTCTCGCCGGAAACACAAAATACGATCCTGAAGATTGCCTCGGAGGAAGGAAAATTGAAGGACTTCTCCGACGAGCAAAAAGCCAAAGCCTACACCGACGCATTGGCTAAGGGCGAGAAGGGCGTAAAAATGGCGCGCGCGATTGAAAACGCTCATCCGGAAACGGCAATCGAGCATCATAAGAAGCGCGAAGCGGCGGCGCAAACGGCGTTTAACGACGCGGATCAACGCGCGCGAATTGATCCTAACAATCAAGCGGCGCAAGCAGACCTAGCGCAAGCCAGGCAAGAACTTGGGAGCGTCAGCGAGAATGTCCAGCGACAAAAATCGCGCGTTATAAGTTCGATTACTAAGAAGAACATCGAGGAGCGATTGAGTGAAAAAATATTTGATGATCCGGAGGCGGTGAGAGAGATGGCAAGAAGCTGGTCGAAGGATCAGATAGAGGCCGCCATGGACAGATTCGGCCAGACCTTCATCGACCAATATACGAGACAGCTGGAAGAACTAGCGAAGTCTACCCCCAACACGCGGGCAGAGGCGGAATTCAACGAGATTATCAACGATCCTGCGATGCGTAAATTCATCATTACGAGCTCGCTTTTTGACACTCTTGCCCCCACGGCAAAACAAAAAGCGATCGCGCGCGCCCAAAGAGGCGGGAGACAGCGCGCAGGAGATGACAATAACCCGCCGCCACCTCCTCCGCCCACAATCATAATCGCGCCGCCTCCGCCTGGAATAACACCTAGAGGCGGCGGCCCCGGACGCCCCGGGTACAATCCCCCTCCTCCATCCGGTAATAACCCGCCGCCAAATCCATAAAAGATTCGAACTATGACTCTTGCTTCGGAAAGATTCTTCGAAAAATACAACAAACTTCCCAAAGACGTCCAACGGGCGATGTTTAGTTCGCTGACCTCGGATCGCATATTCGAAATCGGATCGAAGCACGGTCTCGCGATAGACAAAATGGGACTGTTGTCGCAGGAAATCGGCGTGGTGCTGCTTGGCGAAAAACGCGCAAGCCAGTTCGTTGAAAGCCTGCAAAAAGCACTCGGTTTGAACCATGAGAAGGCGTATGAGATCGCGCAGGATGTGAATCACTCGATCTTTTACGAAATCCGCGAAAATCTGAAAAAAATCCACGGCGTGCCGGTTACCGAGGCGTTGATCCCGGAAAAACCGTTGGGGGTTCAAACGCCTGTGGTTAAAGCCGCGGCGGCCGCGCCGCAGACGCGGCCGCAAATCCCGAAACCGCAAACGACGTCAACCGTAGCGGTATCGCAAGCGCCAAAACTACCCGCAGCGCCCGGCCCGACGGCGCCGACCCTGCAAGTTGCGGTGGCGCCGAGCGCGCCAGCCGCGTCCTTAGGCCAGCCGAGACCGATCGCCGCCGAGCAACCGGCCGCGAATGCGAGAGCCGCGGGAGCGCCAACATACTGGAGAGTGCTGGATACGGCAAAAAAAGACGCGGCGCCAATGCAGCCCGCCGCACCCATCCCCCCGAATGCGCCATCGACAAAAGCTGAGGTCTCATTGAGTAACGGGGTAAATCACGAGATTGAGGAAAACAGAAAAGGGTCGCTCGCCCGCATCGAGCAAAAAGAGGAGGAGCGGGCGCTTGGCGTGCAGATAACGTCGGCGCCGAGGCCGTCCAGACTCGCGTCGCAAAACTTGCTGGAGAACGAAGTCGGCACGATCTTAGGCGGCAGCACCCCGATGAAGCCGCGCGAGGCCGTGCCGCCAAATCTTCCCATCGCGCCGCCCGCGACGCGCCCAGCACCCCAAGCCGCAGTAGCCGAACCAGCAGGACCGGCGGAGAAAACGTCACCCGTTAGCGTACCGACGCCGCCCCAAAAAACCGAGTGGGCTAAGCCGCCCCCGCCGTTGCCCAAAATTCAAGTACCGCAATCGCCCGCGCCTAAATCGGTTGGCGGGGACCCATATCGTGAGCCTATTGAGGGATAGGTGATGGGTTAACGGTGATAGATTATAGATAATGTAAAGTTAAAAAATCAAAATGAAAAATGACAACGCAAAATTCAAAATTACGACGCGAGATTTTATCATTGTAAATTGTCATTTTGATGTTTGATATTTACATTTTGAATTTATGAAAGTATCCACCCTGTTAGAGGTAAGGCCCCGCGGGCGCCCGCTGACATCTATTACCCGTAACTTGTAACCTACGTTATGCGCCAATACCAAGTGCCGCAATTCATCGATATAGAAGACAAGATTATTGGACCCTTAACCATCCGCCAATTTATCTATCTCGTCGGCGGAGGAGCGATTGCGGTCATGGCTTTCTATACGCTTAATTTCTTTTTCTTCATTCTTGTTGCGACCCCAGTCGCGCTGCTTGCGCTGGCGTTGGCTTTTTACACCGTTAACGGCATCCCCTTCCGTAAAGTGCTATTCAACGCTATTGCGTACTTTACCAAGCCACACCTTTATATTTGGAAACAGCGCCGCCCCGAAACAAAGAAGGCTCTGCCGCAGCCGGAGAAAAAAGAGATTTCACTCTTAAAGACCCCGACACTTTCCGAATCCAAGCTGCAGGACCTGGCGTGGAGCCTAGACATTAAAGAAAAGCTGGAAGAGTAACCTATGCCCGAAATTCCAGAGTCTAAAAAATCAAAAACTGCCAAGGCCTCGCAAGATTTTCTCACCGTCGAGACCGTCCGCGACGGCGTGGCGGTGTTGAAAAACGGGGGGCTTCGCATGATCTTGATGGCCTCGGCTTTTAATTTTGCGCTGAAGGCCCCCGAAGAACAGGACGCGATTATCGCGCAGTACCAGAATTTCTTGAACTCAATCGATTTCCCGGTCCAGTTCGTGATTCAGTCGAGAAAATTGAATATCGAGCCGTATCTCGCCATGATGCGCGAGTACGAAAAAGCGCAGGAGAATGAACTTCTGAAAATCCAAACCGGCGAATACATCGAGTTTGTACGCGAGTTCGTCGACCTTTCCAATATTATGACGAAGAATTTCTATGTCATTGTGCCGTTTAATCCTTCGGTGGCGGAAAAAGCCGGCGTCAATGCGCTTCTGGGGTCAATCTTCGGCGGGGCGGGGAGAAAGCCTCGAACCGATAACGGCAGCTTCACCGAATACAAAACCCAGCTCCTGCAGCGGGTGGATGCGGTGCAACTGGGGTTGCAGCGCATCGGCATCCGCTCGGTGATTTTAAGAACCGAGGAGTTGATCGAGCTTTTTTACAGCACCTACAATCTGCAGGAGCTGGAAAAAGGGAAGGCGGGAGCGGCGGAAAAAGACCAGGCGAATGCTTAACGTAAAATATGTTTGACTTTTTGAAACCGAATAAAAAGCCCGAAGAAGAAATACTCGCGGTCTTCCCCGAGGAGATCTACCGCGCGGGCGAGCTTTCGCTGCGTGATGTGATTTCGCCCTCGGCTCTCGAGGTAAATCCGTCTTTTCTGCGGCTAGGCGAAAAATTCGTGCGCACGCTATTTGCCTTTTCCTACCCCAGATATCTCCATACCAATTGGTTCACGCCGATTATCAACATGGATAAGGTTTTTGATATCTCGATGTTCATACATCCGGTTGACACCGCCATCATTCTTAACCAGCTGCGGAAAAAAGTGGCGCAGGTGCAATCACAGATCTCCATGCGCGAAGAAAAGGGATTGGTGCGCGACCCGGCGTTGGACACGGCTTATCGCGACCTGGAGGAATTGCGCGATAAGCTCCAACAGGCGACTGAAAAACTTTTTAACTTCGCCCTCTACATCACCATCTACGGCGATTCCGAGGTAGAACTCAACAAACTTGAGACCGCCATTAAATCTTCGCTTGAAGCCAAGCTGGTTTATATGAAGCCGGCGCTCTTCCAGCAGGAAGAGGGGTTCCAGTCAACACTGCCCCTAAACCAGGATGAGCTATTGATCCACAATTACATGAACTCCTCGCCTATCTCCTCGACGTTTCCCTTTGTTTCGTTCGATCTCACCTCGAACAAGGGAATAATGTTCGGCGTCAACCGCCACAACAACTCCCTGATTCTTTTTGACAGATTTTCCATGCCTAACGCCAACTCCGTAACCTTCGCCCAGTCCGGCGGCGGCAAATCTTACGCTACTAAGCTTGAAATTCTGCGTTCCTTGATGATCGGCACGGATGTTGTCGTGATCGACCCCGAACGCGAATACGAGTATCTGGCGGAGACCGTGGGCGGCCGGTACTTTAACATCTCGTTAAACTCCCCGCATCACATCAATCCATTCGATCTCCCGCCGCCGCGCGAGGACGAGTCGCCGGCGGATATTCTCCGGTCAAACATCATTAACCTGGTCGGTCTTTTCCGCATAATGCTGGGTGGTCTCTCGGCCGAAGAGGACGCGGTGCTCGACCGCGCCATAACGGAAACCTACGCCTCAAGAGACATCACCCCGGAGACGAATTTTGTGACAGCCAACTTCCCCACGCTTTCGGACCTGGCGCTGGTTTTGGCTAACAGCGAGGGCGGCGAGTCTTTGGCCCAGCGCCTCAAGAAATACACCGAGGGCACCTGGGCGGGGTTTTTGAACCAGCCGACCAATCTCAATATTGATTCAAAGCTGGTGGTCTTTTCCGTGCGCGACATGGAGGAGGAGCTGCGCCCCGTGGCTATGTATATTGTGCTCCACTATATCTGGAACCTGGTTCGCGCCAAACTGAAAAAACGGCTTCTTGTAGTTGATGAGGCCTGGTGGCTGATGCGACACGAAGACGGCGCCTCGTTTCTTTACGGCATCGCCAAGCGCGCGCGCAAATATTATCTGGGCCTTTCCACGATTACGCAGGACGTGGCTGACTTCATGACCTCTCCTTACGGCAAGCCGATTGTAACCAACTCTTCCATTCAATTACTGCTGAAGCAATCGCCGGCCACGATTGACACGGTCGCCCAAACTTTTAATTTGACCGAGGAGGAAAGATTTTTGCTTCTCGAATCCGATGTGGGGGAGGGGATTTTTTTCGCGGGGCTGAAACATGTGGCCATCAAGGTGGTCGCCTCCTACAGCGAGGATCAGGTGATCACCTCCGATCCGGGGCAGCTGCTGTTGATTAAAAAAGCTAAGGAGGAATTTATAAGCGGCCGACCGCAATAATAGAAAATTATGCCGGACACCAATCAACACCAACGTGCCTACGAACTGGCGGAGGATCGCAAAACCCGGCCGGGAGACCAAGCCGAAGCCGCCGGCGGCGAAGACCTTGAAACCCCGCCGTCGGGAAATCCCAGCAATGTTGTTCTCTCGCAATGGCTGATTATGTTTATCGCCGTTGGGATAGTCTCGCTGATTGCGTGGGCGGCGAGTTTCCTAATCCCTGTGATCGCCACGGCTGTGATAAATTACCTCGTCGTTTTTGCGGTCTGGCTTTGGGCGAAAAACCGCGGATTGAAACCGCCCACCTTCGCCACGGCGGCAAAAGGAGCGGTCGGCGCGGCGTTAAAAGCGGCCGGACCGGGAGGACAGGCCGCGGCCGGCGCGGTCTCGATAGCCGACCGAGCGCCGGGTTCGGATATTCTGTATGTCGCGCTTGGGGGAATAACACCTGTAATCTACCTGTCTGCCCTCTGGTATAACAACCGCTGAATCTAAATGATAAGATGGAAACACGGATTATGAATGCTCGCGCGAAGTTTATCCTCGTTATCGTATCTGCCGCGCTTTTGGTTTTTGCAACGGCGGCGGTCTTAGTCGCAGCGAGCAGCCCATCGGATGCTCGAGCGCAAACCGCCACCTCTTCGGTTGTTATTCTGGGCATCTCCCCCAACCCGCCCGTAACCGACGATATCGCCGCCATAACCGCCACATTGGACGATCAAAGCGAAGCGACGGCCGATTTTCGGTGGTCAATTAACGGTGCGCCGCGCCCCGATCTTTCCGGCATCGGTAAAAACGTCGCCGTCTTCGTGACTCAATCAACTCCCGGAACGCTTCGGGCAAGCGTCGATGTTACCAAGTTGGGCGCGACCGTCTCCGTTAACAAGAGTTTAACGTTCCAACTGGAGTTATCGGAGTCCACTAAGGCCTTTCAGAACTTACAAAATCAAATCGACGAGGCGCGGCTGGAAAAGGGGAGGGTTGAATCCGAGGTTACCATTACTCTCGGATACACCCCCGAAAATCCGGGTCCGAACGAAATAGTTTCGCTTTCGGTAGGCTCGTTCCAATTCGATGTCGCAAGCGCGGACATCGCTTGGCTATTCAGCGGCCGGCGCGTTGCGTCAGGCCGCGGCGTCAAATCCGCGACCGTAACTCTGGGGCCGGCCGGCTCCTCGAATGATGTTAGCGTGATCGTTAATCTGACCGATGGGCGCCGCGTGGAGAAATCGGCTACAATTGTTCCAGCGGCGATTAATTTTTACTGGTGGACCGATTCTTATGTGCCGCTTTGGTACAAGGGCAAGGCCCTGCCCGCGCCCGGCACAACTATATTAATCCAGGCGCGTCCATCTTTTTCAGACAGCCTATCAAGCGCGCTGGTGTATGCCTGGTCGCTCAATAACTCCGCGGTGCCTTCGGCGTCGGGCCCCGGGAAAAACGTCTTTCCTTATACTGCGCGATCTGCCGGCGGGTTAACCGACAGGATTGCTGTGCGCGTCTCGAATATTTCACAAACCATCAACCAAGAGGCGGGGTTCCGAGTACCGGCCGCCGAGACCGAGACGATTATTTATGAATCGGAGCCGCTCGCGGGAATTAATTCGGCGCGGGCGCTGGACCAAGTCATACGCCCGGCCGGGAAAACCGTTGATGTTCTGGCGGAACCGTTCTACATTCCGCGATCGTCGCTCAAAACGCTTCGCTACCAGTGGTCGCTAAACGGCAAAACCATATCCACGGAGGGCACCAGGAGGCCCGATCTTTTCACCCTTACATCAAGCCGCGACTCTTCCGGGCCGCAGGATATCTCGGTCTCGCTCGAAGACCTGCGAAACACCGTCATTCGGGCGGCACGATCAGTTCGTATAACCTTGGAATAGCGTATGCGATACGGCAACTTACTAACCATCGCCTTTTTCATAGCCATCGCTGTGCTGATTCTAGTCACGCCGGTTTCGGGTTTCGCGGCAACCGATAACCCGGGAGGCACCGCCGCCCCGAATAGCGGCGGCGCCGGCAGCGGCTCTTCAGTAGAAAAAGAAGAAAAGTTTTTCGAGGGATTAAAGAATTTCTATCTCCTGGGGTTATCGCTTGTTGGCATATCGGCGCTTTTAATGATTGTTTGGGGCGGCATAGACTATGTCGTCGCCGGCGATTCAACCTCGCGCGTCGAGGCGGGCCGGAAGAAGATTACTAACGCTCTTTGGGGAATTTTTATCGCGGGGATTTCATACGCTCTGCTCTATACCATCAATCCGGATCTGGTAAAATTCAGAATCGGAACGGTCCAGGATTACAGGTCTCAGAATAAGTAATTGCATGCTTTAAAAATCCGTAAAGACCCATGACCAGAACCACCAAAACAATTCTTACTATCGGCGTCGTTGTGATTATATCAGCCGTCATCGCCGGCGCTGCTTTATATTTCATCGGCGACGGAAGCGTCCAGCAGGGTACGCGGCGCACATTTTTGTTTTTCCCCGGCGGGGGAGACACCGGAATCGACGGGGGGGCGGGATCTCCTGCCGCAGAGAACAACGACGGCTCATCTGCTGTTTTGGCTGAAGCGGGGCTTTTGCAAATCGTAAAAGAGCCGGTTATCGGGCCGGCGCTCGCTAAAGATGAATCGAAAATTTTATTTTACAAACGCGCTGGCGGAAACCTTTTCCGTGCCGGACTTGACGGTCAAGGCGAGGAAAACGTCTCGAACCTAACCGTTGTCGGCATTACCGACATCGAGTGGTCGCGCGACCGGGAGCGAACAATCGTTTCTTATATAGAAGACGGCGCGCTGAAGCGATTTATCCAAACGGTGGCTACGGCCACCACGGCCTTCCTGCCGCAAAATATATCGGCGCCGCAATTTTCGCCGGATGCAACTAGCCGCATTGCCTACACCGAGGTTACAACTTCGGGCTCGCGGCTGATTATAGCCGACTCTAGAGGCAAAAATCCGAAAACCGCCTACTTCAACCAGATTCCGGACTTCCGCCCTTCGTGGGACGAGCCTTCGACAATAATACTCGCTACTCCTCCAACCTACGCCGTTAGCAGTCTTTCCGCGCTTGTCACGGTGGGAAAAACTTCGTCCGGTTTTATTTCAGGAGCCGGTCTTGGGATCTTATCCGACAACAAGGGGTTCCTTTACGCCGTAAGCGCCGTGTCTTCCGATACCGGTAGAATTCTCCCGCTCCGTCTCGTTAATCGCAAAGGTGAATCGGTTGCCGAAACCAGCGTCGCGACGCTTGTTGACAAATGCGCGTGGGACATTGCCGGCGAGTGGCTCTACTGCGCCGTACCGACAAACGCCGGTGCGAGCCTCCCGGACAATTGGTATAAAGGAAAGGTACAATTCTCGGATCGTTTGGTGAAAATAGATTCGCGAACGGGGAACGTGTTGGGGTTGGGCGTGGAGGCCTCGTTCCTCGACGCCGTAAACCTTTTCCTAGACACCAAAAATCAATACCTCTTCTTTGTGAACAAGGCCGACTCGACGCTCTGGCGGCTGGAGCTGGAAAGATAAAATTAAAAACCTAAAACGTAAGTATAAAAATTTTGGGAGCGCTTGAAGCACTGCGTTCATTTTAATATTGAATTCTTTAATCAGGGGTAGGGCTTAATCACCACGCGGCGGGTGCGGCCCTCGCCGGTTGACTCGGTGGTGATGTCGGGATACTCAGCTAGGGCCATGTGAATAATCCGCCGCTCGAAAGCCGACATCGGCCTTAGTGAAATTTCTTTCCTATACATGCGGACTTTCTTGGCTACGGCTTTCACCTCGTCTCTGAGCGCCTCGGCGCGGTGGAGCTTGTAGTCGTTGATGTCCAAGCTGAAAGGCGGCGCGTCGGGGTATTTTCTCTGGGCAACGCGCTTTACGAGATATTCAAAATCAAACAGGTTCGCGCCGTGCTCGCCGATTAGATATCTGGCGTCGTTCACGATGATATTAAAGCGCAACCCAAAATAAAGCGACTCCTCGGCCGCCACCTCGGCGTCTTTGGCGAAAAACGCGAGAAAGTCTTTTATTTCTTGGCGCATCTTGTCTTGGAATTCCTGCGGTAACACGGTGGTGTGATTACAAAATTTGCCTAAAGCCTAGCCGCCCCTCGACGAAGCTCGGGGCGAGCCATGAAGTTCACGGCGCTGGAAAGCAACTCGGCGTTAGAGATACGCCTGCTTGTGGTGAGCTCACCGAGTCCGAGACTCTCAGAGTCGATGACTTGTCGAACCGTAGGCTACCAGGAAATGTTTCGGTTGTCTATTTGGCCACCGCTTTTTTAGAACGCCTAAGGAAAAATCCTTCTTGCTGCAAGACTCCCATAATGTTTAACACCGTCCAGTAAAGGGGGAGGGCTGCGGCGAACTTAAACGAGATTACGGTGATAACGATCGGCAGAAAGTAAATCGTCTGCGTCTGCATGGCGTGCGCGAACTGCGACTCGCCCGCAGTGCCCGCGGCGTGGCGCGGCATCAGATACCCTTGCAGAAATTGCGAGACCCCGGCGACAATCGCGAGCGGGATGCTTGGCTTGGCGAGGTCTAGAAAACCAAAGGCGATTTGGTTCACGGTTTCCGGGCGCGACACAAAACCGTACAGCGTCTCAAGCGCGCTGGGCTCCGCAATGTTGGAGAAAACGTGATACAGAGCAAAAAGCAGAGGCAGCTGTATCAGCGCGGGCAGACACCCCGAAAGCGGGTTGACGCCGCGGGCGCGATAGAGCTCCATTAATTGTTTCGCCTGCTCCTCCTTATTGTTTTTGTGTTTCTCCTGCAGTGCGCTTATTTCCGGCTGAAGCTCCGAGAGCGCCTTTTGTGCCCTTAGCGACTTTGCTACAAAAGGGTACAGGATCAGACGTATGAAAATCGTAAGCGCGATAATCGCAAGCCCCAGGTCGTCGTAGGGCAGCGCGCCGTATAGAAATATCAGCGCGTTAATCAGTGGTCTGTAAAAAATTTCGTTATAAAGCGCGAGCATGAGTTTGAATTACGCCGGGGTTTGATTCAGCGGGTCGTATCCTCCGGCGGCCAGCGGGTTACATCTTAAAACCCGGCGTATAGACACCACGCTTCCGCGCCAAAGTCCATATTGACGCAGGGCGCCGATCGCGTAAGTTGAACACGAGGGGTAATATCGGCAGCCGGCTGCTGGCCCCGCGAGCGCGTGCAGCGCCGGCGAAACAACGCGCTGGTAAAAAACAATGCAGAGCACCGCAAGTTCTTTGATCATGGGAAAAGGGTTTTCTGAAACTTAGAAATCTCCGCCAGCAGGGCGGGTTTCGCGCTCTTAAGAGCCTCGGGTTTCATAATTATAACGAAGTCTGCGGGGTAGGCGCCGATGTCGAGTCCCTGGCGGAGCCGTTCAACAACAAGTCTTCGCAGCTGGTTTCTGTCCACGGCTCTCTTTGAGACTCTTTTTGGCACCGATACCAGCGCCCGACCGGGGAGGGTCTCTTTTTTGTGGACGCGGGCGCTAAAAAGGGCGCTCTCGTATCGGAGGGAGCGCCGAAAGACGTTTTCTATATCGCGCTTTTTCCGCAACCGCTCGCTTTTAGGCAACGCCATGATCGCAACCGCTACGCCGTCAGTGTTTTTCTCCCCTTCCGACGTCTGCTTCGGACCACCGCCCGGCCAGATGCGCTTCGGCGGCGCGCTCGGAACCCATGGGTCTTTTTGCGTTTTCTCTTTTTTGGCTGATAAGTCACCGACATAACCATCCAATCATAGCACGAAACCTCCTCCCACACCTCGTGCACACCTTTTCCACAAAGCCTCAGAAAACTGCTCTCTTTTCATTAAGCCCTCGACACGTATAATGGTAACTACTTTTATCTTGTATCCAAAAGATCCCGCATGACTCACGATGAGCTCTGGCAAAACGCGCTAACCGAGATCGAGTTGAACCTAACCAAGGCCAACTTCATTACTTGGTTTAAACACACCGCGGTAGCCAACGTAGAGAACGGCGTCGTGACTCTTTCCGTGCCCAACGGCTTTGCTCGGGAATGGCTGCAGAGCAAGTACCATAAGTTTATCCTGCGTGCCGTTCGGAATTTGAATCACGAGGTTAAGGACGTGAACTACATCATCGGCCAGTACAAACCGGTTGGTGACAATAAAAAACGTCCCGGGCCTCACGAGAAACGGCGAATGTTCGAGGCGCCGATTGGTAATATTCCCGGCGCGGAAGAGGAGTTCTCCCTGCGCGACGCCGCGATCGATCCGGCCACCAACCTGAATCCGCGCTACACCTTTGAAAGCTTCATTGTTGGGTCATTCAACGAACTGGCGCACGCGGCCGCACAGTCCGTCATTAAAAACTTGGGCGGCGCTTACAACCCGCTTTTTATTTATGGCGGAGTCGGTTTAGGTAAAACGCATCTTATCCAGGCTGTGGGCAATGAGGTGCTGAAACAAGATCGTCTGCGTCGTGTTCTCTACGTCCCCACCGAGCGCTTTATGGGCGAGGTGGTTGAGGCGCTCTCCGGCCAATCCATGGGCCGACTGAAAGATAAATACCGCTCGGTTGATCTTCTTATAATCGATGATGTCCAGTTTATCGGGCGCACAGAAAAAATGCAGGAGGAATTTTTCCACATTTTCAACAACCTTTACCAGCACAACAAGCAGATCCTAGTGTCATCCGACCGGCCGCCGAAATCCATTCCAACCCTGGAGGAGCGTCTCCGCTCCCGTTTTGAGGGCGGCATGATTGCCGACATCGGCCTGCCCGACCGCGAGACAAGAATGATGATTTTAAAAAACAAGGTTGGCGCAAAAGGTGTTATTGTGCCCGATGATGCGCTCTGGCATATAGCAGACTCGATTAAAACCAATATCCGCGAGTTGGAGGGGGCACTAAACCGCGTAGTTATAAGTTCAAAACTCTCCAACAACCCCATTTCCTTGGAAGAAACAAAAAAGATTCTTTCCCATGCCGCGCAGGAGCCGCGCCGCTTCACCTCGTTAAAAAAAATCATGAAGGCCGTTTCTGAATTCTATGACGTAAGCGAGAAGGAACTTATAGACCACAGCCGTAGAAAGGAGGTGGTGCGCCCCAGACAAATAACCATGTACCTTCTCCGCGAGGATTTAAAAAGCTCATTCCCTTTCATTGGCGAAAAGCTTGGTAAAAAAGATCACACAACCGTAATACACGCCTGTAAAAAAATCACTAAAGAGTTAAAAGATAATCCCAGCTTAGATGATGAGCTTCATATTATCAGAGAAAATATGTATAGTTGATAATTCTGTGTATAAATACTGTACTAGGTTAGGAATAAACATCTAATAAATTAACTTAAAAAAATAAGTAAATAAAACATTAAATAATACTCCAGTATAAGGTTTATGTTTATTAACAGTTTATAAAACTGAAAATTAGTTTAAAGCTTTGTGTTTGAACTAAATTAACGGCGTTACACACATATTCACAGTAATAATAGTAATAGTAAGTTATATATATTTAATTATGGTTATTACCTGTATACGTTCAATATTAAAAGACGCTGTTAATATTATTGAGCGTTTTACTGGTAAAAACCCATCTTTACCAATTATTAGTAATATTCTTTTAAAAACGGAGCCGCAAAAACTAATTCTCAAAGCGACTAATTTAGAAATCGGCGCTGAAATTACCATTCCAGCTAAAGTTATAAAAGAGGGATCTATTACAATTCCGCCGCGCATCCTATCATCAATTCTTCAAACAATCACGGACGAAAAAATCTCACTTGAGGTAAAAAACCAAAAACTTCATTTAGAAACAGACTTAACTTCAACAGAGATTTACGGTGTAGACCCTAAAGATTTCCCCATTCTCCCAACAGTAAAACACGGAAATAAATTACAAATCCACAACAGTGCGCTGTTGCGCATTTTTTCTCACATTCTTCAGGTCATATCTATTTCTGACTTTAAACCGGAAATCAGCGGACTCTACATCAAGTCTGAAAAAACCACGTTAATTTTTGCCGGCACCGACTCGTTTCGTTTAACAGAAGAACGCACGTCCGATTTCCAAGGAGAAGATATCCAAGCGATCATTCCGTTGCGCCCACTACAGGAACTCTGGAAAATAGTTAGCGTGGCAGACGGTGAGACCGAGTTTATTTTCAGTAAAGACCAAGCGCTGATTAAAACCGGAAACGTTCAAATTATCACACGGCTTATCCAAGGGACATTCCCCGATTACACAAACCTTATCCCTAAAGAGTTTTCCACCACCATACGCGCGCCTAAGAACGACCTCTTGGCCGGCGTGAAGCTGTCGGGGGTTTTTGCGAGTAAACTGAACGACATCATGCTTTCCTATCAAAAAGACAGATTGGTACTCGAGATTGTGAATCCAGAAATCGGGAAGCACACCAAAGAAATCAAGGCGGAGGTGTTTGGTAAAAGCGGCCGCGTGGGGTTCAACCACCGCTACCTTTCAGACGCAGTTGATTCTATCGAGTCGGAAACTGTGTTTTTGGGCCTCAACGACGAAACCAAGCCAGCGGTGGTCAAGGACGAAGAAAACCCCACCCTCGTTTCAATTATTATGCCGCTTCGAATCTAGCGCGCCCGCGGGCTTCTTACACAACGATCCTTTATGCTGCGGCATCTAAAAGACGACATCAAAAACAAGTCCTACGCGCACCGCGCCTCGGAGATTGTTCGCCGCGACGAGGATCTACTGTTAAAAGTTAAAAACCTTTTGGGTAAAAACAAAAAAACCGCCGGGGATTCAATTCGCTCCGTGCTCCGGTCGCGAAACACCATTGTGATCCGCGCTAGAAGCCGCACCGCGGCGAGCGAACTCTTCACCCTAAAAGAACTCATTCTTAAGGCGGCGAGAGACGAGGGGGTAAGCGCGGTGCGCTTTATGGTTTAGGCGTGCGGCCAAGAAACCGCAGCAGAACAAAGGTTTTTAGATAGTCTCTACGGAGTGACCAAAAGCGGGATCGCCACCTCCGACTTATTGCCGACCTCGTCGACCAGGCGGACTTTCAGGATCGCTTCTCCCGAACCGTCACCGTTTTTGATTGCAAAAAACAGCTCGAGCGGGGACGCCGGCGACAGCAACGTCTTTCTAACCTCGTCGTCCCAAATCACATCAAGCTCTTTGGCGCGAAAAGCGGTTTGGAAAGAGAGCCGGACAACAACCGGCTCGCCGTTTTTAACAACATCCCCCGGCAGGGGTGCTGCGACAAAAAGTTTCGGCCGGTTTGCCTCGGTATGCACCGTGTCGTACTCGGTTGGCACCACAGGCTGCGGGCCCACGGGGTGAGTCGCGAGCCACGCCCCAAGCGCTGCTTCCCAGTTTTTAAACTGCGGGTCGTCTGCCGGGTTTTCCGGCGCCGGCCCCCGAGGATCATCGCGATCCACCCAGTAAAGAATAGTGTGTGGCTCGCCGGTCACAATCTCCCAACGAAACTCCTCCGGCGTTTCGTTGGTCGCCAGCTTCCCGGAGACCTTGTCGATTACAACTACTCGCCCACCTTGCCAGAAACCCTTTAGAATCGGCTTCTCGACGCTCACAGGCAGCGGTTTTATAAATTGTTCCGGCGGGGTTTTTTCAAGCGCCGCGTCCATGAACGCCCGCCAGATCGGAGCGGCGGCTAGTACCCCGGAACCTTTTTGTTGGATGGGGCTGTTGTCGTTGTTCCCAACCCAAACGCCGGCAACGAGTGACGGGGTATAGCCAATCGTCCAGGCGTCGCGATAGTCTTGAGTGGTTCCGGTCTTTGCCGCGACCGGCCGGTTCGGCATGTGAAGCGAGGAGTTCGGGGAAAATATCGGCTGGCGCGCCTCGTTGTCGGAAAGGATATCGTTGATTGTTCTGGCGACCTCCGCGTCGAGCGCCTGGAAACCTTCTTCCTTTTTCTCCTCGAGGATTTTGCCGTTCGCGTCCTCAATGCGGAGAATCGCTGATTTTTCGGTCTGCACCCCGTCCCGCGCAAAAGCGCCGTAGGCGTGCGTCATATCGAGCAATGTTACCTCCGCCCCCCCAAGAACAAGCGCCAGGCCGTAGCGCGATGGGTCGGGTTTCACCGTGGTGATGCCGAGTCTCTCGGCGGTTTTAATTGAGTCTTCTACGCCGGCGAGGTAGAGAAGCTCCACCGACGGAACGTTTAAGGATTGAGCAAGCGACCTCCTCGCCGTAACCGGCCCGCGGAAGGTCTCGTCGTAGTTCCCCGGCGAGTAGCACGATTCTGGGTCAACCCACGACGGCGCCGAGCCGTCGGGGCTGCAGTTGGTGTTGAACTCGGTTGGGACGTCGAAGAGCATCGTATCCGGCGTGTATCCTTTTAGGAACGCCGTGGAGTAGACAAAGGGCTTGAAGGCGGAGCCCGGCTGGCGCGGCCGCAAAGCCACATTTACATTCGGGTCGAATTGGCAGTTTAACCCCGGTGCGCAACCCCTAGGCTCAGGGTCGGCAAAGTAGTCGCGCGACCCCACCATCGCGAGAATTTCTCCCGTCTTAGGGTCCATGGCGGCCAGCGCCGCATTCTTTGCTTTGATCAGGCCGCTGTTTCGTTCGGCCCCCTCGCGGACAACCTTTTCCGCTTTTTGCTGCAACTCCCAATCAAGCGTGGTGATCACCTTGAGCCCCCCTTGCTCGACCAGCGCTTCGCCGTAGGCCTCTCTCAGATAATCGCGCACGTAAAATACGAAGGCCGGCGCCAATATGTTCTGTTTCTGTTTTCGCAGCGCCAAAACTTCTTTTTTTGCGCGGCTCGCCTCTTCGGAGGCAATGAACCCGAGTTTTTCCATACGCTCAATCACCAAATCCTTTCGCCCGAAGAGTTCCTCGCGATGAAGCCCGTAAGGCGAGTAGTAAGACGGCGCGCGGGGGAGCGCGGCGAGAAACGCCGACTCGGCGAGCGTCAGATTCTCGGCGCTTTTGCCGAAAAATGTCTCGGCCGCCGCTTCGGCGCCGTAGGCCTGCGAGCCGTAAGGAATCTGGTTTAAATAAAGAGCGAGAATCTCGTCCTTCGAGTAACGCGAATCAATGATGATAGCAAGCACAACCTCGCGGATTTTTCGTACGATCTTTTCGCTGGCCGAACGGCCGCGGGTAAGCAGGGAGTTGGTGACAAGCTGTTGGGTGATAGTGGAGCCGCCCTGGCGGATGTCGCGCATGGAGAGGTCGATGTAGAGCGCGCGCAGGATACCCTTAAAATCAATGCCGCGATGCGAGTAAAAATCCGCATCCTCGATGGCGATCGTCGCTTGTTTTAAATAAGCAGGGAGTTTCTCGAAAGGGATGATAGTTCGTTTCTCATCGCCGTGCACATCGTAAAGAATTGTCGTCCCGGTGCGGTCGTAGATTTTCGTTGATTGAGCCAAGGAGCGTTCCGTTAGCCGCGCGGGGTCCGGCAGATCGCGCAGGACGAAAAAAAGCAGGACCCCCAGGACCCCAACCCCCGCAACCCCCGCGTAGAGCGCGAAAAAAAAGATCCGGCGGCGGAGACTCGATCTTTTAAACAGGAAGCCTACGATCTTCATATAATATTTTAATAGCGGTCGCTACTCCATTATCATAAGCCGATAGCGCCTTTTTTCAAACCATCCCAGTATTCGGCGATTCGTGGTCAAACTCGCGAAAATACGTTAGAGTGAAAAGACAAAAATGAAAAAAGACCCGAAAATTATCGAGGCGATTCTGACACGAAACGTCTCTAATGTGATAGAGCGCGAGTCTCTAACGCGAAAGCTTTATTCCGGCAAGGGGCTCCGGGTAAAGCTCGGCGCGGACCCAACAGCGCCTGATCTTCATCTAGGGCACGCGGTGCTTCTCTGGAAACTCCGCGAATTCCAGGAGGCTGGACATAAAATCGTCTTTATCATCGGGGACTTCACCGCCGCGGTTGGCGACCCGTCGGGGCGGTCCCAAGCGCGCCCGTCTCTCTCCCCAAAGGAAATTGCGCATAACGCCAAGACGTATTTTAATCAGGTCGGGAAGATTTTAGACGTGCGGAAGATCGAGGTTCACAGAAACAGTAAATGGCTGTCCAAATTTAGGCTTCGGGATTGGCTGAAACTGCTGCAGCTTTTTACCGTAAGCCGTATTCTTGAGCGCGATGATTTTCAAAAGAGACTGAAAGAAAACCAGGAGGTCTGGCTGCATGAAATTATGTACCCGCTCCTGCAAGCCTATGATTCCGTGGCGGTGCGCGCCGACGTGGAGCTTGGCGCTGGGGATCAACTTTTTAACTTGCTTACCGGCCGGGCTCTCCAGGAAAAGATGGGCCAGCCTCCGCAGGATATTCTGGTGACGGATTACGTAGTGGGGCTTGACGGCACAAAAAAGATGTCTAAGTCGGTCGGCAACTATATCGGCATCGCGGAAAAACCGTCTATGATGTTCGGTAAAACCATGTCCTTGCCGGACGAGCTGATTGTTCCGTACTTCAGGCTCGCGACGCGTCGCGGCGAAGATGATATTAAGGTGCTCGAGCGGCGCTTATCAGCCGGAGAGAACCCGCGCGACGCAAAACTGGATCTGGCGTTTGATATCACAGCGCTTTATCACGGCCCCAAAGCGGCGCTTCGCGCAAGAGCCGAGTTTATTAAAGTTTTTTCCAAAAAAGAAACCCCCTCGTCGATGGGCGAGCAGCAAATTGCCGAGGGGTCCTACGAGGCCGCGGCGCTGCTTTTAACACTAGGGCTTGCCAAGTCGCGCTCGGAGGCTAGGCGTCTCATCGAGCAGGGCGGCGCGGAGGCTATTCCTTTGCGGGGTCTGGCGCATAAACTTGAAGACCCGCGCGAGATGCTCTCAATATCCGACCGCATGGTTATTCGCGTCGGCAAGACCCGCTTCATACGATTGCGCGCCGCTCCAGGGAGATAAAAACCAGCTTACTTCTCTGCATGAACTAAGACTCACATAAAAAGAACCGCCGCGTCTGACGCGGCGGTTCTTTTGTTAACAAATATTCACGTCTATACCTCTTCATCATCCTCATCCAGATTGTCATCATCCTCGTCGTCGAGATCTTCGTCGAGCCCATCCGCATCATCGTCATCCGTTTTCCCGCCGAGCCCCTCGTCCAGCTCATCGTCTTCCATGACGATAGTGTTTTCGTAGTCTGTCATGCGCAAAGATATTTGTAAGTGTTCGACCTTTTAGTGATATGCGTTCCTTGCCGAAACAAGTCCGGTGAGCGCGATGGCGATCGCGTCGGTTTCATCATCCCAGCGCGGGAGTTTTGTGATTTTTAGCAGTGACTTAGCCATAGCCGCAACTTGAATTTTGGCGGCTCCGCCGTTTCCTGTCAATGCAATCTTGATTTCCTGCGGCGTATATTCGTACACTCTACGGTCGGCTAATGCGGCTGTCAAGAGAATTATCCCACGGGCCTCGGCGACGGAGAGCGCCGTTTTCACGTTTTTGGAAAAAAATAATTTTTCTACCGCGACGATATCCGGGCGAGCCGAAGCTATAAGACGCTTCAATTCCTTATGGATTTCAAGAAGCCGGCCGGGGGCTCCGAGCGCCGCGTTTCCTATTACCCCGGAGGCGACAAAGACGGGAGCGATGCGGGTGCCAGAGATGATCCCGTATCCTACGCGCGTAGTGCCCGGGTCGATCCCCAGGACCGTTACAGATTTTCGATATTCGACCATACTTCTTCGATGTCGTCGTGCGCCCCGAGCGCCTCAATTAATTTTTTCGCAGCCAGTTTGTCATTGCCTTCCAGTGAGACCTCGTTTTTAGCGACCAGCACATCGGCGGCGTCGGAAATCTCAAAACCCAGCGTCGCAATGGCATCTTCGAGTTCGGCGCGTTTTTCGGGAGCGGCAAAAAGCGTTACGGCGTCGTCTGCCTGGTCGATCTCCTCCGCTCCCGCCTCAATCAGCCGCAGTTCGCTATCCGGTTCCTGAAGTTTTGGATTTCGCCGGCGCTCGAGGACGACACATCCCTTTCGCAAAAACAGCCACCCAACCGCGCCCGATTCAGCCAATTTCCCGCCATGGTCGGAAAGAAGGTGCTTGATCTCGGCCGCGGTGCGGTGCTTGTTGTCCGTAATGCCCTCGGCAACGATCGCCGAACCGCCGGGGCCGTAGATCTCGTAGGTTATGGGAGAAAACTCGCCCACCTCCTTTGCGCTTGCCGCCTTGGCAATCGCGCGCTCGATGTTATCCGTCGGCATATTGAAATTCCGCGCGCGCTCAACGGCGAGGCGCAGTTTAGGGTTTGTCGCGGGGTCGCCCCCGCCCTCCTTGGCGGCAACGCTAACAGCGCGGGCGAGTTTGGAAAACAAATTCCCGCGCTTGGCGTCGGTTGCGGCTTTTTTATGTTTGATCTGGGCCCACTTCGAGTGTCCGGACATGGCAATCGCGCGGGGTTCCTAAAGCCCGGCGCCGTCAGGGTTTTTTAAATTTTCCGCGTCCTCGCGCAGATAGTGTAGAATCACGTCCTTGGCTTCGTGCGGGCGGGGGGCGTTCTCGATAATAAATGATCCCTCTGACGCAGTTTGCACGCGAAGGTCTCCGAATTTCAGGAGGGTTTCGATGATGCCGTTGATTTCAACGGTCACGTTCTGGATTCGCCGCATGGGGATTTCCGAGATAACGCGATGGAAAAGACTTTTTTGCTCGATATCAATGATGCGCTGGTTAGTTACGATCCAGACATCGAGATAATAATCAGCCCACAGAAGAAAAGCGAAAATAAGCAAGACCAAAAGATACAATACCGTTGTAAATTCGCCGATCGGCTCGGCAAAAAAATCCAGCAATCTTGGCGCGTAGGTTGTCCCGACGGCCGTGACGGCGGCCGGAATTATCAGGAGCGCCATGAAAACAATAGTCGGCCCGACCAGGATCCACCAGTGGCGCCGGATAACGATGCTGACAGTTTCATTGTTGCGAAGCGATAACATAACTGCAGTTTAATCAATTACGCAAATAAACGGCGGACATTCGGCGTAAGCTTCCCAAGGAATTTTAATAAAGTAGAACAAGGCCATCGCCACAAGGACCAGCGAAACGGCAATAAAAATCATGATAGAGATTCTCCCCGCGGTCCAGCCGGGGAGAACGTAGGCCCTTAAGTGATAAATAATGGCGCTCGCGAATAAGACGTAAAAAATGATAAAGCCGGAGAAACCGA
>Ga0209211_10002019_pt1 | contig 36149 bp, 42 predicted proteins | sample RifGroA2_FD_183992 | JGI IMG/M metagenome (GOLD analysis project Ga0209211, IMG submission 183992) | Groundwater microbial communities from Rifle, Colorado, USA - Groundwater A2 (SPAdes) (version 2) | ecosystem: Environmental > Aquatic > Deep subsurface > Groundwater | place: Rifle, Colorado... | reverse complement strand
GCGGGTGTAATGGTCATGGCACCCGAGCCGAACGACATATCGATACCGTCGTCCTTGATTATTGTCGCCGTAACTGGCCCGTTTATCCATTCAAGCTCGATTGTCTGTTTGTGCTTATACTCCTTGTAGCGCTCATCATCCGGATGCATCACTACATACTTGTCGCCGAATTTCGTTTCGGGACGCACGGTGCCTATTACGAACGGTCCATATTGCAAATAATAGAACGGGTCCGTTTGTTCCACGTATTCGATTTCATCGTCGGAAACAGTCGTTTGTAATTTCGGATCCCAGTTGACTATGCGATTGCCTCGCTCGATGAGTCCCGCGTCGTACATGCGCACGAATGCTTCCATGACGGCTTGGTATCGCTTTTCATCCATCGTGTATGCATAACGACTCCAATCGAGAGAGGCCCCCATCTTTTTTAATTGATTGATGATAGTCGCCTTGCTTTCTTCGGTAAAAACCTCGATGCGCTTCAATAGTTCTTCACGGCCGATGTCGTGTCGTGTCTTTTTCTCTTTTTTGTAAAGGTCGGTCTCCACCTTTGATTGTGTCGCTATGGCTGCGGAGTCTGTGCCGGGAAGCCAGAGCGTTTTGAATCCGCGCATGCGGTGATAGCGAATGAGTTTGAATCCGCGCATGCGGTGATAGCGAATGAGAATGTCTTCCACCGCGAGCATGGCGGCATGACCCATGTGGAGTGTGCCTGTGACATTAGGCGGCGGCAGAATGATGGAGTAGGGTTCGGCGTCCGGTTTTGTGATGCCTTTCGCAACACAGGTATCGGGGTTTGCGTAGTCGCCCTTTTCCCATAACGCCAAGATCTCCGGCTCGCGGTTTTCTGGGTCGTAGGGCTTAAGGAAAATTTCCGGGGCTTTTGAAGACTCCATCACGAGATTTTAGCAGTAAAATGAGTATTTATGCTAACAATAAATTACCGCTTGCTCGTAAGGTATCGGGCTCGGCGAATTCTTTTTTGAGCGCATGGAAGTAACCTGCAAGAGCAATCATCACGGCATTGTCAGTGGAGTATTCTACGGGACACAAGAGCAGTTTCACTCCCGCCTCCGCCAAAGCTTCGGTGAGGCGAAGACGGATGTGTGTATTGGCCGAAACGCCGCCCCCAACGACGACGGTGTTCACGCCGAATTCTTCTACGGCGCGAATCGTCTTTGCAATGAGTACTTCGGTAACCGCATCTTCAAATTCTCGCGCGATTTGCTTTTTGAGTTCTTCAGAAAGAGTTTGCTGTTGCTCGGTAAATCGGAGTACAGCGGTTTTTAACCCGGAGAACGAGAAATCGTACGTATCTTCTTTCAGCATGGGGCGCGGCAGAGTGATTGTTCGGGGGAGGTTATTCTGCCGCGCGTCTTCCGCAAGGCGCGAAATGTGCGGTCCACCTGGATAGGGAAGCCCGAGCATCCGCGCCACTTTGTCGAATGCCTCGCCGACCGCGTCGTCGCGTGTCCGCCCGAGATATTCGTATTGCATCCACTCTTTCATCAATATCAATTCCGTATGACCACCTGAAATGAGCAATGTAACAGCAGGAAATTCGAATTTCACGATGTTTCCTTCGATGTATCTTTTCTCATTCCCATAATCTATCCGACCGGATAGATTATGGGAATCCAAAAATTCGGTCATTGATATCACGACGTGCCCTTCCATGTGATTTGCCGCAACGATTGGCAGATTCCATGCGAGCGACAGCGCACGCGCGAAATTGATACCCACCCAAAGCGCCGGTTCAAGTCCAGGACCCACAGTGACCGCTATTGCATCAACGTCGGGTCTTGCATGTTCATTTAGGAACGGCTCAAGCCGCTCAAACAATTCCGGCTCCCGTGCGAGGATGTTCTTTAAGGACTTACGAAGTCTTGAAAAGGACATCGTAAGTCCTTTTTCATGACGTAGATTGAGTGCTCCACTTTCTCTGAGCGCTATTTCAAGCATCGGGACCAGATTTCTTCCATGCTCACGTTTCGCCAGATTAGGGAATACACCACCATAGTCTGCGTGTGCTACCGCTTGAGAAGCGATCCCATTTCCCAAAATCCGGAATGTGAAATCTGCTCCGAGATTACCCTCCGCCTCGATAAGGCAAACAGCAGTTTCGTCGCACGAAGTTTCTATTCCGAGGATTCTCATCGAGTGCGCGCACCACGATTCGAACGTGGGACCTTGTCTACGTCAAAGACACGCTCTAACCAACTGAGCTATGCGCGCAACGTCTCGTAGAATAACTTGTTTTCCAGTACTATTCAATGATGGAAATTGTTCGACTTGCGGATGTAGGAGTAGAAGCCGCCGCACTGCAAGCCGCGGCGACTCTTCGCTCCGGTGGCGTTATCATTTATCCGACCGACACGTTGTATGGACTTGGCGCCGACGCGCTTTCTGATTCAGCGGTTGCGAAGGTTAAGCGCATAAAGGGGCGAGACGAAAGGAAGCCGATACATGCCATTCTTGCTAACATCGAAACGGCGAAGAACTATGTCGTCATGAATGATAAAGCGAGCCTGCTTGCGCGCATGTTTTGGCCCGGTTCTTTGACACTTATTTTTAAAAAGAAAGAAGGTGTCGACACAGGAATAGGAAGCGCTATCGATACATTTGGAGTACGAGTGTCTGATAATTCATTTGCTCTTGAACTTGCCTGTACATTCGGCAAGCCATACACGGGGACGAGTGCCAACAGAAGTGGCGAAAAGCCGGAGCATTCTATAAAAGGTATTTTGGCACAGTTGGGAGAGGCCGTTTCTGACATAGATCTTGTTATAGATGCCGGAGAATTGCCCGAGAGCCCCCCTTCTACCGTCGTGGATGTGCGTTCTGCGGACCCCGTTATTCTTCGTGAAGGCGCGGTTTCTATCGCAGAGGTATGGAATGCTCTCCGTACGGAACGGTAAACGGGCTTGACTCCCTATACCCATGCTCTAGACTGACGATATTATCTGACACACTTATTTTATCCGTATGGACAATGATAAGACAAATACAAGCAACATTATATTCATCGGCATTGCAGTTGTCGTCCTTGTTGCCGGTGGTTGGTGGCTTTTGACTCGAGACTTGGCCGTGGATGGTACGAGTGGAGATGCTGTAGAGGAAACAAACACAGAAGCAATCGACATCTCGGCGGAAACTATCACTCCTCCTTCGACAACGACTTCGGATGGCGAAGCAATTTCGGTAGCGAGCCAGTCTGCCGGTGCTTCGGTTACCATATCATCCGTCACGCTTACGGAGATGGGCTGGGTTGCTGTTAGAGATGACAGAGGGTGGACTCTGGGTGCGGCTCGTCTTGACGCAGGAACGCATGAAAACATAGCGGTTGAGCTCTTGCGTGCCACAGAATCGGGACAGCGATACCAAGTGTTGCTCTACCATGATGACGGTGACCGGGAGTTTGACCTCAAGAAAGAGAGTCTCATCACGCACAGCGACGGCACTGTCGCAGGTGTAATGTTCAAGGTGCAATAAGGGAGCGTTCATTAACATTGCCCCTGCGGAGCACGAGTTGCTTTAGGTTTGGAAGACTGGCTTGCTCTTAAAATCCACAGCTATCATTAGCTATCATTTACGGAACGGCGCTAGGCAGATGAAAGGCGTCGGGAAGGCCGCACTTGTTTATAAGTCCCGATCGGGACTTATAAACAAGTGCGGCAACAACCAAACGGTTGCGGAAATGCGCGGGAAAGGTACAATTAAGCATGGGTGTCAAAATCATCAAGGAGGGATTCACCTTCGACGACGTGCTTATTCGACCTGCGGCAAGCAGGATGGAGCCGTCGGAGGCGTCTCTTAAAACGAACATAGCTGGGATAGAGCTCTCTGTCCCATTTCTCTCCGCCGCAATGGATCGCGTGACGGAAGCGCGCATGGCGATTGCCCTCGGCAAGCTCGGAGGTTTGGGTGTTATTCATCGCAATTGTTCTATTCCCGAACAGGTGGCAATGGTTGGTGAAGCCAAGAAAGCGGGTGTTCCTGTGGCCGCCGCGTGTGGTCCTTTCGCCGGGGAGAGGGCGACGGCACTCGACAAAGCAAACTGCGACGTCATCGTTATCGACTGTGCGCATGGACATAATTTAAATGTTGTTGAAAGCGCACGAAAAATAAAAAAGGGCCTTAAACATGCAAAGATGATATTTGGCAACATCGCCACGGCCGAAGCGGCGAAGGCGGCCTGCACATTCGCCGATGCAGTCAAGGTCGGCATCGGGCCTGGAAGCATTTGTACGACGCGCGTAATTTCGGGCGTCGGTGTTCCTCAACTCTCGGCAGTTCTTGATGTTGCATCGGTAGCATCCAAGAAAAAAGTCCCTGTCATTGCCGACGGGGGAATTCGTACATCGGGCGACATCGCAAAAGCGCTCGCTGCAGGAGCGTCCGCTGTGATGATAGGAAATATTTTTGCGGGTTCGGATGAGACACCGGGAAGTGTAGTAGAAAAAGACGGAAAGAAATTCAAAGAGTATCGCGGTATGGGTTCCGCTTCTGTTATCAAAAGTGCCGCAGGACAGGAACGCTATTTTACCCATGGGCGGAAAGCTGTTCCGGAAGGTGTAGAGGCCCTGGTGCCATACAAGGGGCCGGTATCAGAACTAGTGGCAACACTTACATCCGGTCTTCAGGTCGGCATGGGTTATGCTGGCGCTAAGACCATTCCGGAATTCGGAAAGAAGGCGCAGTTCATCCGGATCACGCACGCTTCCATCGCAGAAGGCAAGCCGCACTCTTTGTCAGGCATAATAGAGTGATACACTTTTCATATGGGTTTTGAGCAGGGTAAGGAAATGCAAGGTATTCCAAAAGGGACACCCGAGGATGTGATGTTGCGTCAAGAGAGACATCGTCGCGAAGGCGAATCAATGGAACATCTGGAGCACTCATACACAGCTCAAGCGAACGGATTACTAAAAGATGAAAGAGTGCGCGATGAGGTTAGTCGCTTTTCTAAGGACGTCATCTCTGCTCGCGAAGGGGTGGAACAAGATGATTATGCCAGTAGACTATTCGACGCCTTGAAGTTAAGAAGGATAGAGATACCCGATTTTGACAACAATCGAGAACGTAGTGCATTTGCGCTCGCGCTTGCTCGTCGTCATGAACAATCGCTTCAATAGTTACTACGGTAAGAACATGGTAATAAACTACCTCGCATCTAAGCTGTTGAGGTAGTTTATTTCTCTTTGGCGCGCGTTTTGGGTCTGGTACGAACCATACATTCGCCACATTCCGATTCTCAAACAAAATTCTGAACGAGCTTGACATGCAGGGCGGTCAGAGGTCATATACTGTAGGCGGGGTACTCTTAATGAAGGAGGAAAGCTCGTGAAGCAAGAGTCATCCTATATGATCGGCGGAGAAGACCTCTCAGCTGACTGGAGATGGCCGAAGGGCCATCCGGAGTGGAGGATGTCCTCGAAAGAGGGCATTCGTTGGGAGGACGACGGTCCTCTCAACGAGACAGGCCGGAAAATGCTTCTCAAGCATTTCGGTCTTGAGCTGGTCGGTCGGCATCTGCCGATCAAGACGCTGGCGACCATGTCGCCCGCGGCGCTTCTCCGGAAGCGGCGCGGAATCGAACGGCGGGGCGGGCTCGAACGTCTCGAGCCCGTGAGCGACCGACCCGGGGGCCATATTTCCGCCAAGCTCGCGGCATGAGCCCCGGGCGAAGCAATCAGTGGACGCGACCGCATGGCCGCGTCCACAAATCTATATTTGACTTGGCATTTGAATCCATGAAGAGTTGCACGATGTATAAGAGTGCGCGAGAGTGGTTTGATGAATGCTCGACCGATTGCCGTGCTTGCACTTCTTGTTGCGGGAGCGCTTTTTTCTTTGTCTCAACTACCGCTGTCACTTGAGCAAGGAGTCGAATATCATCGTACTCCCAGTAGTCTTTTCGAACCCCACACGACCGTGCTTTTTGGCGGCGACATGATGTTTGATCGCTACATACGGCAGGTCGCGGAGCGAGAGGGAGGCGATTTTATTTTTTCCTGCATTGCCGATGTTCTGCGCGATGCGGACCTCGTTGTTGCGAATCTAGAGGGGCCTATAACGGAATATACATCCGTGTCGGCGAGAAGCGAGATAGGTTCGCCCGAGAATTTCATCTTCACATTCCCGCCGGAGAGTGCGGAACTTCTCGCACGGCACAATATTCGGCTTGTGAATCTCGGCAACAATCATATTTTGAATTTCGGTTGGGAAGGGGAGCGCTCTACGCGCACGGCGCTTCGCGTCGCGCGCATCTCCTACTTCGGCTCGCCCGCCGAACAATTCATCGCAATGGAGAACCTAAATGGCGTCTTGTTCGCTTTCATCAACTACAACGAATTTCTCCCCACTTCCGTCCGTCGTTCCATATATGGAACGACGGACGATTCTATATATGGAACTCTTGAAGATATCCAAAGGGTGCGCGCGGCCGGGTATCTGCCCATCATCTACATACATTGGAGCGACGAATATGTGACCACCTCATCGGCATATTCGCACGAATTAGCGCATAGTTTTATAGACGCAGGTGCGGAGATGGTCATCGGTTCCCATCCGCACGTCATCCAAGAAAGTGAGGTATATCGGGGGAAACATATTTACTACTCACTCGGCAATTTCGTGTTCGACCAGTATTGGGATGATGATGTGCGCACCGGCCTGCTTCTGCGCGTTACTTTTACTCCACGTGGTGTCGAGCGAATTGATGAGATGCGCGTCTACCTCGAGCGCGACGGCCGTACCTGTTTGGTTGAATAAGCGCAATTTTTCAGCTATCCTGCTTCTATTGCGGGATCATCTAGTGGTAGAAATATGTGTCATAATTAAGCCATGAGAAGTTCTTGGTCCAAAGGGTACACGAAAGAAACCCATCCATCCGTTCGGAAGATTTCGGAGACGATGAAAAACCGGAAAATAGATAATTTTGCAGAGTGGCGAAAGAAGGCAATTCGCGATGGACGAATCCGCATCCGCTTCCCGCGACTACCCCAAAATGGCGATTTGGCAGAGCTTATTGGAGTAGTGCTTGGAGACGGACACATAGAGAAGTTCCCGCGGACAGAGCGGTTATTGATTTTTTCTAACAGTAACAATAAGGGATTTGTAGAACGTTATGCAAGTTTAGTTGAAAAGTTATTTAAGAAAAAGCCTTATGTCTACAAACAATCAACACAAAACTGTATTCGAGTAAGCTTATATGAGAAAAATATCAGCAAACGACTCGGTATGCCCACTGGTTCCAGAAAGGGCTTACAGGTCGCAGTTCCCGATTGGGTGATGAAAAGCAGACCATACATCATCAGGTATTTACGCGGTTTATATGAGGCGGAAGGGTCATATTCTGTGCACAAGCAAACGTACACGTACAAATTCGTTTTCTCTAATACGAATCAATCGTTGTTGAAAAACGTCGTAGAATTGCTTAAGATGCTTGGGCTTTCACCACATCACGATTCTTCGAGAGTCCAGATATCAAAGAAAGACCAAGTGGCGAGAGCTATCGAGCTTTTAGAATTTCGGAAATATTGATTTTTGCGGGATGGTGCAATGGTAGTCACGCCGCGCTCTGGACGCGGAAATCTTGGTTCGAATCCAAGTCCCGCAGCAAAATGAGCTTCGCGAATTTTGCGAAGGGACTTGGATTGGGAAAGGGTCGGGAAACGGGAGTTTCCCGCGGAGGAAGGAATGGGAAAACCGTGGGTTTCCCAGAAGTCCTTGTCCCGCAGCCAGCTTATGCTAAGTCAGGTGACTGAGATGCATAGCTAACTATTCCGACATTGCACTGTGTCCCGCCGAAGCTTTAGCGAAGGGGATATTCGCTGAGCGCAATATCCAGACAGAAAACCACCCACATGGGTGGTTTTCTGTCTCATCGAGTACTCCACGAACATAGTCTGTCTTTAGTGTCGTGAATTTGCTAGAATGTTTGTATGAAACTCGGTATCATTTTGCAATCCAATAAGCCAGAGCATGTCTGGAATACGTTTCGCTTTGGTATCACATCCCTTAAAGCGGGTCATGCGGTCGAAGTCTTTTTGATGAGCGAGGGGTCGGAACTCGACGCTATCCCGGACAGCAAGGATTTTGATATTTCGGTAAAAGTATCCCAGTTCAAAGAGATGAAGGGTCAAATCTATGCATGCGAAAGCTGTCTGAATGTGCGTGGTAAGAGCGAAAGCAAGGTATGTCCTGTTTCCACGATGTCCGACTTACTTAAAATGGTTGAGGGTTCAGATAAAGTTTTGGTATTTGGCTAAATCAAAAATACTATGAAAAAACTTATTTTTGGGAAGGGCTCCTCGTCGCCATCGCACTCGGCGCCACACGTCGAGCCACACTCTTTTTTAAAGAATCGGCGCATCTTGGAAAGCTTGCAAAATTATAGTTAAAAAGGGAAAGCGGCCTGAGACATCTATCAGGCCGCCACTACGCCTCCCCATTATCCATCGGCAGATCCCCCCAACCAGAGACCCGTCCATGCCGTAATAAAGTATGCATAGACCTCTGTCGACGGAAAGAGAAAGAACGCCACTACCGTTCCCACCATCAGAACGTTCAGGAGGGTGGTGAGCATGTCACACAACCTGGGCCCCCCAAAAGCAACCCCCAGGCCGATTACGAAAGATCCGAGCAGGATCGCCGTGCAGTAAAAGAAAAAGAATGTTTCCATTCCGGCCTCCTCTTTTTTCGAACCCCTTTGCCACCAAACTTCTTATATCACAAGGGGGCATGGTCCGCCAAAACCCGCATTTCAGAAACACCTCTTGAAGAAAGGTAATAGTCTTCTCAAGCTCAAAATTGTGGGTTCATAGAGCATCCCTTTCGCCGCGGTCATTCTTGTTATTCAAACAGAGTCAATGGCAGATGTGAGCCGATTTTCTACTTCTCGTGATATATCGGCTAATTTCGGGTTGCCCACCACGTTCATAGCGGTAGAGGGAAGAATGGAGGAAGCGTACACTTCAGCATTGACCTCATACACAATGACATTGCATGGCAATAACAGGCCTATTTCTTTTTCCTCTTGAAGCGCCTGCAGTGCAAATTTCGGGTTGCATGCGCCGAGGATCGTATAATTGTCGAAATCAACACCAAGCTTTTTCTTCATCGTTGCCTTGACATCTATTTCCGTAAGGACGCCAAAACCTTCCGCGTCGAGCGCTTCTTTTACTTTTAGAACCGCATCTTCGAATGGCATGGATATCTTTTTTGTATATCCGTATTTCATATTAGTTTTTATTTTTTGTTACGAACATATTGTAGACAAGTGCGAATAGATAGAAAATGACAAAGCCGATAATCGCCGCCTCAACCATTCCGCCGACAATACCTGCAACTGAGAGGGAGAAGAACATGTGCCAGCCCTTCATCATCGCAACTGCGCCTGTGTAAAGGCCAAGGATACCAAGAATGCCAAGAAGCAACATACATGCCACCGAAATAACCGCCCCCGCGTACCCGAAGGCAGACGCATTAAGTGTTTTCATACTGTTGTAGCTAACTTTGCCAATAATTATCCCTGGAGGTCTTTTTTCTTTGCCTCGAATTCATCGCGATTCATTTCACCCTTAGCGTAACGTTCTTTTAAGATGTCCAGTGCGTTTTTTGAAGTCTCCGATCTCGCGGCGTTGCCCACAACATACTTTACCAGCGCAACAACTCCGATGATTATAAGAATCCAGAAAACGATCATAAAGACACCTCCTACTAGACCTCCTATCCCATACGATCCCATCATAGAATTACCGTTAAAACTATTAAATCCCGTTCCGAGCATACCCATTCCCATCATCATAGACATCATGTCGGTCATTCCCGCGGGCATTTGCGATCCTGTCTCACAACCGCTCATGCGCTTTCCTATGACAGTATGAATTTGTTTTTCTCCGTCTTCTCCGTGAGTTTGAATCATCATCGCATTCATCGCGGCGTGAGAATCACCGGACATAGTCCCCATAAAATACTCACCAAGAACTCCGTAGTTCTCATCGTTTAGATTTTCGCAGGCAATCTCTTTTGCTTGAAGCTTATTCCAAAGCTCCTTGCCCTCCTGTTCTTCGCGGGCGGTATGTTCGACGACTTCGTTCCAATCAACTTGAGTATTGGAAAATCCGCCCATCATTTGAGCGTTTGCGCTCGGCGCAAACGAACCAACGACGACTACGGAAAGAATGGTGAAAATAAGTTTTTTCATAGTATTTTTGATTTAGACAAACACTAATACTTTATCCGAACTCTCGACCAGAGTTGAGCAGGTCAGACATACCAATAGTATCACAAGGGGACCTTGACTCATTATACCCTATGGGGGTATTATATCACCGTATGAAAAAAAGTGTCAAGAGACGATTACAACGCCGACTCAAAATCATCGAAGGCCAAGTAAGGGGCTTGTTGAAGATGGTCAATGAGGAGGCATATTGCATTGACGTTATCACCCAAACATCCGCCGTTCGGAAGGCGCTCTCGTCGGTGGAGGACGCGATGCTGGAGAACCATCTCTCGACACACGTGGTCGAACAGATGAAAAGCGGGAAGAGCAAGAAAGCGACAGCGGAGATGCTAAAGGTCTACAAGCTTGCACAGCGCAAAGGATAGGAGCCGGAGCGGTCGGTCCCGGAATGAAATTATCGGATTATCAAGTCAGCAAAAAATCTATGATACAGGTAAATCGTTTGCTCAAAGTTACTGTCGCGTGGACGAGCGTCGTGTATGTCGTCTGTTTCGGGGGTGTTGCGCTCATTCCTGGCATTCGGGAATTGTTCCTGCAATACGCGCTACATTCGGTGAATGTCGGCATCGGGCAGAACGCCATGACACTCACGACATTCATCGTTGGACTCATCATCTGGAATGTACTGGCTGTGCTTGCCGCGTGGCTCTTCGCGTATCTCTGGAACACGATTCGGAATTGAGGGCACGCACATTAGCAGGTAACCTTTATCGTATTTCTAGCTATGCACGAAGGTGATCACAATTCGAAGCACATGTGGTTGATGGCGCTCTGCTGCGCCATGCCTATTGCTGTTCTGCTCGTCATCGCTTTTTTCACATGAAGCACCACGATGATGTAGAGAAAAGAAGTGCGGAGGCCTCTCCGGAACATCCGGCATTGTACACCTGCCCGATGCATCCGGAAATAAAGCAGGATAGGCCGGGTATGTGCCCGGAGTGCGGCATGAACCTTGTCCCTGCAAAAAAGAAGAAAGGGGGCGTACATCATGAATCACTCGACAAGCATGCGGGACACAGCACCTCTATGTTTTTCAGAAAATTCTGGGTGAGTCTTGCCCTTACTATCCCTGTCGTGCTATACGCCGACGTTGTCGAAAAGATCTTCAGATGGTCTCCGCCGAATTTCTCCGGATCGGAATATATGCCCTTGGTACTCGGTTCGATCGTATTCTTCTACGGCGGCTCCGTGTTCCTTACCGGAGCGTGGAGAGAATTGCAGGCACGTCTTCCGGGCATGATGACGCTCATAGGGATCGCCATTTCTGCCGCCTACTTGTGGAGCATATATGCAGTATTCGCTGGTGAAGAGGCCTTGTTTTGGGAACTCACCACACTTATTACCATCATGCTTCTCGGCCACTGGCTTGAGATGCGGGCGGTACGTGGAGCGCAGGGTGCGCTCAAGGAACTTTCAAAATTGCTTCCCGATACTGCCGAAGTAATCCGCAACGGCCCCTCGACTATGCTCGGGACAAGCAAGACGGAAACCATTGCGCTCTCTCTACTTCGCGAGAGTGATACGGTACTGGTCAGGCCCGGAACCAAGATTCCCGCCGATGGCACTATCACCGATGGCGAATCAGACGTGGACGAATCAATGGTGACCGGAGAATCAAAGCCGGTTCCGAAACATGAGGGCGACGCAGTCATTGCCGGAACGATAAACGGCGATGGAGCGCTTAAGATAAAAGTTTCAAACATCGGCGAAAAGACATTTCTTGCCGGCATCATGCGTTTGGTCGCCGAAGCACAGGCGTCCAAGTCGCGACTCCAGATGCTTTCAGACCGAGCGGCGCTGTACTTGACCGTCATCGCCGTAACCGGTGGCATAGTGACGATCGTCGCGTGGCTCATTGCCGGCGCGGAAGTCGGCTTTGCGGTAGCCCGACTTGTGGCTGTGCTCGTTATTGCATGCCCGCATGCATTGGGGCTCGCCGTGCCGCTCGTTGCATCAATTTCCACGACCAAGGCGGCGCAAAACGGCTTCCTGGTTAAACAGCGGCTCGCGCTCGAAGTCGCTCGGACCATCAGTACAGTGCTGTTTGATAAAACAGGAACACTTACCAAAGGAGCATTCGGCGTCATCGACGTATGGAATGCGAACGGACATACAAAAGAAGAAACCTTGCAACTGGCCGCTTCTCTTGATGTGCTCTCCGAGCATCCGATCGCAAAAGCCGTCGTCGAGAAGGCAAAAGAACAGGGACTCGCGCTCGCAGAGATAAAGAAATTTGAGGCAATGAAAGGCAGGGGAGCGAGAGCCACTGTTGAGGGAAAAGAGGCAATGGTCGGCGGACCGGCGCTTCTTGAAGATATGGGTATACTCATTCCCGCCGAGCTCGCAGTACAGGTAGCGGATGCCGGCAAAAAGGGACAAACTATTATTTTTACCCTTAAAGACAAGCAGCTTCTGGGCGCGATCGCGCTGGCCGACATCATTCGGGAAGAATCACGAGAAGCCATTCAAGCGCTCAAAGAAATGGGCGTCCGCTCGGCGATGATAACTGGCGATTCGGAAGATGTGGCGCGGTGGGTAAGCGGAGAGCTTGGCATTGACGAGTACTTTGCCCGCGTTCTGCCGGATCAGAAATCCGAAAAAGTAAGAGAGCTGCAGAAACGAGGGCAAAAGGTTGCTATGGTCGGTGACGGCATCAACGACGCTCCGGCCTTGACGCAAGCCGATCTCGGCATTGCCATAGGCGCAGGGACAAATGTCGCTATTGAATCAGCCGGAATCATTCTTGTGAGGAATGATCCCAGAGACATCGTAAAAATAATCCGGTTGTCCAAAATGACCTACACGAAAATGATTCAGAACCTGTTCTGGGCAACCGGCTATAACATCGTTGCTCTGCCACTCGCCGCGGGTGCCTTATTCGCGTGGGGCATCATTCTCGAGCCCGCGCTTGCGGCCGTGTTTATGTCGGCAAGCACGGTAATCGTCGCGATTAATGCCATGCTTCTGCGGCGGCAAGTACTATAGTTCTCACCCAAACACAAGGACTTCTTTCCCGGCCCATGTTTGCGGAAACGTTTACTCGGGTGTATAGTGTATTTCTATGAACGTACGCGCGTTCGCCCTCCTAATGCTCGTGGGATTCGTCGCTGTAGGCGTATTTGGGTTTGCGGGGATGAGCCACGATATGAGCCATGGATCTGGCTGCATCGCGTCTACCCTGAACAACAGTGTCGTCTGCCCGCAGGATGCGCTTTCTTCCGCGCTCTACCACATCGCGGCCTATCAGAGTTTTTCACAGGCTACGATAATCTCGCTCTCTTTTTCCGCACTCGCGCTCCTCATACTTCTCGCCGCGCTCTTCGCGGTGAGGAAAAAAATTCTTTTAATCCCCAGTGCTCCTTTGTGTATTCTCTCAAAACGCCGCGACGACATTCCCCTGCCGCGCCGAGAGAAATTTCTCCGTCGGCTCTCTCTTTTTGAGAACAGTCCATCGCGTTTTTGCAGCGCGTAGAGATCCTTTAGTTTAGGATTTGTAGGCGCTGCGCTACTCTTCTTGGAGGGGACTTTTTAGGTTTTCTAACGCACTACAAACGTATGGACACAAAAACAATTGTCACGGGAGCCATCGTGCTTCTTGCGATAGGCGGACTCTTCGTCTGGGGCGCGCAGAATCGAGCGTCGCTTCCGGAGAACAGCGCGTCACAAAAAAGCGCGCTTGCCGCGGCGGAGACACCCTACGACTTCGGCACTATCTCGATGAAGAACGGGAACGTCGAGAAGACGTTCGAGATCATGAATCCGACGGACACGGACATCGCACTCACGTCGCTCACGACCTCGTGCATGTGCACGACTGCCTACATCGTGAAAGGCGGCGCGCGCCGCGGGCCCTTTGGCATGCCGGGGCACGGTAGCTCCGTGCCGCGGGCGAATGAAGTCATTCCGGCTAGCGGGAGGCTTGGCGTAGCGGTCATCTTCGACCCTAATGCGCATGGGCCCGCCGGCGTTGGCACGATTGATCGCTTCGTGTACCTAGAAGACGAAACAGGAGGCGTGCTTGAATTAGAGATTAAAGCGAACGTAACGCCCTAGCTATGCGCAAGGCACTCATTTGGGCGGGCGTCGTGCTTGTAGCGCTCGCCGCGATCGTCATTCTTAAGTACGCGCCGGGCACGTCGAATATCATCTGGAGCATATCCGATGCCGGGCGCTGGCTCTTGCCACTTGTCGGCGTCTCGGCTCTTCTCGATAGCGTGCATCCGTGCTCATTCTCCATCCTCCTCATCACCATCGCGTTCCTCTTCGGGATGCAGATGACGAGGGGAAAGATCCTTGCAATAGGCGGTATCTACATTGCAGGTATCTTCGTCGCGTATCTCGCGATCGGAGTCGGGGCATTCCAGGTGCTGCACATCTTTGACGTGCCGCACTTCATGGGAAAGCTGGGTGCAACACTCCTCATTCTTTTCGGGCTCCTCAATCTCATCAACTGGGCGTATCCGTCATTCCCTCTGAAGCTCTCTATTCCCGCGGGCGCGCACCGCAAGATGGCGGAATTGATGAACACAGTTTCGGTGCCGGCGGCATTCGTGCTCGGGCTCCTCGTGGGTCTCTGCCAGTTCCCATGCATGGGTGGACCCTACCTCATGGTCATAGGACTTCTCCACGACAGTGCGACGTATGCGGTCGGTATTGGCTATCTCGTTCTTTACAACGCAATCCTCATTCTCCCGCTTGCCGCGGTACTCTACCTCGCAGCCAACAAGGAAGTGGTGGAAAAAATGCAAGGATGGCGGCGGACGAATGTCTCTGCGGTGCGCCTGTGGAGCGGCATCGCGATGGTATTACTGGGAATAATCGTTCTCTATGTCTAGACAACAGCTCAAATTGGGAGATGCGGTCGCAAAACTTGCAAAAGTCCTTCGCGTTCCACACTGTCCGGAGTGCGAACAACGCCGCCTCATCTTGAACGAAATTCAGAAGGTGGGCGTACGCGAAACGGTGAGAAGATTGCGGGCCGTCGGATTCTCCTATTCGCCAAGCAGTGCGGACGAGCGAGCGGTCGAGGATATCGTCAAAAAGATGGAGGAATGCTGTGATAAATAACAATAAATAAAACAATATGGAATTGGAACAACAGACAAAACGCCCGCTGGTAGAGACGTACGCGGTACCGATTCTCATCGTGGCGATTGGCGCCGGATTTCTCGCCATCTCCGGAGGTTTAACCTCCCGGAGCGACTTGCTCAGCGACGCACAATTCTCGGAGCTTCAGGAAAGGGTGATGACGTCCGGCGGCGTGGAGCTACCGGTCGTGTGGGGAGATCTTGGCAGGCGACTTGTCGAGACGGGCGCGATAGACGACACGAAGTGGGGCGAGCTGTACGGCACATTGTCGGAAGCAGAGAAACTGCTTCTCGACGGGGATAATCCTGAGCGCATGCGCATCACGCGGGAGAACGCGCCGTATCTCCTCAATCTCTTTTGGGCGTTCGGACTCGCTAATAAGAATCCGATACTCGAGGATAAAAAAGGGATGATGAATCCGGCATATGGCGGAGCGGGCGGATTCGCCTCGACAGGAGGGTGGATACTCTCGCGGGGCGACCCGATGGAGCATTACAACACGCACTCGCTTGTGACGCTCACGGAAGCACAGCAGGAACTCATCGACAAGATTTCGCGCGGCATCTACCGCCCGTGCTGCGATAATCCGACGCATTTTCCGGATTGCAATCACGGGATGGCGATGCTTGGCTTCCTTGAGCTCATGGTGTCGCAAGGCGCGTCGGAGAGCGAGATGTGGGAGGCGGCGCTTGCCGTGAACTCCTTCTGGTTCCCGGATACGTACCTTACGATAGCGACATACATGCTTCAGCGCGGCACTCTGTGGAAGGACGTGGATGCGCGCGAAGTGCTTGGGCGGGATTACTCGAGCGCGTCCGGATATGCGAGGGTTGCATCCGAGGTCCAATCGCAAGGAGGACAGGGAAGTAGCTGCGGGGTATAATTAGCAGGATAATTTATAAGTTACAACATACCTATGGGAAAGAACACGGTAGTCATCAACCTCATCATGCTCGTCGTCGGGATTGGAGTTGGCTACACGTTCGGAGGCGATCGGGGCCCGGTAGCCGGGACGCACATGATGCCGGGAGGGAGCATGATGGGCAACAATATTGACCAGCACTTTATCGTGCAGATGATTCCGCACCATGAAGGAGCGATAGCGATGGCAAAAGTCGCGCTGGAGCGCTCGAAGCGGCCGGAGATACGCTCTCTCGCAGAAGGCATCATCGAAGCGCAGGAGCGCGAGGTCAACGACATGAAAAGCTGGTACCAAGATTGGTACGGCACGACTCCGCCGAGCGAGAGCTTCAGTATGGGCGGAATGCATATGAGCGGCATGGAAGGCGACGTTGATGAACTCGCTACGGCGGCAGATGCTAACTTCGACAGGGAATTCATCGTGCAAATGATCCCGCATCACGAGATGGCTATCGTGATGGCCGGTATGTTACAAGCGTCCACTGAACGCGCAGAAATGACACAACTCGCCGACAACATCATCGCTTCGCAGTCGCGCGAGATAGAGATGATGCAAAGTTGGCTTACAAGTTGGTACGGGGAATGATATTCTTTAGCCGTACATAAAACGAAACAGAGCGACTTTTGCCGCTCTGTTTCGTTTTATGTAGTTACTTCTTTGAGATCTGCTGCCAGAGTCAGATGCCGACGAGAACGAGGTCCACGAGTATTACGATTGCAATAAGAGAACCAAAAATACCCGCGCCTCCCATCATTGACCAGCTATAACCCATCATAAAAAATCGCTCAATGTATAATCCTTTCAAATATACCACACTCTTGCTTATTTAACTGTGCCTGCCCCGTTATCCGTTATCTGTCCCCGTTATCCTGTCCCCGTTATCCGACTTTGTCTCGTAGAAGAACTAGGCAGTAGTGGTAGCTAGTCCGCGGGAGACATCGTCTCAATGAGACGATCCTCGTTGTAGTTCTTATGCTGTCTCAGAAGATCGGCGTTCTCTTTCAATAAGCGCCTCTCATTCTCGCGTGAGAGGTTCCACGACTGACAAGCGGGCGCTTTGTCCGCATTGCTTATGTACCTTTCGTAGAGCGCGGACCCCACGACCCCCTGTATTTCCTTGCTCTATCATAGTGAACATGATTCAATGGATACGAAAATTGTAATTTAGGAATTATAAATACGATACATTCGAAAATAAATAATCTATGGAAAATCAAACGGTAGGGGCGAAAAGCAATATGATGATTCCGTTTGCGATTGTAATTGCCGGAATATTAATTGCAGGCGCAGTGCTATATAGCAACCAGGGCCTGCCTTCGTCCGCTGTTGGGGGAGGAAACGAAGAATCAGGTTCGACTGACAGTGTTCGTCCAGTGAGCAAGAGTGATCATATGCGGGGCAATCCGGACGCGCTTGTAAAGATTGTTGAGTACTCCGATTTCGAATGTCCGTACTGTAAACAGTTTCATAACACTATGAATCAGATCATGGATGAGTATGAAAGGGATGGGCAGGTGGCGTGGATATATCGCCAGTTTCCGCTTGACCAGCTTCATCCGGTAAAGGCGCGATCCGAATCCGTTGCTTCAGAATGTGTTAATGAGATCGGAGGAAACGATGCGTTCTGGAGATTTGCAAATCGTTTCTTTGAGTTAACGCCATCCAACAATCAAACTGATATTGCGACGATCATACCACAAATTGTTCGAGAACTTGGCATCGATGAACAGAGCTTCAACACATGCATGGATAGCGGTAAATATGACGAACGTATAGAATCTGACATTGCTAATGCTTTTGAAACTGGCGGGCGAGGGACTCCGTGGAGTATCGTTATTGCTCCAAATGGCAAAACATTCCAATTGTCAGGCGCCCAGCCGTACGCATCGGTAAAGCAACTCATCGAGATAGCTCTTCAGGAGAAATAATCTTGGAAATCTTTAAGATGACGCGAAAAGCAATAAATTATAGCATCGCAGTACTGGTTATCGTCAGTATCGGATACGGGCTGTATTTACTGGCACAAAGCGCTACTCCAAAAGGGGAAGATATGAGTAAAGCTATTCCTCTTATTATGGAAGCTACCCATATTTCAACAGATAGTCCTCTTGCGGAATATAACTCGAATCCGCCGACGTCGGGGCCGCACTACGCACAAACCGCACGATCTGGATTTCGTGACGAGACTATTCCTGATCAAAATATTATTCATAACCTTGAGCATGGTGATGTTTGGATTGCCTACCACCCGCGTATTTTAGAAACGGTAAGGGAGGATCTCAAACAATTCGCGGCGGCAAAAGTGATAATCACACCGCGCGAAGAAAATGAAACTGACATCGCTCTTGTTGCGTGGAGCCGGCTGGACACATTTAACATAGAGAACGACGCGCTACCGGAACAGCGCATCAAAGACTTCATTGCGCGCTACAGTAACAAAGGGCCGGAGCGTATTTCTGGAGCAAGCGGCGGCATATAAAAGTTGATAACGATAATGTTAGAAGTACTCACCCAGGTCTTTTTTCAAGAATATCCACGATTTTGATGTAAAACGCACTGTAAATATTTGACAAAGTGGTGCTTTATCCGTACCATTAAGACCAGTTAGAATAACCACATGGTGCGGAGGGAAGAAGAGGAGGAAATAATGTTCTCGTCGAATGATCTGGTCCTAACCCGGGCCTACGGTGCCCTTATTCTTTTCGCAATCGTTGTCGCGCTTTTCCGAGCGGCATATCTTGGTTGGCGTAAATACAAAAACAAAAAGTCATCCCAAAGCGATGAAGAATATTACGCAGCAGATGATGGCACGTGGAGGGAGCGCGACGGTAGGCATGCCGGTCACACTTCCCGCAGTCCCAAGAAGGGAAGGGTACACCATGGCTGATATCGAATTATGGGAGATGTTGCAGAACATCTCCACCGACACCGCGTTGGCGATCTTAATGGTCGCTGTCGTTCTCCTCACGGTGATCTTTCTATGGCCCAGATTTCTTTGGGAGCTGTGGCGGTCTCGTAAGAAGAGAAACCGCTGAGAACGCGCACTGGCCCGCATGGGAGGACAACTCCTCCCAAGCGGGCCGCATTCATTTTATGTTTTTATAATCTTATGTTTTTATAATCCGCAGACCGTCGGCGTCGCTGGAGATGAAAGGAATTATCCGTAATCCTTCGATTTCGTAGCGCCAGTAAGTATTCATATACAGAAACGTCTGTATCCATACATGAAGATTTCCACGTCGGTATGATAATATCTTGGTATGGCTGATGAATCTACTCTGCGCGGTTTCCGACCGAAGCACGTCTCCTGGCTTACGATAGTGCTCGCGCTTTTGGCGATAGGCACTTTTTTGGCAATCTCCCGTCCGGGTATCCAATATGCGGTACCAATGGGAATAGGAGGGGGAATGATGGAATACGGCGAAGGATACACAACATCAGTACCTGTTGGCGTTCCAGACATGCCTATGAGAGATGGCAGCGTATCAAATGTTTCAGGATCTTCGCAGGGCATGATGGCCCCGGATATGTACTACCCGGACGAGTATCCCTACCCGTACTACAACCAGAATGTCCCCGTGACCGACACACGCGAATTCCTGAAAGTGAATTACAACGCGTCCATGCAGACGCGCGATGTGCATGGGCTCACGCGCCGCGTGGAGACGACGGTACGCGGGTACGAAGGACGCATCGACCAAGAATCAAGCTCTCCGCAATATGGCTATGTGAGCTTCGTTGTTCCTAGAGCCAAGTACGAGGCCTTTCGCGATGAGCTCGAAGGATTGGTAGACAGCCGATTTCTTACGGTCAATGTTTCATCACAGAATCTGTTGCCTCAAAAGCAGAGCATAGAAGAACAGCAGACGCAGGCCGACAGTGCGCTCGCTGATTACAAAGCGGCTCGGCAAAAAATAGTGAATGCGCATGCTAGCACGATTAAGTCGCTTCAGTCGCAGATAGTTGCGGACGCAGAAGAGCTTGTCTCTTTGCGCGCGCAGATCCAGACACCGCAGATACAAGCGCAGATACAAGCGGTGTACGACGAGTGGTCATTGCTCAATCAGCAGCTTGCCAATGAGAACGCGTCATATTCATCACAGCTTAGAAATGCGGATGCAAATATCGCATACGCCGAGAAGTGGCAGACCGCAGTCGCGACCCAGGATCAAGCACTTCTTGATAATGTCGAGACAGTTACGGGTTTTGTGTCGCTCCAATGGATAAGCTTATGGACAATGGCCCAGCTCTACCTGCCGGGTTACTGGATACCGACCATCTTTGCCGTACTCGCATTTCTCTCGTACCTATGGGATCGCCGCCGGTTTGCTGTTGCATAAAGAATTTAACGCATAGCAAAAACCCGCCCAGGTGCTAGGCAAACCCCTGTTTCAAAAAATTCGGGTTTGGGGGTGGGTGAATCTCTAGAAGAGTATGAATCTTCGAAATGATAATTTGTTGCGCTCTCTCCACGCACTCGTCGGGAAGCTCTTGCGCAAAAGACTGCTACTATATGTGCATTAGCAGAGTGTAACCATCAGTACGTATGGCAAAAGGCATGACACATCGGAAGGAGATAAAGAAGCCCAAGAAGAACAAGGGCAAGAAAAAGTAGGTGGTAGGGGAAAGACGCCGTGCAACGGCGTCTTTTCATATGTAATGCACTCCTGTCGCTAGGCGCTCGGGCACGCGAGAGTACAATGGAGAAGGGCCCTCGAGCCACCTTTATAAGAAGTATTATGTAATTTATAAACATATGTCGGAAATAACAACGTTTTTAGCGCAGATTATCGGACCTGTCACCCTTGCGCTTGGTGTCGGCATCTATGTAAGCCCGAGGTATTACACAAAGATGTATAAGAACCTTGAGAATGAGACCACGGCGATACTCGTTGCGGCTATCGCGGCCATCTCAGCGGGTATGGTGATGGTTCTTGTCCACAACACCTGGAACACGTTTCCGGAGATGGTAATTAGTGCATTGGGCTGGATCGTTCTTTTGAAAGGCGTTTCGCTCGCTGTCGCACCGCATCTCGTAGAAAACGCCGCAGAGAAACTCGCAAACTCTGGCGCGATGAGATTCTCGGCAGTTCTCGTCGTTGTCCTTGGCGGCTATCTCTCGTACGTCGGATTTATCGCGTAGGAGGCAGTGCTCGGCTGGACATGTTCCAAGCTGGAAGTGTTTCCCGAGAGGATGTTGACGCGCAACGATAATCGGCGTCGAACCATGTAAGGGAAGTTATCTTGATGCGTCTGCATATGCACGCGGCGGGAACGGTATCCTAAACGGTGCCCTGTGGTATGTCTCGCAGTGTTTAAAAGTATAATTGCAATAATTGTGAAAAAAAAGATATCAACGATATTTGTAGTGGCATTGTTAATGGTGATTCCTGTTGCTGTATCAGCACAGACTAATGTGGCGAGTCTTGTCGCATCATTAAAGGAGCAAATTAGGCAATTGCAGGAGCAGATAACCGCGCTCAAGCAACAGACACAGGAGCTTAGGGCCGAGATAATTCTCACACGCAATTTAGCGCGTGGCGAGAGGGGGAATGATGTTAAAGCTCTACAAGAGATGCTTGCGCGTGACAAACAAATATATCCCGCAGGACAGGTGACGGGGTTCTTCGGACCGCTTACGGAAGAAGCAATCAAACGTTTTCAAGAAAGACACGGCATTGAGGCCATTGGGTTAGTTGGTCCTAAAACGCGTGCCAAACTTCATGAATTATTTAGTAACAACGCCACCTCGACCTTTGCCAAGAAAAAGCAAGAGCAGGAACGGGATAAGGTTGGGAAGCACGATGATGATGCTGATGATAATGATGAAGGTGATGACAGCGACGATAACGACAATAATGATGGTCGTAATCACGACAATCGCGGCAAGGGGAGTGACAAAATCGTATTGTGCCACAAGGGACAGACTCTCAATGTGGGCGCCCCCTCCGCGTTTGGGCATCTTATCCACGGTGACTCATTTGGTGCGTGCTCTGGAGATACTGGAGGAAATGATGATGACACAAGCACGACAACACCTGATACAACCGCACCGGTTATATCAGGTTTAACGGCGACGAATGTCGCTAGCACTTCGGCAACAGTTAGTTGGTTAACCAATGAGGGAGCGGATAGTGTCGTGTGGTACGACTCAGCCAGCACACTCATCATTGCTAGCACCACGCCGTCAGTGACAAACACGACACTCGTTACTAATCACGCAATTGGTTTGACGGGTCTTACGGCGAGCACCACGTATCAGGCGTTGGTGTCCTCGGCAGATGTCGTCGGCAACACGGCTACGTCGAGTGTTTTCTCGTTTACCACGAGTCAGTGATGAGTTTTCTGTTTTCCAAGTTTGTCGTTAAGGAGAAGTAAGGATCTTATCAACCCAGCAGAAAGCCGCCCGTAGAGGCGGCTTTCTGCTGAAACTTGCATAAGCAGTTGAAGTATTCTGGTATACTCCACGCATGAAAATGACACTGCACACTAATAAGGGAGACATTATGATCGAGATGATGGAAGAAGACGCGCCAAGGACGGTTGCGAATTTTGCAAAGCTCGCGAAAGAAGGATTCTATGACGGAACAAAATTTCACCGCGTCATCAAGGATTTCATGATCCAAGGTGGAGATCCTCTAACAAAAGACGACACTCAGATTGGGCTATGGGGAACAGGAGATCCCGGTTACAAGTTTGAGGATGAGATCCATGTGAATAATCACAACGAGGTCGGCACGATAGCTATGGCGAACTCCGGTCCGAATACTAATGGTAGCCAGTTTTTCATTAATGTCGGGAATAACAATTTTCTCGATTCCAAACACACGGTCTTTGGCCGCGTGACAATGGGGATGGATGTAGTCGGAAAGATCGAGCAGGTAGAGACAAATGCGAGCGACAGACCGCTTGAACCGATCGTCATTAAGAGCGTTACTCTAGATTAGAGAGCGATACTTCACTTAAATCTCGCCTTTTTTGATGCGTTTTCGTAGAGAGGCGGCCTGTTCGTTAAAGAAATGAAGATTGTGCATTGAAGCCAATTTCATACCGGTAAGCTCATGAGCTCGCAATAGATGCGATACGTAAGAGCGTGTGTAGGTGGCGCAAACATCGCATGAACATTTTTTATCAATGGATTTTCTCTCTTTTAAGTATCGAGGTTTTGTCATGTCGAGCTTTCCTTCGGACGTGAAAAGCGTGCCGCGTCGCGCATAGTGAGTAGGAGCGATGCAATCGAAGGTATCAATGCCTGATTGCGCAATAGGTACAAAATCATCGGGATGTCCGATGCCGAGCGCGTGGCGCGGTTTACCCATGGGCAGAATATCGTTGACCCATGCCATGAGTTTGCTCATCATCCGCTTGTCGTAGCCGTATTCACCGCCGATGCCGAACCCGTCAAATTCCATTGCACCGATAACGCGCGCGCTTTCTTCGCGCAAATCGCGGTGCGAGCCGCCTTGTACGATTCCGTACAAAGCTTGCTTATTCGATCGTTTTGCATCAAGGCACTGATGTGCCCACCGGTGTGTTTTTTCTAGAGAGAGTCGCACGTACTCCTTATTCGCGAGGGGCGATATGCACTCGTCGAACGCATACATTATATCGGCTCCCAGATTCTCTTGGATACGAATGGATTCTTTGGGACCGAGAAACATCTTTTCCCCGTCGATAGGTGAAAGAAAGTGCGCACCGTCTTCAGTAATACGCATGTTGACTGGCTGCATGTCTTTTTCCACTTTTCGCTCATTCGGCTTTTTGAGGAATTTCCCGAGCCCGTGATCTTTTCCGAAACCAAGACTGTACACTTGAAATCCTCCCGAATCTGTCATGAGCGGCTTTTTCCATTGCATGAACGTGTGTAGACCGCCGGATTTATGTATCAGTTTGTCGCCCGGCGCGATTTTCAAATGGTATGTATTACAAATGAGTGCTTGCGAACCAACCGTTTCCACTTCGTCTTGTGAGAGTGTGCGTACTGTTGCGCGCGTCGCAACGGGAATGAATGCGGGTGTTTCTATTTCACCATGCGGGGTCGAGATAACGCCAAGGCGCGCTCGGGATTTACCCGACAACTTCAAGATTTTGAATTCGAACATTCGGACATCCTAGCATGCAGGCACGCTCTTTCGTCTCTCACGCGCATGCGGTCATGGTAGATTTTTAGTAACCTTCGCGACGCGATGGGTATCGCCTATGTATTTCGTTTATATACTGCAATGTGGAGACGGTACGTTATATACCGGTATCACAACCGATATGGTTCGCAGATTGGAACAGCATAAAAAGGGTGTCGGGGGCCACTACACAAAAGCTAGAGGGGCGTACAAAGTTGTATTTACCGAGAAGCACTCAGACAGATCTTCGGCTCTGAAAAGAGAGGCAGAGATAAAAAAGTGGACACGAAAAAAGAAGCTCGAATTAATACAGCTTAGTCGCTCATAAAGACAGAATATTTCGTCAATACGTATTATTCATGGCCGTCCTCCCCGGAGGACGACCATGATTCTTTGGGGTGGCGGTTCAGACCCGTCAATTCGACGACCCGAAGAGCCCTTCGGCGCACAGTTGCGCCGTATTGCTGTCGGCCGCTGTGCCTCCCGGAGGTATTGCCCACACCCCATTTTGGACGATTGACTTCCGCGTCCATGGGTTGCTCTCGGCTTTGAGAGCCGCCATGTTCGCCTCGAAGTTCTCGTCACCTTTGAACTTCTCGACGCAAACGGAGGCCAGTGTTTCCATAACGGCCCCCTTGGCCGCTACGGCGGCCAACTGATTGGCGGCACCTTCCGTGTGCCAGTTGAATCCCCAGAAGCCCACGATGAACAACGCTACGGCTCCGAGGACTGCTCCCCAGAAAAGCGACTTAAGATGAAAAGATCCTTGCATTTTTAAGTCCTCCATGAGCGAGCGGGATGCTCGTTTTCCAAACTTCACTATGTCACAAATACGTATTGACCACAATATTTTCGATTACCACCCGCCAATCACTCTTTTGTACCAGATATACAGTCGCTAATTCTCCAATTCGTGCCTGAATTCGTGCCGATTGACGAAGTAGTGAAAACGAGCAGATGTTTCGACAACGTTATCGCTCCGAACGACATCAGAAACCGAGCGCTTTCAAGAACGTGCTCAATTCTGAACCTTGGATAGGACGATATGCGCCGGACGGCAAATTACCCAGCATTATGTTCATTATCCGAATTCTCTGCAAGTCAACAGCATCATTGTGAAGTGCCGCACACATGCGGCGTATCTGATGTTTCTTGCCCTCGGTAAGCACGATAGTAAAAAGACGCTCCCCGATGATATTCACAGTGCATTTTCTAGTCTTATAATTTTCGATATCAATGCCTTTCTCCATATGTTCCTTGAAACTCGGGCGAAGATTTACGGCGGTTTTCACGCGATATTCTTTTTCGTGCACATATTCAGGATTGAGAAGTTTATCGGTTATTCGTCCGTCGTCGGTAAGAATGATGAGACCATAGGAGTCTTTGTCGAGCCGACCGACAGGGAACACCCCTTCAAGAGGAATTTTCATGGCTATGTCCTCTTCATCTCCTTGCGGGGAGTGGGTGATTATTCCGCGCGGTTTATTGTACGCAAAATATCGGTATTTCTTTTGGCGGAATTTCACTTCTACCACGTCTCTCTCGGAGACTTTATCACCCAGAACCGCTCGCTTGCCGTTGATCAAAACCTTTCCCTTCTCTATTATTTCGTCGGCCTCGCGGCGCGTACAGTATCGCTTGGAAGCAAGGTATTTGTTGATGCGCATCGGGTATTCGGGTTTGGCAATAGGATTCACGAAAGCATGCTACCACAACCTCGCTATTGACGATGATCTCTTTTCTCACGATAGATTTGTATCATAAGCACAAGAATCATTCTGCGCTTATTGGAAAGCGGGAGATTTCCCCGCAGCTCTGCTGCGGGGATGAATGGCGCGTAGAGTTTGAAGCGGTAGTAAGCCGCTTCTCTATCCCCGCCTGCGCCAAGGCTTTGGCGGGCAGGCAAAAAAACAGCCGGGTGCCGCCCAGCCCCAGTTTTGCAGTGAGGGTTTTGTTATGGCACGGAAAACAAAAGTATGCGTTCGTGTAATCGGAGTCACCGAGTACCGAGTGCAAAACTGGGGCTGGGCGGCCTGTTTTATGTAGTCATGTATAATATTGAGAAGCAATTGTGATAGCATGCTCGCATGCTTATTGACGATGTAACGGTTCGGCTCGAAGCCGGACATGGAGGTCACGGGTCTGTGGCGTTCAATAAAGTGCGACTCTCGCAAGGACCTACGGGTGGTGACGGAGGGCGCGGAGGAAGTTTTTATTTTGAGGGAGTTTCTGACATAAACGCACTCGCCTTCTTTTCAGGCAGAAAGGTTCTCCGAGCAGAGAACGGCAAGAATGGGAGAGGTCAATTTATAGACGGTAAAAATGGTACGGATATGGTATTGAAAGTGCCGGCAGGGACGAGAATTACGAATCAAGGTACCGGGTTTATGCAGGAAATAACAGAAGTTGGAGAGAGGATTTTAGCCGCTGGCGGCGGGAGCGGAGGAAGGGGAAATTTCAAATTTCGCTCATCAACGAATACCACGCCAAAGGAGTCGGAGGATGGAAAGAAGGGTGATATTGTCGAGTGTCATTTAGAGCTCAGACTCATCGCTGACGTGGGCCTTGTGGGACTGCCGAATGCCGGAAAATCGAGCTTACTCAATGAGCTTACGAACGCCAAAAGCAAAGTCGCACATTACGCTTTCACGACATTGGAACCGCACCTCGGGGCGTACTACGGACGCATTATTGCAGACATCCCCGGTCTAATTGAAGGAGCATCGTCTGGGAAAGGACTTGGCGTGAAATTTCTGAAGCATATTGAACGGACAAAACGAATTTTCCACCTAATATCCGCTGAGTCTGAAGACCCAGTATACGACTATAAGATCCTTCGTAGGGAATTGGAGATATACAATCCCGAATTGGCTAAGAAAGAAGAGCAAGTATTCTTGACGAAAAGTGATTCCGTTTCATCCGAAAAACTGGAAACCTCCCTAAGGGCTCTCGAGGACGATGGTGTAAAATCTATACCCATATCGGTACTTGATGCAGAAAGTCTAGAGTCGGTGAAGAGATTGTTGTCATAACATGTATGTCGTTTATAACAGAAGCGATACTTCGACCAAAGAATATTGGGGCAGTGGCTCCCAGCTCCAAAAGACTTGCGAAACTGATGACAGAAAACGCTGATTTAAAACATGCCAAAGTTGTCGTGGAGCTTGGGCCTGGAACAGGAGTATTTACAGAATTGATTTTGCAAGAAATTCCTGACAGTGCGGTTTTTATGGCGATTGAGCAGAACGAACATTTTGTCACAATAATGCGAGCACAATACCCAACCGTTGATACCATACATGGTTCGGCAGAACATCTTAAAAACTACCTCAAAGAGCGGGGAGCTGAATCCTGTGACAAAATACTATCCGGTCTACCCTGGGCATCGTTTGACGAAAGATTACAGCGATTACTGCTATCAAAGATATACGAATCGTTGTCTCCTGATGGAGTTTTCTTGACTTTCGCATACTATCCTATTAACCATCTTCCGAGAGGAAGAACATTTAAAAGACAGCTACGTCGTTATTTTAAAGACATAAAGAAAACTAGAGTAGTCCTCAATGTACCTCCTGCGTTTGTGTACATTTGTAAGAGGTAATCGCAAGGTCGGTTACTATAGGACACGACGTATTGTTTTGTTGGAGTGTTTGAGTAGTATAAGCACAGGCGATGTATGTGGATGCATCGCAAAGGCCGTAAAGGAGGTTAACATGCCCAAGAAATTATTGAGAACAGGAATGGTGCTCGAGGCCGAGCCGCGCGTGGATGAGCGGGGACAGCTTGTCACTGAAGCGCCATCAAACCCGGCGGCTTCAAAGGAAGGAAAGGGTGATCACGCAGGCCATGATGAGTTAATTCCTCCGAAACAATAATTGTGGAGGGCATCTTTTTTCTGGCACAATTTCGACCTTTCGTGCAAAGCGCGGAAGGTCGAAATCTTGCCGGAATAGTTGAAAAGTGGGGAAAACCCGCATGTATTTTCAGGTAACCATGTGGGTCACGATATTCTTTTTGGTAGTGCGTTTGCTCCAACTTGGGAGATGGCATGTGAAAAGCGGAGACAAGTGTCTCCGCTGATCTCTCCAGATTATAAATATTAGAAATCCGGTCTTTCCGGGCGTTCGAGACGTTCCGAGCGAGTACCGTCTCTCTCTGGCCTCTCGGTTCGTACGTCGTTCCTTTCAGCGCGCTCTGGTCGCTCTGAGGCGGCGGCCGCAAAGGGGGCGAACGCCAAAAGCGACAAAACAGTAGCAATTATTTTTTTCATAACTTGTATAGAATTTGCGAATAATGCGACCTTTATCTGCAGAGTACCACGATGAACCAATGGACTGAATTCGAATTGGTGGATATTTGAGGAACACATAAGTGGTGAGTTTTTTGGCATACTTCGTTAAAGACGACCGCCATAGGTGGCGTGGTCTTTGATGTTTTCCTGGCTGAAGATTTGTGGGACAATCTTCGGATCATGGTGAAGCCGACGAAAAAGAAATACAAGGTAAACTCGGGGGTGTGGCTTTACCCGGGAATGGCTGGATGACATTTTGTAAATAGTGATGTGTAAACATATGATTTGGATGCGTCGGAATCGTCTGCAGTATGTGCGCTTTCGTGAAAGTGCACGCACGCTTGTTCATGAGCGCATAAATCATTTCAATTACATGTACGGATTCGAGTTCGGGAGAGTGTACATAAAGAATCATAAATCTCGTTGGGGCAGTTGCTCTAGAAAAGGGAATCTCAATTTCAACTACAAGATCATCTTCCTCCCATCAGAGATTGCCGATTACATCATCGTTCACGAACTTTGTCACCTTGCCGAATTCAACCATTCCAAGCGCTTTTGGAGTCATGTATTTCGCGCTATCCCTGATCATAAGCGTCGTCGCAAGCATTTGCGTCTTATAGAGAGAGGAAGGGTTTCTCGCTCAGGGTGAAGCGTGGCGGCATTTCGAACGGTGACCTCAGTGGAACCAAGTCGCCACGCACTTCACAAAAGTAGGATATATGAGATAAGATGTAGGTATGCTCAAATACTTTGTTGGAATCGTCATTCTCGTGGTTATCGCGGTTGGAGGTTATTATACTTGGGATTTTTTCAAGCGGGCTCCACAAAGTCCGAAGGTAGACAACACTACTCCCTCTATTCAGATGGCGACAAGTACATATGCGACGACGACTTTTTCGATTGTGTACCAAAACGATTTTGCTGTCGATGACCTATACTTCTATGACCAATTCGCGGGGAAGCCGATAGATGGTGTCAAATTCACTATTCCTCTTACGATGGCAACAGGCACCACTCTTTCAAGTGATACGTATCTTTCTATAGAGACTCTTCCTCGTGCCCAGAGTTGCTCTGGTGATATCTATGTCGTTCCCAACGTTGATGCACGGGAAGTTGCTGAAGGAGGTACGGTATATTCAGTAGCGACGACTTCAAGCGCCGCGGCGGGCAATATGTATGAAGAGCAGGTTTGGGCTATCAAAGATAGTTCTCCATGCACTGCTGTTCGGTATTTTATACATTCTACGGATATAGGTAACTACGAACTCGGTGCCATACGTGAGTTTGATCGCCCGGCTCTTCTGCGTGCGTTTGATACATTGCGTCGGGCGCTCTTATTGAAATCTCCTCAAACTCCATAAAACAGGCCGCCCAGCCCTAGTTTTGCACTCGGTACTCGGTGACTCCGATTACACGAACGCATGCATTTGTTTTCCGTGCCATAACAAAACCCTCACTGCAAAACTAGGGCTGGGCGGCACCTGGCTGTTTTTTTGCCTGCCCGCCAAAGCCTTGGCGCAGGCGGGGATAGAGAAGCGGCCTCCGCCGCTCCATCTTCTACGCGCCATTCATCCCCGCGAGCTGTACTGCGGGGAAATCTCCCGCTCTCCAATAAGAGAGCGTTGATAGTACCACGCGTTTTCTAGTCAATAGCTTCGCACCACTTGGAGCGGCGTTTGAAGATTAAGCCCGAAGTGATGGCGTTTTTCATTATAGTAGCGCAACCACTCGGGAAGATTTCTGTTAATGACTTTTGCGTCTTTCGGAAGCGCATCGAGGCACTCATCCTGAATCGTCCGGTTGAAGCGTTCGAGATGCGCATTGTCGTTCGGTCGCCTCACGCGTGAGTGTCGATGCTCGACCCGTGCCCGTTGCGAGAACGTCCGCGAGAACTCGCTACCATGGTCCGACTGGAGCATCTTGATGGCGAACGGCGTGACTTTTTTCATACGTTTGAGGAAACACAGCGCTGTCCGCACATTCGCCCGCTCGAACGCCCAGGCGTGCGCGAAGCGAGTGCGCACGTCGAGGCCGGTGAATATGTACACTCTCGTACCGTCTTTTCGGAGAAGGTGAATGGTGTCCAATTGCACCAAATCGCCAGGATGCTTAACGTGGGGACGCGGAGGCGACACGTGCCGACTCCGGTGCCAGCGCTTCTTGAGGAGGTTGTGTCTGTCTAATGTTCGCTTCACCGACGAGAGCGAGACAACGGCACCTTCTTCCTTGAGTGCAAAGTGGACCACTTCCGCCGACCGCCTGAGCTCGAACCGCTTTGCGATGATCTTCCGCACCAGCTCATCCGGCAGCACACGCGGATGTCGCTTCGGTCTCGACGAGAATGTCGGTATCGGACGAATGCCGTATCGCTCCATGTATCTGACCCACCCAATCACTGCCGTGTGGTGGTACCCGAGATACCTGCCGACCTTTCGTGCGCTCCACCCTCGCTGAAGAACGAGCAGTGCTGCCTCCCGACGAATGCGCGGCAGCTGCGGATTACGTGAATATGCCATATGCACCAACTGTATCCATGTCAGTGGTGCCAAGCTATTGAACCATTACGGCCCCCTTGAAATGCTGTAGTTTTGTGTTATTATACCGCGATGATTTTTTCGCGTATTTTGAGTGCCTCCCGACGAGTGCCACGTATCATAGCGGGGTTGCCCACCCGCCTTTTATCGCGTGTACGCAAGCTGGGATGGCAGAATACTGTTGTAATAAGCTCCATAATTGTCGGGGTCATAGTAATTGCCGTAGTTCTCAATAATGGGAATGGGGAGGAAATTGTTCCCGAAGGAGAACGCTCAGTCTCTTTGAGCACCGTACTTGAGTTGTCTGGCGAGCAAAATACTTTGCCGGTTTTTGGCATAGTTCGCTCCAAATCAGAGGCGCTGGTGCGCACGGAAACATCTGCCGAAGTGGTGCGTGTTAACTACTCTTTGGGAGATTCCGTAAGTGCCGGTACTGTCGTAGCCGAAATGCGCAATACTTCAGAGCGTGCCGCATTGCTCCAAGCCGAGGCGGCGCAAGACGTCGCACGCGCTGTACTCGCGAAAGTCAAGGGCAGTGTTCGAGGGGAACAGTTGTCGATATTGGAAACCAATGTTCAGAGCGCAAAGAATGCGCTCGAATCGGCTAATACGAGCGCCATGAACGCCCTTTTTTCTTCATATGACGTGACCGATGACGCGATATCCCGAAAAGCAGATCGGGTATTTTCAAATCCTAGCTCTGATAATCCAACGCTTATTCTTACGGTTGCCGATGCCCAACTGGTGATAGCGGTAGAAAACGGGCGATCGAAAACTCAGATTGCTTTAACGCGTCAAAAAAAGATTGGCGCGACGCTTACAAGCAACAATATTGTCGAGGAACTCACGCGTACGGAGACTGAACTTCGAGAGATTCGGAATTTTCTTGATCATCTTATCTCTGCATTAAATAAAACTGTTGTCGATCAAGATACTTCCGAAGCGTCGATCGTGTCGTATAAAGCGGATGCAAGCGCGGCACGAACCAATGTCACTGCGTCTCTTGCCGCACTTGCCGGGGCGCGGGAGGCACTGGACATGAGAGTATCGGCTCTCGATGTCGCAAATAAGAATCTCGAACAGGGAATAACCGGTGGGCAAGATGAGGACGTCGCATCCGCTGAAGCTTCCGTAAGGCAGGCCGAAGCCGGGCTTGCCGCCGCACGCGCCGCTTTTGAGCGTACGATAATCCGCGCTCCGATTTCTGGAACAATAAATTTTCTCTCAATTGAGCGTGGTGATTTTATACCAGCATTCACGCACGTGCTTACAGTTGCAAATAACGAAGCTCTCGAAGTTGTCGCCCATGTGAGTGAAGCGGATTCTCGAAGTATTGCGGTTGGTAGCTCTGTTAGAATTGAGGATCTCTGGGATGGGACTATGACAAAAATTGCCCCTGTTGCGGACCCTACAACACAGCGAATTGAGGTGCGCGTAGGGGTTGATGATGGCAGTGGGTTAATAAACGGTCAGGCGGTCACATTTTCTGTAAATAGAAGCATTGCGAAAGGGACACAAGATTCATACACCATACCGATTTCCGCGCTCAAGATCGAAACCGGTCGTACAATAGTCTTTTCTGTGAATGAGGAAAGTCAGTTAGTGGCACATCCGGTTGTTTTGGGCAGTCTTTTAGGAGACATGGTCGAAATTGAGAAAGGCCTTATACCGGAATTATCCATTGTTCTCGACGCACGAGGTCTGCGAGAAGGCCAAAAAGTTGTCGTAAGGCAATCACAGTAGAGGCCGCAGAAGTTAGCGGTTAGACGTCATTTCACTATGTACCCCATTTGGAACTTCTTTCTTCATCGCAGGCATTTTAGCTTTCTTCTGTTCGGCGCGCTCGCGCTTTGGGGACTTTTTCTAGCGTTCGCAATAAATAAAGAATCAGCACCGGAAGTCCAGATACCAATAGGTATCGTAATGACGATATTTCCAGGAGCATCGGCAGAAGAAGTAGAAAAGCTGATAACAAATAAAATAGAGCAACAAATTGCGAATCTTACTAATCTATCGAAGCTTACATCCAATTCTTCAGAGGGAGTCTCGACTATTGTCGCGGAATTTAGCGCGAACGCAGATATAGAAGAATCACTTCGAGATTTGCGGGATGAGGTGGATAAGATAAAGCCCGAGCTTCCTGATGACGGGAACGAGCCGACGGTTGCCGAATTAAATTTTGTCGATCAACCCGTTCTTATCATTGCCATATCTACCGACGCACCGCTTCAGAGATTTGCAGAACTCGGAGAATCACTTAAAAGCGAACTTCAGGGAGTAAAGGGTGTTTCTCGTGTTGAAATATTGGGTGTTCGACAACGCGAAGTGCAGGTTGTAGTGCGTAAGGAAGAACTTGTTCGACATAACCTAACTTTTAATGATGTTATTTCAGCAATACGAAATTCGAACGCTTCGGCTCCGGCGGGTAGCATTGTCACTGGAAACATCGAATATGGTTTGCGATTTGCGGGTGATATAACAGATCCTTCAGAAATCGCAGGCATTACCTTACGAACTCCAGCAGGATCAACGGTCTATTTGCGAGACATAGCCGTTGTATCCGACGGAGTGGAGGGAGCAACCTCTCTCTCACGACTGTCGAGCGCAGGAGCGCCGTCGGAGCAGGCACTTTCAGTTAATGTGTACAAAAACCGCGGCGCGGATGTGACGCGTGTTTCGAAGGATATTCGCGCTAAGCTCACCGACTTACAGAACTCCCTTTTAAAAGACAGTTCGGTTGCGGTCGCTCTCGATAGCGGAGAATTGGTGAAGGATGATCTGGGAAATCTTACGCGCTCTGGCTTGATAACCGTTTCGCTCGTCATTCTTTGTCTAATTCTTACCATAGGTTGGAGGGAAGCAATTATTGCTGGGCTTGCCGTTCCACTCTCGTTTTTAATCGCATTTATCGGGCTCTACTATTCAGGAAACTCCATAAACTTCGTCAGTTTGTTCTCCTTAATTTTGGCCGTCGGCATTCTTGTCGATGCCGGTATTGTTATGACCGAAGCCATGGTCGTGCGTTTGCGACGCGGCATGACACAAATGACAGCAGCTCAGATTACACTGCGAGAATTCGCGTGGCCTCTCATCGCAGGAACGACAACAACTATCGCTGTATTTGTACCTCTATTTTTCATCTCTGGCGTTGTGGGGCAGTTTATCTCAAGCATCCCGTTTACCATCATCTTTGTACTAATTGCGGCGCAGATAGTCGCCCTCGCCATCATCCCGCTTTTGGTCATAACCTTTTCGCAAAGCGGAGCTCCAGGAAGCGGACGATTGGGTGATATACAAGCGAAGAGTGTCCAGTGGGCAAGGGATTGGTATCGAAGTCGTTTGGAGAGGGCACTTTCCAGCTCTCGCTTTGGCAAGTGGTTTCTTATAGGAATTGTCCTTGCGTTCATTGTCGCACTCATGCTTCCCATCGTAGGAATCGTAAAGGTCGAATTCTTTCCGGTCGAAGATTCTGATTTTGTGTTTATAAATCTTGAACTTCCGGAAGGAACCACGTTGTTTGAAACAGATCTCGTCATGCGCTCCATTGAAGAGAAGCTGTATGGTGAGCAGGATATAGAAAACTTCATAACGACTGTAGGAGGTACATCTGCGTTCAGCGGATCTCCAGAAAATGGTGAAAGATTTGGCAATGTTCTGCTTTTATTGCTCAAGGATCGTAACCGTACGAGCGGCGAACTTCTATCGGATCTTCGCCAGAAGTTTGCTCTCTTCGATAAGGGAGTGGTTCGTATTGCTGAGCCGCAGGGTGGGCCGCCTGTAGGCGCTCCGATTCTCATCAAATTCTTTGGCGATGATCTCGGGGAACTGTCTGAGATAGCTGTTCGCGCCAAGGGTATTTTAGAAGACATCCCCGGTACGATAGATGTGGAGGCAGGGGGGGAGAACGATGGATTAGAGTTTGTACTTACCGCGGATCACGCCAAATTTGCAGAACTGGGTCTCACGTCTGCATCTGTCGCAGGGACTCTACGCACGGCCGTGTATGGCACTGAGGCAACATCAATACGAACACTCCGTGACGATATACGTGTTGTCGTTCGCGGGAATCTCAATACCGAGACCGCAAATTCCGATTTAGCAAATCACACGACAATAGATTCGGTGAAACAGATACCCCTTTCGACTCCGAGAGGAGAAGTACTTTTAGGTAGCGTACTACATATAACTCTCGAAAAGGCCACACAATTAATCGCACACGAGGATCGTAAACGCGTAATTTCTCTTACATCGCAAGTTCTTGCAGATGCCAACGTGAGGGACACTACCAATTTATTTGTTAGTCGATTTGAATCCGAACTTGAGTTGCCCGCTGGAGTTAGTATGAATGTTGGCGGCGAAAACGAAGAAGTGGATGAATCGTTCAAGGAAATGTTTTATGCACTTATTGCGGGAATATTCCTTATGTTTGGCATCGTTGTACTCGCCTTTAATTCTTTACGCTTGGGGTGGTACACGCTCCTCACTGTACCCTTGACGATGATAGGTGTCATCGGCGGTCTTTTTCTCACGCAAAAACCTGTCTCATTCCCGTCGCTTCTCGGAATTGTCGCACTTGCAGGTGTAGTCATTAACAATGCCATCATACTGGTGGATTCGTTCCTGCACCGACTGCGGGAGAATCTGCAGGGTGATTACAAAAAGATTCTCGTCGAAACGGCGGTAAACCGGCTTCGGCCTATATTACTCACGACCATAACAACGGTTGTCGGTATGATCCCTCTTATTTTCACGGCGGCTATATGGGCACCACTTGCCTACACTATTATGTTCGGACTTCTATTTGCGACTGTCCTGACCCTTCTTATGATTCCTATACTTCTCTTGCGTGCGGAGGAAAAGATAAAAAAATTACTTGTAGACAATGGAGAGTAATCGGTCCTAAAACCAGGAAAAGAGTTTGGCGAGAAAGAGAACATACAGAGAA
>Ga0209211_10002018_pt1 | contig 36153 bp, 34 predicted proteins | sample RifGroA2_FD_183992 | JGI IMG/M metagenome (GOLD analysis project Ga0209211, IMG submission 183992) | Groundwater microbial communities from Rifle, Colorado, USA - Groundwater A2 (SPAdes) (version 2) | ecosystem: Environmental > Aquatic > Deep subsurface > Groundwater | place: Rifle, Colorado... | reverse complement strand
CCAATTCTCTTCTTGATTTTAAACTCATTTTCATGGAGATAGCCTTAATTGTTTAGCTATCTCCAAGATTAGATTTTAAATGATAAATCGACTAGGGCAATCATTAGATTTTGGATGAGTTACTGCGATTGCTAGACAAGACTAATTTTATATGCTACAATAGAAAGGTAATAAATTATTAGCAGACATTGGTTGTGGCCTAGCCCAACGCATGTTTAGCCGAAAAAGTATGGCGCTTACAAACAAGCAAAAGACCAAGGTGACCGCTGAGGTCAAAAGACACGAAAAGGACACTGGTTCTCCAGAGTACCAAATCGCACTCTTTACCGAGAAAATCAAGCAATTGACTTCTCACTTGAAGAAAAATGCCAAAGACTTCCATTCTAGACGAGGTTTGCTAAAAATGATCTCGAAAAGAAAAAGATTGATGACTTATTTACAGAAGACCAATGAAAAGGATTACAAAGCAATTGTAAAAAAACTTGAACTCAAGGGATAAGTGTTATAAAAGCGGGTGAAAGCCTGCTTTTATTTTTTTATAAGTGTCATTCCCGACCTGATCGGGAATCCAGTCACAAGGCTTCGATACTAGATTTCCGTTTTTACCACAAGGGCACTTCCTTTGGTCGCACTGGAATGACAAAGTAAATTTTTAATAAAAAAAAATGTCAAAATTCAAAGAACAACGTGTCGGCGTGCTCGTCGATATCCAAAACCTCTATTATTCCGCCAAAGTCCTGCACAAAAAGAAGGCTAATTTTGGCGCACTCTTGACCGCTGGCGTTGATGATCGCAAGCTCATCCGCGCCATCGCCTATGGCATCAAGACTTTGGAAGGCCAAGAAGAAAAATTCTTCGAAGCGTTGGGCAAACAAGGTTTTGAAGTCAAAACCAAAGACCTGCAAATCTTCCCTGGTGGAGCCAAAAAGGGCGACTGGGATGTGGGAATCACTGTTGACGCCATCAAAATGAGCAAAAGCCTCGACGTCATCATTTTGATGAGTGGCGACGGCGACTACATTCCCTTGGTCAAATATATCCAAAGCACCACAGGATGCCGAGTCGAAGTCATGGCTTTCCTGGAATCAACCAGCGCAAAGCTTGTCGAAGAAGTCGATGAATTCACCAACATTAGCGCGGATAAGAAGAAGTTTTTAATATAAAAAAATACAAGCATTAACTACATTAACTCGCTTCGGCGGGTTTTTGTTTCGTTTGGATTGACAAAGCTATTAAAAAAAGCTAATCTATAAGCACCCTAATAGAGAAAAGGGTAAACTTAATAATTTAATAATTTGCCTTGTCTGAGCTACTAGTAAGCTCAAAAGTTAGCGCTTAATGAGATTAAACACTGGCTTTTGAATTTACATTTAGTGCTTTGTACAGGGCTAAACGCTTTTTATGGCACAAAAAAAATGGTCACTCCAAATTGGAGGCCGAGTGTTGGAGATCGAAACCGGTCTGTTGGCGAAACAAGCCAATGGGTCTGTAACTGTACGCTATGGCGACACAGTCGTGTTGGCAGCTGCCACCATGAGCAAGGGAGCATCTCGCATCAGTGGTTATTTCCCATTGATGGTTGATTTTGAGGAAAGATATTATGCTGCCGGCAAAATCAAAGGTTCAAGATTTATCAAGCGAGAAGGTCGTCCATCTGATGACGCAGTTTTGACTGGTCGCGTGGTAGACCGAACAATTCGCCCACTTTTCAATGCCAGAATGCGAAACGAAGTCCAAGTGATTGTGACTGTTTTGTCGATTGACGGCGAAAATGATCCAGATACAATTTCCGTGATTGCAGCTTCAGCCGCCCTAGCAATCTCCAACATTCCTTGGAATGGACCAGTGGCCGCGGTGCGTGTGGCACAAGCTGAAAATGGTGAATTCATTTTGAACCCAGTCAATGGTGAATTGGCTGATAGCAAATTGGATCTAGTGATTTCTGGAACAAAAGACAAAATTAATATGTTGGAAGCTGGTGCCAAAGAAGTGCCAGAAGAAACTATTGTTGAGGCTTTTGCTTTTGGACAAGAAGCAATAACCAAGATTGCAACTTTCATTGAAGAAATTGTAGCTGAAATTGGCAAAGAAAAGGCTGTGCCAACTCTTTTGCAAGGGACTCCTGAATTTGAAGCTAAGGTCAAAGAAATTTTGTTGGCTGAAGGACTTGAATCAGCACTGTATGATCCAAGCAAAGTGGTGATTGAAGAAAAAACCAAAGCTATCAACGAAAAAGTTGGTGAATATATCACCGCCAACTTCACTGAAGGCATCGACAAGTTGAAAGAAATCGCCCAACAAGTTTTTGAAGAGGTTTCTGATGAGATCGTCCACAAGAACATTTTGGAAAAAGAACAACGCCCAGATGGACGCAAGCTTGATCAAATTCGTCACATTGATTGCCAAGTTGGTATTTTGCCAAGAACTCATGGCACCGGGCTTTTCACTCGTGGAGAAACTCAAGCTTTGACTGTGACCACATTGGGTTCCCCTGGAGACGAACAAATCATCGACACGATGGAAGTTGATATGAAGAAAAGATATATCCATCATTACAATTTCCCACCATATTCAGTGGGTGAAGTACGACCAATGCGCGGTCCCGGACGAAGAGAAATCGGACACGGCGCTTTGGCAGAAAAAGCTTTGATTCCAGTGTTGCCAGCCAAAGAAGTTTTTCCATATACTATTTTGTTAGTCTCTGAAGTGCTGGAATCAAATGGCTCTTCTTCTATGGCTTCAACTTGTGGTTCAACCTTGTCTTTGATGGATGCTGGTGTGCCAATTGTGCGCCCCGTGTCTGGCATTGCCATGGGAATCATCGTTGACCAAGCAAACGATAGCAAGTTCAAAGTTTTGACTGATATTCAAGGATTGGAAGATCATTATGGCGACATGGATTTCAAAGCTGCTGGAACCACTGTCGGAATCACAGCCTTGCAAATGGATGTGAAGGTGCAAGGTGTGACTTTGGAGATGTTGAAAGCTGTCCTCATTCAATCCAAAGGCAACCGCATGGAAATTATGGAAAAAATCACCACTGCTATTCCTACACCTCGTGCCGAAATGAGCCAATACGCCCCAAGAATTGTGATTATGCATATCAATCCTGACAAGATTCGCAATGTGATTGGATCAGGTGGCAAAATCATCAATGCTATTATCGATGAAACAGGCGTGCAGATTGATATTGAAGATGATGGATCAATTTTCATCACTTCTCCAGATGCCATCGCTGCCAAAAAAGCGCAAGAATGGATTGACAACCTAACTCATGAAGTGAAAGCTGGTGAATTGTTCCAAGCGAAAGTCACTAAAATTATGACCTTTGGAGCTTTCGCGGAAATTCTTCCCGGACAAGAAGGTTTGATCCACATTTCCGAACTAGCTGAAGCACGCGTGGAAAAAGTTGAAGATATTGTCTCAGTCGGAGACATCGTACCAGTCAAGGTGAAAGAAATTGACGCTCAAGGACGCATCAATCTTTCTATGAAAGCGGCAGCAAAAAAAGTTGAGTAGCCAAAAATAGATTTTTATTGTAAAATAGAGACAAGTAAAATTGTCTCTATTTTATTTTTTAAAAATATCTTCTTGCAAACATAAGGTGCAGGATTAAAACAAAAAAAATGACTAAAAATCAAAATGTCTTCGCTACTGCGAAAGAAGCCAATACTCACCAACAAAATTTTAACCAAGACGAAGATTTAAAAATTGAAGATATTCCTATTTATACAATGGCTAAAGATATCGAAGAGATAGAACACCCCGACAAACAAGGACAGCCAATCGAAACACAAACAATATCCAAAAATGTCACTGAAAAACAAAAAAGTAGCCCTTTTTTCAGCACAGAAGTGCCCGTGAAAGTTTCCACACCAGTTAAGGACACTGCTGCTACAAAAGTTACTATGCCAACATCCAACCCAATTCCCACAAAAACATTACCAATCACAAAAGATATATCCCAAAAGCCAACTAGCCCTAAAATTTTTACAATTATTGCTGGAGTGCTGTTGTTGTTTTTAGGCGTAAGCGCGTATTATTATTTTGCGATTACTCGTCAAAGTGACGCGACGACTGAACCAAGTCTAGAGGTAAAAACTACGCCAAATACCGAGACTGCGTACACACCAGAGCTCAGCTTTTCCAATGATAAACCGAATTATCTAATTGTAGATACATCTACCATCAACAACTCTCAAATTAAAAAAATTATCAGTCAATATGCGGAAGATATCAAAAAGTCAGCTATAACCAAACCTATTGAGTTCGCAATCGCTGATTCACAAAACAATCCAATCGATTTTGCAACATTTTCCAATATAATTGGCTTCACATTATCTAAAAATATCTTAGCTGCTTTAAATAAAAATTTTAGTCTCTTCATATTTAATGATAATGGCGTTATTGGGCTTGGACTTGCAATCGATTTTATCAAAAATGAAAAGCTGCAGACTGTTCTTTTGGAAGAAGAGTTGCTACTTGCTAAAAATCTTGAACCAATTCTGTTGCCCGCAGACTATAAATTGCCACAAACTGCTTTTGGTAAAAACATATATAATGGCTTAGATATTCGATACCAAAACATAATCTCTCCAGAAGATCTATCCATTGATTATACGCTAACCGACAAACAACTCCTCATTGGAACAACTAAGATGACTTTGCAATCAATTATAGACAAACTGATTCCGGCAGTGACAAATACAAATCCTGAGCAAACTGTGGATAACTTGTTGAATAAAGATTAAATTTCCTTTAAATAGACTGCTTTGAAAAAAGAAATTTACTTATTATTTTTGATTGAAATTTTGATTTTTGAAAAAAATATATCCAAATGCTATACATTGTAATATTCATTAGTATTATTGCAATATATAACAGCAAACGTTGACCGAGGCATATTTTTCTGCTATAATTATTGTATAGTGAACTTTGAAAACTTAATCCGAGCCGAAATAAGGCTCTTTGAATGGTAGCGGAGTTTCAATCGCAATTTCCCCCTATTTGCGATTGAAACCTCTTTACTGTTCAAGTGTTTCGATCAACGAATCGAAGCCGCCGCTGAATTCTAACCAGCGGACCCTAAAAACAAAAATAGAAATTTTACTAAAAATAAAAATAAAAAGTAAAAAATGTTCTTTAAAACGGTTGGTAACTACCTCGAGTAGCAATTTCCATTAAAAATGCTCTTCTAGGTAGTTACTGGCCACCTCAAAGGCAATATGCCAGAGAATGGTAAAGAGAAAAAAGTATCTACAAAAGTTAGAAAGATACAAAAACAATGTGTAAAGTAAACAAAGTTTTACACGCTAGATCCCTGTGATCAAATGGTTCTTCACCCGAACCAAATGATTCAAAAGAATCTTACGCGTTCACACATTGATGAACACCTCGGCGTCTACACGGAGCCAAATTATTTATATTATTGGGTTTTCCAACTGTAGAGCGCCGGGGTTTCTATAATTTATATAACACCATACGGGGTGTTTTTTTTGTTTTTAAAATGGTATACTGGGGACAAATGGGACACATAGGACCTATTTAAATGGCAATGTGGATGAATGAAAAAATAACAACTGGGCAAACAGGCGAGCAGGTGGCGGCCAATTTTCTCAAAAGCAAAGGCTTTGAGATTTTGGATATGAATTTCCAGAACGATTCTGGGCGACGCTTGGGAGAAATCGACATTATTGCCAAGGATACTAAGCAAAACGAGATTGTGTTTGTGGAAGTCAAAACACGTGAATATACAAAATACAAAGATACGCTACCAGAAGAGAATATAACTTACCAAAAACTCCGCAAGCTCGACAAAATAGCCACCATCTACCTGCGTCAACATAAATTAGCTAACTATGCATATCGCTTTGATGCTGTCTCAGTGTGGCTCGATTTTGAGACTAGAATGGCCAAAATCAAGCATATTCAGAGCTTATAGACAGTCTCATGCTAAATTGATATACTTAACTTGTTATAATTTTATAATTTCAAATGTATGACCATTGATACAAAAACACTCACTGAACTAAAAGAGGCATTACTCACTGAAAAAGCTGAATTAGAAAGCAATTTGGGCAGAATTGCCAAGCCAACCGATGGCGAATATGTCACAACTTTTGACGAAGTTGGTAATGACCGCGAAGACAATGCTACTGAAGTTGAAGAATATACTGATAATTTACCAGTGGAACAAGCTTTGGAAAAGAAGTTGCATGAGGTGAATGCAGCATTAGCAAGAATGGAGAATGGAACTTATGGATTTTGTGATAATTGCAAACAAGAAATTGCGATTGAAAGATTGCAAGCCAATCCATCTGCGCAAACTTGTATAAAATGCTAATATCCAGCATGAACTTTAAATCTGCAAACATACAAACATTGTCATATCTAGCAACCTCATTGGTTTTTATCGACCAACTAAGTAAATATTTAGTCCGCCATGGGGGCGGATTTTATATTTGCAACCCGGGCATTTCTTTTAGTATCGCATTACCCGTAATGTTATTTTGGTTTTTTTGGATATTCATAATAAGTAATATTATTTATGCAATTTATAGCAATAAATTTTCAATATACAAACCGGCGCTCTATCTTATATTGGCTGGTGCCATCTCAAACATCCTTGATCGCCTGTATTTTGGCTGTGTAATTGATTTTATAAATTTTGGATTTTGGTCAGTTTTCAACCTGGCTGATGCATTTATTACAATTGGTGTTATAATAACATTATACTCAATCACACAAAATAAAAATTAAAATTCTAAAGAAGTGTCTTCAAAAATCTTATCCACTGCTACCATTGGTCTTAAGAGTGAGCTCATAGAAATTGAGGTTGATGCGGTGTCGGCTGGACTGCATCAATTCAATATTGTTGGCTTGCCAGATGCTGCTGTCAAAGAAGCCAAAGATCGCGTGGCTGCGGCTATTCGCAATAGCAAATTCAAGCCACCGCATCAATGTGGGCGCATCACAGTGAATTTGGCGCCAGCTGATCTCAAAAAAGAAGGTCCAGTTTATGACCTGCCGATTGCCTTGGGATTTCTTTTGACCACCAAGCAAATCAAATTTGATTATACTAATAAGATTTTTCTAGGTGAGCTCGCGCTAGACGGCAAAGTTCGGCCAGTTAAAGGCGTGTTGCCGATGGCAATTTTGGCTAAAGAAAAAAACATTCGAGAAATTTTCATCCCCCGAGAAAATGCAGCTGAAGCTTCAGTCATTGAAGGTCTAAATATTTATCCGGTAGACAATCTACTTTCTCTCATAGCTCATTTAACCAATCAAAAAACAATTGCAACCTTTCCGGCCATAAATTTGAATGATTTGTTTACCCACGAAGAACATTTGTGCGAAATGTCTTTCATCAAAGGCCAGGAGCATGCTAAACGTGCTTTGGAAATTGCAGCGGCCGGTGGACACAATGTTATTTTAAATGGCCCGCCTGGATCAGGCAAAAGTCTTTTGGCCAAAACTATGCCATCTATTTTGCCAAAGTTAACTGTGCCTGAAGCACTTGAGGTCACCAAGATATTTTCTGTTTCCGGACAACTTCCCAAAGAAACGGCTTTGATGACGCATCGTCAATTTCGCTCGCCACACCATAGCGCTAGCGCTGTTTCCCTCGTGGGTGGTGGAACCTATCCAAAGCCGGGAGAAATCAGTCTATCGCACCGTGGCGTGTTGTTTTTGGATGAATTTCCTGAATTTTCTCGCTCAGTCTTGGAAAACCTGCGCCAACCATTGGAAGATGGAATCATCACGGTTTCTCGCGCTCAAGGCACCTTGGAATTTCCCGCTCGCTTCACACTTGTGGCTGCTATGAACCCATGTCCCTGTGGCAATGCTACTGATCCAGAAAAAGCCTGCTCATGCAATCCAGCGCAAATTATCAAATATCAAAGAAAAATTTCTGGACCGATTCTTGATCGCATCGATCTGCATGTGGAAGTGCCACGCATCAAATTTGAAAAATTAGCTGAAGATTCAACTTCAGAAAAATCAGTTTCAATTCGTAAACGAGTCGAAAGAGCCCGAAACATCCAAGCTCAGCGCTTCAATGGATCTCGCATCATAACCAATAGCGAAATGGGTGGGCCAGAAATAAAAAGGTTCTGTGTTTTGGACCAGAGCTGCTTGGAACTCATGAAAAGTGCCGTTTCTTCCTTGCACTTGAGCGCTCGCGCTTATTATCGTATTATTAAGGTTGCTAGGACTATTGCTGATTTGACTGGTGAGCCCAATATAAATCCATCGCATATTGCTGAGGCAATTCAGTATCGGTTTAAGGCAGAGTAGAGACGCATTGCAATGCGTCTCTACGATTATGGTATTGGTAGGCTATTCGCTTTTAAAAAATTACAAAGATATTTATAAAATCCAAATTTACAAAATTTAGCTTGTTTATTTTTTTCATAACTTTATTGGGTTATGGTCTTTTTACTTTTTTTCAAAACCCTCCAAGGACATTAGACTTTTCCAAAACAAAAACTATCAGTATCAATGATAACGGTTCCATATTTACAACAGTTACTTCCGCAAAAACTATTGCTGATATGTTGCAAGAAAAAAAGATTGTACTAGATGATCACGATATGATAATCCCAGATAAAAATACTTTGATTTATCCAGGAATAAACATTCAAATTGCTCGAGCAATCAAAGTAAGGATTTTCGCCGACGAAGAAATACGAGAGATTTTTACCTTGACTAAAACCGTTGAAAGCGCTATTATTGACAGTCGCATAACTCTGGGTGAAGATGACCTAGTGGCTCCAACTATGTCGACTTTACTAAAAAATGATTTGAAAATTTCCATCACTCGCGTAGAAATCAAAGAAGAAATCTTGCCCAAGCCAATTGATTTCAAAACGATCTCGGAAGAAGACGCTTCTTTGGGCTGGCGCATTAAAAAAACAAAGCAGAAAGGCATCAAAGGAATCAAAGAGATAAACTATAGAGTTGTCACTCATGACAATAAAGAAATTTCTCGCAAAATTCTGGAAGAAAATGTCGTGCAAGAACCAACCCCGGAAATAATTATGCAAGGGACCTATATGAAACTCGGCAAGGCTGGCCGGGGTGATGCCAGTTACTATGCCTCAGGTTGGGGGGAGATGAATGCTAGTCGAACAATTCCTCGCGGTGGCTTTGCCAAGGTAACTAATTTGGATAACGGCAAATCGACTATCGTCAAAATAAATGATTTCGGACCGCAATCGCCGCAACGCATTATTGATTTGAGCTACGCTTCTTTTTCCAAAATAGGCGACTTAGGTCAAGGGATATTACATAATGTAAAAGTAGAGCAAGTTTTAAACTAATCAGAACCACTAACCTTGCCTTGCCGTAGCTTTAGCGAAAGCAGGTTCGCACCTGAGCACACATACTGCCGCCTGATTTTTTAAAAAAATAATCGCGTAGAGACGAGGCAGTGCCTCGTCTCTACATTCGAAATAATTAACACCATAATGAAAAATGCGCCAAAAAAATCACTCGGACAAAACTTCCTGCGAGATGAGGTAGTTTTGCACAAAATAATTGCAGCGTCTGATTTGGGATCAGAAGATTTTGTGATTGAAATCGGCCCAGGTGAAGGTGTGTTAACTGAACAGTTGGCTAAACATACTAAGAAAGTTGTCGCTATTGAGTTGGACGGTGATTTGATGCCCCAGCTAACGGAAAAATTTGCTACGCAAAAGAATGTTGAATTTATCCATGCCGATATTTTAAATATAAATTTACCAGCATTAATTGAGAATCATATTAAGAATGTAGAGACGAGGCACTGCCTCGTCTCTACGCCGGTTAATTATAAGTTAATTGCTAATATTCCATATTACATAACTTCACCTATCATTCGGCTATTTCTAGAACAAGAAAATCAACCCAAGAAAATCCTATTGATGATTCAGAAAGAAGTGGCCGAGCGAATTGTGGCAAGCAAGGGACAAATGAGCATCTTGTCTATTTCTGTGCAATATTATGGCATGGCTGAGATTCTATTTAGAGTCAACAAAGAAGCTTTTTTCCCAGTGCCCAAAGTTGATAGCGCCGTTATAAAAATCACTCCAAATCGCAAGTTCAACAAAGAACTAGACAAAAAGTTCTTTCGCCTTGTGAAGGCAGGTTTTTCAGCTAAAAGAAAAACGCTAGCGAATAATCTAGCCAATAGTCTTCAACTAGATAAAGACTTGGTTAGCGAAAAATTAAAAGCGCTTTCCCTGAATGAAAACGCTCGTGCTCAAGAATTGGATATCGCAGATTGGCAAAGATTGGCGGAAATATTCTAAAAATGTAGAGACGCCCCGCCGAGGCGTCTCTACGTCATTATCATCTAATAAAAATAATCTTCATCAAAACAACCGCATAAATAGCTGTAATCCCCAAAACCCACCAAAACATTTGGCGAGGTTTTATTTTTTTAGTTATTAGCGTCAAAAAGGCCAGCGTGCCGCATAGCAATGCCCACCAAAAAAGCCTTCTTTCATTCAAAAAAAACACACTCAGCATAAAAGAAATAAAAATTCCGGAAGCCACAATTATCCTGCCAGTATCCATTCCAAATACAACTGGAATAGTCAATATGCCATCCGCCTTATCACCAGCGATATCCTTGAAGTCTTTAATAGGCAATGACAGTGTCAGTGCTGTCAACATCAACAGGGTTATCCTCCATGGGAAAAGTTTTATATTATCATCACCGGAAAACAGACTAAATCCAATAAAAATCACTGTCACTGAAGCCATAGCGCTAAAAAATGTCGCCACCAATGGGAATCTTTTCAGGCGATAGGGCTTCGCTGAATAGAACCAAGCAATTATCTGATAAATTAGCAAAATCATCGCGAACTGAAGACCGATTGCCAAAGCACCTAAAATAGATAGCGCAAAAAATACCAGCCCCAAGTCACGATATTCAACTAAAGTAAAAACCTCTTTTTGTAATGGACGTTCGGAATTGGAAACAGCATCTATATTTAGATCATAAATATCATTCACAATTACCGAGGCTAGCCAAGCCAACCAGATACTCGCCAATAGCGCCAACACACTCAAAAATTCAAAAAAATTCAAGTGCATATTATGCGGATAGGCCAAAAAGCCCAGACCCAATCCCACTGAAAACAAGCCTGCGTGATATGCAATTTGCGGAAATCTGGCATTGTTAATAATTGCCCAAAACTTTTCTCGGTTAATTACGAAAAATAAAATTGCCAGTAAAATTAAAAGTGCCAGATAAAATAAAATATTGAGATGATAGGCAAAAGCATATTTCAGTGTATTGACATCCAACCCAAATATCGGTGTCGGAGAGCCAAAAAATTGTGCTATTTGGACTCCCGTGACACCCCTCACACTCTTGCCATGAAAAAAACTATATATGAACACTATCCAAGAGGGGGAACTGCCCATGAAAAATAAAATCACATAAACCATCGAAGCGCTCAGGCAGGTTTTAATGATTTTTTTAGTTTTTAGATAAACTATTGTGGCGGACAGACAGACCGCCCCTAAAAACACGATTTTACTGCCGAAATAAACAATGCCTGATGGCAAGTTGCCAAAAATAGTTATAAATTGTTGCCAAAGACCAGCTGGACTATTTAATAAATAGAAGCTCCAGAAAATATCTCCACCTGTTTTGACCATATCAATAAGTGGGGGTAACAAGATCAACCACAAAGCCCACAAAATAATTGTTGTTATTTTGGCTGGATTTTTTTGCAGAAAAAAACTCAATGCCAGCCAAACCAAAACGAAAGTGTTGGCAAAAAAAAGAAAATTATGTACATTGGCGATTAACATTTCCCCGACTGTAGCTGGCGCATAGGCCAAAAAATGTTCTTCAAATCCACGGATTGCAATAATACCCAAAAGGCTCGCTAGCAATGCCGTGGCGCTGACTTTCCCCGCCAACATTCCATCAACAAATCGCTCCAGTTTTTTGCCAATATTTTTAAATTTATCCATAAATCAATATTACCATATCTGTGGATAAATACCATTACCATTATTTTTATTTCTATGGTATAATTTTAGTATCAGAATTGAAACCTAAAGCCAAGCTTTAGGAATTTCCTAAAGCTTGGCTTTAGGTCACATTTATTATGAAAACAAAAAATATCCAACTATCTTTCATAGTTTTATTCGCGCTAACCATTGGCAGTTTTGCTTTTTTTGTTTCGGCGCAAGAGCAAATCACTACCACAAAAAACATTTTTCTAGACAGCGACCAAGATGGTTTGTCTGACGAAGAAGAAGAGATCTATGGCACTAATCCGCATCTGGCCGACACGGATGGTGATGGCTATTCCGATGGTACAGAAGTCAAAAGCGGTTATGACCCACTCAAAAAATCCCCGGGAGACAAGCTCATTCCTGACGCCAGTGCAGCAACATTTGTAGCGGCATCTGAACCTAACAAGTCGAATCTAACTGAGCAATTGGCACAGAAAATCTCAACCGCAATCGACTCTGCCAGCACAGGCAACCAAGAAATCAGTCTTGTTCAAATACAAAGCATCGTAACGGAAACGACTGATGCACAAATCACCCAGGACGAACTGCCACAAATTGCATCTGAAGATATTAAGATAAAAAAACAAGACTACGACAAGCTATCCGAAGAAAAAGCTAGTGCCCAGAAAAAGGAAGACTTCACCAACTATATCATCGGCTTGTCCTATGTCCTGGCTAGCAATTCGCCAACACCAATAACCTCGACTACTGATATCGATGAACTGGCTAACTCAATTTCCAGTCAATTAACTACAGCCATAACCACAAGTGACGCGTCCTCATTGCAAGGCCTCGCTCTCAGCGGAGAAAAAATACTGCAACAGATGAAAGATATTGAAGTTCCGGAAGAATTAGTTGACACACACACCAAAGGAATGCAATTAGCTACCTATGCCATAGATTTACAAACAAAAATCAGCCCCAACACAGACGACCCGATAATGGACATTACGAATTATTCTAAAATGCAAAGTTTGCTTGATCTTATGCTGTCCTACTCAAACGATGTCGCCATCAAATTCGGCCAATATGGACTGACCTATGATGATAGCGTCCAAAACAAATTGAAAGACTATGGTATCGTCATTCCTGCTGATTTATCCCAAAAATTATCCCAATAAACAACCATGCAAAAACAATTTATAATCAAGACTTTCGCCACGGGTTTTCTAGCCTTTGTTTTAGCTTTTTCTCCGATTGCCGCACCAAAATCCGAAGCCTGGCTCACGATGGCCGGCGTGATGCTAGAAAGTGAGATGGATGTTATGCGCGCTCAAATTTTAGGTATGATTATGGGCTCACTCAAGCAGGCTGCCATTAAAGCCATCAGCTCAAGCGTTAGTGGCATTGTAGGAGGGTCATCTTCTCAAACCAGCAAAATTATTGGCAATTATTCTGACTTTTTATATGCTGAACCTCAGCAAAAAGCCAGCCTCTACATGAATGATTATCTAAGTCAAATCACTAGCGGACGCGGATCTTCTTCAGGTTATATACCTGCTGACTTTGAAGGCTTTGCTGACAATACTTCCGACGAAGATGCGAGTAATGATTATTCTACTCGATTAATTCCATCTGCTATGGCCTCATCTAGCCTAAGTTCTATGGGTACGGCTTTTGCTGGTAACTATATTGCCCAATTAAAGCAATCTGCCTTAGCTGTGATCACTGAACAACAAGAACCAACTCCGACCTATGTTGGAAATCCATCTCAAAATTTATTCTCTGGTGGAAATTTTAACAACCTCAATCTCTACTTATCCGGCATCAACAATCCCTGGGCTTTTAATATTAATGCGCAAGAAAAATATCAAAAGCTTTTAGATGTCGCTCAAGATGCCGCTCGTACTGAAGCTATTGCCGGCCGAGGATTTAAAGGCACACGACAAGGCGATATAATCACTGCTCCAGGATCTATTATTGGTGACGTCATGACCCACTCATTGACAATTGGTTTTGATGTTTTGGCTAATGCGCAAAGTGTGCCTGAAGTCATTACGGCTGCAGTTCAAGGGATTATTGGTAAGTCAATACAAAGTGGAATTGGAAAAGCACAAGAATTTGCCCAACAAAAAATTCAAGGTGTAGCCAGTAAGGCCACTCAGGCTATCAATACACAAGCATCTACTAATGGCCCTGCTTCGATCTGGAAAAATCCAGACTTAGCTAGGTGATGATTATAATTTAGACTACTAAAACGTGTTGCTTTTATCTGCCATTATGCACAAAAAAAACACTCCGAAAATATCTGCCTTATTTTTAGCAATATTTATCCTATTTGCTGGTTTTTTGTTTTTTGATGTAACCCTTAATGTAAAAGCTGTTGGTTTTAATGAAGCTCTCAAGACAGAAAATCCCACACCATCTACTGTATCAGCTATTAAATCACCTGAAAATGCAATTTCCACAATAGCACTTGATCCAACTAAAACTGTAGCGGAAGTGTCTCATGGTGGAGTAAAGCCCCCTGACAAATCCAGGAACACCATATCATGTCTTAACCCGCTTAACTTACCTAAATGTATTTTGTTAGGGATTTTAGAAATGGTTGGCTGGCTTCTATCCGCAGCAGCTATGATGTTTGGTTGGGTAGTTGATGCTGACAAACTTAGCGCTGTTATCTCTAATCCCGCAATTTATACTGTTTGGACTGAGGTTCGTGACTTTATCAACATTTTCTTCATCTTAGCTTTACTTTATTCAGCTTTTTCTATTATTTTTCAAGTCGGTGGAAAATTTGGAGAAAAGAAAATTATTTTGACCATTGTCCTGATGGCGCTGTTGGTTAATTTTAGCTTTCCAATTACTCGTTTTGTAATTGATGCTTCCAATTCCCTGATGTACACACTACTGCTTCAGTTTTTTCCAGCCAATGCCGACAATCCGCAAGCAATCCTTACTAGTATAAGTGAGTCCACAGGCATAAAAGACATCCTAAATCCTATCGGAGACCCTTCATTTTCTCAATTATTTGCATCAATTATTTTTGTTTTTATACTAGCTCTCACTTTCCTGGCAATGGCTGTCTTATTTTTGATCAGAGTTGTAGCCCTAGCAATTCTCATCATTGCTTCTCCGGTGGCTTTTGTAGAATCCATAATGGGCAAAGATAGTATTGGATTTTGGGATAAACTTTTCAAATATGCTTTCTTTGGTCCCATTATGGTGTTTGTCCTACACATTGCCATCTCAACAATGAAAGCTATGGGCGAGGCTTCCAAACTAGCCACTGGCGCGCAAGGAGATAATGTCATAACCGCTATGGCTCAATTTTCGATTCCACTCGTCATTCTCTGGATGGGCATGGGCATCGCCCAAAAGATGGGCATTGAAGGCGCATCAGCTGTAGTTGGCAAGGCACAAAATTTTGCAAAAGGCACTGGGACTAGTATATGGAAAGCTACGTCAATCCCTGGTGGATTCAAAAAAACCATGGATCACTATAATAAGAAAGGTGCTCCAGGATTTCTTGGTAAAATTCCTGGCTTACGTGGATCAGAAAAAACAGAAGCTACTGAAGACAGAATTAAAGGATTTCTTATAAAGGGGCCTAAGGGATGGAAAGATGCTAAAAAAGATACTGCTAAAAAAAGTTTCGATGAAGACACTAAAAAAGCTTCAGAAGGACTTGAATCTGAGACAACCAACACGCTTACCGCACACCTTGATGACCCAGCCAATATCAATAGAGCTAGAACTGACAAGTCTGCGGCCGTGAAATATGCTGGACATGCCAAACAATTATTATCCGATCCAGCCAAAATGGATGAATGGAAAAACACACTACAAAACAATACTGATTTAATTACAGTTGCCAATCGTACAGTTGATCGTGAGGTTAATGATCCTGCCACACAAACTAGTCTACGTATAGCAGCTGAAAATACTGCTCGATCAGCTAATCTAATATCTGGAACATCGGAATGGAGCTATTCTGTTGCAAATGCTCATGCTCAAGCAGAAACAGCTAAACGAACTGAACTATATCAAAGAACCATGGAAAATATTGTCACTCAGGAAATCAAAAATGTACGTGATAATGTAAAATCCCTAAGAAATACGCACACTGATATATAGTTAATTAAAAAAAAATATGCAAACAATTGATGATCACTTGAGCGATTTTTTTGAGAAAACCACGATTCCATTCATCTACTTCCCTCAAAATAATGTTCAATCAAAAAAACAATTAGCTATATACATAAGCATGTTGAATGATAATACGGTGCTTTTATCTACAGCATGGACATTTTCTTTTCCTGCAGCCTTAGCAGGATTAAGCTACAAACAGGTTGAATATATCGCTAAACATGCACCTACCGTCTACAAAAAACAGCTAGTTGAAACTATTCAAACATCCTATAAAATCAAGGAGGCCCTAGAAATATCTAAGAATCTAGATGAATCAACTGATAACAACGCACAACATCAACAAAGAGTTAAAAATGTAATTCAATACATCAAAGACAATCGCAACGCATTTGAGTTTTAAACAAATAATTCCAAAATACAAAATCAGGGAGTTAATCGAAGTAGATTCCAGATTAAGTCCGGAATAACAAAATATCATATGACAGTTTATCAAAATCAAAATTATAGCGCCCAAAATGACTCGAAAAAATATGTCGAGTATGACTTGGAGTCGGAAAAAAAGCGCATTGCTGAGGGCACTGAAGAAATTAAGAAAGAATTGTTGGCTAAATGGCAAAAAGCTTATGCACATGCACAAATTTTTCCAAATTCCGTTGTTTCAATGAATCCAGCCTTGATCGATTTCTTGTTGTCTTTTGAAAACACACTTTTCTATAATGATTTGGCCAAAAAATTTGCATTGAATCAACAACAAAGAGATGATCTCCCACAAATCGTGTGGGCAATTTGCAAAAACAAAAATTGGCTTGAATTGGAAACACTTTTACAAAACACTTTAAATATTGATTCATCCCAAGCCAACCAAATTGCTAGCGCTGTCAATAATCAGATTTTATCTAAAGCCAATATCTTGTCAACAACTAACCATGCTGTTTCTCAAAATAATGCTGTCAATTTAAAAAATGCTCCCATAACAACTGAAAATCAGACGTTAGCTAATGCAATCAGGATTTATCCAGAATTGGGCGAGCAAACCATTACTACCGCACGCATCAAAATATTGAACTTCCCAGAACCAGTGCGACCATCTATCAAGAACTGGTTGGCTGACTACACAGCTGTTTTGGGTTATGACAAACACAACTCAGTGGCTCGCGTCAATTTCCTTTTTCACAGCGAAAACGCCAAATTATTAAATTCAAATGATCGAGAAAAATTGTCATATATTTTGAAAGCGTTTGATGAAAAGAGTATGGTTACGGTGGATAAAGTTTCGAAGAAAATTATGTTTAGTGAAAGCGATGTAAAGGTTCAACCTTTAGAGAACGCTCAAGCACCATCAAGGTTGAACCTTGAAACCCGCAATATTTCGAAAACACCATCACTCAACAACAAAATCAGTTTTTCCTCTCCGCAAAAATTAGCCTACGAAAGAAAAGATATTCCGCAAGATCAGCCATACCGAATCACACCAGCCCCTCAGACCCGCCCACAACCAGTTGAAAACAGACCAGACCCTAGGGCATTGGGGAAAAATGTGGTAAATTTGAGAGAACAATAATTTTGATTTTTGAATAATTGAATATTTAAACATTAGAAATTCATTGAAAATTGTAAATTGGTAATTGAAAATTCAAGTTTATGAGCATGTTCAACGTCCCACAATTTATCGACATAGAAGACAAAATTGTCGGCCCACTAACTGCCAAACAATTGGGCTGGTTTGCAATTGAAGGTGTAATTCTACTATTGGCTTGGGGTATATTGGATACATCACTATTCATATTTATTGCCATAATTCTAACTTTGATTTTTGGCGCGCTAGCTTTTTTCAAGCCACACGGACAACCACTCATTATATTTCTATTGTCCGCTGTTTCTTTTTTCACTAAACCAAAAATGTACATCTGGAGAAGAGTAGCGGACACACGCCACATTGCTAAACCCACTCAGCCACAAATATCTGCTACTGTCGCCAGAAAAGAACTCTCCAGTCAAAAAATTGAAGATATAAGTAAACTATTAGAGATCAGAAAATAATGGAAACCTTAAACTCATCGAAATTAACTAAACCCACCGCTACTACTGCTAGCCAACAATTTCTTGATATTGCTGAAATTAAGGAAGATGTCATCATACTCAAAAGTGGATCTTTACGTGCAGTTTTGGCAGTATCCGCCATCAACTTTGATTTGAAATCATCTATTGAACAAGAAGGTATCATCAACCAATATCAAAATTTCTTAAATTCCCTAGACTTTCCCATTCAGATCCTCATCAGTTCCCGTCGCATGAATATTAATAAATACATTACATATATAGAAAAAAAGGAAAAAGAACAAGATAGCGAACTCTTGCGTTTACAGATTTATGAATACAAAAACTTCATTCGCCAATTAGTTTCTGTTTCTAATATTATAGACAAAAGCTTTTATATAATCATTCCATTTGCTCCAGTTGAAAATAAAGATAAAAGTTTTTTAGGCAATCTATTTAGCAGCGCTAGAAAAGATATCCTACACAAAAGAGAGGATTTCGAAACCTACAAAAATCAACTGTTTCAAAGACTTGATCACATTTCCACCTCACTTTCTGGTATCGGTGCCCGTATGACACCGCTCAAAACTCAAGAGCTAATTGAATTAATGTATAATTCCTACAATCCAAGTATTTTTATGGATACTAAAATTGGAAACGTCGAAGAACTAGAGCTAAAATAATTTTCAATTATCAATTATGTTTGATTTTCTCAACAAAAAAAATGCAACGACTCAATCAAAAAATCCCGTAAATCTTGATGACGTGATTGAATCCGAAAAGTATTATCAAGAGGGTGTAGCTAAGCTACATGATCTTTTAGCTCCTGCGGCTATTAAGATTTTGCCTAAGTCAATTCAATTGGGTGAAACCATAGCCCGCACAATTTTTATCATCTCTTATCCTCGCTATCTAAATAGCAACTGGTTTTCACCTATCATCAATATTGATATGTCCATTGACATCTCTATGTTTGTACATCCAATTGAAACCGTTGATATCCTAAAAACACTGAGAAAAAGCGCCACTCAAGTCCAATCACAGATACATATTGAACAAGAAAATAGTATGATTCGTGACCCTTCCTTGGAAACTGCAATGCAAGACATTGATGAATTGCGTGACAAACTGCAACAAGGCACGGAAAAATTTTTCCGTTTTGGACTATACATCACTATTTATGGTGCTGATGAAAAAGAATTGGACAAAACCACGCGCGCCATCGAATCCATTCTAGAAGCTCAGCTAGTTTATATTAAACCAGCAATTTTCAAAACTGAACAAGGTTTCAATTCAACAATTCCGCTAGCCAATGATGAATTGAACATTGGAACCAATATGAATTCTGCGCCACTTTCCACAACTTTTCCATTTATTTCCTCCAGCCTTTCAAATGATGAGGGTATTCTATATGGTATCAATCGACATAATAATAGCTTAGTTTTGTTTGACCGCTTCAAAATGGAAAATGCCAATATGATTGTTTTTGCCAAATCTGGAGGTGGAAAAAGCTATACGGTTAAATTGGAAATTTTACGATCTCTAATGGTTGGCACGAATATTATTATTATTGACCCGGAAAATGAATACAAACATCTTTGTGACGCTGTAGGAGGAGCTTTTATAAAAATATCTTTGAATTCCACTAATCATATAAATCCATTTGATTTACCAAAAATTGCTGATGACGAAGATCCCGGGGATATTTTACGCAATAACATTGCAGGATTACTTGGACTTTTGCATTTAATGCTTGGCGGCATCACTCCCGAAGAAGATTCAATCCTAGACCGCGCAGTTCACGAAACCTATGCTATTCGCGATATTACCGAGCAAACTAACTTCAATGAACTTCCTAAAGAAGCCTACCCAACAATGTCTGACCTCTACCAAGTTTTGCGCAATATGGATGGCAGTGAAGATTTAGCTATTCGACTAGAAAAATATACCGAAGGAATTTTCGCTGGTTTCCTTAATAACATCACCAATATTAAGTCTGATAATAAATTGGTAGTTTTCAACATTCGTGATATGGAAGATGAGTTGCGTCCAATCGCCATGTATATTATTTTACAATTTATTTGGAACGAAATGCGCACCAACATTAAAAAAAGAATGGTTATTGTGGACGAGGCTTGGATAATGATGCAATCTGATGATGCTGCTTCTTTCCTCTTTGGAATTGCAAAAAGATGCAGAAAATATTATACTGGACTTACCACCATTACGCAGGATGTAAATGACTTTCTCTCTTCACGTTATGGCAAGCCGATTGTGACCAACTCATCAATCCAGCTTCTGCTGAAACAATCTCCAGCTGCCATTGATGTGATTGCCGACACATTCTATCTGACTGATCAGGAAAAATTTTTGTTACTCGAAAGCAATGTTGGTGAAGGAATTTTCTTTGCCGGCACTAAGCATGTAGCTATTAAGGTTGTGGCGTCATATAGCGAAGACCAGGTTATCACTACTGACCCATCTCAACTATTGGAAATTGAACAAGCTAAGAAAGATTTTGATGATGAAGAATAAAAAAAATATGTCAGACGAACAACGACATTCTAACAATCTGAAGTCTGCGCAAGCTGGTTCTTTTAAAAATTCAGCCAGTAAGGTGCGAAATAACCTAAAAGCAGCAACAAATGCTATTTCGCTAATGACTTATATTGATCCTTTTATGGATTGGCTATTCGCAATTGCGCTAATATTCGCCATCATTAAAGATATTTTAGATTTAGTGAATACCGCACTCATTGCCGCTGGCGGTATAGGCGCAGTATTGATTTTTATATTAACAACTATTTGCTCCCTAGTTATTGGTTTTGTAATATTACTGACTGGTTCCTCTGGGAAAACAAAGCTAGCCAAAACGATAGCCAAAAAAGTTGCACTGCTTGTTGGCGCTACGCTAGTTGAATATATTCCTGGAATAGATATCTTGCCCATAGAGTCGCTAGTTGTGATAATCATTGTTTGGATGACATTAACCGAAAGAAAAGAAGCAGCCGAAGAAGAAAAAGCGAAAGCCACTGCCGATCGACAAAAAAAGTCTGCTCAAAATCCGCAATTTACAACCAGAACGGAACAACAAGTCGCCTAAGCGTAGGATTTACGCAATTACTTTTATTCTTTGAATCCATCAAAGGCTGAGCCTTTGCCAGACTCAAGCTCCATAAAGACCCCACCGTGAAAACACTCAGCGTTGCAACAAGCGCGTAACCCATATTGAAAACAAAATGCAAAAAGAAAATATTCTACAATTTATTTCTCCCTGGAAAACAGAAATGATAAGTTCTGCGATTATTTTGTCCTGCCTTTTGTTGACCATTTATTTTCCGGCGCAAGGAAATTTGCAAACGTTTAGCAGTGTTTTATTTTTCCTTTTTTTGTTGCCTGTACTTTATATCAAGCTCATACTAAAACAAAATTTGGCTAATTTTGGTTTTAATCTTCGAAATAAATCCATCGGTCTTTTGTGGGCCTGCCTGATGTTGTTTGTCTCTTTATTAATCGCTTTTTTCTTAATCCACTTCTACAATTTTGAACAAAAGTACATCATTCCAGCCTATATCGCGCAAAATTTTGGATCCTTCTTGTTTTACGAGCTAATTTTAGTCAACTTTTTGTTGTTCATTCAAGAGTTTTTCTTCAAAGGTTTTCTTCTCTCCTTTCTTTCTCAACGCTTTGGTCTTTGGTCTGTTCTACTCCAATCCTTGCTATTTATTTTATTTCTAATTATTACTCGCGAGCTTGACTGGCAAGTCGCTCCGCTTATAATCCTAACTTTAACTGGCGGAGTTGTCGCGTATAAAAGTAAATCTTTCCTATATTCCTATGCTATGGGTATATTTTTTTTGATAATCATTGACGCCTATATAATTCATCTGTTTAAATAATCCTATGCGCATTAAAAAACTCTCTCTCATCATTTTAGTTTCCAGCATCATATTTTCTCTTGCCACCCCAAGTGCTTTCGCTGGCTTTAGTTATCCATCTCCCGCTGAAGCCATAGAACAAATTATGAGCAGTCTCGGCGTCAATCAGACTGAACTAAAAAACAATATTCAAGTAATGAATGTTTCGCGTCAGAAAAAGACTCCGCCTCAAGTTTCACTATCCTTTACCCCAGCCAGCCCTGTTCCTGGCTCAGAAATAACCGCTGCCGCCTCTCCTTCCTATTTCATGAATGATACTACTAAATTATATTTTACATGGTATTTAAAGCATAATAATGCTGGCGGTGGAGATGGACACGGCAATGATGATTTAAATGATGATGGACGTATAAACATTGAGGATTATAAGATTGCTGCTATGCGACTAATTGCAAGTGGTAATTTTGAATGGAATAGAGAAGATGTAGATAACTATGCGGCGCATACTGATTCAGATGGTTATAGGTCTGCTTTTGGTGGAGACGATCAACGCAACAAACGAGAACATTGTTTTATTCATAATGTTAAAACAGGTGATGAAAGTGAACTCCCAACCTGCAAACATCTTTTTCCAAATGCGCCAGAAGAAGAAACTGGGGATGATCACTTTAACTTGGATGAAGAAAAATTTTGGCATACTAATCCAAACTCTAGCGATACTACCAATACAGGCACATTCGACGAGGCTGCCGTCGTTGGACTGGGTAAAAATACTTTCAGCTGGACATACATTTCAGGTGACCAAGTTGGAGTCGCGGTTGAAGGTGTTTCAATCGAGCCAACTAGTTATGCTGACGCTTCCTACAAAACTATGTGGGCTATGCCAAAAAACACTTGTGAAGTAGATACTACTGAAAGAATTCCCACTGATGATTCTACGCAAACACAAACAACCAGCATTGACCCAGATACTCAAGAAAAAACTATAACCACAACCACCATCACTAATCACTATTCTACTGGTGACTATGTTGTTAAAACTGGCTATGCTCCTGGTATAGCCGTACTTACAAGCAAAACTATCGTTGTTCATACACAAAAATATCATTATAATTCTTTTACTGGCGCTTATGATGATGTGGCTTATGATGATACAACCACAACACCAGAATGGGTAAATTCTGCTAATGAACCATTTTCCGGAGATGAAATTAATCTTTTTTATGATGATAATACTCGTTATCCCAATCCCAGTGAAGCTGCTCCAACGGATCAAACTCTAACCGTAAGCTCTGATTTTGATTTAAATGACTGTCTGGAATCCAATCTTATTGACCCTGCTGAAGGAAATTCAGACAAAAATATGACTATAGATTTATCTTATTTACCAACCACGCCGATGAATGGTGTTTCTAGCGACAATTCTAATGAACTATCCATTCAATCATCTATCTTAAATATTGAAAACGCTGCTTTTATAAATTATGATTGGACAATTTCAGAGCCAGCAGATTCTATGTCAAGTGAATTTCTTGCAATGAACTCCGCCACAAAAAAAAGCATCGCAAGCCAAACATCCGGTATTAATTTATCATCCTTAAAAATAAAATTGGCCTTCGACAATCAACCTAATACATTTTATATCAAGGTAACTTTGCGCGCTAAGGAAATCATCGCCGGGGAAGTCAAAAAAGAAGGTGTAAAATCTATTATCATCCCTATTTATAATTCTGCAAATACAATTAAAATTTTTCCTGTTGCTGTTTCTGACGCTTCCGCCATAAGCCTTGTTGATACTCCAGCTAGTCTTGAGCGCTGTAAAGATGGGGTTGAAAAAATTATTTGCCCCGTTGTTAAAAATGAAATTGTCGGCATGAAAACTGACATCAATCCTAGCACATACAATATTATCTGGTCACTAAACGGCACATCCTTACAACAAAATGCTTCTGATCCCAGCATTGCTTACTTTCCCATACTACAAAACCAAGGCACTCGATATACAGTTACCCTAGATGCTTTGAATAAAAATTCAGCCGAAAAAATCACTCTAACTAAAACTTTTGCGGTCACCAATCCAACAGTCACTATAAGCTCTGCTGATATGAGCTCTTGTGCGCCAATTCTTTTGGGACATTATGTCGATCCAATAAATAAAAACCCTAACCCTGATACAGACAATAATTCATTGTGGCCAGATTATAGCGCTGACAGCTTTGCGGCGCTTCAAGGAAAAATGGTTACTCTAAAACCAACATTCAATTATTCTTCCTCTAATACATTTTCCTGGTTTCTTGACGGAGTTGCAATAACGTCTGCAAACGCACCGGAAATGGGAGCTAGCTTGACAAGTACTGGCGAGCTCAGCTTCATAGCTGACAAAAAGATTGGAGAATCATATTCTGTTGAAATAGGGGATTTATATACCCAGCCAAAGACTACCAAAAAAGCTTTGTATGATATATGGAATGTTCCGGCAACAGCTTTTTATGAAAAACCTGTTGGAAACTCAATCAATATTAAAGTAACAAATCAACTCGCTGGGGAAATGATTGCAAGCACTAGAACCCCTAAACAAAAAGTTTTAGCTAGTCTATTTGCAGAAATACCTACTTATATTAGTTTTCTTTTAAGAATAGCGCTAACTATTATATTAATTTTAGCTACGACTAACATAATATTTTCGTTTTTTCCAAAACAAAGCCCTCGTTAAAAAAACCAATTGATCTGCCAATACATATATTAAAAATGAACAGAAAAAAAATATTCATTATTGCTATACTTGCATCATTCGCCTTCCCAACCCTAGCTTTAGCGGCGAGTTTTAATTATGCGCCGATGGAACAGATTCCGGGATTTACTACTAGTGGCAATTTTTATAGCTATATCTCCGCGGTTTACAAGTTTGGGATTTGGGCAGTTGGTGTTTCCGCACTACTCATGATAACTATTGGTGGTTACATGTATATTATGTCAGCAGCCAATGTAGCTAGCGCTGAGAAAGCTAAAGAGATTATTACTGATGCTATTATTGGTTTAATTTTAGCTTTAGTTTCTTATTTACTCTTGTATGAAATTAATCCGAATTTAGTTAAGTTGCGTGCGCCAGCTGTGTCACCGACGGCTTCGACTGCGCAAGGCGGGACGACTACGGCATCAGGTGGGACTACGACGGGTGGAGCTGGAACACCTGCTCTTTGTGATGGAACTTGCAATCAAGTCAATTCTGCCTGCCTCAACAACTCTTCTTCTATCAACTCATCAATTTTGAAGTCCATTGTGACAGGTGGCGAAGGTTGCAATAAAAGCGTGTCAAGTGATGGTTTTGGATCTTGCGGCTATTCACAGGCATTACCCAGCATCAGAACTGCTTGTGGCATAAGTGGCACACCCAGTGAAACGTGTGTTAAAATTCAAAATGATGTTACTTTGGACATAAATTGCGCCGCTTGGCTGATAAAAAACCAATCCGGGAAATGTGGCACAACAGAAATTTCCCGTGTTGGCTGTTGTTATAATGGTGGACCGAATAATGGTGATTGTCACAAGAATGCCTGGTATGGACCCAAAGTAACCAATTATTATAAAACGTGTAATCTTTAAAAAATGAGAAAGACTTTTTTTGTACTATTCCTACTACTCCTTACTGCATTATTTAATGTTGAGTTATTAACTGCAAGAGCGGATGGTTTTATTGTTAATCTATATTATAATCCGGCAACTAAGGCGCTGACTTTCGACAATAAGGTTTCAGAAAAAGTGTCCTACAGTCAAAGCGTTGACATCTCTATCTTGGAGTTCGCTCAGCAACCTACAACTGGCGCATATATATTGAGATTTTACGATACAACTGGCAGTGAAATTGTCTCGACTGAATTTGAAAAAAAAGATGGGGCTTTCAGTTTGAACATTCCTTATTTCAGTCTAGCCTATAGCCTACAAGTCTTTGAAAAGTCCACCAATAAAGAACTGCTCAATGCTGATTTATCAAAATTTTCAACCTGCAATGGCAATGGTATTTGTGAATATGAAAAAAAAGAATCAGCCCAAAATTGTCTAGAGGATTGCGCAACTGCTCAGCCAAAATTCAGTCAGCAAACACTAGATATACTAGACAGCACCAATGAAACGGTTGCCATCTCTAACAAAGAAAAGTCCGCCAATGAGTCAGCTGTCGTGCCAACCAAGCCGCTTCCACAAACATCAACATTTCCACTAAGTATGTTAATATTATTAGGAAGTGCTCTCGGCGCGATTATTTTTTTTGTCTTGTACAAAAAATTTATACGCAAATAATCCCGTCTCTCAAAATAAAAAATGAAAAACAAATATTCTCTATCCATTGTTATTCTTGTTCTGCTAATCTTTCCAGCCCTAACTCTAGCGGCGAGTTTTAATTATGCGCCGATGGAACAGATTCCTGGATTTACTCCAGAGAATAATTTTTATAGCTATATCTCCGCGGTTTACAAGTTTGGGATTTGGGCAGTTGGAGTTTCCGCACTACTCATGATAACTATTGGTGGTTACATGTATATTATGTCAGCAGCTAATGTGGCTAGCGCCGAGAAAGCTAAGGCTGTGATTACCGATGCTATCATTGGTTTGATTTTAGCTTTAGTTTCTTATTTGTTGTTATATGAAATTAATCCGAATTTAGTTAAGTTGCGTGCGCCAGCTGTGTCACCGACGGCTTCGACTGCACCTGGTACGCCTGGCGTGCCAGCAGATTGCAAACCAAACACTAAGTGCGCTGCTTGCATTGATTGTCATCAAGTAACTGATTTGACTTGCAAAGAAACTCCGTGTTATTTAAATTCAGAACTTATTGCAAAGCTAAAAACAGTCAACAGCTCTGCTTCATGGAGAATAACTGAGCCTTGGCCACCCACAGTCAATCATGCTAGTTCATGTCACACAAATGGAACTTGTGCCGATGTCAATTTGATTGCTGGTAGTGGCGCTAATATAAATGATGTAAAAATATTATCTGATGCACTCAAGGCAGCTGGATTTAGCTCATATACCTACGAAAGCAATAACTGCGCGCCTTTTACGGCCAAAGGAATTCCTTGCAAAACTTATGCCACAATGACCAGCGCCTCTTTTCATGTCAATAAATAATATTTAAAATACTGATCTATGTCATTAGCTAAAAAAATTTTTTTAACCTCCTCCATTATTCTTCTTGTAATTTTACTTCTTTGGGGCGTCTATATTATTTCCTTTCAAAAGCCTGCTTCGCTAGATTCAGCTATAAACACTCTGTCTGACACCACTGCAATAACAGATATAGTTGCCTCCAAAAGCCCAACAATCCTAGCGCTAACCGATGAAGCAATTATATCGCCGACTCTTTCAGCCGATGGAAATGCCATTAAATACTACTCCAAAGCTACTGGAAAAGCTTTTGAACTAAACATTTCAAATAACACTACTCGATCTATTTCCAACAGAGAGCTGGTGAATCTTTCCAGCATCAATTGGTCATCGGATAGGTCTCGGGTTATCTCAACATTCCCTATTGACAGTCTGTCCTCCAAATTCTTTTATTATGACTATACACAAAATAAAGGTGTACAATTAAAAGACAACTTGGATACCGTCACTTGGCAAAGCAATAATAAAATAATCTACAAATATTTTAATCCCAAAACCAAAGAAAGAACCTTAAACATTGCTGATCCGGATGGATCAAATTGGGAAAAAATTATTAACCTTACTCTAAAAAACATTTCTATCGCAGCCATTCCAAAAACAGGTTTGATTTCTTTTTGGAGCAAACCGGATTCATTCAATAAAACGCTTTTGCAATCCGTGCCAATTTTTGGCGGTGAACTGAAAACTATAGCTAGCGAAAAATTTGGCGCTGATTATCTATGGAGTTCTGATGGCAATATGTTGCTCGAAAGTAGTGTAGAAACATCTGGTGGCCTGAAAATGCAACTTGGAATTATGAATAATTCAGGAGGAGAATATAAAACGCTTGGCATTCCAACATTGGTCTCTAAATGTGCGTGGTCTAAAAACAATAAAAACATCTATTATGCATTGCCGGGATCCATTCCAAGTGATGCTACAATGCCAAATGATTACAATACTCACAAAATTACCACCAATGACACCTTCTGGATGGTGAACACAACAACCGGAGAAAAAACTCGCCTAGTTGACCTAGACAAAATAACTCAGGCATATGATGCCACTAACTTATTTCTTAACTCCGATGAAAGCATGCTATTTTTCTTGAATAAAATAGATGGCAAGCTCTATCGCATTTCATTATAAGTTCATTATCGCTCCAATATGCTGGAGCGATTTTTTATTGTTGAGAAGATAACCAGCCAAAACACAACTGCTAAATCATTTTTAAAATACGTTGTGTCAAAAAGTCCGTGAATCAAAATGCCTACCATAATCGCTATGCCAATACTAGCCACGCCATCAGTTCTTTTAATCAAATCTCTAAGCCACTGAATTATCAACCACATAAAACCAATCAGTCCAAAGATTCCAGCCTGCAACCAAAAAGCCAGCAAAATATTATGTGGCTCAGGCACTGCCCATTCCAAATATGGCGGGAAGTATTTTTGATATTCTAAATACTTATTTTGAAAATTACCTGGACCAATACCCATTATTGGATTATCAACGATTATCTTCCCAGCTGAGTGCCAAATCATCACGCGTGATGCTAATGATGATCTGCTGTCCATATGCATTAGATTTTGCATTTTATCAGAGCCCATCTGCAAAAAAATAATCAACAAACCAACAAGTGCTGCCCAAAAAAGTTTTTTTGAAATCTCCGTAGAGACGAGGCAGTGCCTCGTCTCTACTTCTTTTTTAAAAAATACGACTATCAATGAGACAGCTACTGCCAGCCAAGCAGCATAGGAAAATGTTAGATACAGCGCGCTCAATATAATCAGAAGAGTAAGCACATAAAACTTCTTATTTTTATTAAATTTAGCCACTCCAATCACGATAGCTGGCACCAAAAACATAGCCAGATAATTTGGCGAGTTGAAGATGGCTTGCAAACGACCATCAAAAGTCACTATTCCCGAGAAAAAATAGCCTATGGCAATAAACGCCACACCCAAAGCTGAAAAATATATAGCGTTTAATATATTTTTTTCTTTTGTCTTGTGCAACACTTCCACTGCCACAAAAGCAAAAACAACGGGAACAACAAACCAGCTCTTTATTATGCCAAATCCGGCGCGATAGGCGCCATTGTAGAGTGTTGAAATGAGCAATCCAAGAATTATAGCAATCAAGGGTGCAAAGTACTTTCTATAGTCTCTCAACTCAATTTTTGAGCCCACAGACCCACTCAGGAACACTATTATTGCAATCATTGCCATCAGCTCAAAAATATTCGTCGGCACACCCCAAATAGTCAGCTTTACTAAATAAAGCGGCATGCAAATTATAGTAATAAATATAAAATTTTCTAGATTAAACAATTTTTTCATTTTGTTTCGCCTGTCCCGTAGAGACGAGGCAATGCCTCGTCTCTACATTATAAAAACTTATAATAATTAAAAATAGCGTGAGTACCACCGGAGAATAGATAGCCGTTTCAACCAAAGAATGCACCGAAAAAATAACTAAACTAATTGCACCGAAAAAGAAGAGATTTTCGTGTTTGGATTTTTGTAAAAAGCCCAGACCTGTCACCAACAAAATTCCCAGCCAAACCAACATATTTACTATGCCCGTTTCAACAGCAATATCCAAATACGTGTTATGGGCATAAATTGAGTTGCGATAAGTTGCTGTTGGATTCACTTCCAGCGAATAATTACCAATGCCAACCCCCAAAAGCGGATGTTGAGCAATCACTTCAGTGGCTTTTTCCCACATAGCCAATCGACCCTGATTAGAACCTTCTTGTAAATCAAAACTGGACACAAATCTCTGTGAAATTGGCGATGGAACCAGCATAATCAACAAGCCCGCCAGCAAAACACCTGCTGTCACTATTTTATATTTGTGTTCTATTTTTTTCCAGAAGAAAATGCCCACAAAAATCAAACCGAAAGATAGCCCAATATACCCACCACGAGAAAAAGTCAACAAATCTGCTATTAAAATCAAACAACAACCCAGCATAGCTAGTTTTTTTCTTTTGTCTGTGTACAACATCAGCCAAAAGGCGAGTGGCAAGGACAAACCCAAATAAAAAGCCAACATATGCGGATCTGGAAAGAGTGACGTGGCACGCAGATAGGTTTGTCCGCCAATATTGACTAGCCAGCTGGGGTTTTTCAACACCGCTTCGCCGAAACTGCTACCCAAAAATGGCATTATCACAAACTTAGCCCAAAAAGCAAAGGTACTCTTCCAGCCAATTGCAAATTGCAATAAAAATTGCACGATACCAATCACAGCAATCCCTGAGGCACTCACAACTATTACTCTAACAACCTTGTACAAGCGCTCTCTGCTCGAAATCAATTGACTCGCCACAAAATAAATTGGAAAAATGGAAAACAAAAACAACAACTTACGCACTGACCAATCTGAATTTCTCGCTACCAACGCAGAAAATAAATTCAGAAATAAAAAAGATGCCACGAGCCAGGTTTGTAAATTATTATTCAACTGGATGCTCTTCTTTTTTAGTCCTTGTGCCAACCAAACAAAAAATAATGCCAAAATTAGCACACGAATAGACGCCAAATCAACTCCGCTAACTGGATTCAGTGCCAATTGAAATGGTAAGTATAAAAGTATCAACAAGAATATATTAAACATGGCGCTTTTAGAAAGCTTATTAAACAAAAAGTTTTCGCAACAATCTTATCAACACAGATTGGATTAATCCAAAATGTTTGCTGAAATAATAATCCTGCGAAGCATAATAGTCTTTTTTTTGTTTATTTTTGTTTTCAACACTACCACCCTCAATATGTTCTATCCGAACACTCGGAAAATAGAGTACTTTTTTACCAATTTTACACACTCGTTTACACAAATCCATATCCTCAAAATACAAAAAAAACTTTTCATCAAATCCGCCAACTTCTGCAAAAATTTCCTTGCGAATAAACATTGAACCGCCACTCGTCCATTCGACTTCTTGTGTTTGTGCACTTTCCCAGATCCTTCTACTTTCTGGAAAGCCCAGCTTGTTTTTTAATATATTCCACAAAGTCGCCTCATAACCTACGCTCCAAGATTGATTCTTGCCTTCAGAATTCACCAGCTTAGCTCCGATTATTCCAACACTATTATCTTGCTCAAACTTATTCAAAATATCTGTCGCATCATTAACAATAATCGTGTCTGGATTCAAAAATAATAAATACTTACCCTTGGTTATTTGTGCCCCAGCATTATGTGCTCGACCAAAGCCGACATTTTCTTTTTGCTGAATGATCTTCACTGCTGGAAATTTTTCTATAATGTTTTGCAATGATTCAGCAATATCGTTATTCACAATAATTATTTCCAAGTCCTGCCCCCACACACCATAAATCGATGACAAACATTTATCTAAATATTTCTCGCTATGATAATTTACAATAATAATGGATAGTTTATTTGAGTTTTGCATAAGACTGATAATCTTTGTAAGCCTTTTGCACTGTTAGTGCCAACTCCTTCTTTCCAAATTTAATATCCAGCCAGTTTTTTATTTTTCGAATCATTGCGTATATTTTTACCCAGGGCTTCAACCAAAAGGGCGTGTTTTTCTTGAAAAATATCAAGCCAGAAATCACTAGCCAATAAATCTTATTGCTCTTAGCTTGTTCACTTTTTTCAAAATGATAGATCCAACTGCCAGATACCACCGAATTGGCAAAACCCGCTCTTTTCGCTCGCAAACTAAAGTCAGCATCTTCCCAATATAGAAAAAAATCCTCATCAAACAAGCCGATTTTTTTGAAAACTTCCGCCCGCACCAACATACTGCAACCAGCTATGAAATCTGAGCTATAATAATCTTCAGTTTGAATTTTTTGCAAATGTTGCGTGCGCATACGCAACCAGTCGATTTTTCCACCAGAAAACCAAACTTTTTTTGAATTGCCATCAAAGATAACTGGACTCAAAATTCCAACTTTTTCATCAACTTGCGCCACATCAATCAATTTGGTCAAAAAATCTTTTTCCACTTCAGTGTCATTATTGAGCAACAACACAAAGTCAGCCATCCGCTCCAAAGCGAAACGAATACCAATATTATTGCCCGCACCAAAACCTAAATTCTCTTCATTTTTAATGAAATTTATTTTGGAAAAGCTAGATTTCACCATCTCCAAAGAGCCATCAATCGAATTATTGTCCACCAAAACAACTTCCAAATTTGGATAATCCAACTTGAAAACACTCGTTAAGCATTTTTTAATGACATCCTTGCCGTTATAATTCAAAATGACTATGAATACCTTAGGGTTTACCCTGACGCCGGACTTTATTCCTGCGCCTATTATTTCTTTTTCCATAATACTTTTAGAACTACTCTTAGTTAGGGTAGTTCGTCATATTCCTGTACGCCTTTTTTACTAATTAGGCTGGTTATTTCAGAAGTTTCAATGGCCTTGAAAAGCCACAAGGCTATAAAATAGATTATTGAACTTCCAATCGCCAGCACAAAGAAATTATACCCTTTAAAAACGAAAAGTGGAACTGCCATCACAACCCCCGCTAAAACAATCACTGGGGTTTTTGCTAGAGACGGCTTGTATTTCAGCTTCTTCATCGTCATATAGGCCGTTAACAGCACCACAATGAATTCGGTAATGGCTGATATATAAGCTGCTGCCGTGTAGGAAAATTTAGGAATAAAAATTAAGTTTAAAGTAATATTGGCTACAGCAGCAATTCCCAGTGTCCACATCAATCTTTTTTGTAAATTACCCACAATGAGAAGTGTGTTGAAAAATTGACCAAAGAAAATAAAAGCCAAAGCAAACACCAAAATGCGCAAGACTTGTCCCGACTCCACAAAACCCGCGCCACCAATCAGACGAATCACGTCATCAGCTAAAAACAACACGCCCACTACCAATGGCACAACTAAAATTACAAAAACTTTAAAAGTTTTATTGGATATTTCCTCAAATCTATCTCGATTAATAAAAATGCTATGCGCTAGGATTGGCATAACCAGGCCTGCGATCATCGCTGGGAAAAAAGTAATATTCTCCAAAACCTTATACGCCGCGTTATAAATTCCTACGTCTGAACCAGTCTTCATCACTGACAACAGAATGGTGTCCATTTTGAAATAGGCAAAGGTTATGATAGTCGCCACCCCCATTGGCATTGATTCTTTCAAAAAAAGCTTCCAATAATCAAAATCAAAGCGCAGATGAATGCGCACATACTTTTTAGCCCAAAAGAAAACTATTAAGAAACTCGCAAACATATTAAATAAAAGGGATGAAATGATCCAGGCAAAACCCAATTGCATTTTAACTGCCGTGATAACCACCGCCACTTGCACAATTTTTCCAATGAGCTCTCCCACCGCCACTTTGTCCATGGCCAAATTCTTTTGGAAAACTCCGTTTAGAATTTGATAGCTGGAAGAAAAGAGAAAGGAAGCGGCGACAATAATGATGCCTTCATTAACTTCTTTTGGATATGAGAAAAACAAGGTAACAATTGGGGAAATCAAGAAGATTGCTAGGCTAGAAAGTAGGCGAATGGAAAAAATGTTGCCCAAAATTTTTTCCTCATCCGCGCCAGCGCGAGAAATTTCTCGCGTTGTAATATAATATAAACCTAAATCAGAAACAGCCGCAAAAAAAGACAAAAACGCCAATACCGTGGCGTAATTTCCGAAACCTTCTTTGCCTAAATATCTCGTAATAAATCCAATGGATACGAGAGCTAGAATTGTCGAAAGCACCTTAGCAACTGTGCTAACAACTACGTTATAGGCTATTTTTCGAGCAATAACCATAAGTTTATTTCTATATTTTATTCAGCGGACTGTCCGCTCAACATTTAGACACCGAGTGTCCGATGGGCATCAAAAATGAGAGACACTTGGTGTCCAACGCTTGTGGACAGTCGACCTCAGTGAATACAATTTTAAACAATCTCCGCGGGTTTGACCACAACTTTGCGGTCTTCGCCTTCACCAATACTTTCGGTGACAACAGCTGAGTTCTTAGAAAGCTCCATATGCACCAAACGACGTTCATAGGGCGACATTGGACGAAATACAATCGCTCTTTTTTCATTCAAAGCCTGTTCGGCTACATTTTTAGCTAGCGTCACAATAGAAATGTTTTTTTCTTTGCGATAGTGATTAACGTCTAAAATGAAATTGGCGCGATCATCAGCCTGTTTTCTCACTAAAATTCGCGCAATGTGTTGCAAGGACTGCAAGTTCACACCATACTGACCAATCAAAAAATTTGATTCTTCGGTTTTGATATTGCAAACAACCACCTCTTTGATTTCACCATTTTTTTCTTCTTCTTTTTCTCGAGCAACTTCGATTTCACAATCAAATCCCATCTTTTGCAATAAACCTTCTACAGCTTCACGCACCACCTCTTCCAAACTTCGTTCTTGTTGATTTTCCATATATATTTATCCCCACACCAACTAAAGATGCTTTCGCTTTCTTTTCTTACTGTAATGCAGGTATTAACAAATTATCTAAATTATGCTTTTTCATTTTTCTCCATCTGCTTCTGCTGAATAAGCATAAAACCAGTTGAAACTAACCAATATAACGCTAATCCAGCCGGAAATTTGATACCAATAAACAATGTCATAATTGGTCCAAGAAATAACATCTGTTTAGACATAATCTGAGCGAAATCAGTTTCACCAGCCTTGCTAGGTATCATCACTTGCTTGGCCATCATCATCTTTGTTTGCAAAAATTGTGCTCCAGCTGCCAAAATAACCAGGATAATATGCGGTAAACTACTAAGTCCGATCTCAGAGAAGTTTATCGCGGAAGAAAGATCCACCATCCCCAAAAACATTTTATTGATTTGTCCTGGATTTTGAATAAATGCATACAAATCAGCGCTACTAACGATCAATCCCGCTTCAGAAATATTAAACAACACTCGATAAATAGCGATTAGAAATACCAACTGTACTATCATCGGCAAGCAACCAGAGAAGGGATTGGACTTACTTTCTTTGTACAATTCCATCATCGCGCGACTTTGCTTTTCTTTGTCATTTTTATGTTTAGCTTGAATTTCCTTGATTTTTGGCTGCAATTCCTGCATTTTTTTCTGTGATTCAATTTGTTTTTTACTCAATGGAATCAGTAAAAATTTTATAAAAACAGTAACAAGAATAATAGCAACTCCAAAATCAGGTATGATATTATAAATAAAAATCAGTAGATTGTAGATTGGATTATAAATAGCAATGTCAAATAGATTTCCCATTTTTTTGTTATGTTTAGATTTTTTCTTTGGTTTTTATTAATAGTTGTCCGCGAGTCAATGCCTCTTGGATGTTTTTCTTGAAATTGATGTTACGAGTCTTTTCTTCTTCCCGCTTTCTAGCCATAATCACAATGTCCACACCTTTTTCCATATTTTTCAATTCTGCCTGAACAATTTCTCGAATCATTCTCTTAACTAGGTTTCTTTCAACGGCTTTTTTTGAATATTTCAAACCCACCACAATGCCCACCCGCACATCGCGCAAGTCATTGGGCATGAACTTGATGGCGATGTTATCTAGAGACACGAAATTACCAAGCTTTTGAACTTGTTCGTGATCTTTTTTTCTAGTTAGACGGTTTTTAAAGGGTAACATGCTACAAACTTAGGTTAATTAAACCGTAGTTAGTCGTTTTCGACCCTTTGTTCGACGTCTTTTAAGCACAGCTTGACCAGTCGCGGTTTCGTTTCTTTTACGAAAACCGTGTCTATTTTTTCGTCGAGTACTTGAGGGTTGATATGTCTGGCTCATAGTGTTATATAAACTTATAAATTATCCTTTATTTACTATTTAAGAGTTTATCAATTATCTACACTAAAGTCAATGCTACGCAGTAACTCATCCAAAATCTAATGATTGCCCTAGTCGATTTATCATTTAAAATCTAATCTTGGAGATAGCTAAACAATTAAGGCTATCTCCATGAAAATGAGTTTAAAATCAAGAAGAGAATTGG
>Ga0209211_10002015_pt1 | contig 36190 bp, 35 predicted proteins | sample RifGroA2_FD_183992 | JGI IMG/M metagenome (GOLD analysis project Ga0209211, IMG submission 183992) | Groundwater microbial communities from Rifle, Colorado, USA - Groundwater A2 (SPAdes) (version 2) | ecosystem: Environmental > Aquatic > Deep subsurface > Groundwater | place: Rifle, Colorado... | reverse complement strand
CGGAGCACACCCGGTCTGCGCACATCAGGGGCAAGCCCCGTCAGACTGCCATCAACTCAGCTTAGTGCTTGATGATGTACAGGTCCTTGCTGCGATAGCGGTCCATCGGATTCTTGGTGGTGTAGCCGCCGACGTAGGATTTCACCAGCCGCGGTACGGTGTACTGCAGCAGCGGGATCATCGGGTAGTCGTCCATGATCAGCTTGGTGGCCTGGGTCAGCAGCTGCTTGCGCTGGGCCGGATTCTGCGCCAGGTTGCCCTGCTTGATCAGTGCTTCGGCCTTCGGATTGCAGTTGAAGTTGTCGTTCTGCTCGGAGCCGCACTGCACCAGGGTCAGGAAGGTGGTGGCGTCGTTGTAGTCGGCCACCCAGCCGTTGCGGCCGATCTGGTAGTCGCCGTCATGGCGCTTCTTCAGCAGCACCTTGAATTCCATGTTTTCCAGCTCGGTGTTGAGGCCGAGCTTGGTCTTCCATTCCGAAGCGGCGAAGATCGCCATCTTCTTGTGGTATTCACTGGTGTTGTAGCTGAACTTGACCTTGCTGCCCGGCTTCACGCCGGCGGCAGCCAGCAGCTTCTTGGCTTCGGCCACGCGCTGTGCCATCGGCCACTTGGCCCAGTCGTAGCTGGTCACGTCGGCGCCGTTGGTGCCGCGCACGATGGCGCTGTAGGCCGGTACCTGGCCGTCGGCGGTGATCTTGGTGGCGAGGATGTCACGGTCGATGACCATGTTCAGCGCCTTGCGCACGCGCACGTCCTTCATCACCGGGTCCTTGTGGTTCAGACCGTAGTAACGCAGGCCCAGCATCGGCGCGTTGCGGATGTCTTTCGGCAGCTCGGCCTTGTACTTCTCGTAGGTGCCTGGTGGCAGCTGGTACACCCAGTCGTTTTCACCGGACAGGAACATCTTCACGTCGGCAAAACCGTCTTCGATCGGCAGGTAGGTGACGCGGGTCAGCTGCACGTTCTTGTTGTCCCAGTACTGCGGGTTCTTGGCCAGCACCACCTTGCTGTTGACCTGCCACTCCTTCAGCACGAAGGCGCCGTTGCTGACCATATTGCCCGGCTTGACCCAGTCCTTGCCGAACTTGTCGATGGCCGCTTTCGGTACCGGGCCCAGCTGGCCGTTGGATACCACTTCCGGCAGGAAGGCCACCGGGTACGGGGTCTTGATTTCGAGGGTGAACTTGTCGAGAGCCTTGACGCCGACATCGCTTACCGGCTTCTTGCCTTCGGCGGCTTCAACACCGTTGAGCAGGAAGGTGCCGTAGGTGGTGGCGTAGGTGGAGGCGGTCTTCGGATCGAGGAAACGACGAATACCATAGACAAAATCATCAGCGGTCACGCTGGAGCCGTCCGACCATTTCGCGTTCTTGCGCAGGGTGAATACCCAGGTGGTCGGATCTTTCTGCTTCCAGGACTCGGCCACACCCGGCACGACCTTGCCTTCGTTGTCGGTGGCGGTCAGGCCTTCGAACAGGTCACGGACGAGGTTGTTGGCACCCACCGACTCGGCGATGGCCGGATCCAGCGATTCCGCTTCGGAACCGTTGTTGCGCACGATTTCCTGCTTGGCGGCCAGCGGGGTACCGGCCGGTACCTTGGCGGCAAACGCGGCGCCGGATACGCCCAGGCCCAGGGCAACGGAAGCTGCCAACACACTGATTGTCATGGTTTTTTTCATATTCTCCTGCTCTCCTTGAAACGACGAGGGCCAACCCCAGGCTGGCCCTCAGCACGATATGGATACAATACGCAAAGGCGAGGCAATTATGCCCAGCCATAAAGTGCGCCACAAGCACTAAAACATGAACTAGCCACCACGACAAGCAAAAAGCGTGGCATTTCTTTCACAGAATTCGAGTAGAAACACCACATTTATGCCAAGGCATGAGCCTTACTCATGCCAGGCATTTCCAAAACACATGCTCACCGGCGCGCAGCGGCACCAGCGTGTCGTTGCCGTAGGCGATTTCCGCCGGCACCTGCCAGCTTTCCTTCACCAGAGTGATGGTGTCGCTGTTGCGCTGCAGGCCGTAGAACGCCGGGCCGTTGAAGCTGGCGAACGCCTCCAGCTTGTCCAGCGCACCGGCGGCCTCGAATGCCTCGGCGTACAGCTCGATGGCCGCATTGGCGGTGTACATGCCGGCGCAGCCGCAGGCGTTTTCCTTGGTGTGGCGCGCGTGCGGCGCGCTGTCGGTGCCGAGGAAGAACTTGTCGCTGCCGCTGGTCGCCGCCTTCAGCAGCGCTTCGCGGTGCCGCTCGCGCTTGAGCACCGGCAGGCAGTAGTGGTGCGGACGGATGCCGCCGGTAAACAGCGCATTGCGGTTCATCAGCAGGTGATGGGCGGTGATGGTGGCGGCAACGTTGGCCGCAGCGCCGGCGACATACTCCGCCGCCTGTTGTGTGGTGATGTGCTCGAACACCACGCGCAGTTGCGGCAGGCGCGCCATCAGCGGCTCGAACACGGTGTCGATGAACACCGCCTCGCGGTCGAACACGTCCACGGCAGGATCGGTGACTTCGCCGTGCACCAAGAGCGGCATGCCGACTTCGGCCATCGCTTCCAGCGCCGCCATCGCGTTGTTCACGTCACGCACGCCGGCGTCGGAGTTGGTGGTGGCGCCGGCCGGGTACAGTTTGATGCCGTGCACGAAGCCGCTTTCCTTGGCCTTGCGTACCTCGTCGGCGCTGGTGGTTTCGGTCAGGTACAGCGTCATCAGCGGCTCGAAGTGGCTGCCGGCCGGACGCGCGGCCAGGATGCGCTCGCGGTAGGCGGCGGCGGCCTCGACGGTGGTCACCGGCGGTTTCAGGTTGGGCATGATGATGGCGCGGCCCATCTGGCGACAGGTATCCGGCAGCACCGCCGCCAGCGCCTCGCCATCACGGATGTGCAGGTGCCAGTCGTCGGGGCGGGTAATGGTCAGTTGCATGGCAAAACCTTTCTTGAATAAAAAACGGGCGCCGCCGTGGCAACGCCGGTGGTGTCTTATTTGCGGCGGATCACCAGCAGGAAGCGGCCATCGTCGGTGGCGGACGACTCCAGCAGCGCATTGCCGGTCTGGCGGCAAAAGGCCTCGAAATCCTTCGGCGCACCGGGGTCGGTGGCGATGGCGGACAGCACCTGGCCGCTGGTCAGGCCGGCCAGCGCCTTTTTCGCGCGCAGGATCGGCAGCGGACAATTGAGACCGGACAGGTCGAGGTGAAGATCTGGCTGCATGAAAACTATCCCCTGCCATTACACGTTACAATGAAGCGATCTATTTTAAGGTGCGCCGGCAGATTGCCCAAGTGCGCAATACCATTATATGTGTGTGATTGCCCTCGCCTACCAGACCGCCGCCTGCGGGCCGCTGCTGGTGGCGGCCAACCGTGACGAGTATTACGCCCGCCCTACCGCGGCGCTGGATTTCTGGCGCCCGGAGCATCCGGACGTGCTCGGCGGGCGCGATTTGCAGGCCGGTGGCAGCTGGCTGGCGATGGACGTACGCGGCCGCTTTGCCGCCGTCACCCATATCCGCGAAGGCCACACCCGCAGCGCGGCGCGCTCGCGCGGCGAGCTGGTCAAGCGCTTTGTCAGCGGCGATGAATCGGCGCTGGAGTTCGCCGCCTGGCTCAAGGCCGAGCATGGGCAGTTCGCACCGTTCAACCTGCTGTTCGGCGAGATCCGCAACCTGTTGCACTTCAACAGCCGCAGCGGCATGCTCAACCGCGTGCCGCCGGGCATCCACGTGCTGTCCAATGCCGACATGAACAGCCGCTGGTTCAAGTGCGAACAGCTGCGCGCCAAGCTGCAGCAGCAGACACGGCCGCCGGCGGAAAACGACATCCTGCGCTGGCTGAGCGACCCGACCCCGGCACCGGTGGAACAATTACCCAATACCGGCGTCGGTCTGGCATTGGAAAAGATGCTGTCGCCGGTGTTCATCAACGGCCGCGACTACGGCACCCGCGCCTCGTCGGTACTGATGCTGAACGCGCGCAGCGAATTAAGCTTTACCGAAGTCAGCTGGGGACTGGGTGGCCGTGAAAGCGGTCGCCGTCGCCAGACCATGCGCCTCACTCCCAACAGGAACTCATGATCGTGAAATACCTTGCCCCTGCCCTTGTCATCGCCGTTGCGGCCAACCTTGCCGTGGCCAGCTCCCTGGGTAAAGACCGCCCGGTCCACAGCAAGCAGAACTGGTACGAGGAAGAAGCCCCGTGGCAGGAAGCCAGCGTGCCGCTGGCCGACTATCCGGCCAGCTTCGACTGGCGCGAGATCGAGATGCCAGGCGAGGTCAAACAACGCGTATTCATCGATGCCGGCTCGATCCAGATCGGCAGCGATGGCGTCACCCGTTTCAGCCTGCGCCAGCTGAGCAGCAAGGGCGCGGAGAACATCAGCCGTGAAGGCGCGCACTGCAACGAGCGCAGCCTGCGCAGCTACGGCTTTGCCGACCCCGAGGGCAAGCGCTGGATCGAGTCGACCAAGGCCAAGTGGCAGAAGGCCAGCTTTGGCGATCCTTTCCGCCAGACCATGCTGAAGAACCTGTGCCCGGACGGCCTGGCACCACGCAATGCCGAAGCGCTGCTGGCCAACCTGAACAAGCCGGACGCCAGACCGCGCAAAAAGTAAACGGATGCCGCCATGACCGCCTCAGCCACCACCCTGTCGCCCGGCCACAGCCTGCTCGGCCCCGCCCAGATCCTGCTGTCCGCGGTAGCCTTCGGCGCGATGGCGATCTTTGCCAAGCAGGCTTACGCCGACGGCGTCAGTACCGGCAGCCTGCTGTTCCTGCGCTTCCTGGTCGCCGGGCTGCTGTTGCTGCCGTGGGTGCTGTGGCGGCGGCTGCCGTGGCCGCGCGGCCGTAGCCTGCTGACGCTGATCGCGATGGGCGCGGTCGGCTACGCCGGCATGTCGGCCTGTTATTTCAATGCACTGCACTACGCCTCGGCCGGCACCGTGGCGCTGCTGCTGTACCTGTTCCCGGTGATCGTGATCCTGCTCTCCAGCCTGCTCGGCGAGCCGCTGACCCGACGCCGCCTGCTGGCGCTGCTGCTGGCGCTGGGCGGGCTGGCGGTCACCATCGGGCTGGAGTGGTCGACCTCGCTACGCGGCCTGCTGCTGGGGCTGGGCGCGGCGCTGATCTACGCGCTGTACATCCTGGCCGGCAGCCGCCTGCGCGAGCGCGGCCACCCGCTCGCCGCCGCCTGCGTGGTAACGCTGTCGGCGGCACTGTGCAATGGTATCGTGGTCAGCCTGCAGGGGCTGCAGCCGCCGGCGAGCGGCAGCGGCGTGCTGGCCATTGCGCTGATCGCGCTGATTTCCACCGTGATTGCCATCGCGCTGTTCCTGGCCGGACTGGAAAAGACCGACGCCACCCAGGCCTCGCTGCTATCGACGGTGGAGCCGGTGGTCACCGTGCTGCTGGCGGCGGTGTTCCTGCACGAAGCCGTCACCCTGTCGCAGCTGGCCGGCGGCGCGCTGATCCTGGCGGCGGTGGTGGTGATCAGCCGCGAACGCAAGCCGGCGGAGCTGACACTCACCGAGTGACAGGCGACCAGTCGACACGGTTTTTCCCGACAGATACGACGGCACCGGTATAATCTGCCGCTGTTTTTCGAATTAGGGTGTCATCGTGTCCGATCGTCTTGCCGTATTGCCGCAATACCTGCTGCCCAAGCAGGCGCTGACCGCCTTTGCCGGCCGGGTTGCCAATGCCCGTGGCGGCGAGCGCACCACGCGGCTGATCCGCTGGTTCGTGCGCCGTTACCAGGTCAACATGGCGGAAGCCGCCAATCCGGACATCGCCAGCTACGACACCTTCAATGCCTTCTTCACCCGCGCGCTACGCGACGGCGTGCGCCCGCAGGCGGACGCGGCGCTGACCTGTCCGGTGGACGGCGCCATCAGCCAGTTCGGTCACATCGCGCAGGACCAGATCTTCCAGGCCAAGGGCCACCACTACTCCACCACCGCGCTGCTCGGCGGCGACGCCAGCCTGGCGGCACAGTTCGCCGACGGCCAGTTCGCCACCATCTACCTCAGCCCGCGCGACTACCACCGCATCCACATGCCGTGCGACGGCACGCTGCAGCGCATGATCTACGTGCCCGGCGCGCTGTTCTCGGTCAACCCGACCACCGCACGCGGTGTGCCCGGCCTGTTCGCGCGCAACGAGCGCGTGGTGTGCGTGTTCGACACCGCGTTCGGCACTATGGTGCTGACCCTGGTCGGCGCCACCGTGGTCGGCAGCATGGCCACCAGCTGGCACGGCGTGGTCAATCCGCCGCGCCGCAGCGAGGTCACCGAGTGGTCCTATACCGGCCAGCACATCACCCTCAAGCAGGGTGAGGAAATGGGCCGCTTCCTGCTCGGTTCCACCGTGGTGCTGCTGTTCCCGCAGCACAGCATGGCGTTCAACCCGACCTGGCTGCCGACCAAGCCGGTGCGCCTGGGCGAGGCGATGAGCACACCGCACTAAGACGGCTCCGTCCCAATGCAAAACCGCGCGGCGATCACTCGCAGCGTGGTTTTTTCATGCGGCCAACCTTCAGACTACGTCGGGCAGGCGGTGGAAGCTGGACGGCACGTCGTGCTCGTCGCTGAAGCTGACGAACTCCCACGCCTCCGGCGTATCCAGCAGTACGCGCAGCAGCTTGTTGTTGAGCGCATGGCCGGACTTGTGGCCGCTGAAGGCGGCGATCAGCGGATGGCCGACGATGTACAGGTCGCCGATGGCATCGAGGATCTTGTGGCGCACGAACTCGTCCGGAAAACGCAGCCCTTCCGGGTTGAGCACGTACTCGTCGTCGATCACGATGGCGTTGTTGAGGTTGCCGCCGCGGCCGAGACCGTGGCTGCGCATGTACTCGACCTCGTGCATGAAGCCGAAGGTGCGCGCGCGGCTGATTTCGTCGATGTAGGAACGGTTGGCGAAATCGATGTGCACCGTCTGCGGTGCGCGGTTGAACGCCGGATGGTTGAACTCGATCGACAGCTCGACACTGAAGCCGTCGTGCGGCGCCAGCCGCACCCACTTGTCGCCTTCCACCACCTCGACCACCCGCTTGACGCGGATGAAGCGCTTCGGCTGCGCCTGATCGACGATGCCGGCGCTTTGCAGCAGGAAGATGAACGGCGCGGCGGAGCCATCCATGATGGGCATCTCCGCCGCGGTGACGTCGATCAGCAGGTTATCGATGCCCAGCCCTGCAAAAGCGGACATCAGGTGTTCGATGGTGCCGATACGCACGCCGGTCTCGGAGACCAGCGTCGAGGAGAGGCGCGTATCGTTCACCAGCGAAGGATGCACTTTGACACTGACCGGCTCGGGCAGGTCAGTACGGCGAAACACGATGCCGGTATCGGGTGCCGCCGGGTTCAGGGTCAGTTTCACCCTTTCTCCCGAATGCAGGCCTACGCCGGTCGCGCTGATCGCTTTTTTCAAGGTGCGCTGCAAAATCATCACATGCTTTCAAGCCGTTACAGTGACACCGATTCTAGCACAGCTCACGCTAGTGCTTTATTGATTGACCGGATACCAACTATAGATCTGCGCTATCAGTCCGCCTGCTTGCGCAGGAAGGCCGGAATGTCGAACGACTCGCTGACCGACGGATCGGAGAAGTCGGCGGCACCGGTGGCACGGCGGTTGCGGCTACGCATCACGGCCGGGGTGTTGCCCAGCTCGTTGTAGTCCACTTCCATCGCGATATTGTCGGTGCCGGTCTTCACGATCTTGATGTATTCCGGACGCTCGTCACGGCTGGTCTGCGGCTTCTGGCCGAGGCCGGTCGCGATCAGTGTCACGCGGATGGTGTCTTCCGGCATGTCTTCCACTTCGGCGGTACCGAACTTCACCTGCGCATCATCGTCGGCGTACTGGCGGATGATGGACATGATTTCGCGGTATTCGCTCATCTTCAGGCAACCCGGCGCGGTGGAGATGTTCACCAGTACGCCACGGGCACCTTCCAGCGTGATGTTGTCCAGCAGCGGGCTGGCCACGGCCTGCTCGGCGGCGACGCGGGCACGGTCGATGCCGGAGGCAAACGCCGACCCCATCATCGCCAGGCCCATCTCGCCCATCACCGCACGCACGTCGGCAAAGTCGACGTTGATCAGGCCCGGGCAGGTAATCACTTCCGAGATACCGGCCACGGCGCCCTTGAGCACGTCGTCGGCGGCGCGGAAGGCGTCGCGCATCGACACGTCGTCACCCAGCACGTCCATCAGCTTCTCGTTCGGGATCACGATCAGCGAATCGACGTGCTTCTTCAGCAGCTCGATGCCGTCGTTGGCGACACGCATGCGCTTGCCTTCGTGGTCGAACGGACGCGTCACCACGCCGACGGTGAGGATGCCCATTTCCTTGGCCACTTCCGCCACCACCGGCGCGGCGCCGGTACCAGTACCGCCGCCCATGCCGGCGGTCACGAACACCATGTTGGCGCCGCGCAGCATCTCGGCGATGCGTTCGCGGTCTTCCAGCGCGGCGCTGCGGCCAACTTCCGGATTGGCACCGGCACCCAGACCGCGGGTCAGGTTGTTACCCAGCTGCAACTTTTGCGCGGCCTTGTTGCGCTTCAGCGCCTGGGCATCGGTGTTGGCGCAGATGAATTCCACGCCGTTCACCAGATTGTCGATCATGTTGTCGATGGCGTTGCAGCCGCCACCACCAACACCGATCACCTTGATCACCGCCTCGGAGGCGGTTTCCTGCATTACTTCGAATACCATGCTCATTTTTTCTCTCCTGTTAAAAGATGAGCGAACCCGAGACCCTGGTCATGCTCAGAAATTTCCGGCAAACCAGGCTTTCATTTTTTGAAACATTTGTCCTACGCCGCCATCGTCCACCTTGTGGTGGGCGCGCGGATTCATCTGGTCCTTGCCGTACTGCAACAGGCCGACGCCGGTCGAGAAGCGCGGATTCTTCACCACCTCCGACAAACCGCCGACATACTTCGGCACGCCGATACGCACCGGCATGTGGAACACTTCCTCGGCCAGCTCGACCATGCCCGGCATCAGACTGGCGCCGCCGGTAATCACCATGCCGGACGACAACACTTCCTCGAAACCGCTGCGGCGCAGCTCCTGCTGCACCAGCTGGAACAGTTCTTCCACCCGCGGTTCGATCACTTCGGCCAGCGTGGCGCGCGACATCTGGCGCGGACCGCGCTCGCCGACGCCCGGCACCTCGATCATCTGCGAGGCATCGGCCAGCGACACCAGCGCCACACCATGCTGGATCTTGATGTCTTCCGCTTCCTTGGTCGGGGTGCGCAGCGCCATGGCGATGTCGTTGGTGATCTGGTCACCGGCAATCGGGATCACCGCGGTGTGGCGGATGGCACCGTTGGTGTACACCGCGATGTCGGTGGTGCCACCACCGATGTCGATCAGGCAGACACCGAGTTCCTTCTCGTCCTCGGACAGCACCGCCATCGCCGACGCCATCGGCTGCAGCACCAGGTCGGACACTTCCAGCCCGCAGCGGCGCACGCACTTGGCCACGTTCTGCGCGGCGGAGACCGCGCCGGTGACGATGTGCACCTTGGCCTCCAGCCGCACACCGCTCATGCCCAGCGGCTCGCGCACGCCTTCCTGGCCGTCGATGCTGTATTCCTGGGTCAGGATGTGCAGCACCTGGTGATCCGGCGGAATGGTCACCGCGCGCGCGGTTTCGATCACGCGCTCGATGTCCATCGGCGTCACCTCGCGGTCCTTGATCGCCACCATGCCGTGCGAATTGACGCTCTTGATGTGGCTGCCGGCGATGCCGGTAAACACCTGGTGGATCTTGCAGTCGGCCATCAGCTCGGCCTCTTCCAGCGCGCGCTGGATCGCCTGTACCGTGGACTCGATGTTGACCACCATGCCGCGCTTCAAGCCGCGCGACGGCACCTGGCCCATGCCGATGATGTTGATCTGGCCCTCTTCCAGCACCTCGGCAACGATCGCGACGATCTTCGAGGTCCCGATATCCAGACCGACCAGCATGTTCTTGCTTTCTTTAGGTTTGCTCACCTGTCGCTCCAACACTCAAAGCTTGTTTGCTGTTGCCGTGCTTGCCTGGTATTCCGGCATCTTCACGGCAAATCCATTGGGGTAACGCAGGTCGATGTACTCGATGCGATACGGCATGGTGGCCAGGCTGCGCGGCCAGTACTCGACAAACCGCGCCAACCGCTCCTTCACCGGACCACGTCCCAGCTCCAGCATTACCCCGTTATCCAGTTCCATCTTCCAGGCGCGGCGTTCGCTCAACCACAATTGCCGCACTTTCAGCCTGGCCTGAGCCAGTACCGGCCCGAACGTGTGCAGGGCCTGTACCATTTCCTTTTCACTGCCCGCCGGCCCGAACAGCACCGGCAGCGGCTGGTCACTGGCCGCATCGAACCAGCGGCCTTCCTTGCTGATCAACCCGCTTTCGCCCCAGCGCGCCACCGCGACGTGTTCCGCGATGGTGATCTGCAGGCGGTCCGGCCACGTCCGCCTCACCTGCGCCTCGCGCACCCACGGCAGCTTCTCGAACGCACCGCGCGTCTTGTTGATGTCCAGCGTGAAGAAGGTGCCGGACAGCTCGTGCTGCGCGATGTACTTCAACTGCACCGGTGTCACCTTCACGAACTGGCCGCCAATCGCGATCCGCTTGACCGGGAACAGCGGCGAGTGCGTCAACCATACCCCGGCGCTGTACAGCAACATCAGCAGCGCGGCCAGCAACAGCATGTTCGCCAGCGCGCGCAGTACCGCATGGTTATCCCACATGAGCTGCCGCCAGCACCTGTACGCACAGATCTTCGTAGGACAGCCCCTCGACCCGCGCCGCCATCGGCACCAGGCTATGACTGGTCATGCCCGGATTGGTGTTGGCCTCCAGCAGGTAGATGCCACCGGCTTCGTCCATCAGGAAGTCGATGCGCGCCCAGCCGCGGCAACCCAGCACGCGGAAGGCCTGCAGCGCCAGCTCGCGCGCACGCTGCTCAACGTTGGCCGCAAGGCCGGACGGGCAGCGGTAGACGGTGTCGTCGCGGAAATACTTGGCCTGGTAGTCGTAGTACTCGGTGGCCGGCTCGATCTTGATGGTCGGGTAGGCCTTGCCGTCGATGATCGCGCAGGTGTACTCGCCGCCGCCGATGAACTGCTCGGCGATCACGATCTCGTCGTACTGGCGCGCCTCGGCGTACGCCGCCTTCAGGCCGCCGTGTTCCTTCACCTTGGTGACGCCGATGCTGGAGCCCTCGGTGGACGGCTTCACGAAGATCGGCAGGCCGAGACGGGCCTCGATGGCGTCAAAATCGCTGTCGTCGCTCAGCAGCTCGAAATCCGGGATCGGCAGGCCGGCGCCCTTCCACAGCAGCTTGGTGCGCCACTTGTCCATGCAGATCGCCGACGCCATCACGCCGCAGCCGGTATAGGGAATGGCCATGCTCTCCAGCGCGCCCTGCAGCGTGCCGTCCTCGCCGAACGGGCCGTGCAGGATGTTGAACACGCGGGCAAAGCCCTCTTCCTGCAGCGCCGCCAGCGGTTTTTCCGACGGGTCGAACTTGTGCGCATCGACGCCCTTGCTCTGCAGCGCGGCCAGCACGCCGTTGCCGCTCATCAGCGACACTTCGCGCTCGGCGGAGCTGCCGCCCATGATCACTGCCACCTTGCCAAATTGCTTCATCATGTTTCCTTGCTGCCGCGTGAGCTGCACGCGGCCAACCTTGTCCTGGGTTATGCCTTGCTCGCCGCGACCAGCTTGGCCGGGATGCCACCGATGGAACCGGCGCCCATGGTGATCACCACGTCACCGTCACGCACCATGTCGCTGATCACCTGCGGCATGTCGGCAATCTGCTCGACGAATACCGGCTCCACCTTGCCACCGACCCGTACCGCCCGCGTCAGCGCGCGGCCGTCGGCGGCCACGATCGGTGCCTCGCCGGCGGCGTACACTTCCGCCAGCAGCAGGCAGTCGACACCATTCAATACCTTGACGAAGTCCTCGAACAGGTCACGGGTACGGCTGTAGCGGTGTGGCTGGAACGCCAGCACCAGCCGCTTCTGCGGGAAGGCGCCGCGCACCGCGGCCAGCGTCGCCGCCATTTCCACCGGGTGGTGGCCGTAGTCGTCGATCAGGGTGTAGCTGCCGCTATCCTTGGCCGGCAGTTCGCCGTAGCGCTGGAAGCGGCGGCCGACACCGGCAAACTCGGCAAGACCACGCTGGATCGCCTCTACCTCGGCGCCGCACTCCAGGCCGATGGCGGTGGCCGCCAGCGCGTTGAGCACGTTGTGGCGGCCCGGCATGTTCAGCGTCACCGGGAAGCGCAGGCCGTCGGCCTTCACCACCACGTCAAAGTGCATCTGGCCGGCGTCGGCGACCACGTTTTCGGCGTAGACATCGGCGCTGTCGTCCAGACCGTAGGTGGTGACCGGTTTTTTCAGCTGCGGCACGATGCTGCGCACGTGCTCGTCGTCGACGCACAGCACGGCCCGGCCGTAGAACGGCAGGTGGTGGATGAAGTCGACGAAGGCCTGCTTCAGCTTGTCGAAGCTGTGGTCGTAGGTGTCCATGTGGTCGGCGTCGATATTGGTCACCACCGACATCACCGGCTGCAGGTAGAGGAAGGAGGCGTCCGATTCGTCGGCCTCGGCCACCAGGTAGTCGCCACTGCCGAGACGGGCATTAGTGCCGGCCGCAGTCAGCTTGCCGCCGATCACGAAGGTCGGGTCAAGGTTGGCCGCACCCAGCACCGACGCGGTCAGGCTGGTGGTGGTGGTCTTGCCGTGGGTACCGGCGATGGCAATGCCCTGCTTGAAGCGCATCAGCTCGGCCAGCATCATCGCGCGCGGAATCACCGGCACATGGTTGGCCTGTGCTTCCTGCACTTCCGGGTTGTCGGCCTTCACCGCGGTGGAGGTCACCACCACATCGGCGCCCTTGATGTAGGTGGCGTCATGACCAAAGAAGATGCGCGCGCCCTGCGCGGTCAGGCGCTTGGTGGCGGCGTTGTCGGCCATGTCGGAACCGGACACGGTGTAGCCCAGGTTCAGCAGCACCTCGGCGATGCCGCACATGCCGACGCCGCCGATGCCGACAAAGTGTATGTGTTTGACGCGATGTTTCATGGTGTCTTCTCTTGCTCGGGCCCCGTTCGGGCCCAGTCCTATTCGGTATCCGCCAGCGCCTGGCACAGGTCGGCCACTTTGGCCGCCGCGGCTGGTTTGGCCAGCGTTCGCGCCTGTTCGGCCATCTGCAGCAGCTGCGGGCGGGTCAGCCCTGCCAGCAGCGCCGCCAGTTGCTGCGGATTCATGTCTTGTTGCGGCAGGTGGATGGCCGCGCCATGGGCCGCCATCCACGCCGCGTTGTCGCGCTGGTGCGAGGTAGTGGACACCACCAGCGGCACCAGGATGCTGGGCACGCCGGCGGCGCACAGTTCGCTGATGGTGATCGCGCCGGCACGGCACAGGATCACGTCGCAGTCGGCCAGCAGCGCGGCCATATTGTCGATAAACGGCAGCAGGGTCACGTCGCGGCCAACCTTGAGCCCGGCGCTGGCATAAGCCGCCTGCACCGCGTCGAAATTCTTGTCGCCGGTCTGGTGCGTCAGCAGCGGCCGCGCCTCGGCCGGCAGCAGCGCCAGCGCCTGCGGCAGGGTGTCGTTGAGCACCCTGGCACCGAGGCTGCCGCCGACCACCAGCACGCGCAGCGGGCCAGTACGGCCGGCAAAGCGCTCGGCCGGCGGCGTCATCTGCTCGATCTCGGCGCGCACCGGGTTGCCGGTGACCACCGCCTTGTTCAGCCTGGCGGCCTCGCCGTCAAAGCCGCAGGCCAGATGGTCGGCAAACGGCAGCAGCGCCTTGTTGCTCAGCAGCAGGCCGGCGTCGGCATTGACCATCACCAGCGGCTTCCACAGCAGCGCGCCGGCGAGGCCGGTCGGCAGGCACACGTAGCCGCCCATGCCCAGAATCACGTCCGGGCGGTGTTCGAACATCAGCTTCAGGCTGCGCACAAAGGCGGCCCCCAGCTGCAGCACGCCTTTTACCGAACCCAGCAGTCCCTTGCCACGCACACCGTGGAACGCCAGCCGGATCAGCGGGATACCGGTCGGCGGCACCAGCTTGTTTTCCATGCCACGCTCGGTGCCGACCCACAGCACTTGCCAGCCGCGCTGTTGCAGCTCGCGGGCAACGGCGATGCCGGGGACGATGTGTCCACCCGTGCCTGCCGCCATTACCATCACCGTGCGTTTAGTCATCTTTTCTTTCTCAACTCCGGGCCGCAGCCCCTGATTCCGTTTACCTGCGGCCAACGTTGGCCGCAGCGTAATGCTTCAAACCCTGAAGCCTCACTGCCTGTTTTTCTTCGCCACTACGCGGCTTTTAAACCTTGAAGCCGCGCATCAGGCGGCGGTTTTCATAATCCACCCGCAACAGCACCGCCAGCGAGGCGAGGTTGCACAGCATCGCCGAGCCACCGAACGACATCAGCGGCAGGGTCAGGCCCTTGGTCGGCAGCAAGCCCATGTTGACGCCGACATTGAAGAAGGTCTGGATCCCCAGCCAGATGCCGATGCCCTGCGCCACCAGCGACGGGTAGTAGCGTTCCAGCTTCTTCGCCTCGGTGCCGATATGGAAGGCACGCCGCACGATCCACGCATACAGCCCCAGCACCACGCAGATGCCGATGAAACCGAATTCCTCCGAGATCACCGCCATGATGAAGTCGGTGTGCGCCTCCGGCAGGTAGAACAGCTTCTCGATGCTGCCGCCGAGGCCGACGCCCAGCCACTCGCCACGGCCGATGGCGATCAGCGAGTGCGACAGCTGATAGCCCTTGCCGTACGGGTCTTCCCACGGATCGAGGAAACCCAGCACCCGCTTCACCCGGTACGGCGAGGTCACGATCAGCAAGCCGATCGCCGCCACCGCCATCAGCGCCAGCCCGGCAAAGATGCGCAGGTTGATGCCGCCGAGGAACACGATGCCCATGGTGATACTCATCACCACCATCAGTGCGCCGAAGTCCGGCTCCGCCAGCAACAGGAAGGCCACCACCACGATCGCCATCAGGATCGGCAGGAAGCCCTGGCTGAAACTGTGCAGCTTGGCCGCCTTGCGCACGGTGTAGTCGGCGGCGTAGATCACCGCCGCCAGCTTCATCACTTCCGACGGCTGGAAATTCAGCACGATCAGGTTGATCCAGCGCCGCGAACCGTTCACCACCCGGCCGATGCCGGGAATCAGCACCAGCACCAGCAGAAAGCCGGCGAACAGGAAAAACTTGCCCGCGTACTGCTGCCACCACGCCATCGGGATCATGAAGGTCAGTGCCGCCGCCGACAGCCCGATCACCATGAACACCATGTGGCGCATCAGGTAGAAGTACGGGCTGTTGGTCGCCGGATCGGCCTCGGCGTTGGCAATCGACGCCGAGAACACCATCACCAGGCTGACCGACAGCAACAGCGCAATCGCCCACATCAGCGCCTCGTCCATCACGGTGATGGCGGTGCTGTGGTGGTAGCGGCTGCGCGCGGCGTGCATCACGATAGACGCTCCGCTTGCAGCTGCGCGACGGTGTCGACAAACACCTGGGCGCGATGCGCGTAATTCTTGAACATGTCGAGGCTGGCGCAGGCCGGCGACAGCAGCACCACGTCACCGGGCTGTGCCAGGCTGGCCGCCTCGCGGGTGGCATCCTCCAGCGTCTGGCACGCCACCAGCGGCACGCCGCTGTCGGCCAGCGCGGCGCCGATCTGCGGGCCGTCGCGGCCGATCAGCACCACCGCGCGGGCGATACGGGCGCAGGCCGGCGCCAGCGGCGCAAAATCCTGGCCCTTGCCGTCGCCGCCGGCGATCAGCACCACCTTGCGGGTCATGCCGTTCAGCGCCGCCTCGGTGGCGCCGACGTTGGTGCCCTTGGAGTCGTCGATGTACATCACGTCGTCGAACTCGGCGACGAACTCGACGCGGTGCGCGAGGCCACGGAAGGTTTTCAGCGCCGGCAGCAGCTGTTCGCGCGCGAGGCCGATCGCCTCGCACAGCGCCAGTGCCGCCAAGGCGTTGGCCGCGTTGTGCAGGCCCTGCAGCGGCATGTCGGCGCAGTCAAACACCGGCTGGCCGGCGATGGCCAGCTGGTAACGGCCAGCCGTCTGTTGCAATGCGTAATCGGTGTCCTCGCGCAGCGAGAACCACGCCACCCGTCGTCCGGCGCGCACCATCGCGCGGCAGAACACGTCATCGCGGTTCAGCACCTGCACGCCGTCACCGTTGAAGATGGCGGTCTTGCTGTGCGCGTAATCGAGCAGGTCGTGGTAGCGATCCAGATGATCTTCGGAGATGTTCAGCACCGTGGCCGCGTCCGCCACCAGGCTGCGCGTGGTTTCCAGCTGGAAGCTGGACAGCTCCACCACCCACACCTCCGGCGCCCGCCCGGCGGCTTCGCGCGCGGCCAGTGCGTCCAGCACCGGCAGGCCGATATTGCCGCACACCACGGTGTCCAGCCCGGCGGCCTCGCACAGGTGGCCGACCAGGCTGGTGACGGTGCTCTTGCCGTTGGAGCCGGTGATGGCGATCACCCGCGCGCCGCTGCCGGCAATGGCGCGTGCCCACAATTCCACGTCGCCGACCACCTCGCCGCCGGCGGCGGCAAAGGCGGCGATGGCCGGGCTGCGGACGCTGACGCCGGGGCTGACCATCAGCATGTCGGCATCGGCAAAGGTCGCGTCGCTGAACGCGCCCAGGCGCAGCGGCACCGCGCCAAGGTTGGCCGCAACGGCGGCCGCATTCGGCGGATTGTCGCGGCTGTCCGCCATCGTCACGCGCGCACCGTGCGCCAGCAGCCAGCGGGCGGCGGACACGCCGGTGTCGCCGAGGCCGATAACGATGATGTGACGCTTAGCCAGATCCATGGTCAGCTTTCCTTAGCGCAGTTTCAGCGTGGCAAGACCTGCCAGCACCAGCATCATGGTGATGATCCAGAAGCGGACCACCACCTGGGTCTCTTTCCAGCCTTTGAGTTCGTAGTGGTGATGCAGCGGCGCCATGCGGAACACGCGCTTGCCGGTGAGCTTGAACGACGCCACCTGGATCATCACCGACAGCGCCTCGACCACGAACAGGCCGCCCATGATCAGCAGCACGATTTCCTGGCGCACGATCACCGCCACGGTGCCCAGCGCGGCGCCCAGCGCCAGCGCGCCGACGTCGCCCATGAACACCTGTGCCGGGTAGGCGTTGAACCACAAGAAGCCGAGGCAGGCGCCGCAGATGGCGGCGCAGAACACCACCACCTCGTGCGCGCCGGGCACGAAGGGCATGCCCAGATACTTGGAGAACAGCGCGTGGCCGGCGACGTAGGCGAAGATCGCCAGACCGGCGGCCACCATCACCACCGGCAGCGCGGCGAGGCCGTCGAGGCCATCGGTGAGGTTGACCGAGTTGGAGGTGCCGACGATCACGAAGTAGGTCAGCACGCAGAAGCCGATGCCGCCCAGCGGATAGATCACGTTCTTGAAGAACGGGATGATGAATTCGGTGGATGCCGGCAGCTTGGCGGTGGTGATCAGGAACACGCCGGCGGCAATGGCGATGGTCGATTGCCACGCCATCTTGAAACGGGCGGAGACCCCGTTCGGATCCTTGTACACCACCTTGCGCCAGTCATCGTAGAAACCCAGCGCGCCGGTGCCCAGCGTTACCGCCAGCAGCAGCCACACGTACTGGTTGGACAGGTCGGCCCACAGCAGGGTGGTGACACTCATCGCTAGCAGGATCAGCGTGCCGCCCATGGTCGGGGTGCCGGTCTTCACCAGATGCGTCTGCGGGCCGTCGCTGCGTACCGCCTGGCCGACCTTGAGTTCGGTCAGCTTGGCGATCACCCACGGCCCCAGCCACAGCGAGATCACCAGCGACGTCAGCGCCGCCATCACCGCGCGCAGCGTGACGTAGTTGAGGACGTTGAAAGCCCGGATGTGGTCCTTTAGCAGTTCAGCCAGTAACAGCAGCACGTTCAGCCCTTCCCGTTTTCTTGTTGTTGTGGGGTTACCAGATGGGCAACGACCCGTTCCATGCGCATGAAGCGCGAACCCTTGACCAGCACCGTGCTGGCCGGGGTGACCACGGCATCCAGCCGCGCCAGCAGCGCGGCGATGTCGTCGAAATACTCGGCGCCGGCACCGTAGGCGGCGGCGGCATGCTGCGCCAGCTCGCCCAGGCACAGCAGCTGCTCGATGCCGCGCGCGCGGGCATGCGCGCCGACTTCGGCGTGCAGTTGCGGCGCGGTATCGCCCAGCTCGCCGACCTGCCCCATCACGAATACGCGCGGCGCCGGATAGGCGGCCAGCACGTCGATGCCGGCCTTCATCGAATCCGGATTGGCGTTGTAGCTGTCGTCGATCACGGTGGCACCGCAAGCGGCCGGCTTCAGCTGCAGACGGCCCTTGACGCCGGCAAAGGCCCCCAGACCGGCGGCGATGGCGGCCAGCGGCACGTCCAGTGCCAGCGCCACCGCGGCGGCGGCCAGCGCGTTGCGCACATTGTGCTCGCCGGCGGCCGGCAGCTCGATCGCCTGCTCGCCCTGCGGGCAGCACAGCACGAAGCAGCTGCCGGTGGCGCTGGCGACGATGTCGCGGGCGCTGACGTTGGCCGCAGCGGACAAACCAAAGCGCAGCTGGCGATGGTTGCCGGCGGCGGCGGCGAAGATTGCCTGCTGCGCGTCGTCGGCATTGATGATGGCGACGCCGTCGGCGCTGAGGCCTTCAAAGATCTCGCTCTTGGCGCGGGCGATGTCGGCGGTGCTGTCAAAGCCGCCGCCCAGGTGTGCGCGCATGGCGTTGTTGACCAGCGCCACCTGCGGCCGCGCCAGACCGGTGAGGTAGCGGATCTCGCCGAAATGGTTCATGCCCATCTCGATCACCGCATAGCGGTGCGCCGGGCGCAGCGCCAGCAGCGTCAGCGGCAGGCCGATGTCGTTGTTGAAGTTGCCGGCGGTGGCGTGCACGGCATCAGCACCGGCGTGGGCGCGCAGGATGGCGGCCACCATCTCCTTGACCGTGGTCTTGCCGTTGGAGCCGGTGATGCCGATGCGCTTTACCTGCAGCCGTGCGCACCAGGCGGCGGCCAAGGTGCCCAGCGCCAGCCGGGTGTCGGCGACGCGGATCACGCTGCCGCTCGCCGGCTCGAAGTCATGGCGCACCAGCGCAAACGCGCCCTTGGCCAGTACCTCGGCCACGAAGTCGTGCGCGTCGAAGTTGTCGCCCTTCAGCGCCACGAACAGGTCGCCGGCCTGCGCCGCGCGGCTGTCGGTGACCACGCGCTGGAACACGGCATCGCTGCCGGCCAGTTCGCCGGACAACAGGCGGGCGGCGTCAGACAGCGGCAGCATCGTTGGCCCCCCAGGCGGTGAGCGCGTCTTCGGCAACACGGAAATCGGAGAACGGCTGCTTCACGCCGGCGATGTCCTGGTATTCCTCGTGGCCCTTGCCGGCGATCAGGATCACGTCGCCGACGCGGGCATTGGCCACCGCCCAGTGGATGGCGGCGGCGCGGTCGATTTCGACATGGCCCGGTGCCTGCATGCCGGCGACGATGTCGGCGACGATGGCCGCCGGCGCTTCGCTGCGCGGGTTGTCGCTGGTGACCACCGCCACGTCGGCGATGCGCTCGGCGATCTCGCCCATGATCGGGCGTTTGCCCTTGTCGCGATCACCGCCGCAGCCGAACACGCAGAACAGCTTGCCGCCGGCGGGGCGGATTTCGGCCAGGGTGGCCAGCGCCTTTTCCAGCGCGTCCGGGGTGTGTGCGTAGTCGACCACCACCAGCGGCTCCAGGCTGCTGCCGATGCGCTGCATGCGGCCGCGTGCCGGCTGGATCTTGCCCAGCACGCGCACCGCGTCGTCGAGGGTCACGCCGTTGGCGCACAGCACCGCCAGGCAGGCCAGCATGTTGGCCGCATTGAAGCGACCCAGCAGCGGGCTCTTGATCTCGGCATCGCCCCACGGCGTGGTGACGGAGAGCTGCAGGCCATCAAGGTTGGCCGCAAGGCTCAGCGGGCGCACGTCTCCCTGCTCCAGACCGTAGCTGATGACACGGGTGCGGTTTTGGTCAATTTCGCTCGCCAGCTGGCGGCCGAAGGCGTCGTCGACATTGATCACCGCGTGCTGCAGCCCCTGCCAGTGGAACAGCTTGGCCTTGGAGGCGCCGTACTCGGCCATGGTGCCGTGGTAATCGAGGTGGTCGCGGGTCAGGTTGGTGAACACCGCACTGCGGAAGCTGACGCCGTTGACGCGGAACTGGTCGAGGCCGTGGCTGGACACCTCCATCGACACCATGTGCGCGCCCTGGCGGCGGTATTCCGCCAGCTTCTGCTGCACGGTGATCGGGTCGGGAGTGGTGTGGGTGGTTTCGGTCAGCGCGCCGTAAAAGCCGTTGCCGACGGTGCCGATCAGTGCCGCCTTCTCGCCCAGCAGCGCGTAGGCCTGCGCCAGCCAGTGCGAGATCGAGGTCTTGCCGTTGGTGCCGGTAATGCCGATTACCGCCATGTCCCGGCTGGGGTAGCCGTAGACGTGGGCGGCGACGATGCCGGCGCGCTCGCGCAGCTGCGGCACCGCCAGATTGGGTACCTGCCACGCCGGATTCCAGACGAAGCCGTCGGCGTCATCCCACAGCACCGCGGCGGCGCCCTTTTCCAGCGCGGCGGCGATGAAGTCGCGGCCGTCGCTGTACTCGCCACGGCAGGCGAGGAACACGTCACCGGGGAACACGCGGCGGCTGTCCGCCTCGACGCGGGAAATGGCGACGCCCAAACCCTGCAACACGGCAGGGTCCCAGTCAGGCAAGTCGATCAAGCTTGTTTTCATGTTTCTTCCCGCACTTCCGAAATCTGGTGTTCCGGAATCAATGTATTGTTGGAGGGAGCATCCGGCTCGACCCCCAGAATTCGCAAACTGCCGGCCATGATGTTGGAAAACGCCGGCCCGGCCACCGCACCACCGTAGTAGGCACCGGCACCCGGTTCATCAATCATCATCGCCACGATCAGCCGTGGCGTGGTCGCCGGCGCAAAGCCGACAAACAGGCCGATGTGCTTGTTGGCCGCATAGGCGCCACCGACCAGCTTGCGCGCGGTACCGGACTTGCCGCCAACGTGGTAGCCCAGCACCTGGGCGCGCACCGCAGTACCGCCTTCTTCCGTCACCGTCACCATCATGTCGCGCATCTTTTTCGCGGTGTCCGGCTTGATCAGGCTCTTGCCCGGCAACGGTGCGCCGAGACGGGTAAACGACACCGGCAGCAGCGCGCCACGGTTGGTAAACACCGTGTACGAACGCGCCAGCTGCAACAGGCTGACCGAGACGCCATAACCGAACGACATGGTGGCCTGCTCGATCGGGCGCCAGTTCTGCCAGTCGCGCAGGCGGCCGGCGCTTTCACCCGGAAACCCGGTTTGCGGGCTTTGCCCGAAGCCGGCCTGCCGGTAAAACGTCCACATATCCTCCGGCGAGAACATCGCCGCCATCTTCGACGAACCGACGTTCGACGACTTCTGGATGATCTGCGTCACCGTCATCGCCGGCTTCGGATGCGTGTCGCGCACCGTGGCCGGACCGATGCGGTAGGTCTGGGTGTCGAACACCGTGTCCGGTGTCACCTTGCCGGCATCCAGCGCCATCGCGATCGGGAACGGCTTCATGGTCGAGCCGGGCTCAAACATGTCCACCACCGCGCGGTTGCGCCGCATTTCCGGCTCCAGCACCGCACGGTTGTTCGGGTTGTACGACGGGGTGTTGGCCAGCGCCAGCACCTCGCCGGTGCGGGCATCCAGTACCACCACCCCGCCGGCTTTCGCCTTGTTTACTTCCATCGCCGCCTTCAGCTCGCGGTAGGCGAGGTACTGAATGCGCTTGTCGATCGACAGCTGCAGCGTCTGGCCGTCACGCGGCGGCTCGATCACCGCCAGGTCTTCCACGATGTGGCCGCGACGGTCCTTCAGCACCGTGCGACTGCCGTGCTTACCGGCAAGCATCTTTTCGCGCGTCAGCTCGAAACCTTCCTGCCCCTTGCCGTCCACGCCGGTAAAGCCGACCACGTGGGCCAGCATCTCGCCGGCCGGGTAGTAGCGGCGGAATTCCTGCTGCTTCGCCACCCCCGGAATCTCCAGCGCCATCACCTGCTGCGCCAGCGCCGGACTGATCTGGCGCTTGAGATAGACGAACTCGCGCTTGTTGTCCGACAGCTTGCGTTTCACTTCGTCCAGCGGCATTTCCAGCAGCCGCGCCAGCTGCTGCAGCTTGGCGGCCGGCACCGTGCCCAGTTCCATGTCCACCGGGCTTGCCCAGATCGACTGCACCGGAGTGCTGATCGCCAGTGGCTCGCCGTTGCGGTCGGTAATCTCGCCGCGGTTGGCCTCCAGCAGCAGCGTGCGGCGGAAGCGCGCATCGCCCTGGTTCTGCAGGAAGTCCTGCTGCACCACCTGCAGGTAGATTGCCCGTGCCAGCAAGGCCAGCAGCAGCGCGCCCAGCAGCAGCAGCACCACGGTGACCCGCCCCGGCGCCAGCCGCATCGCCGGCTTCAGGTTCTGCTGGTAGCGTGGCGTGTACACCCGGCTCATCGCACGCCCTCAGGCGTGATCACGTGCACCTGGCGCTGGCTCGGCGTCAGCATCTGCAGGCGCGCGGCGGCAGTCTTCTCGATCAGCGCATGCGCGCCCCAGGTGCTCTGTTCCAGCGTCAACTGCCCGTACTCCACATCCAACTGGCGTGCCAGCTTTTGTTCTTTTTCCAGCTCGTAGTACAGCTTGCGTGCCACGTGGGTGGAACTCACTACCGACATCGCACACAGGATCAACAGCAGCAGCAGTACCGCATTCAGCTTGTTAAGGCTCACTCTGTACCCTGCCACTGCCCGCCGATACGCTGCGCCACGCGCATGATCGCGCTACGCGAACGCGGGTTGGCGGCCACTTCCGCCTCGCTGCAGCGGATCGCCTTGCCCACCGGTTTGATCGCCGCCTCGGGAATGTCGCAGGCACGCACCGGCACCCACGACGGCAGCTTGTCGGTGGTGCTGGCATCGCGAATGAAGTTCTTCACGATGCGGTCTTCCAGCGAGTGGAAGCTGATCACCGCCAGGCGACCGCCTGCGGCCAACCTTGCCACCGTTTGCGGCAGGATTTCCTTCAGCTCGTCCAGCTCGCGGTTGATGTAGATCCGGATCGCCTGGAAGGTTCGCGTCGCGGGGTCCTGACCTTGTTCGCGAGTACGGACGTTTTTCCCAACGAGCACAGCGAGCTCACGCGTCGTTTCGAGGGGACGTTCAGCCCTGTGCGCAACAATGGCTGCTGCGATCTTGCGAGCAAACCGCTCTTCACCATAAGTCTTGATAACCTCTGCAATATCCGCCTCGTCAGCCGTGGCCAGCCACTGCGCGGCCGTCTGGCCGCGGGTGGTGTCCATGCGCATGTCCAGCGGCGCGTCAAAACGGAAGCTGAAACCGCGGCGTCCGTCGTCAATTTGCGGGGACGAAATCCCCAGATCCATCAGCACGCCGTCGACCTGGGCCACGCCCAGCGCGTCCAGCTCCGCGGCAAAGGCGGCAAAGCCGTTGTGCACGATGGTAAAGCGAGCATCGCTGGCCGCCAGTGCGGTGGCGACCGCAATCGCCTCCGGGTCCTTGTCGAAGGCGATCAGCCGGCCCGCCGGGCCCAGCTGCGACAAAATCAAGCGACTGTGGCCGCCGCGCCCGAAGGTGCAATCAACGTAAACGCCATCCTTGCGGATGGCGAGCGCCTCTACGGCTTCGTCGAGCAGCACCGTGCGGTGAACAAAAACTGCGTCGGTCAAAGTGTAAAATCTCCAAGGTGCTGCGCCAGGTCGGCCGGATCCAGCGCCAGGGCAGCATTGGTCTGCGCGTCCCATTCGACGGCATCCCACAATTCAAATCGGTTACCCATACCCACCAGCGCCACTTCCTTGTCCAGCTTGACCAGCTCGCGCAGCCGCGCCGGCAACAGGATGCGGCCGGCGGCATCCATCTCCAGCAGGTCGGCGTGGCCTAGCATCAGGCGCTGGTAGCGCTTCAGGGCCGGGTTGGCGGCCGGCAGCTTCAGCAAGCGCTCTTCCACCGGTTTCCAGTTGGCTTCGGGGTACAACAGCAGGTGCTCGGACGATTCCAGCGTGATTACCAGGCGATGACCGAACGCGGACAACAGTGTCTCCCGGTGCTTGGCCGGAATGGCCAGACGCCCCTTGCTGTCGAGAGAGACAAGACTTACGCCGCCGATCATTTTGTTGTCACATCACCTGAAATTAATGCACTGACACTCCACAATTACCCACATTGCCCCACTTTTCGCCACTATAGGGAAACGACATCAGCCGGTCAATATTGATTTGTGGCATTTCGCCTTTCGCGACAAAGACTTAGGGCAGGTCAAAGCGGAGGGAAAACAAGAGAAATCAGCGGCTTACAGCATCCTCTGCAGGCAGAGTGTCAAGTCATGCCATTGACAAGCAGCACCACAAAACAAAAAACAGCGGCCGCCCTGCCAAATACAGGGCGGCCGCTGTTTTTGCAGGCTTACGCCAGCTTCTGCTTCAGGATTTCCTGCACCTGCGCCGGGTTGGCCTTGCCTTTGGATGCCTTCATCACCTGTCCGGCCAGCGCGTTGAGCGCCTTTTCCTTGCCGGCGCGGAATTCTTCCACCGCTTTCGGGTTGGCGGCCAGCACCTCTTCCACCATCTTCTCGATGGCGCCGGCATCGGACACCTGCTTCAGGCCGTCGCGCTCGATGATGACGTCGGCAGACAGCTCGCTGTCCCACATCGCATCAAACACCTGCTTGGCCAGCTTGTTGGACAAGGTACCGTCGGCAATGCGCACCAGCAGGCCGGACAAGCGTTCGGCATTGATCGGCAGCTCGGCGATATCCTTGCCTTCGCGGTTGAGACGCGCGGCGACGTCGCCACCCAGCCAGTTGGCCGCCAGCTTGCCCTGGCCGGAGGCCGTCGCCACCGCCTCGAAATAGGTGGCCAGCGCGCGGCTGCCGGTCAGTACCGCCGCGTCGTACGGGGTAACGCCGAAGGCGTCGACAAAGCGCGCCTTCATCTGCGCCGGCAGTTCCGGCATCTCGCTCTTGACGCGCGCGATCTGCTCGTCGCTGATGCGCACCGGCAGCAGGTCCGGGTCCGGGAAGTAACGGTAGTCGTGCGCGTCTTCCTTGCTGCGCATCATGCGCGTTTCGCCGGAATCCGGATCGAACAGCACCGTTGCCTGCTGCACCTTGCCGCCGTCCTCGATGGTTTCGATCTGCCACTGCGTCTCGTACTTGATCGCCTGCTCGAGGAAGCGGAACGAGTTCAGGTTCTTCACCTCGCGGCGGGTACCGAATTCGGCCTGGCCGAACGGGCGCACCGACACGTTGGCGTCGACGCGGAAGCTGCCTTCCTGCATGTTGCCGTCGCAGATGCCCAGCCAGGTCACCAGCGTGTGCAGCGCCTTGGCGTAGGCGACCGCCTCTTCCGCCGAGCGCATGTCCGGCTCGGACACCACTTCCAGCAGCGGCGTGCCGGCGCGGTTGAGGTCGATGCCGGTCATGCCGTGGAAGTCTTCATGCAGCGACTTGCCGGCATCTTCTTCCATGTGCGCGCGGGTGACGCGGATGGATTTCTCCTCGTCGCCGACCAGGATGTTCAGCTTGCCGTGTTCGACGATCGGCAGCTCCATCTGGCTGATCTGGTAGCCCTTGGGCAGGTCGGGGTAGAAGTAGTTTTTGCGGGCAAACACGTTCTTCTGGTTGATGGTGGCGTCCAGCGCCAGACCAAGGCGAATCGCCTTCTCCACCACCGCCTTGTTCAGCACCGGCAGCACGCCCGGCAGCGCCAGCTCCACCAGCGAGGCCTGGGTGTTCGGTTCGGCGCCGAAAGCGGTGCTGGCGCCGGAGAAAATCTTGGAAACGGTGTTGAGCTGCACATGCACCTCAAGACCGATAACGACTTCCCATTTCATGTTTGGAAAATCCTTCTTGTTTTAAAGGTTGGCCGCAGGCTGCGGCCAAGCTTTGTTGATCGCGTAATTACAGGGCCGGGGCCTTGCTGTGCCAGTCGGTGACCTGCTGGAACTGGTGCGCCACGTTCAGCATCTTCGCTTCGCTGAAGTAGTTGCCGATGATCTGCAGCCCGACCGGGCGGCCGTTGTCGCTGAAGCCGGCCGGCACGCTCATCGCCGGCAGGCCGGCGAGGTTGACCGACAGCGTGTAGATGTCCGACAGGTACATCTGCACCGGGTCGCCGGACTTCTCGCCCAGATTGAAGGCGGCGGTCGGTGCCACCGGGCCGAGGATCACGTCGCAGCCGGCAAAGGCGGCCTTGAAATCGTCGGCGATCAGGCGGCGGATCTTCTGTGCCTTGATGTAGTAGGCGTCGTAGTAGCCGTGGGAGAGCACATAGGTACCGACCATGATGCGGCGCTTCACCTCGCTGCCGAAGCCTTCGGCGCGCGACTTCTCGTACATGTCGACCAGGTCCTTGTACTCGCTGGCGCGGTGACCATAGCGCACCCCGTCGAAGCGCGACAGGTTGGCGGAGGCTTCCGCCGGCGCGATCACGTAGTAGGCCGGGATCGACAGCTGGGTGTTGGGCAGGCTGATATCCACCACCTCGGCGCCCAGCTTTTTCAGTTCGCTCACCGCGTTGTCGATGATGCGGCCAACGTCGGCGGCAAGGCCGTCGGCGAAGTACTCGCGCGGCAGTCCGACGCGCAGGCCGGCCAGCGGCTGCGCCAGATCGCGGCTGTAGTCTTCCTTGGCGCGCTCCAGGCTGGTGGAATCGCGCTCGTCGAAGCCGGCGATCACGTTCAGCATCAGCGCGCAGTCTTCGGCGGTCTGTGCCATCACCCCGCCCTGATCCAGCGAGCTGGCGTAGGCGACCATGCCGAAGCGCGACACCACGCCGTAGGTCGGCTTGATGCCGGTCACGCCGCAGTGGCTGGCCGGCTGGCGGATGGAGCCGCCGGTATCGGTGGCGGTGGCCACCGGCGCCAGCCGCGCGGCCACCGCGGCGGCGGAACCGCCGGAGGAGCCGCCGGGAATGGCGGCCAGATCCCACGGGTTTTTCACCGCGCCGTAGTAGCTGTTCTCGTTGGACGAACCCATCGCGAATTCGTCCATGTTGGCACGACCCAGCGTCACCAGACCGGCGGCCTGGCACTGCTCGATCACGTGCGCGTCGTAGGGCGAGATAAAGTTGTCCAGCATCTTCGAGCCGCAGCTGGTCTTCCAGCCCTGCTGGCAGAAGATGTCCTTGTGCGCGATCGGCGCCCCGGTCAAGAGCCCGGCCAAGCCCGCGGCGCGGCGCGCATCGGCGGCGGCGGCCTCGAGCAGGGTCTTGTCGCGGTCAACGGTGATGAAGGCATTGAGCTGCGGGTTGAGCGCGTCGATGCGCTGCAGGTATTCGGTGGCCAGCTCGACGGCAGAAACCTGCTTGTCGGCCAGCTGTTGCGACAATTGTTTTAGCGTAGCGTGAATCATCGTGTAGAGAGCTTCCGTAGAGAAGGCCCGCCTCGGCGGCAGGGCAGATACGGCAAAGGTTGGCCGCAGCGGCTTATTCGATGACTTTCGGCACCAGGAACAGGCCTTTTTCCACCTGTGGCGCCACCGCCTGGCAGGCCTCGCGCCGGTTAGGCTCGGTGACAACGTCTTCGCGCAGGCGCAGCGATACATCCTGCGGGTGCGCCATCGGCTCGATACCGTCGGTATTGACCGCCTGCATCTGCTCGATCAGGCCGAGAATACTGTTCAACTGGCGGTTTACCGCGTCGATTTCGGCGTCTGTTACCGCGATGCGGGACAGGCGCGCAATACGTGCAACATCCTGATGGCTCAACGACATGGCGTCCTCGTCAAAATCTTTAATATTTCAAGCGTTGTAGGGTATCATAATTGGTTACATTAGCCCAAGAACCAAGGGGCCAGACCTGCTTGGCAAACGGGACCGCTGCGGACAGTGAATCTTTACCTGTCCGCCCTGTCCCAAACACGATTTAATTACGCGTGCCGTCGTTTTCGATAAGGCAACGTTCAAAAAACATTTCAGGACCGACCCCCATGCTCCGCTCGCTCACCGGATACTTCTCCAATGACTTGGCTATCGACCTCGGTACTGCCAACACCCTGATCTACATGCGCAACAAGGGCATCGTGCTGGACGAACCGTCGGTGGTCGCCATTCACAACGATATCCCCAGCAACAAGAAATCGATCCTGGCCGTCGGCCTCGAAGCCAAGAAAATGCTGGGACGTACCCCTGGCAGCATCCAGGCCATCCGTCCGATGAAGGACGGCGTGATCGCCGACTTCACCGTCACCGAGCAGATGCTGAAGCAGTTCATCAAGAAGGTCACCCCCAACCGCTTCTTTGCCGCCAGCCCGCGCATCGTGATCTGCGTGCCGTGCGGCTCGACCCAGGTCGAGCGCCGCGCGATCAAGGACTCGGCGCTGGCCGCCGGTGCCCGCCGCGTCGAGCTGATCGAGGAAACCATGGCCGCCGCCATCGGCGCCGGCCTGCCGGTGGAAGAGCCGACCGGCTCGATGGTGGTCGACATCGGCGGCGGCACCACCGAAGTCGGCGTGATCTCGCTGGGCGGTGTGGTGTACTCCAATTCGGTACGCGTGGGCGGCGACAAGTTTGATGAAGCCATCATCAACTACATCCGCCGCAACTACGGCATGCTGATCGGCGAAGCCACCGCCGAAGAAATCAAGAAAACCATCGGTTCCGCCTTCCCCGGTGCCGAAGTAAAGGAAATGGAAGTCAAGGGCCGCAACCTGGCCGAGGGCATTCCGCGCGCCTTTACCGTGTCCAGCAACGAGATCCTGGAAGCGCTGACCGAGCCGCTGAACCAGATCGTGTCGGCGGTGAAGATCGCGCTGGAACAGACCCCGCCGGAACTGGGCGCCGACATTGCCGACAAGGGCATGGTGCTGACCGGTGGCGGCGCGCTGCTGAAGGACATCGACCGCCTGCTGGCCGAGGAAACCGGCCTGCCGGTGTTCATCGCCGAAGAGCCACTGACCTGCGTGGTACGCGGCTCCGGCAAGTCGCTGGAAAAAATGGACAAGGTCGGCACCATTTTCACCAGCGTTCCCTGATTTCCTGACCAGACGTCACCTCGCAAGAGGTGACGTTGTGCTGCATGAACTTTGCCAACACTCCCAGCTTTGCCAATCAGGGCCTGCAGCCCGGCGGCCGCCTGTTCCTGTGCGTGCTCACCTCGCTGGCGCTGCTGATCGGCGACAGCCAGTACGGCCTGATGGAAAAGGCGCGCGACGCCATTTCCGTGGTGCTGTACCCGTTGCAGCGTGCGGCCAACGTGCCGCTCAACCTCACCATGCAGGTCGGCGACTTCTTTACCGCGCAGGCGGCACTGAAGCGCGAGAACGACGCGCTGCGCGAACGCGACCTGATCCAGTCCTCGCACCTGATGCGCATGTCGTCGCTGGAGAAGGAGCTGCAACAGCTGCGCCGGCTCAATGCGCTGGCGGCGCAGCCATCGCATGCGGGCGTGGTGGCCGAGGTGCTGTACACCGGACGCGATCCGTTTTCCTATCGCCTGATCATCGACAAGGGCAGCAGCAGCGGCATCGCCAGCGGCCAGGCGGTGATCGACGAGAACGGCCTCATCGGCCAGGTCACCCGCGTGCAGCCGCTGAGCGCCGAGGTCACCCAGGTGATCAACCGCCACTACATCGTGCCGGTAATGATCGAGCGTACCGGCCATCGCGCGCTGCTGTACGGCTTTGGCGGCGGCGTGGAAGTGCGCTACCTGCCGATCAGCACCGACATCCGCGACAATGACCTGCTGGTCACCTCCGGTGTCGACGGCGTCTACCTGCAGGGCATTCCGGTGGCGCGGGTGAAACAGATCGACCGCCTTGGCGGTGCCGCCTTTGCCCGTGTGCGCAGCGAGGTGATCGCCGGCGTGCAGTCCAGCCGCTTTGTGGTGATCATGCCCAACCGCCGCCTGCCGGCCGCGCCGCCGGTGCCGCCTCCGACCGACGCGGCCAACACCGACAAGAAATCGCCATGATGCGTGATGCCTTCCACCCCGGCAGCGGCCGTGCCCAGCTGCGCCATTGCCGTCAGTCCCGACCGTCATGAACTACGATCGCCCGCAAGAACTGCTCAAGCCGGTCAAGCGCCGCTTCATCACGCTGACCTTTGTCGTCGCGCTGGCGCTGGAGCTGCTGCCCTTGCCGCAAGGCTCCAACCGCTGGCTACCCGACTTCGTCGCGCTGCTGATCCTGTACTGGAGCGTAAACCAGCCGCGGCGCATCGGCATCGGCATGGCCTTCGGCATCGGCCTCTTGGCCGACGTGGTGTCGACCAGCATGTTCGGCCAGCACGCGCTGGCCTACTCCGTCGGCGCCTACCTGATCCTGCTGCGCCAGCAGCAGCTGGTGATGTTCAACCTCGGCCAGCAGACGCTGGTGATCCTGGTGCTGATGATGCTGATCCAGCTGCTGATGGCGGTCGCACGCTGGAGCGTCGGCGCCTCGCTGCCCGGCCTCGGCTACTTCCTGCCGGCCCTGATCGGCGCACTGCTGTGGCCGCTGCTGACCAAGCTGATGCTGCTGCCCTACCGTAGCGAACGGCACTAAGCGCCATGAAGCAAGCCGCACGCCTGAAAGACCCGCACACCGAAGAACGCCAGCTGTACTGGCGGCTGCTGGTCGCCTACCTGTTCATGGTGCTGATGCTGTTGCTGCTGGTGGCGCGTTTCGTCTGGCTGCAGGTGTTCCAGTACGAACACTTCGCCACCCTCGCTCAGAACAACAGCATCTCGCTGGTGCCGGTGCAGCCCAACCGCGGCCTGATCGTCGACCGCAACGGCATCGAGCTGGCGCGCAACTACGCCTCCTACACCCTGGAGCTGACGCCGGACAAGATCGACAACCTCGACGCCACCATCAAGGCGCTGGGCCAGGTGGTGCCGATCACGCCGCGCGACCTGAAGCGCTTCCAAAAATTCCTGTCGGAGTCGAAGGACTTCGAGCCGGTGCCGCTGCGGCTGAAGATGGACGACATTGAGGCGGCGCGGCTGGCGGCCAACCTGTGGCGCTTCCCCGGTGTCGAGGTCAAGGCGCGGCTGTACCGCGACTACCCGTACAAGGAGCTGACCAGCCACGTGCTCGGCTACATCGGCCGCATCGGGCCGCGCGACAAGGAACGCATGGCCGAAGACGAGAATGCGGCCAACTACCGCGGCGCCACCCACATCGGCAAGCTGGGGCTGGAAGCGGTGTACGAGGACGACCTGCACGGCCAGAACGGCTTCGAGGAAATCGAGACCGACTCCGCCGGCCGCGCGGTGCGCTCGCTGCGCCGTACCGCGCCGGTACACGGCAACACGCTGCAACTGGCGCTGGACATCCACCTGCAGGATGTCGCCGACAAGCTGTTCGGCGCCCGCCGTGGCGCGCTGGTCGCCATCGATCCGCAAAGCGGCGGCGTGCTGGCGCTGCTGTCCAAGCCCAGTTTCGACCCCAACCTGTTCATCGACGGCATCGACAGCCAGAGCTGGCAGAGCCTGAACAGCGACTGGCAGCGGCCGCTGATCAACCGCGCCATCCGCGGCATGTATCCGCCCGGCTCCACCTTCAAGCCATTCATGGGCATGGCGGCGCTGGAAGCCGGCGCCATCACCCCGAACGAGATCCGCCCGGCGCCGGGCTACTTCACCCTGCCCGGCTCCAGCCACCAGTTCCGCGACTCCAATCCGCGCGGCAACGGCTCCGCCAACCTGGCCAAGGCCATCGCGGTATCCAGCGACACCTTCTTCTACAAGCTGGCGTGGGACATGGGCATCGACCGCATCCACCCGCTGCTGGCGCAGTTCGGCCTCGGCAGCCGCACCGGCATCGACCTCGACGGCGAGGCGGTCGGCGTGCTGCCGTCCAAGGAGTGGAAGGCGCGCCGCTTTGCCGGCACGCGCTACCGCGACGAGCACCGCCGCTGGCTGCCGGCCGACGTGGTCAGTATCGGCATCGGCCAGGGCTTCAATACCTACACCCCGCTGCAGATGGCCAATGCCACTGCCATGCTGGCCAACGACGGCAAGGCCTTCCACCCGCACCTGGTGCAGAAGGTCACCGACGCCCGCAACGGCAAGACGCGCCTGATCGAGGCGGCGCCGTACAAGCAGCTGCCGTTCAAGCAGCAGCACTACGACTACATCAAGCAGGGCATGCGCGCGGTGATGCTGCCGGGCGGCACCGGCTGGCGTCTCGGCCAGGGCCTGCAGTACTCGATGGCCGGCAAGACCGGCACCGCGCAGGTGGTGCAGATCAAGCAGGGCGCCAAGTACAACGCCGGCGCGCTGGCTGAGCAGCACCGCGACCACTCCTGGTTCATCGCCTTCGCCCCGGTGGAACAGCCGAAGATCGCGGTGGCGGTGATCGTGGAAAACGCCGGCTTCGGCGCCACCGCCGCGGCGCCGATCGCGCGCGCGCTGTTCGACTACTACCTGACCGGCAAGCTGCCCGACGACATCCGCGGCCAGCTGGAAACCTTCCCGCCCTCGGCAACAGGAAAGCAAGATGCAAGTGTCGCTCGCTAAGCGCCTCACCCGCGCCATCATGGACCCGCTGGACGGCTGGCTGCTGGCGCTGCTCGCCGGCGTGTTCGTGCTGAGCATGATCGCGCTGTTTTCCGCGTCCAACCAGAGCTGGGCCAAGATCGACAACAAGCTGGTCTACACCGCGCTGTCGCTGCTCATCATGTGGCTGCTGGCGCGGCTGAGTCCGCAGACGGTGATGCACCTGGCTCTGCCGCTGTATGTTGCCGGCGTGCTGCTGCTGGTCGGCGTCGAGCTGTTCGGCATCACCGTCAACGGCTCCACCCGCTGGCTGAACGTCGGCATCGCCCGCATCCAGCCGTCCGAAATCATGAAGATCGCGCTGCCGATGATGCTGGCGTGGTACTTCCAGAAATACGAAACCACCCTCAACTGGCGTCACTACGTGGTGGCGGCGGTGCTGATCGTGATTCCCGGCCTGCTGATCCTGAAGCAGCCCGACCTCGGCACCGCCACGCTGGTGATGGGCGCCGGCTTCTTTGCGCTGTTCTTTGCCGGCCTGTCGTGGAAGATCATCATCGGCGGCGGCGTCGCCTTCCTCGCCAGCCTGCCGGTGGTGTGGAACCTGATGCACGACTACCAGCGCAAGCGGGTACTGACCCTGATCGACCCGATGGAAGATCCGCTCGGCGCCGGCTACCACATCATCCAGTCGATGATCGCCATCGGCTCCGGCGGGGTGTGGGGCAAGGGCTGGCTGGCCGGCAGCCAGACCCACCTCGACTACATCCCGGAGCGCACCACCGACTTCATCTTCGCGGTGTACTCCGAGGAGTTCGGCCTCGTCGGCAACCTGCTGCTGCTGGCGCTGTACCTCGGCATCATCAGCCGCTGCCTGCTGATCACCGCGCGCGCGCCGACGCTGTACGGCCGGCTGCTGGCCGGTGCCATCACGCTGTCGTTCTTCGTCTACGTGTTCGTCAACATGGGCATGGTCGCCGGCATCCTGCCGGTGGTCGGTGTGCCGCTGCCGTTCATGTCCTACGGCGGTACCGCCACCGTGTCGCTGGCCATCGGCCTCGGCATGCTGATGGGCATCGGCAAGCTGCAACGCCGCTAGCGCGCGGCGCAAGGTTGGCCGCAAGCCGGCCATCCGGCCTAGACCATGCGGCCGATGGCGCGCCCACGGCCGGCGCGCTAGGCTGGACGCCATGAAACCCGATCCCTCGCTGCCCCTGGTCTACGCCTGCTCCGGCTGCTCCAGCGCCGCGCAACTGGCCAACCACTTCGCGCTGCGCCTCACCCGCGCCGGCCACGCCGAGATGTCGTGCATCGCCGGCGTCGGCGGCCAGGTGCCCGCCTTGTTGCGTACCGCACGCAGCGGCCGCCGCATCCTGGCGCTGGACGGCTGTCCGCTGCGCTGCGTGCAGGGCTGCCTGCAGCAGGCCGGACTACACGCCGATCTGAGCATTGAGCTGTCCGACCACGGCGTAATCAAGCGCAAGCACGCCGATTTCGACAGCGCCGACGCCGAACGGCTGTGGCCGCAGATCAGCGGTGCCGCCTGCCAGTTGCATCAATAGCGTTTGGGCAACGGAGCAGGGATTTCTCTTACCTGCCAGCCTTCATTGCGCGCCATGAAAAACTGGATGATGGAGTCCACTGTCACCGTGCGGATACGCCCGCTGTAACGCAATTCGTTGGGATGGTCGTCAAAAGCAATATTGGCCTTGAACATTCTGCCGCCCAGACGGGTAAGCGTGCCCAAGTGCAGTTCAGTAGGCTGATAACCGTTTTTCTGCATCCATTGCTGGCTTTGCTCACGGGTATACAAACGATTGCCACTACTGGCAGCAGCCAACGTTTCCAGAACCCAAGCATTGGAATTCTGATAGCGGGTGGAGAATGGATAGGACGTCAGACTGTAGCGCGCGGAGAACATGGTACGCAGCAGTGGGCCATCCTGCAGGCGGGCCAGCAGTTGCCTTGCCAGTTCCGGCGGAGGCAGGAGCAGCACGGAGTCAAAGGAAAACATGTCATCCAGAAAGAACGTCCCCAGCCCGTCGTACCACAGCTCGGCCCTGTCACTACCGCAATCGTTCAGTAGCTCTGCGACTCGCCATCGCCCATCTGCACCATGGAATACAACTCCGACATGGGTGTAGCGCAACCCATACTTGCTAAGATCCTGTCCCACCCGCCCAACAATGGCGACCGACGCTCCCAGCTGCTCCAACTGCTGCTGTGTTTGCTCGGCAGACGCCATCGCGAGCCGAAAAGTCTCCAGCGTCAGCGCCCTTTCCTCGCATGAGCGCCCGGCCTGCGCCGGCACTGTCAGACAAGCCAGTAATATCCCGGCGGCGAGCAACGACTTACGAAGGCACATGGCTATGCTCCAGAAGGGCCTCGCCCACAGTGTTCGGAATAAAAGCCAGCACCTTGCCAGACACCACCAACACGGTACCGCTAGCTGTGGCCGACGCCTGCACCGTGGAACCGATAACGGTGCCCGAAGCCTGAAACGCCGACTTGGACATGTCCAACGCCAGCTTGCTGCCAGTCTTTACACTCTCCAGCAGCACCTTTACCCCGGAGGCACCGCTTTCCACAATGCCGGTCACCACCAGCGCAGAACCAATGACGGGGAGCATGGACGCCTGAACAGGTTCACCAGCCACACTGCCGCCAACCACTCCTATCGGCGCCGTCACAATCGACAACAGCCCGATGGACACTTTCTCCGAGGGATTCATTTCCAATGATCCAGCCCAGCCTTGCAAACTGACCAACAACAATGCCGCCATACAGTATTGACTTATCTTCATTGCATCACCTATGAGAATGACATAAAAAAGAAGCCACTATAACGTGCCTTGTGCCTTGCGTCATCACTCCACTACATAAACCAGCGCCACAGGCCGTACACCACGAAACCGCTGACGATCGCCGCCAGCGTGTGTCGGCTGAAGAACGCCACCGCCGCCGCGGCGAGGGTGCCGGGCAGGTAGGCATTGCCCGGCGACAGGTCGATGGCCCCCTGCGGCGCCAGCGCCATCGGCACGATCAGCGCGGTCAGCACCGCCGCCGGCACGTAGTGCAAGGCACGCGACAGCCAGGCCGGGAAGCTCAGCTTGTGGCCGAATACCAGAAAACTCAGCCGGATGCCGTAGGTGACCACGATCATGCCGGCAATGGTCAGTAGCAGTTGCAGGCTCATGTCGTCTCCTTCATCTCTGGTTTGCCGGTCGCCGCCAGCCGTTCGGCCAGTACGCCGCCGGCCACCCCGGCCAGCGCCGCCAGCATCAGTCCCAGCTTGAACGGCAGCTCGCGCGCCAGCAGCGCCACCACCCCGGCCAGCAGCGCCGCCACCAGCACCGGCCGCTTTTTCAGCTGCGGCGCGACGATGGCGGCAAAGGTGGCCACCATCGCGAAATCCAGCCCCAGATCGGCGAGGCCAGGCACGCTCTGTCCCAGCAACACGCCGATGATGGTCCACAGCTGCCAGTTGCCGTACATCGCCAGCGACGAGCCCAGCCAGTACCAGGCGCCGTCGAACTCGTTGTCCTGCTGCCGCAGCTGGTGCTCGACCACGGCGAAGGTCTCGTCGGTGAGCCAGAACGCCAGCGACCAGCGCCAGCGCGC
>Ga0209211_10002013_pt1 | contig 36231 bp, 30 predicted proteins | sample RifGroA2_FD_183992 | JGI IMG/M metagenome (GOLD analysis project Ga0209211, IMG submission 183992) | Groundwater microbial communities from Rifle, Colorado, USA - Groundwater A2 (SPAdes) (version 2) | ecosystem: Environmental > Aquatic > Deep subsurface > Groundwater | place: Rifle, Colorado... | reverse complement strand
TGCTCCAAAGAATGGTATAGAGCCGAGTGTCATTCCCGTGTTGGCGAAGTTTGTGACAGAGAGTGCCTTGAGGGTGGAGGTTGCTGTCGTAGAGGTTGCGGTGTAGGCGGCGGCTGTTGGAGTTGAAGTCGCCACAAGATTGCCCGAACTATTGAGCGCGGTCAGCATGTCGGCGCCGAGGCCTGAAAGAGTGATGGTCGTTGAAGTGGCGATGAGGTTACCAACAGAGAGAGTTCCCGAGATAATGGCGTCCCCCTGCACACTCAAGGTCTTTGCGGGAGAGGTGGTGCCAATCCCGACGTTGCCTCCTCCCGTTGCAAACGCCGCGTAACCTGTGGTGGTGAGCGAGGTGGAGGACGCATAGGTTGCGGTAAGGAGATTGCCTGATGTAAAGGTAAGGTCGCCATCGTCAGTAAATACCCCTGCTGTGGTGAGAAATGGGATGCGGTTTGCCGTAAGCGAAGATACGGTAAGGTTGGTGGTGCTTGCGGTGCCAAAGTAGCCGGTACCCGAAACTGTGAGAGCCGTTGAGGAAGCGTATGGCAAGATTGATGCGACAGAAGATGTAGCGAGATAATAGGCAGCCACAGGCGTTGATGATGAGATAAGTTTCCCCGCGGCATCGGTGGTAATGAGCATGTTGGTACCTGCGTAGGAAAGAGTGGCGGAAGAGGTGGCGGTGAGTGAACCAAGAGTGGCCGAACCACCAGTAATGGAAGAGAAGATTGAAGAAATCGCGTTGAAGACAGAAGTGAAGAAAGAGGTAGTGGTGGCACCTGTAAAGACGGCATTTGTGGAGAACAGATTTGTGGTAGTCGCGCTCGTGCCGGTGGCGTTTACAAAAGTAAAGTGTTGAAGAGTGGTGGAGCCGGTGAGCGCGAGATTGGCAAAAGTGGCGGTGCCGGTCGCGGTAATGTTTGAAACGGTAAGTGTGCCGTCAAAGTAGGCATCGCCCGCGACGGAAAGTTTTGTGAAAGGCGACGAGGTTCCTATGCCGACATTCCCGCCGTCAATAACGGTAAAGACTGCCGTACCATTGTCTTCAAGCGTCACGAGGTTTCCGGTTCCCGTTTGATTCAGAAGAAACGCCGCGGTGGGAGTGGATGCCTCAATCGCAAGACGCGAGGTCGGAGAGGATGTGGAGAGACCGAGATTTCCTGACGCCGTAACGATAAGCGCGGTGGAGGTAGCGGAGGGAGTGGAGGTGGAGATGAGGAGGAGCGGGTTCGCGGAGCTTGCATAGCCGGAAAGCGCGAGGCGCGCTTGTGGAGAGGTTGTTCCAAGTCCAACATTCCCCGAACCCGACTCAACAACGAACTTATCCGTTTGAACCGCCAAACCGCCGGCGAAAGTGGAAGTTGCGGTTGTTGAAGTCGCGGTGAAATACGGAGCGGCAATGGAAGTAGAAGCGCTGATCGTCGCAGGCGAGAAAGTACCGGACACCACAAGGTCGCCCGAAATAGTGGTGTTGCCGCCGACAGTAAGATTACCGGTAAAGGCACCGGTAGTTCCGTTAATAGATTTTGCCGTGAGTGAATCGCCCGAAAGCGCAGTGAAGGTGCCACTGATAAGAGAAACGGCGGTACTCGTCATAGTGCCAAAGGAAATCTTGGGGTTGAGGAGGGTGAGGTCCTCTACGCGGTCAAGGTTGTTGGTGCCGGCTACCGTGTTGTACACGTTGTTTATGTACGTGGCGTTTGATTCGACACCCTTTTGTACTCCAGCGGTAGTGGAGCGAAGTGAAGCTATGTCCGCGGCGAGGCGTGCCCGGAGCGAGGAAAGTTTTTGCTCAATTTCGGCTTGAGAAATGCCAATCTGTCTCTCGATTACACGTTCGGTCGTGGCAGGAGCGGGATAGATGTATTTATAAGACGGCTCCGCTTTGGACGAAGGAGGAGTGTACACAAACTTCGCAGTGCTTGTGGAGAGATTTACAATTGTGTTCGCCGCACCGCCGTTTTCATCCTCAATTCCGAGAAAGCGCCGAATTGGGTCGCGCAAAGCGAAGACTCCGCGGTTGACGCTCCTGTACACGCCGCGCGCGAGCGAGTCAATTGGATTAAGCGAAGCGAGCGCGTCTTTGGTATTCAAAAAGAGTGTCGCCGCTCCGAGCGAAATGTTCTCCGAGCGACTGGCGAGCTGCGCCGTGAAGGCGGACATCCTATCCATCGCGCTTTTTGAAATAGAAGCGAGAAAGCCGTGTGTGCTTCTTGCCGTATCCTTCGCTCCACGCAGAACCGCGCCTGCGAAAAGGTTCGCGTCTTCTTCGGCGACATATCGAATGTCCATCACCGCGAGTCCACTTGCTCTAAATGCAACCTCGCTTAATGTCTGACCTCTTAAAGCGAGTGAAGTTATTTTTGAGGGCAAAGCCTGCCGTGCGTTTTTGATGTCAGCGAAAGTGATGTCGCCGAGTCCACGAATTTCTTCCGCGACCAGAGCTGCAATCTCAGCGGAATGTTCCGCCGCTAATTTTTCAATTTTTCGGAGCGTGGGCGTGTCCTTAGCAAAGTAAGGCCCGAAAACAAGCGCGACTGATATCGTGAGAGCAACTGCCCTTTGCGTAAATTCCAAAGAAAACAGGTGGCGGAAAAGTCTTCCGCCTCCGCCAATGAAATTCTCTCGAATCCTGCTAGCAATGCTCTCAAATGGAATTGCCGCAGGACCAGCAGAAGCATCTTCCGTGGCATGGACTGATTCTTCAGTTCCTTTGGCGACTGTAGATTCTTCTACCTCCCTTTGCGTACTAGCACTCACCGCCTGCACAGAAGTCCCGAACGCAGGCAGAGGGTGAATCTCAGAGTCACTCGTCGAAGAAATTGTGGGAATAGTGACAATCGGCTCCGCTACCGCTTTCGTAACCACTTCTACCCGCGTTTCACTTCGCCCTTCTTCCACGCCTTTAGGGGAAGAATTAAGGCGGCGCGCCTTGGATGGACTATGATTTAAATCGAGGGTCTTGTATGACAAAAGCGACTCTTCCTCCACGAACCATCCCCTACCAACCCTGCGGCAGACAAGCTTTCCACTCCGGCATAGCTGTCCGATGTAGTCGGAGCTGTAACCAGAGGCCTTGGAGGCCGCGCTCGAGGGGAGAAACTTTTTGTTGTCGAAAATGAGTTCGGAGGCCATATTGCTAAATCAGACGCAGGACTCTAAAAATGCCGAGAAGTGAGTAAAAAATAACCGCATCTCGGACAGGCGAGAAGTACTTTTCTGTCCTTGGGAATGTCGAAGTATCATGGAGTAAATTATAGGATTTATTGCAAAAATATCCGACAAAATTTTGTGGAGAACTTCATTTCGGTTTTCTGATTACACAATGCTATTGCGAGTGCCGCAAGAGAACGCCACAAATGGAAAAATTTATGAGATTCTACGAATCCTTTCTGACATTTTGCAAAGCATCGTGCAACGTTTCATTTAGAGCTTTTAGAATCTCATTGCCATCAACGTCGCTTTGTTTCACATTTTTTCTATGCCAATTTTTTTGACAGGCCGCATTGAAATGTGCGGAAAAAGATGAAATTTTCTAGTTTTGCGAGCCACCTATAAACCTTGCTAAACAGTTATCAACAATGCCCACTTGCTCCCATGGTTTACTAGGATATACTAGGGTTTATGAATGAGGAGTTAGTCACTATCAAGGACGCCGCTAGGATGCTGGGAGTGTCTCGATTGACGCTTCGCAACTGGGATAAGTCTGGGAAACTTTTGGCGCGGCGGCACCCAATCAGCAACTATCGAGTTTATTCTGTTGACGACCTCAAAAATCTTCTCGCGCAAATACAAATCCCGAAAAAGCCGAGGCCGGCTGAACCGAGAAAACTCGCTGTGACACATGAATCTGACTAGTCAATGCCGCTTTTTAGGTTTACGAAGAAAGGAGTGGCGAGATAAAACACGCCCTCTTTTTTTGTTTACTACATTGCATACTCGTCGCACTCTACCCCACCTTGTAAACCTCGCCCATTTAGGTAAACTATTTTCATCATGAGCGAATACATATTGACCGTTGACCTGGAAATTCACCCCGTAAAATCGCTTCGCTCTAACGTGGCGAGTGCTTAGTTAACATGAACACAATACAAAGCGAATATATATTGACAGTGGGCTTGGAGATCCACGCCGAGCTCAGGACTCGGACGAAGATGTTCTGCGATTCCAAAAATGACCCGGACGAGGTTCGCCCAAACGTTAACGTCTGCCCTATCTGCGTGGGACATCCTGGAACGCTTCCAGTCATGAATAAGGAGGCGGTGCGACATGTGCTTAAGGTCGGTCTTGCGCTTGGTGGTAGACTTGCCGACTTCACCGAGTTCGACCGAAAGAATTATTTCTACCCCGATATTCCAAAAGGGTATCAGCTCAGCCAGTACGAATTTCCGCTTGTCTCTGGCGGATCACTCCAAGGAGTTGCCATTACCCGCGTCCATCTTGAGGAGGACACCGCCACTTCCCTGCACGAGGAAGGAGATTATAGTTTGGTGGATTTCAACCGCGCGGGAATTCCGCTTATGGAACTTGTCACCGAGCCGGTGATCAAGAGTGCGGCGGAAGCCGCTAATTTCGCGCGCGAGTTGCAGCTCCTTCTTCGATACATTGGAGCCTCGGACGCTAATATGGAAAAGGGCGAGATGCGCGTAGAGGCCAACATCTCTGTTTCGAAAGCAACGGAGATCGCGGACAAACGCAGACTTAACGCAGACGGTCGCGGAAACAAGATTCTGCGTAATTCAGCGTCAGGTCAGCGTAGTTCTGCGGTGCCACTTGGCACAAAGGTTGAAGTAAAGAATCTCAACTCATTTCGCGCGGTTGAACGAGCGATTGCCTACGAAATGGGCCGTCACATAGAGCTCATTGAATCTGGGAAAAAAGTCGAGCAGGAAACAAGAGGATGGGATGAGAATACTGGAAAGACATTTGTCCAGCGTAAAAAGGAGGAGAGCCATGATTATCGTTACTTTCCTGACCCAGACCTTTCAAAACTTGTTGTTCGCGATGTGCCTGAATTCGCAAGTGAAATACTAAAAAAAGAAATGCCAAGGTTCCCATGGGAGAAGCGACGTCACTACATTGACATTGGTATAAAGGCCGGTGATGCCGAGATACTGCTAGCGAATCGAGCGATTGGCGCGCTTCTTGAGGCCGTGGAAAATACAGTAAAGGGTAAATCGGAGCTTTTTCTTGCTTCAAACTACATTATTTCCGACCTACTTGGACTTATCAGAAAGGCTGGCTTTGACGGAGATAGTATATCTCTTCCATTTTCTCCGACTGCGTTTGCCAAGCTTATTGGCATGGTGGCGGATAAAAAGCTTTCTTCACGCGGAGCCAAGGACATACTGCAGATGCTCTTTGAAAAAGGAGGGGAGCCGGAAGAGCTTGCCGCGGAGCTTGGTCTTTTGCAAAAAAGTGACCGTAGGGAGCTCAAAGCTGTCGTAGAAGAGGTAATTGCGGCCAATCAGAAAGTGGCGCTGGATTATAAAAGCGGCAAAATGCCCGCTTTGCAGTTCCTCGTTGGTCAAGGCATGAAAGCGACCAAAGGTTCGGCAAATCCAGAAGTTCTCCGTGAAGTGTTCACCTCCCTCCTTAAGTAACCCTCTTTTTTTTGCCGTATATAAATACCCTTTTGCCCCCATGTCCGACATCGTGTCCGACATCGGATGTCGGACAGAAAGTGCGTTAAATTTACACAATAACCTCGCCTTCCTCCTGCTCCAGTCCCGCTTCAAGAAAAATCTCGTTATCAAGCAAAAGTCTTCTGTATTCACTTTTTGCACTACTGGTGTTAACAAATTTTTCATAGTCCTTGCCTCCCTTAAACTGCTTCGAAATGACGGCGTGTAAGAGTAGTGTATCCCATCGGTTCTGACCTGAAAGGTCTCGGAAACTTGACCACGGATATTGCCTTTCCTTGTCTGTCCACGCGGTAAGTTCTCTTGGATTCCTGTGTACATACGCGGAAAGGTACAAAAGCTGTTCATTCGTCTTTTGGTGAACGGCTTTGAAAGGACCCTGAAAAACGTGACCGATGTGTCTTTCGGGATATTTCTTATTAGCGTACTTTGAATATCCATTTAACACGCGCTGCATATATTTAGAAATGCCTCCGCCTTCAGTTTCCTGCACGACAAGGTGAAAGTGATTCGGCATGAGACAAAACCCTACTAGCGCAACTGTCCGTTTAGAAATAATTTTGTTGTGTACGTGTACGGGGGTGCCAAACTCCTCACTTCGCTTAAAATTGGAGACTTTCTCGGACAGTCTGGAAAATGTAAGTGGTGATTGATAGTACAGCAGGTAAAACAAGAAGCGAATATAGTCACCTTCGTTGTGAAATACTTCTTGTTTGTTGTTACCCCTGTTGTAGAGATGATAATGCTCACCTGGGGTGAATGCGGTACGTCGGTACGCCATACGAAACATCATACCACATCTTTGTCCGACATCCGATGTCGAACGGGTTGACGTGTGGGGATTTAGAATTCTTTGAGAATAGTTACAAGCGCGTCTCTGAACTTCTTGAGCAGTACATCGTCAATGACCGATACGACACGTACATGTTTACTTTTTTTCTTCATGACCGTTATGGCTTTTTTGATATCTTTTGCTTCTCTCATATCGGCCTTAGTGAGTACGATGACTTCCTGTTTCTTGGCAAGCTCCGGCGCGTGAGCCGTAAGCTCATCGCGTACCGTCTTATATGCCCTGAGTAAACTCTTTTCCTCGAGTGAGATGCAGTGCAGGAGAAGCTTTGTACGCGCAATATGCCGCAAAAACTTGGTCCCGAGCCCCTTCCCTTCTCCCGCGCCTTCGATAAGTCCTGGAATGTCAGCTAGAATAAAACCCCTGAATGCTCCAAGATTCGGTTCAAGCGTAGTGAACGCGTAGCTTCCAACTTTTGCTCGCGCCGCGGTAAGCTCGTTTAGGAGCGAGGACTTTCCAGCGTTTGGAAACCCAATAAGCCCAGCGTCAGCGATAAGCCGAAGCTCCACATAAAACTCCGCCTCTTCCCCCGCCTTCCCCAGTGTAAATTCCATTGGGCGAACATTGCGGGAACTCTTGAAATGCTCGTTACCTAAGCCACCCCTGCCGCCGCGCAGTACCATGTAGCGTTCTCCTTCATTTAGAAATTCATAGACTCTTCCAGTAACTTTATTCGTCACAACCGACCCTACAGGAACCTCTAGCTCTAGGTCCTTACCGTTTTTTCCGTGTCTGCTTTTCCGCTGTCCACTATCGGCGCGGCCAGCCACAAAAAGATTCCCATATCGATACGACGCAAGCCGACCGATATCGCGCACGGCCCGAAGGTACACGTCTCCTCCTTTCCCGCCGTCACCACCGGCTGGACCCATGAATTCTTTGCCTTTTTCATGAAGCCAGGAAACGATGCCGTTTCCGCCGGCGCCGGCTTTGAGATGTAGTGTTATTTCGTCAACAAAAGCCATAGTAACGAGATTTATGAAATAAGATTTATGATTTATGATTCAGAAAAAGAAAACAGTGGCCGCGTCACGAGGAGCGGCCACTGCATGATCCTTCTTACGAGAAGGGATTGAAGAAACGCGTGATAGTGCTTAAAGATTTTCGCACCTTTTCGCGTCTCTCCGCGCGCCGAGCGATCTTGCACGCCCAAGCCGGGAGCCTCTTAGGACTGAAACCACTGATTGAGGGACCCCGCAACATACAATCATGTGGTATTGGTCTTGTGCTTTTCATGTTCACCTCAAACTTCATTTAAACAAGTTTTCGCTTAAAAATCAAGCGCGAGTTTCGCAAGTGCGATTGCGCCATTCTTGCTTTTTGCGACTGCCATAAACCTATTCCGATGGCAGAAAACAGAATCTGGAACGCCAGTTATCTTCGCGAGTTTCGCGTCCCGAAGTCCCGCCCAGCTTTGCGGCAAATCCCTGCGATTTACGAAAAGATGCGGATTGTCGCGGACAGAGTAGAGCCGCCACGTTCCGTTTTGCGGATGCACGACATACAGAGGTTCGGGAAATCGCGAGAGAACATCCTTCCAAGAATAATCTCCGTCCAAAATAATAAGCCGCTTGTCCGCCGCCTCGTTATACACGGCTTGTACTTTTTGCTCTCCAGCCACAAATGCTTTCGCGCGCTGTATCTCACGTTCAATAATCCGCCGCGCAAAAGACACCGCCTCATTAAAATTGCTCTCGAGGTAAGATTCCCCTTCCTGCCACGTTGGAGTAAACGAGCGCACAACATCGGAAATTTCGTACGAAAAATTCCCCGGAAATTTGGGCAGTGAAAGGTCAATGCCGTTGTCGTTCGCGTCAATTGGAACCACCAGAATCTCTTCCACGCGACTTTGAGCCGATGTGTCACCACAAAGTTTCTCGCCGAATTTCTTCCAAACTAACCCAAACGCGGCATACGGAATGCCTGCATGTGCCACGCCTGCCGCGACAGGCAGGCCATTTTTTCTAGTTCCAACACCCTCTATCTGATGATGGTCAAATCGGTTCTTTTGTTCGTCATAGACCCCTCCAACGTCAACGACTATATCGCCCCCAAGAATCACACGCGAATCGCGCGTGCGGACTACTTTCGCGTCCTTATTAAGAATAAGAAGAGCCGCTACGGCGAAAACATCATCCGCGTGGAACTTGCCGTCGTGGGTGATGATTGTTTGAGGCATGCAAAAGACTATAGCACAAAAGTAGAAATTCAATAACCAAGATACAAGAAACAATAACCAAACAAAGCGCAGAGCAAGAAAATTCTCGTCCTTTGGTTATTGTATCTTGGTTATTGGTTATTATCGTTGTTTTGAAACAGCAGCGGATAGATATCCAAAAGCGCCAAAAGGAGCGAGAGGGCGACCGGACCGGCAAGGAAACCGACGGGGCCGAAAAACACGATACCGCCAAGCACCGAGAGGAGAATGAAGAGCGGATGCATCAGGAGGCCTTTCTCAAAGAGCACTGGACCAAGGAGATTGTCTATGGACCCTATAATCATGCCGAATATCAAAAGACCAAGTGCCGAGAACATACCGCCCGTTATGAAAAGAAATATGACAGCAGGTATAAATACGATGGCGACTCCAACCGCGGGAATGAGCGCGGCTATGGCCGTAATCGCGCCCCAGAGCACTGGACTCGGCACGCCGAAGATGAAAAAACCGACAGAAGCGAGAATGCCTTGTAAGAGTATGATTAATAGTTTCCCTTTCACGACCGAAGAAATGGCGGATTCAATGCGTTTTAGAATTCGCTCGTCATACTCATTGGTAAGAGGTGAAAGCGTGACGATATAAGACCTGAATTTCGCTCCGTCGCGAAAAAGATAAAACAAAGCTAAAAGCATGATAAAGGTTTGGAACACAATGCCGATAGCCCGCGTAAAGACTCCGCCAAAATTGCTTAAGAAAAACGACAGGGCGGCATCCACGTACTCGGAGATATTAATTTCAAAGCCGGGAATTATCTTTTGTATGTACTCTTTGAACGGGAGGATGGCCTCATCCAAGCGAGAGAGGATTGAAGCGCCGTTTCCGGCGGACTCGTATAAATTCCGCGCGTCATCAAAAATGAAGAATCCAAAGAGCGTAGCCGGAATAAGAACCACGAAAAATAAAAAAGCCAGTGTCAAGAACGAGGCCAATCCTTCCCTTTTGACTCTTTTGTGGACTGTCTCAAAAAGGGGCCGAAAAACAATCGCGAACACCACAGCGACAAACAGCGCGCCGAAATACGGCTTGAATATGAAAAAAGACACCGCGGTGGCCGCCGCCACGAGAAGAAAGAAAAAGCTTAGTTCAACTTTGCGAGATGCGGGCATGGGAAAATATAGAGAATAACCAATAACCAAGATACAATAACCAAACAAATCTCAAGAGTCAAAAGAAATTATTTACACTTATTGATAATTGAGGATAATATGTTGCGCAATTCTACAGATTCTTTAATAAGAAACGAAATCTCTTTCTCTACATCTGAATTTGCAACGGCAATCAGTTCTAACCAATGAATTGTTTCTTTTGTTTCCCTTCGAGAAATCTTCAGTTTGTGTACAAAATCCTTAGTACCCAGCGCGTCGTTCGCTTCTCTGTAATTCGCACCAATAGAACCGGAAGAGCCCACTACCTGCCCGACTAAGCGATCATTCATCGGATTGCGAGGAAGATTCATGCACAACTTGATAACTGCTTTCGCAAAATCTGTAGTCCGTTTTTCCAAGTCAAAAGAGTGTCCGCCCTCCTGTTTGGAATCTTGAATATTGAGCATTGTTTGGAGCTTGTTTCTTGGTTATTGGTGTTTGGCTACTTTTTGCTCTTTATCGCTTCTATTTCTCTTTCAATATGCCTCAGCTTATCGGACATATTCAAAAGAAGCGCCCCTTCGGCCCGAACTTCGCTTTCGGTCTTTTCTTCTACCTTCTTCTCGTGCGTAAGGCCGGAAAGAATGATGCGGTCTCCTATAAAGAAAGAAACGAAGAGTCCAGTGAGGAGAAGGATTATGGCGCTTATTATCGTTGATATCGGAGCGCCAAATACAACCCCTAAGATGCCGCCGCTTTGCTCAAGCATATCTGCCGTGTGCCAAACACCTCGCCAAAACATGACGATGGCCGTACCGCCTATAATGCCGTAGATAATGGGAGCTCTTGAGAGCTTTCCCCTGACTTCATCTTCTAATTTGTCGAAAAATTTAATAAATCTCATACGCAAAGAGATGAGTTCTCTTTTATAGAGCCACGCGCAATTTGTTCCAAAAAACCGTCCCGAGCGAGCCTGCCGCGGCTAATAGAAGCATACCATGGATGATAAGTCCCACAAAAGGTATCGCGGATAAAATTGAAAGAAACACGATTCCCAAAAGCACAGGACGATATGAAAGCGGAAAGGCAGAGCGCTTAAAGAAAATTTGTTCGCTCCACGCGCCAAGAAGCAACCCAGCGTATACCCAAGACAACAGAAGGAGGAGAAGAAGGAGCGCGCCGAGTATAAGCGCGATTGGGATACCAATGACGGATAGCGCAAAGATAGAAATCGCTATCGGGAGAAGGATGAGTATCAGAAATCCTCTAAGAACGCGCATCCAGAAATTCGGAAGAGTCTCGAGGAGTACTTCTTCGGTACGCTCTCGCGCAAGAAAGAACAGCAAAAAGCCAAGGGCGAGCATCATAAGCGCCTTGAGCGAAAAGAACCCGCCGAGAAACGCTCTTTGAAAAGAAACGCCGTCACTCTTCCACTCGCCAAAGATTACCTCGCCTGTAATAACTACATTGATGGGGGGTTTTGCTTTACCGCGAGTGTGGTGGATAAAGTCTCCCGTGATGCGCGCCGGTTCTTTAAATACCGCTTCACCCCAGAGCTCAAGGTCGCCTTCTACCGCCCCAGAAAGAAGAAGTTTGTTTGATAGCACTTTTGCGTTACCTAAGACCTTGCCGTGAATTTCCGCCTCTCCAGCTACTACATACAAAGACCCTTCGATAAGAGCCGTCGGTTTTATCACAACTTTTGAAGCAACCGCTATAACGTCATCGGCAATCGTGCCGTCTATTGTAACTATGCCTCCCAAGACGCGGGCGTCATCTCCAATCCTCCCTTCCACCCGCACATCCTCTCCGATAAAAAAGATATCGTCTGAAATCTCACTTTGGCTGAAGATTGTCCTCCCAAGCGCAAAGGCGTCACCGAATACCTTACCGGCTAATACAATCGTCCCTCCAGCCGCATAAACATCATCAGGGGCGTCCTGCGCGCCTTTAAGAAAGTAATCGCCGAAATTGATTGAAGCGGCAAAGGCGAACAGAGGCGTGAATGCGATTATCGTGGTGATAAGAGATTTCTTGAGCATAGGGGCAGTATAGCATTTAACGGTAACTGGTACTTGTAACAGGTGACTGGAACAATGTTCAGAGTTACAGTCACAAGTTACCTGTTACTAGTTCCAGTTAACCCTCTAGTTTAAGCAACTTCCCTTCCCGCTTCACATACGCGAACATTTTAAAGAAGAACCAAACCATAAAGAGGAGATATGCCACATTGGCGATGACCGCGCCCCATAGGTGCGCAGTCGAAACCGTGCCAGTCGCAATCACCGAACGCATTCCTTCAAATACATAGGTTGACGGAAGCAGGTATGCAATCGGCTGAAGAAACGAAGGCAACGCCGACACCGGATAAAACACGGCCGAAAATGGTTGAATCAGAATGAGAAAGCCCCACGCAAGAATTTGCGCCGAGGTACCGAAACGCAAGATGATGGCATTCGCGAACAGCCCGAGCGCCCACCCGAACAGGAAGAGATTGAGGACGAATGGAATGAGCGCGAAGCCGAGCGCGAAGAGATTGAAGCTATACATGAAGTACGCGAGCACCGCGAGAATAATGCCGACAAGAATGAGCCGCACCGCCCCAACGAGTAGTGTTGAAATAAAGAATTCAGAGATGCGGAGCGGGGTTACAAAGATATTGAGAAGGTTCTTTTCCCAAATTTCCTCAAGAAACGATATTGAAACCGATTTTTGCGATTGATTGAGAAAATCCCAAAAGATGACCGCGCCGAGTAGAACCGTTACGGCATTGAATCCGCCGACATTCATTTTTTCAATATACATGCTCAAAAATCCCCATACCAAAAGTTCCATCACCGGCCAATAGACGATGTCCATAATGCGCGGAAAACTTCTCTGGTAGAGATACAGATGACGAATCAGTAGTGCTTGTATTCGATGCCAGCGCATAAACATAAACTTAACAAAACACAAACTTCACAAAAAACCAAACAAAATCACAAACTAAAGAAAAGCACAAACATTTGGCTTGTTTGTTGTTTTGTGCTTTGTTTGGTTTTTGTGTACTGTGTTTTGTGCATATTTTATTTCTCCGCTCTGGCGATGTGAAGAAATACATCGTTCAGGTCTTCGCGGCCATATTTCTTCACAAGTTCAGCTGGCGTCCCCTCATCTTTGAGACGTCCGTGCTGGATGAAGATAACTCTGTCGCAAATTTCTTCCACTTCTTCCATGTTATGCGATGTGTATAGGATTGTCACTCCTTTTTCCTTCTGAATACGTTTGAGCAAAATACGTGTGCGGTCGGCGATGTCGGGGTCGAGCGAGGCCGTCGGTTCGTCAAGAAGGAGGAGTTTGGGGTCATTCAAAAGCGCTTTGGTAAGATTGAGGCGCGTGAGCTGACCGGTGGAGAGATTGTAGGTGAGCTTCTTCAAAAACTCGCGTATCTCAAAGAAATCGACAAGTTCCTCAATCTTGTCCGAGAGGTTCTTTACGCCGTAGAGCCGCCCGAAGGTAAGAAGGTTTTCAATGACCTTGAGATTCCCAGGAAGTGAGACGTACGGCGAAGAAAAGTTAAGTTGGCTTAAAATCTCTTCGCGTGACAACGCGTATTCCTTTCCCATAATGCGGATAGTCCCGCCCGTAGGAGTAATGAGGTCAAGAAGCATTTGAATTGTCGTCGTCTTTCCAGCGCCATTTGGACCGAGAAGTCCCGTGATTGTTCCCTCTTCCACGCAAAATGAAAGTCCGTCTACTGCCCTTACGGTCCCGAACTCCTTTACCAAATCTTGAACTTCAATGATGGGATTCATGAGAAAGGGATTGTACCGTGTTTGGATTCTTTTTTGAAGCGAGACACAAGCTCTGTGCTTGAACGAAGTTTTCCTCCCTTGCCAACGTTGAACACCACCTTGATGCCAAGTCTTTCGCACAGTACCGCCTCCGAATTGAGCGAGGAGGACTTCTTTTTTGAATCCACGAGATTCCTATCCCCCCCATTCGCAAAAATGTGCGGGCGCAGTTTCAAAAGTTCGCGGCACACGCTCCTATCGGGGTCATTCTTTTTGTGTGACGTAATCACAACTGTATCAACGGCCGCGAGTGATTCTAAGATCTCCTTTCGATCAGTCTCGGACATGAACACAAAACCTTTTTTCTGCATAAGCCAGTTGTCGTTGTTGAGAATTACAACAAGTGTGTCACCAAGTCTTTTCGCCGCATTAATGAGGCGGACATGGCCGATATGAATCGGGTCCCAGCCTCCTGAAACTGCCACGATTTTTCTTTTTCCTCTCTTCGCCGTTTTGTTTTTCACAGTCATCCATTATTAAACTGTTTTCCACGCCGAAATATTACAGCATGCCGCATCTATTCTGATATTCTCAACCCGCCTGCCGGCGAGGCAGGGAACATCAGAATAGATTCATCATGCTTCTTTTAGTTGATTGAGCGCAGCGAGTGCATAGTGCCGCACGTTCAGCCACAGGTTCATCTGCTCTACTTCCTCTTTGGCACACCAGCGGCATTCCTCGCTCGCGTCATCCGCATAGGTTACCGCGGTTTTATCGCTTTGCGCTCGGGCGAAATAGACGAATGTAATGTGTTCATGGCCGGGTTGATTTGTAGCGTGGCGATTGAGGGCGACTGGCGGTATGAGTTCCCTTCCGTGGTCAACGGATTCAAAAATCCTTGGATTCCCCACAAGCTCAATGTCGAGCCCAACCTCCTCTTTCACCTCCCGATGCGCCGCCTCTACCGGGTCTTCGTGAAGTTCAATATGCCCTCCGACGCTCATCCATTTTTTGTACTTGTCATGCATGCGAAGAAGTACCTTGTCTTTATGCACAATGAAGACTTCAACGGTAAAATCTATTTTTTCGTGGATGTGGGGCATGGGGATAGCTTATAGCTGTTAGCTTCTAGCTTTTAGCGTTGAGATAAACTCTGTTCGGACAACTCTTTAATACATTTCTCCACTACGGACAAAGGAAGGCCAAGCACGCTTTCAAAGGTTCCGTCAATTCGAAGGTACGGCCTGATGAGCGGAGACTGTGGCGTGAACCCCCCGGCGTATTTGAACGCTCCGCCGCTCGCGAGGAATGCCTCAATGTTCTCCTGCGGAATCTTTGAGAAAAATACCTTTGAAACTTCACGCTCTGTAATAGACTTGCCGCTTCCCGTATTCGTAACTGTAATACCGTTAACACACTCCGCTGGATATTCGCTTCTGCTAAATGTTTCAAGATATCGTCTAGCTTCAGCGAGAGTTCGCGGTTTTTCCCGAAGTTCGCCATTCCATACTATAACTTGGTCCGCCGTGATGAGAATCGCTGGTTCTTTTATTTTGGTGAGGAGCGCGGCGGCCTTCGCGCGAGAAAGACGAAGCGGAAGTTCATAAAAATCTTCATGCCGAATTGCCTTCTCATCTATGTTTGAGACCATTACATCAAATGCGTACCCGGCATCTTTTAGCACCTGTTTCCGATTTTCAGATTGTGAACCTAAAATAATTTTCATACAAGCGCATTCCTCACACCCTTATCTTATTCGCTTCACTTTACTTGGGTAAAGTGAAGCGACTTAGACGTAGGCCCAACCTAAAACCTAAAATTTGTTTTCTATTCACACGGACGATTCTGATTTTTGTTCCCCGTTCCGCAAAGATTCTTCATTATTTTTCAACCATACTTTTTTGAAAAATGGCATTGTCAGTGTTGACAGCATAAACGCCACGGCAGGAACTACTGCATTTAACCATGGATTTGGAATATCAATCGCCCTCATATACGCTCCGATTGCTAAATACGTAAATATCGTCAGTACTATCCGTCTCGTCCAGCTTGTTTCCCATGCCTTGTCAACTTCAACTTTCTGATTTCGTTCTTCAATCTTTTGTATTTTCTGCTCTATGTTTTCCATATTTTTTTATCCTCATTGCCCATGACACTTCTTGAACTTTTTGCCGGAACTATCCCAGTAGTAGAACCTCTAAGACTGCGGTTCACTACAGGACTCCGCTACGCTCTGCGATGATATGGGGCGTTTATCAGTCCGCACTGTTTATACTTATAAACTTTTCCTGTATTTGTGTTCACCACTCCGCAGTAACAGGGGTCGTTTCTGCCGAGTTTTGACCCATCGGGGTTGGTGGGGACATTGGACCGTGAGACATTTCCCCGATGCTTCGCGTCCGATTCTTCATCGCCCGAGCCGATGAGCTGGGCTTGTTCATGCACTTCCTGTAATTTAATTTGCTCTGGCGCTGGAGTTGGTCCCCCGACACGCGGGAGAATATTCATCACTTGCGCGACGATATTTTCCTCCATTTCTTTGAACATCTGAAGTCCCTCCTTTTTATATTCGACAAGCGGGTCGCGCTGGCCATAGGCGCGAAGGTTCACCGAGCCGCGAAGGTAATCCATTACCTCCAGATGCTCAACCCAAAATAAGTCAATTGTTTGGAGAATGAGACGTTGAATGGCGGGATAGAAGTCGTCACCGAGCTGTTTCTTCTTTTCTTCCACCGATTTTTGGAATGCCTCATTCCCCGCCCCGATAAGTGTGAGGTAGTCCTCAGCCGCCACCCCGCCACCAACGAGTATATTTCTTCGGCGTTCGTACACGACGCTTCGCTGATGGTTTAGCACATTGTCATATTCAAGCACGTGTTTCCTTGCGTCAAAATTGAACCCCTCAATCTTTGTCTGCGCGGTTTCGAGCGAACGAGTGATGATGCGGTTTTCTATCGGCTCATCTTCTGGTATGCCAAAACGCCCCATCATGTTCTTGATAGTGTCGGCGGCAAACACGCGCATGAGCGTGTCCTCCATTGATACGAAAAACTGCGTTTCTCCAGGGTCTCCTTGCCTGCCCGAGCGCCCGCGGAGCTGATTATCAATGCGCCGCGCTTCGTGCCGCTCAGTGCCGAGAACAAAGAGCCCTCCCACCGATTTTACCGCTTCCGCATCCTCCTTTACTTGCGGATTGCCTCCGAGTTTGATGTCCACGCCGCGACCTGCCATGTTGGTCGCAACCGTCACTGCTCCTTTCCGTCCCGCTTGGGCAATTATTTCCCCTTCGCGCTCGTGGTTTTTGGCGTTTAGAACCTCATGCGGCACGCCCACCGAGCGGAGATACTCTGAAAGCACTTCGTTCTTTTCAATTGAAACCGTGCCGATAAGCACCGGTTGTTCTCTTTGATTGAGTTCCGCGACCTTTTTCGCGATAGCCTTGAACTTCCCTTTCTCCGTTTGGAATATCTGGTCGTTTCTGTCGGCTCTCGCGATGGGCTTATTTGTCGGAATAGAAACCACATCCAAGCCATACACTTTGTAAAACTCTTCTGAGCTTGTCTTGGCCGTGCCAGTCATCCCTGCGAGTTTCTTATACATTCGGAAATAATTTTGGAATGTGATGGACGCGAAGGTGCGGGATTCTTTCTGGACTTTCACACCTTCCTTCGCTTCAATCGCCTGGTGCAACCCCTCGCTCCAACGGCGTCCTGGCATCATGCGGCCGGTGAATTCGTCTACAATCACTATTTCACCGTTTCGTACGACATATTCCTTATCAAGATGAAAGAGCGCTTTGGCGCGAACGGCGGTCTCAAGGTGATGTACGTATTTAATGCCCTTCTCCGTATAAAGATTATCCACGCCAAGCGCTTTTTCCGCCTTCTCGATACCCGCTGGAGTGAGTTGAATAGCTTTCTGTTTTTCATCCACGGTAAAATCCGTGTCTCTTTCTAACCCTCGAACAATTTGCGCGAACCTGGCGTAGAGGTCTCCGGAATCCCCCGTCGGCGCGGAAATAATGAGTGGCGTTCGCGCCTCGTCTATGAGAATAGAATCAACTTCGTCCACGATGGCGTAGTTGAAATCGCGCTGGCGCAGGCGCTCCGGAGAATATTCAAGGTTGTCGCGAAGATAATCAAAGCCGAATTCATTGTTGGTGCCATAAGTGATGTCCGCGGCGTAAGCCTCGCGCCGTGTGCATGGTTTCAAGAATTCATGCACTACCCGGAAACTCCCAAGTTCATCTCTTGTTTTATCCAATTGGTCATCTTTATCTTTGTTTGGATTTTCTGATTTGAGATTTTCGCCTTGTTTGGAAATTGGAAATTGGAAATTGGAAATTCCACCTGCTCCCTTTCCAGAACTGTGAGCAGGGTCGTATATGAATGACGAATCGTGATTGATAACCCCCACCGAGAGTCCGAGCAGGTGGTGTATCTGCCCCATCCACACCGCATCTCTTCTTGAGAGGTAATCGTTGACGGTAACGATATGCACGCCTTTTCCCGCGAGTGCGTTCAAATATGAAGGAAGCGTTGCGACGAGCGTCTTTCCTTCACCGGTGCGCATCTCGGCGATGCCGTGGTTATGGAGTACATGACCGCCGAGAAGTTGGACGTCAAAATGCCTTTCGCCTAAAGTACGGCGGGCTGCTTCACGTACGAGCGCGAACGCTTCGGGAAGAATGTCGTCAAGCGACTCGCCTTTTTGCACACGGGCCTTTAATTCTGTGGTTTTCTCCTTAAGCGCGTTCCCCGAAAGCCCCAAAAGGCCCGCCTCCAGACTATTTATCTTTTGGACATTCGCGTATAACGGCTTTAGTTTGGCCTCCGAATCGTCGCCGAAAAGTTTCTTGATACGGTCGAACATGCGGCAATACTAACACAAAATAGTGAGTAGTTAGTAGTATGTAGTTAGTAGAAAGACCAACACAAAACTCCTCTGACATTTTGCCAGAGGAGTTTTGTGTTATCGGCGGCGGCGAGCGCCTTTGCGCTTTTTCCCCTTCTTTGCCGTTTTGCGCTTCTTCGCTGCCTTTCGCTTTTTCTTTGCCATTATCTTTTTAGGAAAAGAATCCGTGCAATCGGAATCGAGAATATCGTATCTGCCGTCTTTCTTTTCTCTTATTAGCGTGCAATAGAAATGTTCGACCTTATTCATTATCGCACGCACACGCGAGCATACAACCGTTTTTTCAGCTAACCTGTGGACAACGGAACGGTCGAGGGTTAAAGATATCGCTTGGAGACTCACAGAAAGTTTTTACTTCACGCTCCAACCAGAAGTTAAGTCGTACTATCATACTACAAAGTATGATAGTACGACTCATACATCGCATCCTACAATTTCTACCATATCTGCTGTATTTCCCACTCGATGTCGATGTCGGTTTTCGCTTTCACTTTATCAGAAATCTCTTTAGCAAACGATTTAATTTCTTCCGCGGACGCCTTACCATTTTGTACGATGACGATTGGCTGGCGTTCAAACAAAGTTACGTTGCCTTTGCAAAATCCTTTGAGACCGCACACGTTATCAAGAATCCAGGCAAGGGGAATCTTGAACCTTGTAAAGATTGGGAAGCCGGGGAGGTCCGGGAATTTCTTCTTGAGTTTGTTGAATTTCCCCTGTGAAATGATGGGGTTTTTGAAAAACGAGCCGGCAGTGCCGTGTGTTCTCAAATCCGGAAATTTTCTGCTTCTAATCTCAAGCACTGTTTTCCGTATATCCAACGGAGTCAGTCTCTTTTTCTTAAATCGTAAATCATAAATCCTAAATCTCTCTTTCAAATCTTTATATTCAAGATTGGGTGTTCCGCTCTTTTTGAGCCACAGCGCCACGCGCGTTATGATAAGCGATTTTCCCTTCGGGCGCTTGAAAATGCTGTCGCGGTAGCCGAACTTGCACTCTTTGTTTGACAGTGTTCGGAACTTTCCACTCCTTGTGTCAAAGACTTCCACCCATGCAAGCGTTTCTTTTATCTCCGTGCCATACGCTCCTATGTTTTGGATGGGAGCGGCGCCCACCGTACCGGGAATGCCCGAAAGATTTTCAACACCCCAGAGTTCGCGCCGGACCGCTTTCGCAACCAATCCATCCCAACTCTCTCCGGCGCCGGCAACTACTAAAACATCTTCACTATCCTCTTTCCAGCCAATTCCCTTAATATCTATTTTGATAATGAGCGCGTCAATATCTTCATCTGCGATGAGCACATTGGAGCCACCGCCAAACACGACAAGGTTAATTCTCTTTTCGCGAGCGAAGGCGAGCGCCTCCGAGAGTTCCTCCGCCCTTTCCACGGCACAAAAATAGCGAGCAACACCGCCAATCTTAAGTGTCGTCATTTTTTTGAGAGAAACAAATTCGCGTATTCGCATTGAGGCCTCATACTAGTACAAAAAAACGCTTGTGCAAATCGGCTGTCGTAACAGACAATCGCACAAGCGCCTAAACTACACCGTCACTCGTACTGCAGGAGTGCAGGAGGGACGTAGATGAGTTTGCCCGGGTTCCCCTTGTGAGCCCCCTCTTCTTCCTGTCCATAGGCCGCGACGAGCGCACCGCCGTTGGGGAGGATGCAAATGCCGCTACCGACGATCCCAGGGACCACGAGCTTGCAGTCAATATAAATCCCGGGGTCCGTCCGGTTTGGGCCGCGGACCGAGTGAGAGCTCGCGACCGTCACTGGCTCACCACGCAGGTAGGCAATGCCGTAGTGAAATCGCGGGATACCATGTTGTTCCAAAAGCTCAAACTTGGGCGAATGAGTCACCCACCCCTCGTGCCACATATACGGTGCAAGGCGCCATTTGTTCATTGCGGCGTCTGATTCTACCGTGAGGAGCAGGTTGAGGCGCTGATTAAGAGCGGCGGAGTGAATGAACGGAAAGTCGCGGCACTCCGGCAAGGAAATTCGCGCCGCAAGGTGCCACTGCGCGCTGTCCTCCGGGACGAGCAAAAAGAACTCGCGGTCCAAGCGTCCGATGCAAACGGATTTGCAGTCGGGCCCGAAAAACGCAGTGCAACAGCGGTTTGCCCCCGATGGATAGGCCATGTCAGGAAACCCTCCGCGGCATCGTGTGATACCGTTTTGCGCGCCGTGGATCCATGCGACCTCAAACCGGAGCGTGTTGCCGTCTACTGTTACGCGGTTCATGCACACCGCCGGCGCGAAGTAGTCGGTGATAAGGACCCTGTCGCCAAGTGACGAAATACCAAATGGCTGGAAGCCCAGCGGTATCTCTGTAATATCTTGGTCGCTCACCTGTACCGTCCGGCTTTTGACCTGCCACTTGAAGCTCTGGGCCGATGCGGTCCAGTAATCTTGCTCTGCTTTGCTGTTCATATTGTCTTTCTCCGTGTATCTGATGTTCTGGAAGTTGTTTACTTCTCTGCGGCCAAAACGCACCGTCAAAGAACCTATCGGTAGGTTACCGCATTTATAGAGATATGTCAATACCGGCTAAAGTAGCGACGCGCAATCGCATGGTTTTCAACCTTTACCGAAAGAGTTTGTAAATCCAATCATGCGGGCCGACGGTGAGAAGGAGTACCGTCGTGCCGTCAATGAAGCGGAACGCCACACGATATTTCCGGTCAATGCGAAACGTCCAAATCGCCCTTTCTTTCGGTGCGATTTTTTCTGAATTGAGAGATGGATGAAACGGATTATGAGAAAAGATTGTTTGCTGTTTTGCCGCCTTCTTCTGTATCAACATCGATAATTTTGCGAACCGAAGTTCAAATTCCTCCGAAACGAGAAGAGTGCGCACAGACAAATGCGGCTATCGAATGAGTTCACGCAGGGAGTGAATTTTCCGGACTCTCCCGACCTCATAATCGCGTTCAGCACGCTTCACGCTTGCAAGAAAATCAGGGTTAAACATGCCCAAATTGGCGGCAAGCCGCTCTAATCTATCCGCATCCATTTCAACAACGATTTTCTTCGCGGTATTTCGTTTGGGTTTTAGTGTGAATGTAAGACTGTTCATATGTTCAGTGTATCAGCAAGAAATAAAATATTCAAGTTTATGTATACAGCCCTAACTAGGAAGAAAGGGAAATCCAGAGAGGAACATGAAACCGATGGCCAAGAGAAGAAACGCCAAGAGTTTTTGGGCGAATTTCTTTTCGTGAAAATAGCGGTTACCCGAAAGGAGCGAAAAGAAAACGGCTGTGGAACGCTCGACGCTGGCCGCGACGGATGCGGGAATGAAAGAATATCCGAAACTTACCAAAACTCCGGCAATGGCTTGAGATAATGACTGAAAGAAAAAGAGAGGTTTCCCGAGTAGGCGAAGCGGATTTTGCCGATTCACTCTCCATGCCATAAGAGCAAAAAAGATAAGGAGGATTATTTGAATGATTCCCTGCTCAACCTCCACAGAGTTGAAGTGGGTAATGTCGTATTTAAAGAGCGAGATGGTGATAACGGCATTCAGCGCGGAAAATAGCACGAGTCCGATTCCATTGGAACGCAGACCATGATTGAGGAAGAGAAATAAAATACTTAGCGTTAAAATGCCGGAACCAATGATTTGATTGATTGAAAGCGAATACCCGAGAGTGAGGTCAACTAGAAGAAGGAGAGGAATGGTGAGTACCCGAAGAAATCCAAAAGTGCTCCGGTCGGCTGTCGTAACCGCTTTTACAATGACATACGCCTGGAGAATCTCCAAAATAATTCGTGGAACAAGTGTTGGAAGCGAATCCAACGAAAAAAGAAACTGACCGCGCAGAAGCGCGATAAGAAAAAAGACAATGGTACTCAAACAGAGGCTTAAAAATCCGTAGGTGTAGATATTTTCTTTCCTGCGCGCGACCTCTTCTTTTCCGAGTGAGACCCCGATTTCGCTAAAAAACGAACTGGAGGCGAGCAGAAAAATGCCGAACATGAAGAAAGTATACAGGAATTAGCAGGTAGAAGGTAGAAGGTAGAAGGTAGAAGGTAGAAGATGGTGGTTTTGATTCTTTCTACTATCTACTTGCTACTAGCTACCTTCTCTCCCCTACGGGTTCCTCCCCGCCCGTATCTCGCTGATATAAAATTCGCCCTGCGCTTTGAATTCCGGGTTGAGTTCAATCGCCTTTTTGAGCGAGCTGATAGCGTCATTTCTATTGCTGTTCGCGAGATATGCCGCGGCAAGAGAAACATGAGTTTGGGCGTTATTCGGGTCGGCTTCACTGCGAAGCTTGAGGAGCGCGATTACTACTTTGTATTGTTTTGTATCGTAATACGCCTTTATCAGCCTTTCGTCGGTGAGTATATTTACTGTTGTTGTCGGAGCAAAGAGCTTTTCGGGAACGTCAAACTCTCCGGAATAGATTGCGGAAACAGCGTAAGCGAGGCGCGCTCCCCCATATTCCGGAGCCTTTTCAAAGGATTCCTTCAGAATCGTTTTCGCTTCGGAAATCTTTCCGGTACTTAGATAAGTATTGCCGAGTTCGAACGCGATAGTCTGTTTATTTGGTGAAAGCTCATGAGCTTTTAGAAGATGAGGTAGTGCTTCATCGAATCTCCCCAAGCGGTTGAAAAATCCTCCCATGAACATTCTAAGTCGCGCGTCTTCGGGCGCGCGCTCAATTTCCCGATTCATAGCCGAGGTCGCGAACGCAATAAATTCTGTTTTCACTTCCATCGGAATCTGTGGGGCGCCAGCTATTGTTATGGCGGTCTGCATCGCCTGTTCGGCCACCTCTTGAGTGCCGATGGTTTCCTGCGCGAACGCTTGTTTATAGAATTCGAGATTTTCGTGGATGTCCTTTTGCGGAGGTTTAAGCCCTTTGATAAGAGCCTGCGCCACTCCTATCGGGCGTATGTTCAAAAAATACACGCCTCCCAAAAGCGCCAGGATAAGAATTGACGCGGAAATATACTGGACCTGTTCGCTTTTTAGCTCTTTGAACTCTTGAAGCGCTGGGATTGCTTTTCCGAATCGCGCGTGGATGTACGCGATAAGCGAGAAGAACAGAATGTAACTTATGAGGTTATCGAATACGAAGAAGTTGTGTATGAAATAGGCGAACAAAAGGCCGGTGAGCACGCTCTTTTCCATGAGCGAGAACGGCGCCGTCCCGTCGTCTATCTTACCCTTCCACAAATACCAGAGCAGAAAGAAAAAGAGAGCTAGATACGAGATAAGTCCCAAGAATCCCGCCGCAATCAGCCAATCGAAGAAGATGTTGTGCGTCCTATCAAACCACTGTTCTTGACTCCACATATTCGGGTTGTAGTATTTGTTGAATACGTAATTAAATCCTTCTTGCCCCCAGCCTAAAATAGGTCTATCTTTGAAACCCTCCCATGCCATTCCCCACACCATGAAGCGCGGACCCGCCTTTTCCAAAGAGATAGAAGCGAAACGATTGAGTGTTGAATTACCCTTTACGAAAGCACTTTCTCGCGCCGCGTAGAGACCTCCTACCAAAAGAAATAGGACAATGAGCGACGTGCCAACATAAATGCGGAGCCTCCGATTTTGCTTTTCAAAAATCGCGACAAGAAAAAGAGCCAGTAGAAGTCCGCCGACGAGTCCGAGGCCTGCTCCGCGAGTCGCGGTATAGTAGAGCGTGGTTACTTGCAAAAGAATGGCGCCTCCATAAAGCCATTTGAACGGTGGAGAAATGCGGTGGCGAAAAATAAGGAATACCGTGATAAAGATATGGAACAACATGTACCCGGCGAAGTATGCCGCGTTACCGAATGTGCCGTCGAGGCGCGCGCCGCCCTGATTGATGACGATTTTCCCAGCGAGTTGCAAAATACCGTAAATGCCTAAAAACGCTGAAACGCCGACTGAAGTCGCGAAAAAACGGTGCCACAATTTCTCTGTGTTTAGCACCGAAGCAGTGACCAAAAAGTAGGCGCCAAGATGGAGAAGGGTGATGAATCCTTCCATGCGTTCGAAATTGCTCCAAAATGCCTTGAATGGACCCTCCCCAAAGATATCGGCAAGAAACACGACTGCTAGAAACGCCCCGACGCTCCAAAGAAAGAGCGAGCGCTTCGGCCGAAACGACGGCTCCCGGAGAGCAAGCATGAGCCAGCACGCGAAAATCACCTCAACGATAATGCGGAACGCGAAATTCTTTCCAGTAATAAAAGGAAAGAACAGCGGCGATGCAACAATAAGAGGCACGAACGGCACGAGAAAAACACCAACGCGCGTTACTCCGAGGAATATTTTATCGATGGTTTGCATAGACGACATAGTATCACACGCTACTTTGAACACAACAGACAGACTACAAAACCCAGAATACAAACTACCGCCTAAGCTCAGACTTCACAAAGCACAAACTGCACAAAAATCCAAACAAAGCACAAACTATACAAAACACAAACTCATCCCGTCCACAGGTGTCGACATTGACCCTATCGACTTCCTTTTTGGGTTTTTGTGAACTGTGTTTTGGGTAGTTTGTCTTCATTGTTTGGATTTTTGTGTACTGTGCTTTGTGATTTTTCTTAATATTCAACTCCACCCTCTTCGCTTAATAGCTCAAGGTCGGTGAGATGTTTGTTCCCCTGAAGCATTCGGATAATATCTGCCGGTTCAGCCGTTTCTTTCGGTTGTATCGCGAACACATACCGCGTATGCTCGCCATGCGCCCTCGCCTGCAGAAGTTCCATGCTCTCCGTATGCTCTTTAAGTAGTGCGCGTACCTCGTCTATATTATATGTGCCAGTCACGCTGAATGTAAGGATGTGGCCAAGGCGGTTTCGTATTTGTCCGATATCGTAATGATAAAAGAGCCAGATGGCCGGCGTGATGAGCGCGGTTGAAATGAGCGCGATGGCATAGTTGTTCGTGCCGACCGCGATGCCTATTGCAAGCGCGAAAAAGAGAAAGGCGATGTCGCGCGTTTCCTTGAGAATGGTCCGAAAACGTATGAGCGAAAACGCTCCGAGGAGCCCGAAAGCGCGGGCGAGATTATGCTGAACAACCATCATCACGACTGCTCCGACGACACCGACAAGCACGAACGTGAAAACGAATGACGACGAATATGAGAGTCCTTGATGCGTTTTCTTGTAAACATAAACAATCACAAGCTCGAGAAAGAAGACCAAAATTAGATTCTGGGCTATAACGGCCGCGCTGAACTCCGTTGGAGCGAGATTATAAAAGTTATCCATAAGCGTCGAAATAGTATACCTGATAATGTTTTATCGTGGAAGAGGTTTGGCACGATGAATAGTATCAACCGCGTTCACGTACTTTGAAAACACCTTCCGCGACAAATTGAACTTTTCAAGCAAATGTCTGAACCACCACGGCATCGCTTCGGTGAATTTGACTTCCATAACCACCTTTCCGCGAGCAACCGGCAAAAGCTCCGTGCCGCGCGCAAAGTCATTCCAGCGTCCCGTTTCTATTTTGCTGTCGAGCGTAAGGCGAAAATTGGCGAAGAATTCCCCTTCGAACGCGCGGCGCTTATAGCGCACGACGACGTGCGGTTTGTAACAGTCCCGCGCGAACGGGAAAGCGAACCGGCGAAAGCCCTCTTTGTCTTTGTGGGCGCCGTAAATCGAGCATATATCAAAGGAGACTTTGTTTGGCCCGCAAAAGGCGTTCCAGTCCGCCGCAGAAATATGCGTGCGATATTTGAATGTGGTCATATTCTTCTTGCACTTTTGCTCGAGCCACACATGATTTTGATTTTGGTCCAAAAAATCACTGCCGTAGACGCGCGCGCGAAGTTTTTGCCGACGCTCGAGACCAGCGAGTTTTTCATAATAATCGCGCAGGCACGGCGTGTCGAAATACAGACTGGTGATGGCGTACTCCCCGTCTTTTGCGTACTCATCTGTGGAAAGGTGCCGCCGGTCAATGTACTCCTCGATGAGCCTTGCCTGATGCGGCGTAAGAATATATTTGAATTCATGACGGACTTTCTTGCCCGGCAATAACTTTTCACGGCTAACACCAGCAAATAGTTTACGCGCTGAATCAGTGTTGAAGAGATGGATAGGCATACGATACACGCCGTGGGCTTAACTACTTCATTTGATTTCGATAGTTGAGAGAGAATCCTTGCGATATTCCTCTTTGACGCCATTCATGCTGGTATTTGAAACGCGGGCGGTGGCTCCCCCGTAGATTGGATGTTTCTGATAGACGTAGATTCCAACATCCGCATTGGTGATGGTCGTGTTCGCGATGAGCGCGTCGGAAAGGTCTTTTACCGCGATGCCAATGGATACATTGGCAATAGTGTTGTTGATTATGACTGGAGCCGATTGTTCTCCAACGCTTATCCCTTTGTCAGTGCATCCATCGATTGTATTTTGTTTGATAAGCGAGTTGGTCCGGCTAAGGTCGAGGCAGTCGCCTCCTTCTCCGCCGCCGATACCGTTGTTCAAAAAGCGATTGCCTACCACCTCTGAGCCGGGTTTCGGTGAGTCGAGGTCGATTCCATCATGCGCGTTATCTTTCCATAATGAATTTCTGATAACCGCTTTGCCGTATTTAACATTAAGTGAATCATCATCTTCCGCCCCCATAAAACTTGAGTTCCCTACTGTAACGTTGGAGTGGAAGAAAGATACCATGCCGGTAAAAGTCATGCCATTTTGTATCTTCCCAGAACCTCCCGCGGTCTCGACATACTCCCAAACGCTTTCTCCGGGGGCGCTCACCACGCCGAAAATGCCCCATGGTTTTTGCGGATTCGCTCTCTGTATCCGTATGGGGTTTGGAGCGGTGCCGCGCGCCACCACCTTGCTGTAAGAAATAATCGACACACCAGCGTCAAGATAGAGCGTCGCACCCGGTTCGATGGTGAGCCGAAGGTTTGGAGGAATAATGACGTCTTCCGAAAAACTGTGCGCTCCAGCTGAAAGCGCGATTTCATCGGTACCCCTCTTTTGAAACGAAGGATGCAGCGCGACGAATTCATCAATCTCTCTTCCCGCTTCGGCAAGCTTCGCGAATGAGTCCTTAAACGAGAGTTTCTCGAGATTAACCGTTCCCTTGTCTTCCGCTTTATCGTAATACTCCTTCCTGTAGGAGAATACCAAAGCCGCGTCGCTCATGTTCTTTACGATAATCTTTCGAAAAGCTCGGACCTGCCTCAAGAACTGGAAGTTGTTATACAGCTTGGCGTTATCCGAAAAGAAGTCGCTTTTTGTGTTCGCATAGAGTCCATCAAAAAACGCGAGGTCGTCTTTAAGATTTTCTTCATTTTCGATATACGATTTCAAAAGGCGGTCGCGCTCGGCTCTAAACTCTGGGATATTGAAAATTCTGCGCGCGATGCGCATACGGTCGTCCTCATACTGCCCATCGGCGGTTTTGAGCGCGCGGAGCCCGGGGTCCCAAATGCTAAATTCAAATTTCCCAGTAGTCGGATTGAATATGATGAACAAATTCCCGAACGTGTCGTCAAAGTGTACGCTTCCAGCGAGGATGGTTACGACGCTCCACGCGTAAAACTTTGGAAGGTCAACGAGCGTGCCGATTACTCTCTTGAACGCCTCGTCGTCCGCCGTATAGATAAGCGTCATAAGAGCCTCGAGATTTCCGGTAGCTTCTCTGCTGGTGTAGTTGGAAAAATAGATAGGGCCAATGGGAGTTTCCAGAGCAAACGACCTTGTGGAATTGGTTTTGCCGGCGTTCTTGGCTCCGCGCGCGTCATCCGCGCCGTAAACAATAAGAGGACTCGTCTCCCTATCAAGCATCTTATCGCTCCAGTTGAGTGACGCGAGATAGACGCCCATATCTTCTCCGTTCCAATTGACCCGCACGAATTCCATTGGAAGCACGCTGATGCCTAGTTTCTTCGCGCGATAAAAATTGAGCGGTTCCACGAAATATCCTCGGTCATATGGAATGACTAGATTGAGTTCGTCGCCGTTTCCGAAAACATGGTCGGATGGAAACTTTACTTTGAACGAACGCTGAAAGCTGTTCCAATGGTGGGCGCTAAGTCCGCGATATCGTAATTTCACTTCTCCGGAATAGTCGCCCGATTGAAACAGGGCTTTGACATAGATTCTCTCGTCGTTGGTGAGTTGGCCTCCGAAGTGGTCATCCGGAAGGTTTTGGCTTAGCGTAAGCATCTCAACTGGCTGCACGATTATATGATAGGTCGGCAGGTTTGATTTCCTGAACTCGTACGGAAAAAATAAGATATCGGGTAGTTTGCGGAGCGAATGGTAGGTGGGAATAAGATTCTGCACGAGCTTGTTTTGGAGGAGGAGCGTCTGCAACCTAGTCCCTCCAGCGTTAAGCGGGTCGCGCGAAATCGCAAAGACAAAAGCAAGAAAAGCCAGCGCAAAAAGGCCATATATCGGGATTTTCCACTTTTTGAGGCGCCGCATGCGCATAGTATAACTTATTGTCACAAAAAATGTTCTTTCGCGCGTAATGTGTTTTTACAAGATGGTATTTTCCAAATATCTGGTATATATTGTGAAAGTAAATCCAACGCCGTGACGCAGAGTATTTTTCCGTTGGCGAGTCAAATTAAGCCTCGGCAAGCCCCCACACCAAGCGAATGTTTGACGTGTGAGTAGCGAATGCATTTGTAGCAATTCGTATCATTCGCATAATTAGTATATTGGTATGTTTATCTAATGAATACAGACGCAAAAATCTATGTCGCCGGCCACAAGGGGCTTGTGGGTTCCGCCATCGCCCGCGCTCTTCGCGCGCAAGGTTTTTCTCGCATCCTGGAAAGGAGCCGGAAGGAGCTTGACCTACTCGAGCAGCAAAAGGTACACGCGTTTTTCAAAAAAGAAAAACCGGAGTATGTGTTCCTCGCGGCCGCCAAGGTCGGCGGCATCCTTGCCAATCAGACGTACCCCGCGGAGTTTATTTATGAAAATCTCACCGTGCAGACGAACGTGATTGAGGCGGCGTATCGAAACGGAGTTAAAAAACTTTTGTTTCTGGGGAGTTCATGTATTTATCCGCGCATGGCGGTACAGCCAATGAAAGAAGAGTATCTGCTTTCCGGCGAGCTTGAGCCGACGAATCGGGCGTACGCGACGGCAAAAATCGCCGGCATCGTGACCTGTCAGGCGTACGCGAAAGAATACGGCGCGAATTTTATTTCCGCTATGCCAACCAACCTATACGGACAGAATGATAATTTCGACCTTAAAAATTCGCACGTACTTCCGGCGCTTATCAGAAAATTTCATGAAGCGAAGCGCGGACGGAAAAAAGAAGTTGCGCTTTGGGGCACCGGCGCGCCGCTTCGGGAATTTCTGCATGTTGACGACCTCGCGGATGCTTGCGTCTTTCTTATGCGGAAATACGACGACAGCGAAATTATCAACGTCGGAACCGGCGAAGATATTTCAATCAGAGCGCTTGCCGATTTGATAAAGAAAATCACCGGCTTCAATGGCGGAGTCGCCTGGGACGCGTCAAAACCAGACGGTATGCCTCGAAAGCTCCTTGACGTTACGAAACTCCATTCGCTCGGGTGGCGACATAGTATTTCGCTTACTGAAGGAATCAAGCGAACGTACGAATGGTATATTAAAACCCATTTATGAGCATTTCTCTATGAACATTCCTCTCGCCGATATACGATTAAGCGTTATTGTGACGGTGTATTCCGAAACATTCTCCGTGAAAGAAACCGTGGAAAGACTGCTTCGTCATAACCGAGGATATATTTATGAGATTCTTTTTGTCATCTCTCCACATTCATCTCCAGAATCATTTTCTGTCTGCGAAGACCTTGAGAAAGAATATCCTCTTTGCCGTGTGCACATACAGGAACATCCAAAGGGCGTCGGCTGGGCATATCGCGAGGGAATGGCGCTTGCTCGTGGAACGCATATAGCCCTCATGTCTGGCGACCTTGAAACAGAGCCGGAAGCGGTTGACCGAATGGTTAGGAAGATAGAGGAAACTGGCGCCGATTGCGTCGTCGCGAGCAGGTGGCGCGGTGGAGGAGGTTTTATCGGCTACGACAAGACAAAACTGGTACTCAACTGGATATTTCAGAAGGTTTTCCGTATCCTATATTGGACAAAACTCACAGACCTTACTTACGGCTTTAAGATTTTGAAAAAGAAAGTGGCGGAGAAAATACAGTGGGAAGGAACTTTGCACGAGATATTTATTGAAACAACAGTAAAGCCCCTGCGGGCGGGATTTACATTTGAGGAAGTCCCGTCGGTCTGGATTAGCCGGAAAGAAGGAGTGAGCAAAAACACCTTTATGAGAAACTTTCGCTATATACGCTTGGCAATCGAAACATTAATCAAACCACCACCACATATATGAAGATTCTGGTGATTGGAAGCACGGGGATGATTGGAACCGCGTTTGCGGCGGAGTCTCGTGCGCGCGGATTTGAAGTTTTCGGTCTCGCGCGCGAGAGCGCGGCGGCAAGACGCGCCGCAATCCGCGACGAGAATCTTATCTTTTGCGATATTCTTGACCCTGACGCCATCGCGGAAACGATAACGAAGGTGAAGCCCGACATAATCGCCCACTTCGCGGCGCAAGCGTTCAACGGAATATCCTGGAAGATGGAAACGCTCACGCACGAAACCAATTATCTAGGAACGCTCAATGTGCTTCGGGCCTACCGCGCGCGCGCGCCGAGGGCAAAGCTCCTCCTCGCGTGTAGCAGCGCCGAGTATGGAATTGTGCCGAAGGATGAACAGCCGATTAAAGAGCTCCGTCTGCTTCGTCCGCTTACGCCCTATGGCGTCAGCAAGGTCGGAGTAGAAGCGCTCGGCTACCAGTATTTTATTAATTACAAACTTCCCATCTTCCTGCCTCGCCTTTTCATCCATGTCGGCACGGGACACCCGCCCGTGACCATGATACAAAACTTCGCCCGTGAGCTCGCGCTCATAAAGAAGGACAGACAGAAGCCGGTTATCCGCGTGGGAAGACTAGATACAGCGCGCGACTTTATAGACGTGCGAGACGGGGTTTGCGCGATGCACCTCCTCCTTGAGAAAGGAAAAGCAGGAGAGCCGGTAAACGTTTGCACCGGCAGCGCTTATTCGGGAAAGCAGGTGCTCAATATGCTCATGAAGATTTCCGGCGTCCGCGCCAAAATCATGGAGGACAAAGAACTGCTTCGCCCATCGGACGAAATGCTTCTTCTCGGCGATAATACCATTATAAAAAAACTTGGCTGGAAACAGGAGTATTCACTCGAGGAGACATTACGGGAAGTATATGCCGACTGGCTTAACCGTATTTAAAGATATTTCTCGTACCGCGTTACTTAGTTTTGACGAGTTGGAGAGAATAGCAATTTTCAATTTACAATCAAACCTCAATGAATCAATGTTCCAATGAATATAAGGCATGTTGCTTTAAAATTGTATCATTGGAAATTCAGTGAAAATTGCAAAATTGAAAATTATTCTTTAACAATGGTTCAAAATTAAGTTAATGCGGCACTAGAACCCTCCGTATGAGCAAGCCCTACCATATCGTCTTCACAACCATATTTCACCCCAAAGTCCTGGAAGCGCTCCACGCGAATATAAAGCGACACGGGCATCTTTCGAATACCAAGGTTTGGGTTGTCGGCGACCGAAGGACTCCTGAATCGGCGCGCTCTCTTGCAGAAAAGATGTGTGAGCATGGCCTTGAAACGGTGTACATGGATATTCCCTTTCAAGAAGAATGGGGAAAGAAGTATGCCGAGTTCTATTCAAGAATTCCATACGACAATGAAACACGGCGCAACTTGGGCTTCCTTGCCGCGCTTGAAGACGGGTGCGAAGTGCTTATTTCGATAGACGACGATAACTTCCCGACCGACGATGATTTTATAGGAGGACACGCGCGTACCGGAAGCGCGTGGAACAAGCGCCTCATTAAAGAACCGTCCGGTTTTCATAACATCTGCGAATATCTTTCGTTTCTGCCGCCGCGCGATATCTTTCCGCGAGGATATCCATTCAATTTGCGTGGCAAGAAAAATGCTCCTTCAAAGATTCCTGCCCGCAAAGGGGCGCGAATCGGCGTTACCGCAGGACTCTGGCTCAAAGAGCCGGATATAGACGCGACGACATGGCTAAGTGGAAAAGTGGAAGCGGTCAAGTTCAAAGGAAAAGACAGCGTGGTGCTTGACCAGACAACGTGGACGCCGATAAATACGCAAAATACGAGCGTGGTGCGCGAGCTTATTCCTGCGTACCTCTGCGTGCCGATGGGCTTTCAGGTTCCAGGAGGGAAACTGGAACGCTATGGAGACATCTGGGGCGGCTATTTTCTGCAGGCGCTCATACGGGGAACAAAGTATCATGTTGCTTTTGGCAAACCGATTGTTGAACACCGCCGAAATCCTCATAGCTATATTGACGACCTTCGCCACGAGTTTTGGGGACTTCTCCTTACCGACTGGCTTGTTACTTTGCTTCGCAAAAAGTTCAAGCCGAAAAAAAACGATATTTTGGGGCGAGTCGAAGAACTCGCGTGTTTTCTTACCGAAAGCGCGAAAGACCTACCGCCGTGGTGCCCGAAGGAATTAAAAGACTTCTTCACATATACCGGCAAGACGATTGCGTGTTGGGAGAATGCCTGTAAAATCGCGGTGCGAAGGCCGCTCTAATTTAGTCTTTCGAGTATTTTCCCTTCTCGGAGGAGCTTCGCGTAAACATCTTTCCGCAGATACACGAATTCATAATAGATGATGCTCTCATCGCTCGGCACGAAACGTTTATAGAGGACATAGTCCTTAAAGCGCGGGTCTGTTATGATGCGCGTTTCTTCCTCTTCATTCTGCATCCGCTCTTTGTCAATGCTAGTCATCACAGCCGCGGCGGCTTTATGAGAGAAGAAGTAATCAATCCTCTCCTCGGGAGAGAGCGTATGACTTGCCAAAAGCTCGTCATTCAAATCGCCAAAATCAATCGTACGCAGTTTGGAAAAATACGGAATGGCTCCGGCGTCCATGTACACGATTATCGTTTCCTCCGGCGGGAGCAATTGGCCGAGTTCACGCCCTATCGCGTTATGCTCATCCTCATGCAAAATGACCTGCTTTCGCGCGAACTCCATTTCCTCCCGAATCTTCACCATCTGAAAAAGAGATTGGTAAAGAACAAGAATAAGAAAAACGGAAACGGCGAATGTATAACGAACCGGCTTTGCTTCTTTGGTTTCTTGAAGAGAGGAAAATCCAAGTTTCCACCCAAACGCGAGGAGGAGCCAGACGAACGGGAGAAATGGGGTATACAAACGATGTCCGAAATTGGCGATTAAATGGGAATTGGCGAGAACGAAAGCAAGCGCGGTGCAGAAAAGCGCTCCGGCCGCGACATAAAAAACAGCCGTCCGCTCCCGAATCCACTCTCGAAGCGTCTTAAAGAGCGTGTCGGTTTCTACTCCAAAGAGAAGGAGCAGGCCAAGAAGAGGCACGGCGAAATATCGGCGAATAAAACGCGCGATGTCTACAAGAGTAGGGGCGTGAAATCCGAGCCCCGATTTCGCGTAAAAGGTATTGGGGAGAAGCTGTCCGTAATAGAAAAACCTCCAGGCGAAATAAGCCGCCGCGGGCAGGAAGTATATAAGGAGAAAGTTCTTGAAAAAGCGATTGAAGGCTTCTCTGTTTTCGCGATATCTCGCTATTCCTACCGCGATGAATAGGAAGGCGGAAAGCGCTACGCCCTCAGGTCGTACCAAACTGGTGAGAAGAAGCAGGAGGGAGAGTACGCCGTCTCTTTTACTCAAGGCGACAAGGAGCGAAGCGAGCACAAACGCGACAAACAGCATTGTCTCCATTCCGCTAAAAACGTGCGTGAAAAGAACCGGCGTCGTGGCGTACAAAAGCACGAGACTGCCCGTGAAGAGTGGCGCAAGTTCGAGGCGCCGCGCGATTAAATACAACATTAGAAACCCTAGCCAAAAAGAAAAGATACCGATAAAGCGGCTCGCCGAAATCGGAGAAATCCCAGCTTTGATAAAACCCGCGAGGAGCACATGGTACGCGACCCCCGTGTATCCTTCAACCGGGTCTTCCCCGACATTCCAGTTTAACTCTCCGCGCAGTGCCAGATTCTCGGCATAACGAAAACTGATGTACGCGTCATCAACTATATACCTCGGAAAGATAACTTGAATAACTGCCGCGTATACGACGGCAATGGTGATAAGCAACCAGGAAAGTTTAGTAAGCATACCGTGGGACAACTGAATGACTCATAACATATCACTGAATAACTGAATCACAAGAGAAACTCTCGTCTTTTATTCTTTCGTCATTCAGTCATTTAGTCATCAGTCTTCGGTTATTCTGTTAATTCTATCATTTCCCACGAAAGCGGGGTGGCGAAAGAAATATCGCAGGTCGCTCGCTTCCCGATTACCTCGTCATAGTATTTGGTTTCGAGTCCAAAGGCTGGCCGCACATCACGCACATTTCTTTCGGTGAACACTTCCCCTTTTTTGATGTCCGCGCCTGAAAACAGCGAACGACGCCAGCGTTTGTTGTACGCTTCAAGCTCGTTTGTCGGTCCATAGTGCGGAGTGCCAAGAGCATCCTTCGGAACGGAAACGATTTCAGTGCCGGTCTCTAGCGCGCGGATTCGGGAAATGAGTTCTTTTAGTTCCCGCGGCTCCAAAGAAAATTTTGCGTCTTGGCCCCCTTTACTCCTGTTCAAAATAAAATGCTTTTCAATGACACTCGCTCCGGAGGCAACCGCCATTAGCGGAATCTCTATGCCGGCATTGTTGTCCGAAAAACCGGCAACCACCCCGAATCGTTTTCGCAAATCCTCAATATTTGAGAGATGCATATCCGCGAGGCGAGGCGAATCCGAATAGCCGGTGACGCAGTGGAGCGCGACAATGTCCTTTGCGCCGAACCCCTTAAGAGTATGGAGGGCGAACTGTATTTCTTCTTCCGAAGAATACCCGAACGAGATGATGACCGGCTTCCTTGTTTGCGCGATTTTGCGGAGCAGTACAAAATCGGTGGCTTCGTACGCCGAAATTTTATAGCATGGTACCCGCATCTTCTCCAAAAAATCTACCGCCGTTTCATCGAAGGGAGAGGAAAACAAAATGATACCGAGTTCATCCGCCAATGCTTTTAGTTTGGGCTGCCACTCCCACGGGGTCTTCCCTTTCGTATAGAGGTCGTAGAGCGTGCGGTGCTTCCAGATTTCCGGATTATCCTTTCCCTCAACGATAAACCACTCCCTATCCGAATTGAGTGTCATGGTATCTTCCGTATAGGTCTGAAGTTTGACCGCGTCCGCGCCTGCTTCTTTGGCCGCCTTTACCAAGCGTACCGCCTCTTCAAAACTCCCTCGGTGGTTGCCTGAAAGTTCCGCAACGATAAAGCAGGGATATCCTGGACCGATTTTCTTGTTGCCGATATGCATACAGTCAACGACCACCGCCAAAGGCGGTGGCATGAACACCAGCCTAGAAGGCATGAATGATAATGGTTAGCCTTTTGGTTCTCGCTCCTGTTGCCACTTTACATACTTTCGTAGTTGCTCCTCATTTAACCCCACCGTGGATACGCAGTAGCCTCGCGCCCACAGGTGTCTGCCCCAGTACTGCCTCGTGAGTTCTCGCTGTTCTTGGCACAATTTTAGCGCAGTTTTACCCTTCAGGAAACCCATGATTTCCGAGACGGAATACTTGGGCGGGATGGAAATGATGAGATGCACATGGTCGGGCTGTAGGTTGATTTCTTCAATCGTTACTTGGTC
>Ga0209211_10002010_pt1 | contig 36269 bp, 50 predicted proteins | sample RifGroA2_FD_183992 | JGI IMG/M metagenome (GOLD analysis project Ga0209211, IMG submission 183992) | Groundwater microbial communities from Rifle, Colorado, USA - Groundwater A2 (SPAdes) (version 2) | ecosystem: Environmental > Aquatic > Deep subsurface > Groundwater | place: Rifle, Colorado... | reverse complement strand
CCTTGCAGCAAGGCGATTTCACGTGTACAATTTTCATACACGTGAAACTGTATCAGAAACAGCTAAAATTGCTTATCAATACAGGAAAATTTCAATTATCCACCAACAGAAATTTGTCCATCATCCCTTATATGTTATATATTTTATTATTTAAGCGCGACCTTTAATACCTCGTCCATATTCTCCACAAAAATAAATTTCATCTGATCTTTGACCTGTTTAGGCACGTCCACCATATCTTTCTCATTATATTTGGGTAGAATTACGGCTTTCATTTCCCCGCGATGCGCGGCAAGGACTTTTTCTTTCACGCCGCCGATTTCCATAACCCGTCCGCGCAAGGTAATCTCGCCGGTCATAGCCACATCTTTGCGCACTGCCCGGCCAGTCAAGGCAGAAATCAGGGCGAGCGTCATGGCGACCCCGGCCGAGGGACCATCTTTGGGAATCGCGCCGGAAGGCACGTGCACATGCAAATCGGAATTTTTATAAAACGCGTCTTTAATGCCGAGCTTTTTCGCACGGCTGCGCGCGTAAGTAAATGCGGCTTGCGCTGACTCTTGCATAACCTGCCCGAGGTGTCCGGTTAAGATAAGCGAACCCTTGCCCGGAATTTTGGTAGCCTCAATAAACAAGACGTCGCCGCCGGCCGGCGTCCAAGCCAGGCCATTGACCACCCCAATCTCATCTTTTTTTTCGGCCAAGGTAATGCGATACTTTTGCGGGCCTAAGAATTCCCGCAAGTCATCAATGCCAATTTTTCTTATGGCCATTTTACCTCCGTTTTCCGCAACCTTGCGCGCGACTTTACGACATACGGCCGCGATCGTGCGTTCCAGCTCGCGCACGCCCGCCTCCAGAGTATATTCTCGGATAACGGTTCGGAGCGCCGGATCAGTAAAGAAGATCAATTTATCCGTAAGACCGTTGTCTTTGACTTGCTTGAAAATCAAAAATTTTTGCGCGATCCAAAATTTTTCTTCCTCGGTATAGCCGGCAAACTCAATGACTTCCATGCGATCCTTGAGGGCAGGCGGAATCGGGTCAAGCAGGTTTGCGGTAGTAATGAACATGACGTCCGATAGGTCAAATGGCATCTCTAAATAATGGTCGCCGAAGGCATTGTTCTGCTCCGGGTCAAGCGCCTCAAGGAGTGCGGCGGAAGGATCGCCGCGAAAAGCATCAAAGCCCATCTTATCAACTTCATCAAGCATAAAGACGGGGTTGCGGGTGCCGGCGGTCGTCATACCCTGAATAATCCGGCCCGGAAGCGCGCCCACATAGGTGCGGCGAAAGCCGCGTATCTCGGCCTCATCTCGCACACCGCCCAAGGACATGCGCACAAACTTGCGACCCAAAGCGCGAGCGATGGATTTACCAATGGAAGTTTTGCCGGTGCCGGGCGGGCCGACAAAACAAAGGATCGGCCCCCGGATTTTGCCAACTAATTTTTGCACAGACAAATATTCTACCATCCGCTCTTTAACTTTTTCCAAACCATAATGATCTTCATCAAGCACTTGCTGGGCTTTTTTCACATCAATCTTAGATTCGTCTTTTTTGGACCAGGGCAACTTGACGAGCCAGTCCAGATAAGTGCGGATATAAGAGATCTCGGGCGAGAAAGAGGGCATGCGCTCCATCCGCGCCAGTTCATCAAGCGCAGTCTTTTTTGCCTCCTCCGGCATGCCAAGCTTTTCAATTTTAGCTTTGAGCTCTTCCAGTTCATTGCGGCCGCCGGACATACCCAGCTCTTTTTCAATTGCTTTCATTTGCTCGCGCAGAAAAACTTCACGCTGCATTTTATCAAGCTCCTTGCCAACCTCGGCCTGTAATTTCTTGGCCGTGCGCAAAACTTGAGTCTGCCGACCAAGGGCTTGGCGCAGTTTTTCCAATTTGTCCTCCACGGTTTGCGCTTCAAGAATTACCTGTCGCTCTTCGGTTTTGAAATCAAGATTGCTGACTATCAAATCGCCAAGCACCCAGGGATCAGTAATATTCAAAATCACAAACAGGACATCGAGCGGCACCGGCGCGCCCATTGAAACAATCTCACGAAACTGATTAATCGCCGCATACATCAAGGCTTCAATGCGCTCCGTTTTCTTTACAATCGGCGGCGGCAAGGGCTCCAGGCGTACCTTGATAAAAGGTTCGTTTTGCGCGACGCCTAAGACTTTGGCGCGCATAATGCCTTCTACCAAAACGCGCACGGTACCATCCTCTCCCTTGCCCATCTCTTTGATCTTGGCCACCGTCCCTACATTATAGATATCGTTGTTGCTGGGATCGTCATGCTCCTCGGTTTTCTGGGCTACAAAAAAAGCAAGCTGGTCGTGCTTCATGGCATGGTCCAGTGCGGCTAAAGATTTTGGACGTTGAACGAGAAGCGGCATGGCAATACCGGGGAAAACCACGGCGTCGCGCAGGGGCACGAGCGGCAACTCCCGCTTCTCGCGGATATTCATGAAAGCTTTGACAAATTTAGGAAGTTGCGGCGATTGCGGTTGTTGGATTTGCGGAGGTTGTTGTTCTGACATATTTAATTAACTAAGCAGATTAAGTATATAAGCAGATTAGGCAGAATAGGCAGCTGTTCAGTACTTACTCTGCCTACTCTGCTTAACCTGCTCACTGTAACAGGGGGAGCTTCTGTTGCTCTCCTTGGAGCCTCTTCGCTACTTTGCGGCCCAGCGGGGTCAAGCGCACTTCTTTTATATACCACTTCTTAGGGGTGCGCACGCCATAACCAACCATCAAACCTTTATCAATAAGTCGTTCCAGGGTCTTCGTAATGGTGTCCACGATATCTTTGGGCCTAACTGTTTCACCTTCATAAAAACGCGGGAAATGCACGCGCCCTACTCTTCCATTTATGGAAAAACAGACCCCCAAAATATACCGCTGAAGGCGCGACAGGCGCATATATATCCTATTGTAGCACAAAAACTAAGATCTTGGAGGTGAGGGGACTTGCACCCCCAGGATCTTGGGCGACGATCCAGATCCCGTACCACACCACTCCCAGGCTATCTTACATTATGCAAGTCGTCCCGCGATTGGCGCGATCGCGAGAATCACGGGACGATTAAGACAATTAAATTGTTTCCATCCGTGTTATATCACTTTATATCACTCCGCCACCTTAATATGCGCCTCACGTAGACTCTTATCTGGCAACTCACTGGGCGCACCCATCATGGGGTCGCGAGCGTCGCCGGTTTTGGGAAACGCAATCACTTCGCGGATGTTTGGCTCACCAGCCAAAAGCATTACGAGCCGATCAATCCCTGGAGCAATACCGCCATGCGGAGGGGCACCATAGGTAAAGGCTTCCAACATATGCCCAAACCTTCTCTCCGCTTCTTCGACCGGAATTTGTAAAATATGAAAAATCTTCTGCTGGAGTTTCGGATCGTGAATTCTCATTGAACCGCTCGCAAGTTCATATCCATTTGCCACAAGATCATACTGATTGGCAAACGCTTTTTCCGGCGCGCTATCAAGAAGTGGAATATCTTGCGGCCGCGGAGCAGAAAAAAGATGGTGGGTGGCTACCAGCTTGCCCTCCTCTTCCGAATGCTCAAACAGCGGAAAATCTACAATCCAAGCAAAGGCGAGCTCGTGCGGGTCGTTTTTATCTTTTCTTAAATCCGGCTTATCTGACCCGTATTTCTCTATTGCGTCACTGTAGGAAATTCGTGGAAACGGAATTTTGCTGATGTGCCACGGACCAATGCCGTGTAGGGGCGACCCTGGTAGTCGCCCGCCGCGGGAGGGTATAAGACCATCCCCTACAAGTTGGTTGAGATGCCCTACCATCGCAATCATTAACCCTTCAGTCAGCTCATACACATCTTCTGCTTCAATAAAACTCATCTCAATATCGAGTTGAGTGTGTTCGGGCTGGCGATCGCCGCGTTGATCTTCATCGCGCAAAGCGCGCGCAATCTGAAAATACCGCTCCACTCCGGCAACCATCAGGAGCTGTTTGAATTGCTGTGGCGATTGCGGTAGCACATAGAATTTTCCGGGATGCAATCGCGAAGGCACTAGAAATTCTCGCGCGCCTTCCGGAGTTCCTTTCGTGAGAATTGGCGTTTCAATCTCGGTAAAATCATGCTCGGATAAATAGTCGCGGCAAAACTTTACTACCCTATGACGCAAAACTAAATTGCCACGCATCCGCTCACTGCGCAAATCCAGATAGCGATATTTGAGGCGCGTCTCTTCATTGACGACGCGGGTATCTTTATCCAATTCAAACGGGGGAGTTTTTGACTCGTTCAAAATTTTAAGATCCGCAGCAAGAATTTCCACCGTACCGGTGGGCAATTTAGGATTTACCGTTTTTTCAGTGCGCTTTTGCACTGTTCCTATTATCGATACCACATATTCACTGCGCAAGGCCTTCGCAAATTCATACGCCCCGCCTACCTCTTTTGGCGCAAATACAACTTGCATGATACCCGTCCGGTCGCGCAGATCAATAAAAATAATCTTGCCCATGTCCCGACGGGCATGAACCCAACCATAGAGTTGAACTTCTCCGCCAATTTTATTTACGATATCAATATTCCACGTCCTAGACATATGTCGATTTTCAGCATATCACACCCCCACAGGAGTGTGAAGCTCTTGAGTAAGGCTCACCATAAAATACTGCGCCTTGGGCATTTCCCCAAAATGCGCTTGGATCATAGTGGCGGCAATGTCGGACAATTCTTTTTGCACAGGAGAAGGCATCTCTGGCGCGGATAAAGGCGCTCCAAACAGCGCCTCTAATACGTCAACTGTGATTGATGAGACTGGAAAAGACTCCGCGCCAAACTGTCTAAAACAATCCTCGCAAAGCACGCCGCCTTTTACTGCTTCAAATGGCCGGGAAATGCCCTCAACCGTTTTTTTGCACATGACACAATTATGCAACTGCGGAGTAAAGCCGGTGTCTTTTAAAAGTTTTAGAGAAAATACAACTTCTATAGCGCCAGTATTCTGCTCAAGCAAATTCAGCGTACCATGAAACAGCTCAAATATAGTTTTTTCCTTGGTGCCCGGACGCAAGACTAAATCTACAAGCGCCGCGGCATAAACTGCTCTGGATAATTTTTGCAGATCAGCCCAGAGTTCACTAAAATAATTTTTGACCTTGACTTGGGCAACGCGATCAAAGCGTCGGCCGCGGGCCAACATAAAATCGCAAAGATACAGCGACTGCAAATGCGGGGAGAGTTTGCTTTGCGGTTTGCGCACGCCTTGACCCCAGGCTTCAATCTTACCGTGATCGCGCGTCAAAATCGTATAGATACGCTCGTATTCGCCAATGTCGCGGTACTTGAGAATGATGCCATCAGTGTTGTAAGTCATATTTGCTCTAGGAACGATTGCAAAATTAGGGCTGCGGCGGCGGCATCCTTGTCCACTCCCTTGCGGGCCTTGCCATATCCACGCGTTATTTTTTCTACCTCTTTTGTAGTAAACCGTTCGTCCTGCATTTCAACAGGTATGCCCAGAGATTTTAACTCTTTAATAAATTGTCGCACTAGCACCGAACTTTTACTTTCTTCCCCGCCAGTAGTCAGGGGCAGGCCAATAATAATCAGATCAATTTTTTCACGCTCTATTATCTCGTGCAAACATTCAAGCGTGGCGCCGCCAAATTCAAGTGTATCGTAGGGCACGGCCACTCTGCTTTCCGTATCCCCAATCGCCACCCCAACCCGCTTTGTACCATAGTCAATTCCTAAAATACGCATACTATACTCGTACTACTTAGTGATCACCTCACACCCCCGTTTTGTGACAACAACCGTATGCTCAAAATGCGCGGCGGGAGAGCCGTCGGCCGTAACAATGGTCCAGCCATCGGGTTGAACCTTTACGCGCCAAGTTCCTAAATTCACCATGGGCTCAATCGCAAGCACCATGCCTTCCTGTAAAATACAGTCGGGCAAGCCCTCTTGCCAGAAATTCGGAATCTCGGGTGGTTCATGCACCTCATATCCGACACCATGCCCAACCAAATCGCGGACAATTCCAAAACCCGCGGTGTCAATATACTTTTCAATAGCGCGAGATATATGACTGACTCGCCGCCCAGCACGCACCTGCTTGATCCCGATCTTAAGCGCATCCTCTGTAACTTTTACAAGTTTATGCACCTTTTTATCAGTCTTCCCTACAATCACGGTGCGGGCCATGTCGGTATAAAGACCATCGCCCATAGCCACTCCTGCGCCTCTCCTTATCTTAAGGGGAGGGTTGCCGTTGTCTCCCCCTCTTAAGGTAAGAGGGGGTTGGGGGGTGTTACGCACGGGCCACTTCATACCAATATCTATCTTCACCACATCTCCTTGTTTTATTACACGCGAGGGCACGGCTGGGGCATGCACGACTTCGTCATTAATACTTGTGCAGATTGTAGTTGAGAAGGGGCGATCCCCTAAACGTCCGACATAGCCCTTAAAAGCTGGAGCTCCGCCGGCTTCGCGGATTAGGCGCTCGGCCAGCACATCCAATTCTTCGGTTGTTACTCCGGCTTTGACCGTACGCATCAGTTTATCTAAAATCCGACCAAGACGTTTGCCACCCTTGCGCAAGAGTTCAATATCTTCTGGGGTTTTTATAGTAACTGTTTTGTGCGGTTGATTCATCATAAATAATCAAACAGAGTTAAGATTCCAAAATATTATCATATCAAAACAAAAAAAGGAAGCGCTGTGCGCAGACTATTAAATCCTAACATCAGGTCATCTGGAAAAGGCGGCGGCTCGCGCATCGGACTTACGCCCGGATAGCGCCAAGCCGCGATTATCTTGCGCGCCTTTTTTGTGTCCTCATACATTACCCACAACTCCTGCCCTTTCCCGCGGGCCTTGCCCGACTGAAATTTTTTCGTAGAAAAAATTTGGGCGGGCGTCATAGCCGCGACTGTCTTTGGCGCGATCCCGACCTCAACACGAGTTGGGTTGCGCAATACTCTCTTTACTCGCGCCTCGGAAAATCCATACTGGCGCATCTTAAACTTGGCATGCTCGGTCCAAAAGAGCGGCTTGTTGGAGATTAACTTTTTAACTCGCGGATCCATACATCTAACTGATCAGATTCATGCGAAACAATTAATCTCCCAGTCGTTCTCGAAGATATTTATATGCAACATCATCAAAATAGCGGTGAATTTTTTTGAAAATCTCTTTCTGGTCTGCGGGTGTCTCTGTGAGCAATAGTCCACGCACTGCATCGAGTCGCTGGAGCGCTAGTTCAGCATCTGCAAGGAGGGTCTGCTCATCAATTTTGAGTCCGAATTTTTTATGCATCAATTTCAAAAATTTGGGAAGATTCCATTTTGTCTTTTGGATCAAATAATAGATATCAAAAATGTCCTTGGGCTCGTGGCGTTCAATTAAGGCGAATGCCTTGTTCGCGGCAATATCTCCAAGGGTATCAATAAAAATACCATTCCACTCTAGGCGCGGTTTTAGGGGTTTAAAATCATAAAATACAAACTCCACTTTAGTATCCTCTTTGCCATAGTGCAGATCCCATTCATGCCGATCGGCAACTCTTCGATATTCCCCCATGGCAATGCCTGCGCGCGTCACAATCCTTTTCATGATTGGCTGAAGTTTTCTAAGTTCAACGGGAGCATTGGCAAAAAAATCCAAATCCAGGGAATGGCGATGGTGAAGATAACGCACAGCAAGCAAGGTTCCGCCGGTCAAATAAAATTTCTGCGCAAGCGGAGTGCACTTATATTCGGCAAGAAACATTTGCTGGAGAGGAGTAAAATTCATACTATTTTCTTTTCTGCCGAAAAATGTAATGCTCAAAGAGCAGTGCATTTCCCTCATCGAGCCGTAATCCATGCCAATATTTTTTTAACATCCGCTTTGGCACGTTTCTAAGGTTTCCCGTCATAATCATTTTTTCCAAATACCAAATCCAGCCCTCGTCGGTGGCGGGCTTCCAATTTTTTGGTATATTATAGTCCCAAACTTTGATCATATGTTGTCAGTTTATCACATTACTCAAACTTTCACCACACACCACCCAAAATAAAAAGGCCTCGTGTGCTCATACCTCCTGCTCGTCTTGCATTTGACGCGATCGCGCTAAATACGGGACGTTTTGTCATTTAGTCTTTTCCGTATTGGCGCATCTTAAACTTGGTATGCTCGGTCAAAAGTAAAGGTTTTTTGGTGAGCAACTTTTGCAGTTTACCCTCCATAGTGCCTCCATTTTACCGCATTTTTACACAAAAAACAAAGGCAGAGCTTACGCCCTGCTTATGACAGATTTTATACGGTCGGCAGTCTATTTTTCCCCGTCATATATCATGCCGCCTTTACGATTTTTATTCTACTACTTCTTTTATCTGTTTGCCTATCTTAACGACTTCATCAACTGATCCATCAAAAAATTCTATTTGCTCCAACTGATGCCCAAGTTCCTGACCGCTTAATCCTATAACGGGGGCCGTGGCGCGGATAAAATCTTTTTCATTTTTTAAAAATTCGTCAACAGATTCCTTCCAAATTTTCTTCAATTTATCAATGTTCTCTTTATTTTTATTTGCAAAAGATTTTCTGGTAATTAGAACATCCGCGAATACGGGGTATTCTTTGCTCGTTGTTATGACGTGGGCTCTGGATAATTCTAAGGCTTTGGAGAGCCAGGGCTCCCACAAAACCGCCGCATCAACATTGCCACTGATTAAAGCAGTGCCAATTTCATCGCCACTCATATCTTTTACAACCACATCGCTTAATTTCAGCCCATTTTTATGCAAGATGTATTTCAAAAAGAATTCGCTGATTTCACCTTTTTCCAAAGCCACTTTTTTACCTTTAATTTTTTTAATAGATTCTATATCTTCACGACTTATCAAGGCATCGCCGCCGCGCGAAATGTTAAGTCCCATAATAATTTCTGTGTCAGGCATTTCTTTCATCAAACGCAACGCTGTATCCACAGTGACGTTCAAAATGCCAATCTTTTTTGATTTCCAATAATCAATCTTCTGCCGGTTGTCACTGAATGAGATTAATTCAACCGCAAGCGAATGTTTATCAAATAAGCCTTTATCTTGCGCGTAAAAAAATGGACTATTGCCGGGCCAATAATATAAGCCGACTTTGAATGCGGCGCTTTGCGCCGGCTCTCCCTCGGAAAGTTTGCTTTTGATAGTTTCTGAACGAATAATATAAGACAACATGCGACGAATTTTTTGAAATTCTTCATCAAATCGGAGTGTTGTTTTTCGAGGGTAAGGGAAAGAAATATCCAAAATTTCCCTGATAATTCCCGGCCTCGTACCCATTACCACGACTCGTTTAGATAAAAATAAGGCCTCTTCAATATCGTGCGTGACAAATAGAATTGTCTTTTTCCCTTCTGCCCATAATTCCAAAATAAGCTCCTGCATTTGATGCCGTGTTTCAATGTCTAGCGCGTTAAGCGATTCGTCAAACGCTATAATGTCCGTGTTTTGAGCAAGTGCCCGCGCCAGAGCCAATCTCTGCTGCATTCCGCCAGAAAGTCGCTCCGGATATGCTTTCTTATGTTTATCCAATCCCACACTTTTTAAAATCTGGTCAATCATTGTGGTCTTGCCTTGCACTAATTCTTTGAGTGCCACTAAAATATTTTGCTCAACAGTTAAATGATTGAAATTGGCATATTTCTGCGGAACGTAAGCAATGCGTTTATTCTTCAACCATTCGCGCTGTTTTTCTGAATTGATAAAAATATTTCCATCATCGGGTTTTTCTAAGCCTAGGATACATTTTAGAAGCGTAGTCTTTCCGCAACCAGACGGACCGAGTATTGCAATAATTTCTCCCGCTTTTACATCAAAAGAGACGTTCTCCAATACCCTTTTGTTGTCGTATGCCTTGTAAATTTTTTGTACACTTATGCCGGCCATAATTATTTTTTGTAAGGGAAAAGCCTGATATAGCTTTTTCTAAAAAGATAATCGGAAAGAAATCCTATCAAACCCATAAGCAATATGCCGACATAAACATTTGAGGTGAGCGAAAATCTTTGCGCTTCTTTAATCATGTGGCCAATTCCTGTTTGGGCGGCCACCAATTCCACAATAATAACGTACGACCAGCTCAACCCCAAAGAAATCCGCATATTATCATACATTTCAGGAATTGCGGCTTGCAGTTTCATTTTGAGCCGCTGCCATGTTGTAAAGTTTAATGAATACGCCAAATCAAAATAATCCTTGGGAACGCTCATTAAGTTGGTATCAAATAGAAGAACAATCTGAAAAAATGTCCCAATAAAAAGGAGTACGATTTTTGCCTCCTCTCCGATTCCAAAAAATAGAATGGTGAGCGGAATTAAAACCGGAACCGGGATGTATCTAATAAAATCAAGGTATGGCGTGAACAATTTTTTCCAAAAATTGGATTCCGACATTAATAGCGCTATTGGCAGAGCAAAAACTATGGAGATTAGAAAAGCAATCATTACTCGAGACAGCGTAGCAAAAATATCAACGGCCAGACTTCTGGATGCAAGCGATATGGCAGACGCAATCACTTTTACCGGCGAGGGTAAAAATAATGGATTGATGAGATTGGTCTGTTCAGTGATGAAATACCATAAACCCAACAAAAACAACACCGATATTAGGGCTGGCCAAAAAGTTCGGGCTGTTTTTGTTGGGTTAGCTACCACATCAATTAAATCTCTTGATAATACTGTCGGTAAGTTTGTCCGCAGCTTTCAAGCAGATATTGGTATCGCCATTCTTTTGGAGAATACTGCAAACAAGATCGTAGGTTTTATAGACATTGACCTCGCTACTCTGGTTGAATAATCTCTTATTTTCTTCTTTGCTTATCCAGCTAACTCCAGTCTTAAAGTCTTCCATTTCTTGTACGGAAACACCAAAAGCATTGGCCATGATTTGGTAGGCATCGTCATGGTTGGTGTTGATGTAATCAAGCGCTCTGAAGTAACCAGCCGCCACTTTTTCCAGTGCTTGCGGGTAATCCTTGGCCAAGTTTTCATCGGCAAAAATCAAGTCCTGCACCAACCCCGGGATGTCTGCGCTAGAGGCAAAGACTTTTGAGCCATGCCGAACTTTGACGCTGGCCGATAATGCCGGTTCATAAATTCCAGCGGCTGCGAGTTGGCCAGCGGCAAACGCACTGCCGGCGTCTGTTGTTGGCAAATCCTGAAAATCCAAATCCTTTAGGGTCATTCCTGTCCTATCTAACAAATATTGAAGGACTAGATAGGGCGGAAAACCGGGCTCTGCGCCAACTTTTTTGCCGCGCAAGTCTTGTATTGAATTAACATCAGCCGCTGTGGCTACCCCGTCAGCTCCGTGTGATTCATCAACGATCAAGAAGCCTATGCCGGCGGGTGCGACATCCTTTGTTGATTGATATATGTCGTAAGTGGCGGCGTACATATTGATATCACCGCTACGCATGGCCGCGCGAATGTCGCCGATAGATTCAATTCTCGCAAGTTCAACATCAACCCCTTCAAAAAATCCTTTTTCTTTAGCTACGTAAAGCGGTGCGTAGCCAGGGAATGTTACCATTGCAATTTTAATCTTTGGAAGTTCGGGAGTGGGCTGGCTAGGTTTTGTGCTTATGAGATACCCACCAATGCCCAATATAATGACGACCACAAGAATTCCTATTAGTGATTTTTTATTCATAGATTTTTCCTTAGAGTAACTAATTAATTTGTAATCGACCTTTATAGTATTTTACTATTCTACCCCCTCTCTCGACATTATTACAACACCAGCTTTGCGATGCCCTTATAAAAAACGGCTGGTTGAGCTACGTGGATTTACACCCATCATAACAGTTCAGATTAGCATACTCAATCAATCTTGTCAATAGTAATAACATCATAAATAAGTTATATATATCGCAAAATCAACACTAATTGGGATATTTAAGATATGTTGTCAAGAAAATTGACATAATAACAGCATGGCGGTATAATGAAACAGACAATAAAAGGCACTATTTTATTATGACCATTGAAGAGACGCTCATAAAATTCGGCCTGGAACCAAAGGAGGCAATGATATATCTTGCCTGTCTTGAACTAGGACCAGCTACGGTACTACAAATCTCGAAAAAAGCCGGGATCAAGCGGCCCACAGCTTATCTTGTGCTTGATAGCCTGGCAGACAAGGGTTATCTCTCAAAAACTCAAAAGCAGAAAAAACTCCTCTACAGTGCAGAGAAGCCAGAGACACTATTGCATACTCTCCGCGCTAAAGAGGAGACTCTCCGTGAGGCGCTCCCAATGCTTGAGGCTATGATGGCCACCGCAAAAGAGCGGCCGAAAATTACTATTTTTGAAGGAAAAGAGGGGGTATGGCGGGTCTATACCGAGATTTTTGCCAGTCCCGAAATAATCTTCTTCGGTTCAATCAAAGACATATTAAGGTGCTTTCCGGATTTGATTGCTTCTTTTAAAAAGATTGTGAAAATAAAAAACCAGAGAGTTCGCGATCTCCTAACGACCCATAGAGATGATCTCACATATGCGAGAGAGTGTGTGAGCGAGACGTACGAAGTTCGAATAGTACCACTCCCCCTGAATTTCTCTATTGATTGTGCAATTTACGGAAATAAAGTTGCAATCCTTGCGGCAAAGAAAGATTTCTTCGCAGTGGTCGTCGAAAGTCAAGATGTCGCGGATTCATTCCGCAGTCTTCATGCACTTGCATGGCAAAGCGCAAAAACGCTGGACGAACTAGAAAAATGGGTCTGACCCCTTTTCCGCGACATAAAAAGAGCACGAGTTAAAAACACAAAAATGGTGTGCTAGCTAAATATTTGTACAATATTTTCAAACACCTTTTCAATTGGCTGTGCGGCGTTGATGGTGTGCACAATGCCGCGAGGTTGGTAAAAATTAAAAAGCGGTTCGGTGTCATTTCTATAAATTTCTAATCGCTTGCGTACCGCCTCGGGCTTATCGTCATCGCGCAGAACAAGCGCACCTTTATCTATATCACAAACTCCTTCTTTTTGGGGCGGGCTGTAAATAAGGTGATAGTTGCGTCCACAGACCGCACACACGCGCCGGCCGCTCAAACGTTTTATGGCTTCCTCATCTGAAAACGCAAGTTCAATAACATGGGTGGGCGAAGCAATTTTCTCAAAAGCCTGGGCCTGCGCAAGGTTGCGCGGATAACCGTTTACAATATAGCCGGCCGAGGCATCAGGCCGGGCCAGCCGCTTAATCATAAGTTCGTTGGTCCATTCATTGGGCGCGAGATTTCCAGCGGCCAGGATCGGTTCGGCTTTTAAACCAAATTCGGTTTTTTTAGCAATTTCCTCGCGCCATAAATCGCCAGCCGAGATCATGGGGATTCCGAGTTTTTTGGCAAGCAGTTCGGCTTGGGTATTTTTGCCTGAACCTTGAGGGCCGAGGATGAGAATGCGGTACATAAATAAGGGGTCTAAAAGCCTGAAAATAATTTTACCACAAAAAATCCCAAGATAGTTCCGAGGCTAATCGGCGGAAGCGCGGGCATAGGCCGTTTTTTACCCCAAGCAAAAAGAGTAGTGGTCAAGGCCAGTCCAATCACTGAACCAACTGCCGCGCCGATTGCCGGACCAAAACCTTCTCTAAAAGCTGAAGCCACAAAAATTGCGGGTAGGGCAACATCCCCGCTTCCTAAAAAGAAAAATCCTGCGCCGGGCTGTACTTTATTTAAAGGATTAAAAAACATAGTGGGCTTGTCAGGGAGAACCAAAGCAAAAATCACGCCTTTCTCCAATAAACCTCTGAACATGGCGACCATGTGCCGCGTGCCATAAACCGCGATTATATCGTAAACTGCCAAGGCGGCTAAAACAATGGCCATGGTTTGCCAAGGCGTGGCTAGACCCAGCGCGGCGGCAATGCCAGCAATTCCCAGCATAAGAACAATGTTTTGGATAATCACTAACGGAAAAATATAACGCAGAGCAACTGTAACTAGGGCTAAAATAAAAGCCGCGGATGGAGATATCAAGGTAAAAATTAACCAGACACCCAATAAGACACTGATAATAAAAAGCACCTCAAAAATAATCCGCTGACGACGCAGAGTCTTTATTAAAAAGAGCAAAAGCGCGGTAGAAATTAAAAAGGTAAAGAGAAATTGTTGGGCCGTAATAGCTGGGGCTAGAACGCCCGAGAGCACGGACAATGTTTCAATGCGTATTCCAATAACTAAGACTAGAATTTCAACAATTAAAAGAGAGGCGATTGTCTCAAGAGTAAGAATGAGTTGCTTTTTAGGCATGGGCGTACTTTTCTTTCTCTCTCGGCCGCGACGCGCCCTCTACGTTTCGTATTCGTGCATGGTCAACTGCGCCTCGATTTGAGCGAGGGTCTCGATGACGACGGAGACGACGATCAAGATGCTGGTTCCGCCAATGGCGAGCGCCTGCGTTCCGGTCAGCCGCTGCATTAAAAGCGGCAAGATGGCGATCACGGCTAAAAAGAGCGCGCCGACAAATATAACGCGCGATATAACATATTGAAGGTAGGCCGCGGTGGCCTTGCCCGGACGGATGCCCGGAATAAATCCACCTTGCTTTTGCAAATTTTCGGAAATTTGGTGGGGATGAAAAATTACCGCGGTGTAGAAATAAGTAAAGATGAAAACGAGCACAAAATAAAGAATGCCGTAGACTAAATTATTTTGAAAAACCTGAATTACCCATTGAGCGATGCGCACTACGACTGCGCTTTTGGCTTGAACAAAAAACTGCGCGATCATGGGCGGAAAAAGAATGATGGAGATGGCAAAAATAATAGGAATCACGCCGGCCATATTCACGCGCAAGGGCAGATGGGTGTCAACGCCGCCGTACATGCGCATGCCGCGCACTCGGCGCGCGTAAGAAACAGGGATATTGCGCTGGGCTTGGGTAATTAAAACAACGCCCACGATTGTAATTAAGGCAATGACCGCAAAAATCACGATTTGAGTAATTTGCGTGGCATCCAAGGTCACAACAGCGCGTTGAATCGCCGGAGGCAAGCCGGCAATAATACCAGCGAAAATAAGAAGGGAGATGCCATTGCCAACCTTGCGTTCCGAAATAAGCTCGCCGATCCACATTAAAAACAGGGTCCCGGCAGTTAAAGTTAGGATCGTCAAAACATAGGTACGCGCGTTGAGTATTCCCAAAATCGGCTGGGGCGATTGGCGCAAAAGAGTCAACATACCAAATCCTTGGAGCACGGCGAGCGGAACTGTGGCATAGCGCGTCCAGCGATTGATGCGCCGCTGTCCGGCCTCGCCTTCTTTTTGTATTGCTTCAAGCTTAGGGATAACCATGGCTAGGAGCTGAAAGATGATTGAGGCCGTAATGTATGGCGCAACGCCTAAGGCTACAACGGAAAAATTCTCCATGGTTCCTCCGGAAAAGACATTCAGCAAGCCGAGGATGGCATTCTTCCTAAAAAAATCTTGGAGATTGGCAATGTCTACTCCGGGTATTGGGATATGGGCGGCCAAACGAAAAATAAAAAGCATGGCCAACACAAAAATAATGCTACGCCGGAGATCGCGCAGACGCCAGATGCGCACCAGAGTATTAAAAACGCGATTCATCCCGTTAGAAGCAGGTCGCGGTCTTGCCGCCCTGCTGATTAATGTGTAATGCGATTAATCTTGGCTTTTTCATATGGTAATTTTTCAGGTAACGCGACCGCGGCTTCTAACGGGATTCAACACGGCCACCTGCCTTCTCAATCTTTTCTTTGGCTGATTGGGAGACCAGACAGCCATGAATAGCCAGTGTTTTTGTAAGACTTCCATCACCTAGTATTTTAACACCATTCCTGATATTGCGCACGAGGCCGGCAGCCTTTAGCGTCTGCGGGCTTATAACTGCACCCGCCGGAAATCTCGCTTCAAGCCAGCCCAAGTTAACCTGGGCTGGCTTGGGGTGGATTGATTTGAAACCGCGATGTTTGGGGACGCGTTGAAAAATACGCTTGAGGCCAAGCAATTTTAAACCTTTGCGTCCGCCGGAACGCGCTCTTTGCCCCTTAATACCCTTTCCTGAATAGGTGCCTTTGCCCGACGCATTGCCGCGTCCAAGACGTTTCACGCGCGTACGCGAGCCGGGAGCGGGTTTCAAGTTTGATAAGGTTATTGACATATAGTTGTGAGCCACTAGCCCATAGGGTATAGCCACTAGTGTCTATTGGCTAGTCGTCACTGGCTTCAATTGCTCAATTGCCCCGAGGGTCGCTCTAATAATATTTACTTTGTTTTTAGTGGTGCCAAGAATCTTGCCTACCACATTAGACAAACCGGCAAGCTCAAAAACCGCACGCATGGGGCCGCCGGCTTTGATACCGGTTCCACGCGGCGCCGGTTTCATCATTATTACTGCCGCCCCATATTTAGCGCGTATCTTATGAGGAATGGTTTCTTTAATCATAGGGATAGTCAAAAGCGTCTTACGCGCTTTGCGCGAGGCTTTAGCCGTCGCCGCCGCAACATCGGCGCCTTTGCCAAGACCAAAACCAATGCGTCCCTTTCCATCGCCAACAAGTACTGCGGCGCGAAAACGCATACGCTTGCCGCCAGCAGTTACGCGCGTAACGCGACGCAGGTCAACTACGCGCTGTTCAAATTCTTTTTCTTCCGGTGTTCTTGTATCAAAACGTCGTCGTTCACGTGGCATACTCATATATTAAAATATTAGTCCGCCTTCGCGTGCGCCTTCGGCTACGGCCCTTACTCGTCCGTGATATGCCCGGCGTCCGCGATCAAACACAACAGTTTCAATGTTTTTAGCCTTGGCCAACTCTGCAGCTTTTTTGCCTAATTCTTTGGCGACTTCTACAGTCACATGGTGCGTCTTTTTGTCGCCCTTCACAAGGGCGTCACTAACCGCAAGCAGTGTTACTCCTTTTTCATCGTCTATAAATTGGATATAGAGATGCTGGCCAGAAACATGCACGGACATGCGCGGCTTTAAGGCATTGGAGCGCATACTTGCGCGCACGCGGCGTTGACGCCGAACCCTTGTTTTTTTAATATCTTTGAGAGTCTCTTTCATAATCATTTGTTATTTAGCGCCCGCAGTTTTAGTGGCTTTACCGGCCTTGCGTCTCACAAATTCACCAGCATAGCGAATGCCTTTGCCTTTATACGGCTCGGGCTTGCGAAGCCGGCGAATTTGCGCGGCGATTTCCCCGACTAATTGCTTGTTAATTCCGGAAAGCGTAATAATATTTTTTTCAACTGTACAAGATATTCCTTCAGGCAAAACAACTTCAACGGGATGCGAGAATCCCAGCTCTAATACAAGACTCTTATCTTTGAGCGCCGCCTTGTAGCCCACCCCGATCATCTCCAATTTTTTCTCAAAGCCGCGAGTGACTCCTTGTATTATATTAGCCAAGAGCGCACGATGCAGCCCCCACAACGCTCGGTCTTGTTTCTCGTCGGGATTTTTTACGGAAACCGCGAGAACGCTCTCCGCCTCTTCAACTTTGACGCTCGGATGCATTACTAAAACATCTTGGCCCTTTGGCCCTTGCACCGTCACGGTGTTCTCCGCAATTTGCACAGTTACTCCCTTGGGTATGATAATATTTTTTTTACCAATGCGCGACATATGTTAATATACTTCACAAATAACTTCACCGCCGAGCTTTTGCTCTTTTGCTTCTTTATTCGTCATGATTCCTTTGGGCGTGGACACAATAGCCATACCAAGCCCGCGAGTAACTTGGGACAATTGCCGATGACCAACATAGACACGGCGACCAGGAGTGGAGACGCGCCGAATTTCGCGGATACGTGATTTTTTGGGAGCATCGTAACGCAAGGTTAGTTTAAGCTGCTGGCCCGTAAGCGAATGCTCGGCTTTGCCCGCAAAAGCAAGATAACCTTCGCGTTCTAGAATTTTTGCAATGGCTAATTTGACTGCTGAATATGGCAACAGCACTTCTTTGATGCCAACTGCGGAGGCATTTCTGATTCTGGTAAGCATGTCTGCGATGGGATCTGTCATCATAATTTGGTCTACAGTCTACAGACTTATAGTCTACAGTAAGCGGTCGTCGGTAGTCTATTATTTAATGAATTACCAGCTGGATTTTCGTAACCCCGGAATCTGTCCAACATTGCCCAGCTCTCTAAAACAAATCCGGCACAAATCAAAGTCGCGCATATAACCGCGCTTTCGACCGCAACGCCAACAGCGGCGCACAATGCGAGTGCTGAATTTTGGTTTTCTCTTAGACTTTTGAATCTGTGCTGTTGTTGCCATATTATTTAGTCCGGAAGGGGAAGCCCATCAGCTTTAATAATTCCAATCCTTCCTCGTGTGTGGCGGCGTTATGCACAACGGTTATCTCAAGGCCGTGTTGACGCTCCGCCTCGCCAGCTCTAATTTCCGGAAAAGCCGAGACTTCGCGCAAACCAACCGTCAAATTTCCTTCTTTATCCAAGGCCTTGAAATCCAAACCGCGAAAATCACGAACGCGCGGCAAGGTAAATTTTATAAACCTCTCAATAAAATGATACATGCGTATACCGCGCAAGGTTACCGAAAGGCCGATGGTCTGCCCTTTGCGGATCTTGAAATTCGCTATGGATTTTCGCGCTTTTCGCTCGATGGACTTTTGGCCGGTTATAATCCGCAGAGTATCTTTGGCTGATTCAAAAAATTTTTGATCCTTAAGCGCGCTGCCCAATCCGACATTCAAAACTACTTTTTGAATGTGCGGCACGGCCAGAATATTTTTGTAACCAAACTTAGCCTGCATTGCGGCTATAACAACCTTATTGTAGTGCTCTTTTAAGTTAATCATAGAATCAGTCAATGGCCTGCTTACATGACCGGCAAACACGGCGCTTAGATTCGCCCTCACTGCTAAAGGAAACGCGCGTAACTTTATTACAACGCGGACAAACTAGCGCGACATTAGAAATATGCAGCGGCGCGGGGAATTCGATTTTCTGGCCTTTCTGTCCTTGGCGGCGGGGACGAGTGTGTTTTACCCGGAGATTAATGCCTTCCGCTGTCACGCGACTCTCCTTCGGAAATACTCTCAAGACCTTCCCCGTTTTACCACGTGAAGTTCCTGTAATTGCTTTAACCATGTCGCCTTTGCGAATCTTCATCCCGTTAGAAGCAGGTCGCAGTCATCCCGCCCTGCTGATTATTATTATATTTTACGAAATTGACCTTTTGCATACTATCATGATTTTTGTGAATAAAGCGACCGCGGCTTCTAACGGGATTCATACCTTGCTTATAATACTTCTGGCGCTAATGAAATAATTTTAGTAAAACCTTTAGCTCTTAACTCCCGCGCCACGGGCCCAAAGATGCGCGTTCCTTTTGGCTCGCCAGATTCTTTATCAACAATAACTGCGGCATTATCATCAAAACGGATATAGCTGCCATCAGGCCGCCGCGTTTCTTTTCTAGTTCTGACAATCACCGCGTGCACAATATCGCTTTTTTTAACCAGGCTGTGCGGAATGGCCTCTTTTACTACACAAGTAACAATACCGCCAATACGGCCGTACCGCTTTTGATAGCCGCCGAGCACGCGAATACACTGGAGTTTCTTGGCGCCAGTATTATCGGCTGAAACTAACATTGTTCTGTGCTGAATCATACTTTTACATCACTGAACGAATCACACGAATTTGCACAAATTATTTGCGTAAAATTAGCGTAATTAGCTTAGCGATTTACTAACAACGCGCCACCTTTTATCTTTAGACAGCGGCCGCATCTCTTCAATTATTACTTTATCACCGACTTTAGTTTCACTTTTCTCATCATGCGCCTTAAGCTTTTTACTTACGACATAGCGTTTCTTGTATTTGGGATGCAATTTCATCCGATCAATGCGAACAACTACGGTCTTCTGCATTTTATTGCTAATTACAATTCCTTGCAATCTGCGGCGGCGCGGTAGTTTTTTTGATTCTGCGGTCATAAGACAAACTAATAATACAATTTACTTGCTAATCAGGGTGAGTATCCTTGCGATGGTCTTTTTGGTCTCTCGCATATCGCGCACGTTCTTCACTTCGCGGCGCGCAGCCTTAAAACGAAGCTCACGCAGTTTTTTACGCGATTCCTGTAGAATCTTCCCTTGTTCAACTTCATTCAGTTGTCGGAGCTCTTTAATGGTCATCCCGTTAGAAGTTTAAATTTTAGTTTCGTTTATGTACCCGCTAGACGTTAGTCGGCTTCGTCCCGGTTAGAGGTAGGACGCGGACTGCGTCCGCTACCTCTAACGGGATTCGCCACCATAGTATATGAATGGCTTGCCTGAACTTCTAACGGGATCATACTGTATCCTTGCTTACAATCACTGTTCTTACCGGCATTTTGTGCGAGGCCAGACGCAGTGCCTCACGCGCGACATCCTCGGCTACACCATCAATTTCAAACATGATAACACCTGGTTTTACAGGGGCAACAAAATGGTCAACTGCTCCTTTGCCGCCGCCCATAGGTATTTCAACTCCTTTAGTCGTTATGGGTTTATCCGGAAAAATGCGTATCCAGATCTTACCGCCCTTTTTCATAAAACGCGTCATAGCCCGACGAGCGGCTTCAATCTGGCGCGCCGTAATCCAACCCGTCTCAAGAGTCTTCAGACCAAAAGAACCAAAGTCAACACCTAAACGCCTAGTTGCAATACCAATTCGATGCCGGCGTCCTTTGTGCCATTTGCGGTGTTTTATTTTCTTAGGGATTAACATATCTTTTAATCACTGAGCAAATTCCACTAATTTTCGCTAATCATTCGTGCATTATTGAAGAGATTCGTTCAGTGATTTAATACTCTAACCCTTATTAAATATCTCTCCTCTATAAACCCAGACCTTAATACCAATCCTGCCGTAAATCGTATGGGCTTCAACACAAGCGTAATCTATATCAGCGCGCAGATTCTGCAAAGGAATCTTGCCAAAGCCAAGGGTTTCATCGCGAGCAATCTCCGCGCCGTTCAAACGTCCGGAAACGGTTATTTTTGCTCCGAGGGCTCCCACTTTCTGAATTCTCCCCAAGGCTTGTTTTAGGGCCGTGCGGAAAGGAATGCGTTTTTCAATATCTTGTTTCACGCCCTCGGCTACCACTGCTCCATGCAAAGACGGCTTTTCAATCTCTTGGATATTGACCGTGAGGTTAGTAGCGGGGAAAAATTGCTGTTTTAGCTTGCGCTTCAAATCCTCTATGCCAGCACCGCCGCGGCCAATAACCATGCCGGGCTTTGCCGCATGAATTGTAATCGTAGCGGCAACAGTGGACCTATCAATTTCGATGCGATCAACGCCGGCGCCAACTAAGCTCTTTCGAATAAAGTCCCGTAGTAAGACATCGTCTTTAAGATAGCGGCGAAAATCTTTTCTAGAAAACCATTTTGACGGCCAGGTATAGATATTCGCCATTCGGAATGCAAAGGGGTGCACTTTATGTCCCATATTATCTGATTATCGTTCTCCTAGAACGATTGTAATGTGACTAGTCCTTTTACGAATAGGCGCGGCTCGACCAAAAGCGCGCGGCGCAGACCGTTTTAACACTGGACCGCCATCTGCCGTAATCTGTTTGATATAGAGTTTTTCGGTTTCCATTTTTTTATCTTTAGCATTAGCTAGGGCTGACCGCAAGAGCTTAAGCAAGGGCTCCCGGGCGAGTTTAGCCGTGTACTGCAAAATTACCTGCGCCTCTCCTGTTGACTTGCCACGAATTAAATCGGCAACAAGACGGACCTTGCGCGGCGACATTCTAATATATTTTGCAACTGCTTTAACTTCCGTCATATTTATTTAGCTGGCGTGGCAGTTTTGCCGGGTTCCGCTGCCGGTTTAGTGGTGGCGGCTTTGGCTTCTATTTCGCGTTGCATTTTACCTCCGTGCCTGATAAATTTCCGGGTGGGTGAAAATTCACCAAGACGATGTCCGACCATATCCTCCGTGATTAAGACCTGAAGATGCGTTTTACCATTATGCACGCCGATCGTAAAGCCCACCATCTCCGGAGCGATGACCGAGTCGCGCGACCAGGTTTTCACAACGGTTTTGTCGCCAACTCTCAACTTACCCAACTTTTTTAATAAATTGGCATCTACGAATGGACCTTTTCTCAAGCTTCTGGACATAGTAAATCAATTCTGTCATTCCGAGCGGAGCGAGGAATCCCGTTCTTTGGTGTAGGGGATCCTTCGCTACGCTCAGGATGACAACTTCGTTGTCATTTTCGCCGTTTAACAATTAAAGCATTGGACCATTTATTAGCCTTGCGAGTTTTTACGCCAAGAGCAGGCTTCCCCCAAGGAGTCTTGGGGTGCTTTAAGCCGATCGGCGAAACTCCTTCTCCGCCGCCATGGGGATGATCTACCGGATTCATGGCCTTGCCGCGAACGGTCGGCCGTCTGCCGCGATGAAACATACGTCCAGCTTTTCCCCAAGTGATGAGTCTCCAGTCTGGATTTGAAACTTGGCCAATGGTCGCTGCACAATCTTCCGGAATTTTTCGGACCTCGCCCGAGGGGATTTTTATCTGCGCAAAACCACCTTCTATTGCCATGAACTTGGCCACTCCACCGGCACCGCGCGCCAGTACACCTTTGGTATTGGGCTTTAACTCTATATTGAAAATTGGCTGGCCTATCGGAATGAATTTCAAGGGCATGCGATTGCCAATCTTTGGCGGCACGGCCGACCTTGAAGAAATTATTTGGTCGCCAACTTTGATTCCATTAAAAGCCAATAAATAGCGCTTTTCACCGTCGCTGTATTTTACTAAAGCAATGCGGGCACTGCGATAAGGATCATATTCTATCGCCAAGACTTCGGCCGGAATATCAAATTTATCCTGTTTAAAATCCACAAGACGATAATAGCGCTTCGCCCCGCCCACTCGATGGCGCACCGTTATCCGGCCAGCCACATTGCGTCCAGCGTGCCGCGGCAATTTTACAACCAAGGCTTTCTCCGGTTCAGTTTTGGTAATATCGCTAAAAGCATCAATGCTCAAATTGCGGCGGCCCGGACTCGTAGGTTTTACTATTCGTATTGGCATACCCGGTGCTACAATACTTTTATTAATATAATTTTATTATTCATGGATAACGTATATTTCTCGCTAGCACTACATACTTGAAAGAGTTGTAGCACCGGGCATAATTATTTTTTGTATACATCAATGGTCTTACCAGCCGGCAAGGTGACAATCGCCTTTTTCCATTCCTTGGTTTTGCCTAAACTTTTTCCAAAACGCACGTGTTTCCCGTCCATCCTGACAATATTCACGGCTCGCGGGGTTATTCCATATAGGTCCTTGACGGCCAAGACCACCTCCGGCTTGGATGCAGACGATGCAACCTCAAAGATATACTGGTTTGAGGGGCCGACGCTCACAGCCTTTTCGGAAGTATGCGGACGAATTAAGACATTGGCGAACAAACCAGACTCCTTATTCGAAACGACGGCTATAGGGGCAGTCTCGGATTTTAATTCAGAAACCCCGCCCTGCTTTGGTTGCGAACTTTCCTTCTCGCCCTGCTTGAACGGTTTCTTTCCCCATCTAAAAATTTTATCTAAAAACGCCATAGAATATTATTATTTCGGCCTGTAAATCTGCTCCAGCTCTTTTAATCCATCAACAGTGGTTACAAGATTAATATTTCCTAACAGATCAACCACATTCAAACTGCCCACCCAGATCGGGGTTAAGCGCGTGATATTGACGGCGAGACGGCCGATCGGCTTTTGGGTTTTTGACAAAGCCAGAAGGGTCTTGCCGCGCTTGAGCGGCAAAGCGCCGATTATATTTGCAACCATTTTTGTTTTATCTGCTGAAGGAATTAAATTATCCAAAACTACTAAATTGCTGGCGAGCGCCTTATCCGAAAGCGCCATTAAAATTGCTGTTTTCAAGACGCGGCGATTGATTTTTTTTGACCAATTGCGTTCTGGACGCGGTCCAAAGATAATGCCGCCTCCGCGCCAGATAGGAGAGCGGATTGAACCATGCCGCGCGCGTCCAGTGCCTTTTTGCTTCCATGGTTTTCTACCTCCGCCACGCACTTCTCCACGCGTTTTGGTGCTGGAAATAGTCGGCCGATTTTTCGCGCGCTGGGCCACCACTGCTTCATGAAGCACACTCACTTTGGGTTTCACGCCAAATACCGCGGGATTCAAATCCAGCGTGCTTACCTGTTTGCCATCTTGTCCATATACGGGAATAGCTAGCATAGCTTTGAATTACAGTGCGGAAATCATTAGTAAACCATTGCGCGCGCCCGGCACAGCCCCTTTAACAACCAGCCGATTTTTTTCCTTATCAACCGAGACTACCTCCAAATTGCGCACGCTTACGCGCTCTCCGCCCATGCGTCCGGCCATTCTTTGTCCTTTGCGAACATGCTGTAAACCACCCGCGCCAATCGCTCCCGGCATGCGCGCTTGGTCTTTATGTCCGTGCGTTGCAGGGTGGCCGTGAAAGCCGTGCCGCTTTACTACTCCCTGAAAACCCTTGCCCTTTGAAACACCGGTTACTTTAACTATATCACCCGGAGCAAATATCGCTACATTAATGACGTCGCCGCGCTTGATCTCTTTGTCTTGAAGCTTGCATTCGCGCAACCAGCGCAATTTTGGCAGATCTTTAAGATGCTGCTGCATTGCCTTAGTTAAAATTTTTTTTGTACCAAATCCAAGCTGTACTGCACTGTAGCCGTCTTTTTCAGATGTGCGCAGTTGCGTAACATAACACGGCCCGGCTTCGATAATAGTCGCGGGCATCAACCGTCCTTTACTATCCCATTGTTCAGTCATTTCTAATTTTTTACCTAAGATAAACTTCATCCCGTTAGAAGCAGGTCGCGGTCACAATCGCTACTCTGCAATTATGAATTAACATCAATCTCTTTATTCTCCTTGATATCCCGTTACTTAAGCGCGACCGCGGCTTCTAACGGGATCATAAACTAAAAGCTAGAAGTCGTTATATTTGGGGCCTGTTGCCGGATACCATTTCTACTGCAAACCAAGATTTCCGGCTGCAAAATCCCGATAGCTCCTCGCCGTATTTTAAGTCAAATATGCCTTGTCGCTCTCGGAATTTTTCGCTCGCAAATCTTGGTTTTCGCTACGAAAGCGTATTCGGCAACGGGCCCCTTAACAACCTCTAGCCTTTAATCATAAGAAAGGCTGCTGTTTTTAATCTCTCAAATTACATGCTTGTAGACCTCTTACTTTCTGCGCTCTCAAGGCAATGCAGGTTTTCTATATATATCTCCTTATAGATCTTCTGCATCACCAATGATAGACACTCCACTATAATCTATACTACATTTTTATTTCCACGTCAACCCCCGCGGGCAAATTCAGACTGGTTAGCGAATCAACGGTTCTGGATGTCGGATTCAGAATATCCAAAAGCCGCTTGTGCACCCGCATCTCATATTGCTCGCGCGAATCTTTATGTACGAACGAGGAACGATTGACCGTGTACTTGCGCTTCTCGGTCGGGAGTGGCACTGGGCCGCGCACTTGGGCGCCGGTACGCACTGCAGTATCAATGATTGTCCGCGCGGCCTGATCAATAATCTTGTGGTCGTAAGCGCGAATTTTAATACGGATCCGTTGATGGATCTCCTCGTTTTTTTCTTTAACTTTTTGATGTGCGTCAGTCATGAAAGAACGGTTTTTAATTCTGTCATTCCTAGGAGTAAAACGACGAGGAATCCCGTTCTTAGACGAAGGGGATCCTTCGGGCTTCGCCCTCAAGATGACCACTTTGTGGTCACTTTATTATCTTAGTTACAACGCCGGCACCAACAGTTTTTCCGCCTTCACGAATGGCAAAACGCTGTTTCTCTTCAAGAGCAACTGGAACAATCAGCTTGATCTTCAGGTTAATTGTATCGCCGGGCATAACCATTTCCACGCCCGCGGGCAAGTCGGTCACTTCGCCAGTCACATCAGTAGTACGGATATAGAATTGGGGCTTATACCCTTTGAAAAATGGCTTGTGCCGGCCGCCTTCTTCTTTAGCCAGACAATAAACTTCGCCCTCAAATTCGGTGTGCGGCGTAACAGAGGCCGGCCTGGCCAAAACCATGCCGCGCTCAACTTCCTCTTTTTTAATGCCGCGCAAAAGCACGCCGGCATTGTCGCCGGCACGACCTTCATCTAACTGTTTATTAAACATCTCGATCCCGGTTACCACGGTCTTGCGCGTTTCCCGCATCCCCACAAGTTCGACTTCCTCATTGAGCTTTACTAGGCCGCGCTCTATACGACCGGTTACGACGGTGCCGCGGCCTTCAATTGAAAAGACGTCTTCAATTGGCATGAGGAATGGTTTTTCCACATCGCGCACCGGTTCAGGGATATATTCATCCAAAGTTTTCATGAGTTCAAGAATAGGCTTGGCCGCTTCTTCGTCCTTGGGATTTTGGAGGGCTTTAAGAGCGGAGCCTCGAATAATGGGGGTGGTGTCGCCCGGAAATTCATATTTCTTCAGCAAGTCGCGGATTTCTTCCTCGACCAAGTCAATTAGTTCCTTATCTTCAACCTGGTCTACTTTATTCAAAAAGACCACAATAAAGGGAACGCCAACCTGACGGGCAAGCAGAATGTGCTCGCGAGTTTGCGGCATGGGACCGTCCGCGGCGGAAACGACTAAAATTGCGCCGTCCATCTGGGCTGCGCCGGTAATCATGTTTTTTACATAATCAGCGTGTCCGGGACAGTCCACGTGCGCGTAGTGGCGCTTTTCCGATTCGTACTCAACGTGGGCAGTCGCGATAGTAATGCCGCGGGCTTTTTCTTCAGGCGCGGCGTCAATTTGATCCACGCTCTTGTCCTGGGCGCGAAAACCGTGATTGCGCAAGACCGTTAAAATTGATGCAGTCAGCGTAGTTTTGCCGTGGTCGACGTGACCAATGGTTCCGACGTTAATATGTGGTTTAGTTCGCTCAAATTTTTCTGCCATACTCTTGGATATTTAAACATTTAAATATTTAAATTTATCACTCCGCGGGCTCCATGTAGTAGCGATCCTCTTCTTCGGTTTCGGCTTCAGATTCCCATTCTGCAGGGTCGTTTTTTGTCGCTCCCTGCCATAAAGCCACATCCGGATCAATACTACCAGCACTTGGGGCGGCCGTCAATGGCTCGCTGGCCCTTGCGCGTACTGGTTCCGAAACCTTGTTAAGCAGCTCTTCATACTCGGTCAGACGCATCAAGGTAAAAGGAGCGCCTGATTTCGGATCTACAACAATAACCCGATCCCCGGTTTTCTCAATAATTCCTAGGATTTTAGCAAAAGTTTCGGGAGTCATAGCTACTAAACTAGATTTATACGGGCGAGGAGTGTTTCTAAAATACCATAACCCATAAAAAATGGCAATATCTAGGCGGGGTCACGTTTTATGCCCTTATCCCCAATATATCCACCCTCAATCATTTACCGCCGCCTGTCTTGCTTTCTATGATTTTTTGCGCAACATTAGCGGGGACTTCGGCATAATGGGAAAATTCCATAGTGTAGGAACCGCGACCTTGGGTCATAGAACGCAAGGATGTGGCGTAGCCAAACATTTCTGCGAGCGGTACATCAGCATCCACCACTTTGACATTTGCGCGGTCGCGCATTTCTTTGATAACCCCGCGCTTGGAATTCAAGTCGCCGATCACGGTACCCATAAAATTTTCCGGGGTTAAAACCTCGATTTTCATAATCGGCTCCAGTAAAACTGGCGAAGCCCGCTTAACTCCGGCCTGTAGCGCCATGGATCCAGCGATCTTAAAGGCGATCTCGGAGGAATCTACATCGTGATAGCTGCCGTCATAAACTGTCACCTGTAAATCAATAACCGGGTATCCAGCCACCACGCCTTTATCAATAGCCTCGCGCACGCCTTTTTGAATCGCCGGAATAAATTCTCTGGGAATAGCTCCGCCTTTCACCTCATCAATAAACTCATACCCGCTTCCGCGCTCTTTGGGCTCGACACGCAGCCAGCAATGCCCATACTGCCCGTGCCCTCCAGTCTGACGGATGTATTTGCCCTCCGCCTGCGCCACGGCGCGGATGGTTTCTTTGTAGGCCACTTGCGGCCGACCAACATTAGCCTCTACCTTGAACTCCCGTTTCATGCGATCCACAATAATTTCCAAATGCAACTCGCCCATGCCGGATATAATGGTCTGGAACGTTTCTTCGTCGGTATGCACGCGAAAGGTCGGGTCTTCTTCTATGAGTTTGGCTAGCGCAATACCCATTTTTTCTTGATCAGCTTTGGTTTTAGGTTCAATCGCTTGCGAGATCACTGGTTCAGGAAACGTAATTGTCTCCAAAACAATCGGGTGATCAGGATCGCAAAGGGTATGCCCGGTAAAAGTATTCTTAAAGCCTACAGCAGCGGCAATCTCTCCGGCATAGACCTCGGTTACGTCTTCTCTATGATTGGCGTGCATACGCACAATGCGGCCAATACGTTCTCTGTCGCCGGTAGTGGAATTCAAAACATAGGAACCGGCAGCGAGTTTTCCGGAATAGATGCGGAAATAGCAGAGTTTGCCAATAAAAGGATCAGCCGCTACTTTAAAGGCCAGAGCGGAAAAATATTCATCATCAGCAACTCGGCGCTCAATATTTTTTTCCGGATCTTTGGGGTCTATACCTTTAGGCGGAGGAATATCCAGGGGTGAAGGCAGATAATCAACAACGGCGTCAAGCATGAACTGCACACCTTTGTTTTTAAGGGCGCTGCCGCAAAGCACGGGCACAATATTGAAATTTGTGACAGCCTTGCGCAGGACGCGCTTCAAGTCCGCAACTGGAATATCTTGACCGGCAACATAACGATCCAGCAATTCCTCGTCGTTTTCAGCAATGGCCTCAACGAGCTTAGCGCGATATTCTTCAGCTTTGTTTTTCAGATCCGCGGGTATTTCGGTTTCTTCAATTTCCTTGCCTAAATCGTCTTTGTAAAGAAAAGCTTTGCGTTCCAGTAAATCAATAATGCCCTTAAAATTTTCTTCAGCGCCGATGGGGAGCTGTAAAGGATAGGCTTTGGTCGTAAGCCGGGCATGGATAGAATGCAGGTCAGCAAAAAAATCCGCGCCCATCCTATCCATTTTATTAATAAAACAAATGCGCGGAACTTTGTACTCGTCAGCGTAATGCCAATTGGTTTCGGACTGCGGCTCAACCCCGGCAACCCCGTCAAAGATGACAACCGCGCCATCAAGCACGCGCAAAGAGCGTTTTACCTCAATGGTAAAATCAATGTGTCCGGGGGTATCAATAATGTTGATGCGACTATCTTTCCAAAAACAAGTCGTTGCCGCGGCGGTAATGGTAATACCGCGCTCGCGTTCTTGCTCCATCCAATCCATGGTGGCCTCACCCTCATGCACCTCGCCAATCTTGTGTTTTTTGCCGGTATAAAAAAGAATCCGCTCGGTTACGGTGGTTTTTCCGGCGTCGATATGAGCGATAATGCCTATATTACGGGTTTTTTCTAATAAATATTCTCGGGGCATTTTTTTATCTAGCGTGCAAAGTGCGCAAAGGCTTTGTTAGCTTCAGCCATTTTTTGCACATCTTGTTTCTTTTTAATCGCCGCGCCTTCTCCTTTTGCCGCATTCATTAATTCTTCCGCAAGCTTATTGGCCATGGGAGCGCCTTTGCGCCCGCGAGCCGCTCCTAAAATCCATTGGGCCGCCAAAAAGAAACGCCGCTCGGTCCGGACCGGAAATGGGATTTGATAATTGGCGCCACCAACTCGGCGTGAACGCACTTCCAGCATTGGGCCGACATTTTTCATTGCCTCATCAAAGATTTCCACGGGGTTTTGTTTGGAAACGTCAGCAATGCGTCCGAAAGCGTCGTGGAGAATGCGCGTAGCTGTTGATTTCTTTCCTCGCTCCATGAGGTAATTAATAAACTTGGCAACATCAGTACTGCCGTATTTCAAATCCGGAGCGATAATTCTTTTTGGCGCTTTTTTATGACGCATAATATTTTACGAAATTATTTCGGCATCTTTACTCCGTACAAACTTCGGCTGCGATGACGCCCTTCAACACCGGTCGTATCATAAACCCCGCGCACAATATGGTAGCGCACGCCTGGCAAATCTTTAACACGACCGCCGCGGATTAAAACGATAGAGTGTTCTTGAAGATTGTGACCAACGCCGGGGATATACGCGGTGACTTCTTTGCCATTACTCAATCGAACTCTGGCAATCTTGCGCAGAGCCGAGTTCGGTTTCTTAGGCGTCATGGTCGTTACTTTAACACAGACCCCGCGTTTAAACGGACTGCCTGCAGCCAGCACGGTTTCGCGCCGCTTCAGGGTATCCAAAACCGATTGCAAAGCCGGAGCTTTGCTTTTGGTGGTCTGGGGTCGTCTTGGATTTTTAATCAGTTGGTGAATTGTTGGCATAACTTAATATAAACGGAATTGAACTTATACTACACGATCCCCTAAAATCCGTCAAGAAAAGGATCGTTGCCCAAGACGGGAACGACCCCCAATATACACCGAAGTAAACACCATCTATAAGTAAGCTTATCTAGCCGCTTTCTCTATCATCACATACACTTTCTGCAACAACTCGGTATATCTTCCTGCAATTGCTTTGTACAACTCATCCGCCACGGTCTCTTTGTGGGTATGGATTATCTCGTTGCGATCATCGGTCATTTCCATGAGAGCAACGGCGTCATCATCGGAAATTGTCACATTGTTGCGAAGTTCGCGAAAACAATCTTTGGGTGAAGCAGCATCAACTCCGAATTTTTCTTGGAGCAGAACTTTCGCGGTCTTCCAAACCAACTCAAAGGTATACTCAAAACGTTTAATTATCGAATCGCGCACGACTTTGTTGTACTCCAAACTCAAGGCCTCTTGAAGAGTGGTTAGGGTCTTTTTAAATTCTTGAATTTTAAGTATTAGCGTTTGATCCATATGATGGGCTGCTTAAATACATTTTGCTTAAAGACCGCGCTCACCTGATTAAAATCAACAACATCCACTTTGTATGGCAAGACGGACTCTTCAAAAATTGATTGCAAGCGCCGGACATCCGGTTTGGATACTTTGCCAACGAGTCCGAGGCCACAATCATGAAAGCGTTCTTGCCGAGTGGCAGAGCCAAACAAAAACACTTTTACTTTTTTCTTGCCTAAAACTTGCTCAACGACTTTCTTAATCTGTTGTATGTATTCGTCCTTGATCATGCTTTATTTTAATATTGCCTGCCCATCTTTTATAACTACCCAATTACCTCATTTATCGTATCACCTTATTTATCTTTGGACAAACGACCAATTAGGCTTGGCTCTAAAGTCTAATCATGTTATACTTCATTAATTGAAAAATCTCGCATATGAATAGCGTAAAGAAAAACCTATTAACTTGGCTCGGCCTGACCACCGTTGGCTTTTTTGTCTTTGGTCTAATTCCAGTTTTATTTTTTTTAGATGGTGGGTCCAATAAACTGCTTTTGTTTATTTCAAGGCTGGTGTTTTTAGGCAAGCTATCTGGTTTACTAATTTTTATATACATCGTCTTGTCGTTTGCGCTCTTTTTGGTTATTGTGTTATTCAAAAAAATTGAATATAAAAAAGTTTTACTCGGCTGGTTGGTCGTCATACTTTTAAGCTGGGGGATTCCCAATATTATTTACAGAGAAATTTATCTCAAAAGTGATCGGGTAAATTTAGGCCACAACCCGTTTAATCAAAATGAAATAATGGAACCGACTGTACATACTTTGTTTTGGCAATCGGAATTTTGGATGAGTAAGGATAAAAGAATTGCAAGACTTACAGAAGAAAGAAAAGAAAATGACCAAAAATCTAGACTCATAAAACACGTAAATGAGCCCGAGCCGTTGGATATAAGCGAGGAATTGGCTGTAGACGCTTTTGGGGAGCCGACACAGAAACGCCATGATGCGAATGGGTTTGAAGAATGGATATATTATCCATGGACAGACCACAATGACTGGACTCTTTCAGTTTACTTTAAAAATGGGAAGCTCTGGAGCATTGGAGAAGTTTTAAGTGAAAAGGAAAGAGAGAAATTGCGTATAAAAAAGTAGTATGAAAACAGGATCAAAAATTTTAATAATAATTCTAGGCACAATAGCATTCGGGGTCGTGCTTGTGTCTTCATTGCCTTTGGCACAGCGGATATTTCATCTCTCCTTTTACTGCGTTCCGGAAAAAGTTTTTAAAGAAGACAGCAGAGAATGGCAAAGGAGCTGGCATAATAATAACGACGAGGAATGCAGGGGTGATGAAATCAAAAAGCAGTTCTTAAAGTATACTTTGTTTAAAAAAGATTCACCTTTTGAGGTTGGCGATATTGTAGCTTACAAAAGAAACGGCAAGCTGTTTGGCAAAGCATTTGGCAGAATAGAAGAAGTCAGCACTCTTGATGCAGGTTGGTCTTACGAAGTATTAACAGTCGTAGATAGCCAAGTATTTACTGAAAAGGTTATGCATGATTGGATCTTTGCGAGGGATTAGGAATTAAATTTGTTTCCGCTTCGCTGCGGCAAACATCGTCTATCTAAAAACACTCATTATTTCATTCCGACCCCAAACCAGAAATTCTAGCTTTTAGATTCTGGCTACCAGCTTCTCAATTATGTCACGACATTCGCATTGGGCAAAAGTAAAACACGGCAAGGGTACGGCGGACCAAAAAAGGGGGGCGCTTTTTTCCAAACTCTCTCGCATGATTACGGTTGCGGCGCGCAGCGGCGGCGATCCATCAATGAATTTTAGACTCCGTCTAGCCATTGACCATGCTAAAGCCGCGGCCATGACCAAGGATACAATTGAACGGGCGATTGCCAAGGGCACGGGGGCGGATAAAGAGGGCTTACAAATCACGGAAGAAATTTATGAAGGATTTGGTCCGAGCGGAATCGCCTTGCTTATTGAGGTAGTTACAGACAATAAAAACCGTGCCTTTCAGGAGCTGAAGCATGCTTTTTCCAAGCATGGCGGGAGTCTTGGCAGTAGCGGCTCGGTGGCTTGGATGTTTGAACATAAAGGCGTTATTCGTCTGCCGCCCCCTCACCCCGCTTCCGGCATTCCTATCCCCGGGGGAGAGGGCAGAGTGAGGGCGGACCAAGATTTGGAATTTAAATTGATTGATGCGGGGGCAGAGGATATTGCAAGCGAAGACGAGGGGGTTACGGTTTATACCAAGCCCGAGGAGCTTAAAGCCGTGGAGGAAAAAATCCGAGCCGCGGGCCTTATCCCTGAATATACGGGCCTGGCTTGGGTAGCAAAAGATGCCGTCAAGCCTCCAGAAGAAGCGCGCGGACAATTAGAAGCTTTGCAAGATGCGCTGGATGAGATGGAGGATGTGAGTGAATATTATACAAATGCGGCCGAAGAACATTAAATATGCGAATTCTAGGCATTGATCCGGGGGTGGCCCGGATGGGGTATGGAATTTTGGAAAGTGATCAGGATAAAGTGCGGGCTATTCTCTACGGCTGTTTTGAGACACCGGCTCGCATGAATCATGCAGCACGACTTGTGGCGATCCATAAAAAGCTTGTATCTCTTATTAAAAAATACAAACCCGATCGCGTTGCTGTAGAAAAACTTTTCTTTTCCAAAAATACAAAAACCGCTCTTGCGGTTGGGGAAGCGCGCGGGGTCGTGCTTATGACTTGCGCAAATTTAGGCGCTCCGATTATTGAACTTGCGCCTAAAGAAATTAAGTCTGCACTTACCGGCTACGGGTTGGCAAATAAAGCGCAGGTGCAAAAAATGGTTCAACTAATTCTCAAACTAGACCATATTCCCAAACCCGACGATGCCGCTGACGCTTTGGCCATTGCCATTTGTGGACTAAGGACTACTGACTACAGCAATTGCGGTAAACCGTAGACAAACATATGTCTCGATCAGAATTGCGCAAAGATTATATCCAAGACAAGTACGTTATTATCGCGCCGAGGCGCGGCAAACGGCCGCAGAAAATGGAAACTGGTCCGAAGACCACTATCCCCCCTTGCCGGCTATGCCCGGGGCAGATTGATAAGGAACCCTTTTTGCTGGAAGTCTGGGGCAAAAAAGAATGGCTGATCAAGGTAGTGGCCAATAAATTCCCGGCCGTCTCTTTAGATAATTCCAAAGCCTACGGCACCCAAGAGGTTGTTATTGAAACGCCAGAGCATGGCAAACACTTGGAAGAGTTAAGCGATGATCAGGTGGCAAAACTGTTTTGGGTCTATGCCGGGCGCACCAAAACTATTTCAGAAAATAAAAAGATTGAATATATTTTGATTTTCAAAAATTCCGGCGGACCGGCCGGGGCATCTTTACAACACGCACACTCACAGATATTTGCAACCCATTTCCTGCCGCCGAATCTTTTTGATAAATCCCAAAAAGTGCAATCGTACAAACTACGCACTGGCCGTTGTGTATATTGTGATGTTTTACAAAAAGAAAAAAGGGGGGCGAGATTTATTTGGGATGATAATAATGTTATTGCTTTTGCGCCGTACGCTTCCTTGCATAATTATGAGGTCTGGATATTGCCTAAACGCCACTTGGACAACATCACTAACTTAACCGAGGCCGAACGTTTTTCGTGGGCCAAAATTTTACGACACGTCCTTAAAAAAATTGTGGCCCTTAATCTTCCTTACAATTTTTATTTTCATCAGGTTATCCATGATGAGGATCAGCATCTCTATATGAAAATCACGCCGCGTGGCTCGGTCTGGGCCGGGGTAGAGATCGGATCGGGGTTAATCATCAATCCGGTTTCACCAGAAGAAGCGGCAGAGTATTATCGAGAATGATCCTATGTCTTTTTATCCTCTTTCCAGCACTCGGGGTGAATAATCCGCATTAAAAAAAGAATCAGCAGAATAAGCAAGGCTGTAAGGGTGCCTAACACATAAAGCCCTTGACCCAAAATCATGCCAAGTGCGGCAACAGCCCAAAGCGCGGCGGCCGTAGTCAATCCCTCAATGTGTCCTTCACGAAAAATAATTAATCCCGCACCGAGAAAACCAATACCGGCGGCAATCGGCTGGACGCCTCCGACACTACTCAAAGAAAAAAGCGCGGCTCCTAAAGAAACCAAGGCAAAAGTTCTGGTGCCGGCAGTCTTGCCAATGGTCTCACGTTCTAAACCAATTAGCCACCCAAAAACCGCGGCCAACAACAAACGCAAAAATAATTCTAGCTCGTTGCCGGCAAAAAAGTTAACCATATTTTTACACAATTAAGTATTAAGCCTCCCCATCCCCACCTCCAACTTCACAATCTGGGAAGCACTAGGCGGGGTAAGGTCCATGATAGTAGAACGGTAAGGGAGGTAACCTTGTTTTTCCAGGGTAATGTAGTATTTGCTCCGGCCCACCAAGAAAGCATACTTGCCAGAGTCATCCGTGATTTGGGTTTCCAGGAGTTTGTTGAACTGAACATCAAAGATGCGGGCAATGGCTTGGGGAATGGGTTTCTTGGTTTTCGTGTCGGTAACCGTGCCCCATGGTTGAGGCTTGGCGCCGGCTTGGAATCTCTTGAATAGACCAAGGAAGAGGAAGTGCAGGAGGAGCAGACCAAAAATAGGCAGGGAGGGAGTGATGGCGAACGAAATAATAGCAAAGGTGGGGCCGGTCCATGCCAGCTTTCTTTGGAGATGCGCCAGTCTAATTCTGCGGATCACGGTGTGGGCGGGTTCCAGTCTTTCTTGAGGATCCAGAGGGATGGAGGGGGTTAGGGCAGCGCCTTGCTGTTTTATCTCCAGGGTTTGGCCATGGTAGAGGTTGCGGTAGTCCAGGTCTTCGGTGTTGTCCTTCAGGAAGCTCGTGGGGAAGGTAAAGCCGGGTTTGACTGCTTGGAGACGGTAAGCACCGGGAGAGACAATAAAGAGGTAGCGGCCGGCTTGGTCAGTGACCCGGGTTTGGAGGACTTGGTTGTTTTTGGCGTTGATTAGTCTCACAAGAGCGAGGTCAAGAGGGAGCTTGGTTAAGGAAGAATAGACTAAACCCCATTGTTTTCTGCGTTTGAGGCCAAGGATAAGAAGGGGTTGGGTAAATAAGGCTTGGAGATAGGTGAGAAGGGTGGCTAGTCCCGTGGCAAGGCTCACATTGGCCGCGGCAGCCGCGATAATTATGGGAGCGGCAATTTGGATATTGGCTTTTTCCACTTCAGGGTTGTTAAGGACTTGTTTGTTCAAGGTTTGGAAGGTCTGGGTTTT
>Ga0209211_10002007_pt1 | contig 36275 bp, 37 predicted proteins | sample RifGroA2_FD_183992 | JGI IMG/M metagenome (GOLD analysis project Ga0209211, IMG submission 183992) | Groundwater microbial communities from Rifle, Colorado, USA - Groundwater A2 (SPAdes) (version 2) | ecosystem: Environmental > Aquatic > Deep subsurface > Groundwater | place: Rifle, Colorado... | reverse complement strand
AAGAAGATGCCCGTTATGATCAGCTCAAATTAGGCATGTGAGCCAGCGCCTTTAGGCGCATCACGTTTTTGCCCCTTTGAGGGGCTAATAGAGATAAACCCCCGGCTTTGCCGGGGGTAACTTAATTTTGCAGGTGGAACAATTCGACGTAACCAAGCGCACCGTTGAGCGTGATTTGCTGTCGTTGTCCGAGATGTTTCCACTGGTCTCGGATGAGCGCGACAAGCCTTATGGCTGGAGCTGGAGCAAGGATGCGCCGCTGTTCAACCTTCCCGGCCTGAGCCACTCCGAGGCGTTGACGCTGGCGATGGTGGAGCAGCATCTCGATACGTTGCTTCCTGTCTCCACGTTGCACCAGCTCCAACCCTATTTCAAGGCGGCAAGGGAGCATTTGAGCGGGATCCCCAAGAGCGAATGCGCCCGTTCCTGGCTCGGCAAGGTGCGTGTCGTCCCGCCTGCGCAGCCGTTGCTGCCGCCTGCTATCAAGCCTGCCGTGCAGCAGGTTGTCTACGAGGCGCTGCTCGCGGATCGGCAACTGGAAATCCGCTATCTCAAGCGCGGTCAGGACAAGGCGGAGGATTGCCGCGTTCATCCGCTGGGGGTCATTCAGCGAGGGGCTGTCACATACCTGTATTGCCGCATGGATGGGCGCGAAGGGTTGCGTACCCTGGCGCTGCATCGCATTCAGTCTGCCGGCATGCTCGATGAAAAGGCGGATATTCCGCCGGGATTTTCCATCGACGAGGCGATCGAGCGCGGAGAGTTCGGTTTTGGCGCGGGCGGGGAGATCACGCTGGAAGCCGTTTTCTACAACGGGGCCGGGGATCATTTGTTCGAGACGCCGATTGCCCCAGAGCAATCCCTTACCGAACTGAAGGATGGCTTGATCAAGCTGGTCGCCAGGTTGCCTAACACGCCGCAATTGGCCTGGTGGATATTGGCAATGGGCGACGGCATCGAGGTAATCCGTCCAGCGTCGTTGCGCAACCAGATCGCCGCGACTCTAGCCAAAATGCAGGCTCGCTATCAAGGGTAGCTTCAGTATGACTACGAATAACAATCGGCTGATTGTCGCCATTTCCTCCCGTGCTCTGTTCGACTTGGACGAGAGCCATGCCGTTTTCGAGAACGAAGGCGTGGATGCGTATTGCCGCTATCAGGTGGAAAACGAAGAAATCCCGCTTGAGCCGGGCGTGGCATTCGGCTTGGTGAAGAAGTTGCTGGCGCTGAACGAGCGCGATCCGGCCAATCCACGCGTCGAGGTGATTCTGTTGTCGCGCAACAGCGCGGATACGGGATTGCGCATCTTCAATTCGATTCAGCATCATGGTCTCAATATAGGTAGGGCGGCCTTCACGCGGGGTGAGAGTACGCATCCCTACATTTCGGCATTCGGCGCGCAGTTATTCCTGTCGGCGGAGCCGGGCGATGTGCGCAAGGCGCTGGAGGCGGGTTTCGCCGCCGCGACGATCCTGCCGTCGGCGGCTGCGTCTGTGGTGGAAGATCACTCTTCGCAGTTGCGCATTGCTTTCGACGGCGATGCGGTGCTGTTTTCGGATGAGTCGGAGCGTATCTATAAACAGGAAGGGCTGGGGGCGTTCGAGCATAACGAGGTGAATGCCGCCAAGCAGCCTTTGCCCGGAGGTCCATTCAAGAATTTCCTCGCGATGCTGCACCAGATTCAACTGGACTATCCGGCAGACACTTCGCCTATCCGCACCGCGCTGATTACCGCGCGTGGCGCGCCCGCCCATGAGCGCGTCATCCGCACTTTGCGCGCATGGAACATCCGCATCGATGAGGCGCTCTTCCTCGGCGGCATGGATAAGGGGGCATTCCTGAAAGCTTTCGGCGCGGATATTTTCTTCGACGACCAGCAGAAGCATTGCGAGTCCGCTCGTCAGCATGTTGCCACCGGCCATGTGCCGCATGGGGTGGCGAATGAGTCGTGATTGAATCGTAGATTGGTGTGCAGTGTAGAATGCCGCCTGTTTCTCCGCGTATGGAGTCTTGTATGAATCGCACCAGAGCATTGCAACTACTTACCCAGCACAAGGCACAGTTGGCCGAGCAGTTCGGCGTAACCCGTCTGGCCCTGTTCGGCTCCACGGCGCGCGATGCTGCGCGCGAGGATAGCGATGTGGACGTGCTCGTGGCGTTCGATGGGGCGGCCACTTCGAAGCGTTATTTCGGCGTCCAGTTCTATCTGGAAGACTTGTTGGACTGCCCGGTGGATTTGGTGACCGAGAAAGCGTTGCGCCCGGAATTGCGTCCGTTCATCGAGCGGGAGTTGGTCAATGTCTGAGCGGGAGTGGTCGTTCTATCTCGACGACATGATCGATTTTGCCGATAAGGTGATTGCCTATACGGAAGGTTTGGATCAGCAGGCGTTCGTCGATAGCGGCCTTAATTACGATGCAACGGTGCGCAATCTGGAGTTGCTGGGGGAGGCGGCTACGCATATTCCGGCCGAACAACGCGATGCTTGTCCCACGATACCGTGGCGGCAGATTGTCGCTACGCGTAATCGCTTGATTCATGGCTATCTGGGTATCGATAACGATACGCTTTGGAGCATCATCAAGGACGACATTCCCGGTTTGTTAGTCGAGTTGCGGAGGTTCAGGGCTCAAGCGAAGTAATTCAGCGTAAGCGCGAACAGGCATCAATTCTCATTATCTAGTTGTGCATACCCAAAAAAACTACCACTGGCGCATTGCCGGATTCTATTTTTTCTATTACGCCTTCGTGGGGATGTTCGCGCCCTACTGGAGTCTGTACCTGCAATCCCTGCATTTTTCCGCCATCGAGATCGGCATCCTGATGTCGACGCAGCCGGTGATGCGCATGGTCGCGCCGAACATCTGGGGTTGGCTGGCCGACCATACGGGCAAGCGCCGCGAGGTGGTGGTCGCGGCGGCCAGCCTGAGTGCTGTGTTCTATCTGGGGGTGTTCGTCACGACCAGTTTCTGGGGCTTGCTGCTGGTGCTGGTGCTGATGAGTTTCTTCTGGAGCGCGTCGATACCGCTGGTGGAGGCGACCACGCTCAGCTATCTGGGCAAGAACACCGCGCACTACGGGCGCATACGTTCCTGGGGATCGATCGGCTTCATCGTCGCTGTGGTGGGGCTGGGCTATACCTTCGACTACATCGCGATCGCCTGGCTGCTGTGGGCGGGGCTGGTGTGCGAGGTCGGCATCCTGTTGTTTGCGCGCCAGATTCCGCCCACCACGGTTGAGGTGCATCACGCCGATAACCTGCCGATCCGGCAGATATTGATGCAGCCGCGCGTGCTGGCGCTGTTCGGCGCGTGTTTCCTGATGTCGGTTGCGCACGGGCCTTACTACACCTTCTATTCCATCTATCTGGTCGAGCATGGTTACGCGAAGAGCGCGGTCGGCGGACTGTGGGCGCTGGGGGTTATCTGCGAGATCGGGGTGTTCTTCCTGATGCCGGCGTTGGCACGGCGCTTCGGCTATGCGCGCATCATGCTGGCCAGCTTTATCGCAGCGGTGGTGCGTTTCGTGCTGATCGGCTGGGCGGTAGATGTGGTCGTGCTGCTGTTGTTCGCTCAGGTTTTGCATGCGCTGACCTTCGGTGCGTATCACGCCGCTTCGGTCGGGATGGTGCACGAGTTCTTCCGCGGTCGACACCAATCCAAGGGGCAGGCGCTGTTCGGTAGCGTCACTTACGGGGCCGGCGGCATGCTGGGCAGTCTGGCGAGTGGTCCGGTCTGGCAGCATTACGGGGCCGGGGCGCTGTATACCTGCAGCGCGGTGATGGGGCTGTTGGGCTTGTTGCTGATGTTGTGGAAGCCGGGTATGGCCAGCGACCGCCAATCGGGGTAATCCTGAGTGGCAGTTCACAGCAGCGCCGGAATCCAGTAAAGTGCCTACCCGTTCCTAACCCGAGAAGAGCAATAACATGAGTGCAAAAGGACAACAACTCCAAGACCCGTTCCTGAACACGCTGCGCAAGGAGCATGTGCAGGTGGCCATTTATCTGGTGAACGGCATCAAGCTGCAAGGCCATATCGACTCGTTCGACCAGTATGTGGTGCTGCTGAAGAACACCGTCACGCAGATGGTCTACAAGCATGCGATCTCCACCATCGTTCCGGCACGCGCAGTCAACATCAATTATGACGCTGCTGAGTAATGCAGCAGAACTCCACCGGTTCTGAATTAGCCGTACTGGTTAGCCTGGATCTGGGCGAACCGGATTACGCCGAAAGCCTGGAAGAACTGCGCTTGCTGGCCGAGACCGCCGGCGTGCAGACGCTGGCGATCATCGAAGGCAAGCGTCAGCGTCCCGATCCCGCATTGTTCGCCGGCAGCGGCAAGGTGCAGGAGATCGCCGACTTGCTCGTCGCCCACGAAGAAGTCGGCGTCGTCATCTTCAATCACGACCTGTCCCCCGCGCAGATGCGCAACCTCGCGGCCAAGCTGGAGCGGCGCGTGATCGATCGCACCATGCTGATCCTGGACATCTTCGCGCAGCGCGCACAGAGCCATGAAGGCAAGGTGCAGGTGGAGCTGGCGCAGTTGCGCTATCTCGCGACGCGACTGGTCGGCATGAATATGGATATGGGCCAGCAGAAGCATTCGGTCGGCGCGCGCGGTCCCGGCGAAACCAAGCTGGAACTGGACCGCCGCAAGCTGGACAAGCGCGTGCACCTGCTGAAGGAGCGCCTCGAAAAGCTGCGCCGCCATCGTCAGGTGCAGCGTCGCGCGCGTAACCGCAGCGACGTGCTGTCGGTGTCCATCGTCGGCTACACCAACGCCGGCAAGTCCACGCTGTTCAACGCGCTGACCAAGGCCAATGTCTACGCCGCGAACCAGTTGTTCGCCACGTTGGACACGACCTCGCGGCGCATCTATCTGGAAACGGCGGTGGGTGAAGACGGCGAGCCGGTGTCCAGGGACGGCTCGCGGGAACAGGAGGTTGTGCTGTCGGACACCGTCGGTTTCATCCGTCACCTGCCGCACTCGCTGGTTGCGGCATTCCGCAGCACGCTGGAAGAGACGATACAGGCGGACCTGTTGCTGCATGTGGTGGATGCGAACAACGCCAACCGCGATGCGCAGGTCGCCGAGGTCAATAAGGTGCTGGAAGAGATCGGCGCGCAGGACATTCCGCAGATCCTGATCCTCAACAAGATCGACCTGCAGGACGTCGCGCCGGGAGTCGAGCGCGACGAGTATGGTAGAATCGCGACCATTCGCTTGAGTGCCAGGACGGGTGCAGGGTTGGACGATTTGCGCGCCGCACTGGTGGAAATTCGTGATGCCGAGCCGGTCGAAGCGCCGCTTCAGGAATGGCATCCGCTAAACAATTGATTAGGTGAATCATGGGATTGAACGATCCGCAGTGGGGTAAAAAGGACAGTGGCGGCCCGCCAGACCTAGAGGAGTTGATGCGCAAGATCAACGCGAAGGTCGCGGCGATGATGGGCGGCAAAGGCGGGCAGGGCGATCAGAATCGCCCGTCCGGCGGCGCGCCGGGTCAAGGCTTCGGTGTCAGCATCGGGCTGGTTGCGGCAATTGCCGGTCTGATCTGGTTGGGCAGCGGCTTCTATATCGTCGACGAGAGTCAGCGCGGTGTGGTGCAGCGCTTCGGCAAGTTCGTCGAGGCGACTCAGCCGGGGCCGCGCTGGCATCTGCCGTTCCCGGTCGAGAAGGTCGAGGTGGTCAGTTTGAGCCAGGTGCGCACGGTCGAAGTCGGCTATCGCGAAAACGTCAAGAACAAGATGCTGAAAGAGTCGCTGATGCTGACCGACGACGAGAACATCGTCGATATCCAGTTCGCGGTGCAGTATTTCCTGAAGGACCCCGCCGATTATTTGTTCAACAACCGCATGCCGGACGAGAATGTGCGTCAGGCCGCCGAGACCGCGATCCGCGAAGTGGTCGGCAAGAGCAAGATGGACTTCGTGCTGTACGAAGGCCGCGAACAAGTGGCGGCCTCGGCGACCAAGCTGATGCAGGACATTCTGGATCGCTACAAGTCCGGCATCGTGGTCAGCAAGCTGACGATGCAGAACGCGCAGCCGCCGGAGCAGGTGCAGGCGGCGTTCGATGACGCGGTCAAGGCCGGTCAGGACAGGGAGCGCCAGAAGAATGAGGGCCAGGCCTATGCGAACGACGTCGTGCCACGTGCACGCGGTACAGCTTCGCGCCTGTTGCAGGAGGCGGAAGGTTACAAGCAGAGCGTGATCGCCAATGCCGAGGGTGATGCCAGCCGCTTCAAGCAAATCCTGGTCGAATACGAGAAGGCGCCTGGCGTGACGCGCGAGCGCATGTTCCTGGATATGCAGCAGCAAGTGCTGAGCAATGTCAGCAAGGTGCTGGTGGATCAGAAGAACGGCAGCAGCCTGTTGTACCTGCCGCTGGACAAGCTGATCGAGACTACGCGCGTCGCCGGTGGCGCGGCGGCTGCGGGCGAGGCGGCAGCTCCGGCACCGACCACTCAGGCGAGCGACAACAATGCGGCGCAACGTGCGCGCGATTCGCTGCTGAGCCGCGATAGGGAGGCACGTTAAATGAACAAGAGTATGAGTAATATCCTGATAGCCGCGGTTGGCGCGCTGGTGCTGTTGAGCATGAGCGTGTACGTGGTGGATCAGCGTCAGCGGGCCATCGTGTTCCAGCTGGGCGAGGTGGTCGGCGTCAAGACCGAGCCGGGGTTGTATTTCAAGGTTCCGTTGATGCAGAACGTGCGCTATTTCGATTCGCGCATCCTGACGCTGGATACCGCAGAGCCGGAGCGTTTCATCACCGCCGAGAAGAAGAACGTGCTGGTGGACTCCTTCGTCAAGTGGCGCATCGTCGACGTGAAGCAGTATTACGTCAGCGTCGGCGGCGATGAAGTGCGCGCCAATACGCGCTTGATGCAGACGGTCAACTCCAGCATGCGCGAGGAGTTCGGCAAGCGCACCATCCACGAGGTGGTGTCGGGCGAGCGCGACAAGATCATGGAAGTGCTGCGCACCAAGGCGGATGCCGATGCGCGCAAGATCGGCGTCGAGGTGCTGGACGTGCGTCTGAAGCGCGTCGACTTCCCGGTGGAGATCAGCTCTTCGATCTACAGCCGTATGGATGCCGAGCGCAAGCGCGTCGCGAACGAGTTGCGCGCTTCTGGCGCGGCCGAGGGAGAGAAGATCAAGGCCGATGCCGACAAGCAGCGCGAGGTGATCCTGGCTGAGGCTTATCGCGATGCGCAGAAGACCAAGGGCGAGGGCGATGCCAAGGCGGCCGCGCTGTATTCGGCCGCATTCGGCCGCAACCCCGAGTTCTATTCGTTCTACCGCAGTCTGGAAGCCTACAAGCAGAGCTTCAAGAACAAGAGCGACGTGATGGTGCTGGACCCGAGTTCGTCGTTCTTCAAGTACCTGAAGGGCTCGGGCCGCAAGTAATGCCCGCATCGCATCGTGCTTGATTTTTGGTTGATGGCGCTGGGTTTGATGCTGGTGCTCGAAGGTATGATGCCGTTCCTGTTTCCCTCCGCCTGGCGCGAGACATTGCGCAAGCTGGTGCAGTTTCAGGACGGTCAACTGCGTTTTCTCGGGCTGACGCTGATGTTAAGCGGTCTGCTGCTGATTTACTGGATTAAATAAATGCCGAACTGGTTGTTACCGGAACATATACAGGACATGCTGCCTGAGGAGGCGTGGCGCGTCGAAGCTATGCGCGCGCAGTTCCTCGAACTGATGCGCACTCATGGCTATCAGCTCGTGGCCCCGCCGCTGCTGGAATATGCCGAATCGCTGCTGATCGACGGCAGCGATGACATGGATCTGCGCACCTTCAAGCTGGTCGATCAGTTGAGCGGACGTACGCTGGCGTTGCGCGCCGACATTACGCCGCAAGTGGCGCGTATCGATGCGCACTTGCTGAATCGACAGGGCATTGCGCGGCTGTGCTATGCGGGCAGCGTGCTGCACACCCAGCCGGCCGGGCTGACGCGCACTCGCGAACTGTTGCAGATCGGTGCTGAGTTGTATGGCCACAGCGGCCTGGAAAGCGATCTGGAAATACAGCAGCTGATGCTGCAAGCACTGGCGCTGCTGGGTGTCGAAAACGTGCATCTCGATCTCGGCCATGTCGGCGTGTTCCGCGCGCTGGTGCGTCATGCCGGACTGGCCCGCGAACTGGAGAATGCATTGTTTGCTGCGCTGCAGAGCAAGGACAGTGCGACGCTGTACACGCTGGTGCAGTCGCTGGATGCCGAAGTGCGCGATGCGCTGCTGGCGTTGCCTGTGTTGTACGGCGATTGTGCCGACGTACTGGTGCGCGCGCGTCAATCGTTGCCTGCGTACCCCGAAGTCGTCGCTGCGCTGAATGATCTGGATACCGTCTCTGCGAAGCTGAAGCCATTGGTCGCGCGCGTCGGCATCGATCTGGCCGACTTGCGCGGCTATCACTATCACAGCGGCATGGTGTTTGCCGCCTATCATGCCGGCAGCCACGACGCGATTGCGCTGGGCGGTCGCTATGACGATCTCGGCAAGAGCTTTGGGCGCGCGCGCGCTGCAACCGGCTTCAGCATGGATTTACGTCAGCTTTACCGTTTGCTGGCGGTACAGCAGTCCAAGCCGGGAATCTGCGCACCCGCGTCCGACGATGTCGCGTTGCGCGATAAAATTGCAGAATTGCGCGCGGCAGGCGAGGCGGTAGTGGTGGATCTGCTCGGCGATGCCGCATTGCGTAGCGAATTGCAGTGTGACCGCGAACTGGTTTTGCGCGACGGCAAATGGCAAGTTGTCGCGTTGTAACTTAAGACTTGCAAGGCGAGATTTCCTCCCTCTCTGATCGCATGTGGGCGAGGGATGGAAAGAGAGATTCGATTTATAGACAGGAAGTTTGTAATGGCTAAGAACGTAGTAGTAATCGGCACCCAGTGGGGGGATGAAGGCAAGGGCAAAATCGTCGACTGGTTGACCGATCATGCCAAGGGCGTGGTGCGCTTCCAGGGCGGTCATAATGCCGGGCACACGCTGGTGATCGGCGGCAAGAAGACGGTATTGCACCTGATCCCGTCGGGCATCCTGCGCGATCATGTAATGTGCTACATCGGCAATGGCGTGGTGCTATCGCCGCAGGCGCTGCTCAAGGAAATGGACGAGCTGCAACAGGCCGGCATCGACGTCTACAGCCGTCTGAAGGTGTCCGAGGCTTGCCCGTTGATCCTGCCTTACCACGAGGCTATCGACAAGGCGCGCGAGCTGGCCAAGGGGGATGCGAAAATCGGCACCACCGGTCGTGGCATCGGTCCGGCATACGAAGACAAGGTCGCGCGTCGCGCGATCCGTCTGCAGGACATTTTTTTCCGCGAGCGTTTTGCGGCGAAATTGGGCGAGGTGCTGGATTATCACAACTTCGTGCTGAAGAATTATTTCCATGCCGCCACGGTCGACTTCCAGCAGACGCTGGACGAGACGCTGGCGCTGGGCGAACGCATCAAGCCGCTGGTGATGGATGTGCCGCGCGCGCTGTACGAAGCCAATCAGGCGGGAAACAGTCTGTTGTTCGAGGGCGCGCAGGGCGCGTTGCTGGACATCGATCACGGCACCTATCCTTTCGTTACATCGAGCAACTGTATCGCCGGAGCGGCCTGCGCCGGAGCAGGGGTTGGTCCGCAGATGCTGAGCTATGTGCTGGGCATTACCAAGGCCTACACCACTCGCGTCGGCTCGGGTCCGTTCCCGACCGAGTTGTACGATGCCGTGGACAAGTGCGATCCGGTCGGCGAAGGCTTGGCCCGTCGCGGTCATGAGTTCGGTTCCACGACCGGTCGTGCGCGCCGTTGCGGCTGGTTCGACGCGGCAGCATTGAAGCGCTCGATCCAGATCAACGGCGTGTCCGGCCTGTGTATCACCAAGCTGGACGTGATGGATGGTATGGAGGTGGTGCGCCTCGGTGTCGGCTACCGCATCAACGGCGTGGATAGCGATATCCTGCCGGCGGGCGCCGATGCATTGGCGGATTGTCAGCCGGTGTACGAGGAAATGCCGGGCTGGAGCGAGAGCACCGTCGGCGTGAAGCGTTACGAGGACCTGCCGCAGGCCGCGCGCAACTATCTGGAGCGTATCGCCCAGGTGTGCGCCGTGTCGGTGGATATGGTCTCTACCGGGCCGGATCGCGACGAAACCATCGTGCTGCGTCATCCGTTTGCATAAGCCAGTCTTTGGTTGTTGCGAACGTTACGTCGTGCACGGGGATTTGAATAATTGCAGTATCGAAACTACGATGCGCATCGCGATGTCTGCGGTGCGTATTTCGTTTTTGTGTGTTCGGCGGGAAATGAAAAAGGCCCGCATAAATGCGAGCCTTTGTCGTTGGTGCCCAGAAGAGGACTCGAACCTCCACAGTGTTGCCACCGCTAGGACCTGAACCTAGTGCGTCTACCAATTCCGCCATCTGGGCGATGCGAAGGCGCGCACTTTAACTATTGAAGGACATGTTGTCAATGAAAAAGAAAAATAATTTACGTTTGCAGGATCCGCACCTCGATCGTGAGCGCGAACAATACGAACATCCGCTGCCCAGCCGCGAGTTCATTTTGCAGATTCTGGGCGAGCAGGGCGGCCCGGTAGACGAGGATGAGCTGCTGCATCTGCTGCATATCGAGACGCACGAGGAAGACCTGTTCTCGCGCCGTCTGCGCGCGATGGAACGCGACGGCCAGATCATGCGCAATCGCAAGCGCGCAATCTGTGTGGTGGACAAGCTCGATCTGGTCAAGGGCAAGGTGCAGGGCCATCCGGACGGCTTCGGCTTCCTGGTGCCGGAAGACGGCAGCACCGACATGTTCATCAGCGAGAAGGAAATGCACAAGGTGCTGCATGGCGACACCGTGATGGTGCGCCAGGCCGGTGTGGACCGTCGCGGTCGCCCGGAAGCCAAGATCGTCGAGGTGCTGGAGCGCGGCAACACTCGCGTGGTCGGCCGTTTGTACGAGGAACACGGTATCTGGTTCGTCGTTGCGGAGAACCAGCGCATCAGTCAGGACATCCTGGTCGCACCGGGTGCGGCGGGCGGTGCCACGGTCGGACAGGTCGTGATCCTGGAGATCATGAAGCATCCGGACAAACACGCGCAGCCTATCGGCCGCATCGTGCAGGTGCTGGGCAACTATGCCGATCCGGGCATGGAGATCGAGATCGCGCTGCGCAAGCACGACTTGCCGTATGAGTTTCCCCATGATGTGGAGAAGCAGGCCAAGGCAATTTCTCCTGTCGTTGCGGCAGAAGACTGGGCGGGGCGCGAGGACATCCGCAACCTGCCGCTGGTAACCATCGACGGCGAGACCGCGCGCGACTTCGACGACGCGGTGTATTGCGCGCCGGAGAAGGGCGGCTATCGCCTGGTGGTGGCGATTGCCGACGTCAGCCATTACGTGCAGAGCAACGATGCGCTGGATCACGAGGCGATCAAGCGCGGCAACTCGGTGTATTTCCCGCGCCGTGTGATTCCGATGCTGCCGGAAGAGTTGTCCAACGGCCTGTGTTCGCTGAACCCGCATGTGGATCGTTTGTGCATGGTGTGCGACATGCATGTCAACAACAAGGGCGATATCGGCAAGTATCGTTTCTATCCCTCGGTGATGTATTCGCATGCGCGGCTGACCTACAACCAGGTCGCCGAAATGCTGGGGCAGCCGGACGGCGAGATGGCGAAGAGCCGTGCCGACATCGTGCCGCATCTGCAACACCTGTACGAGCTGTTCCAGAAGTTGCTTAGTGCGCGCGAGAAGCGCGGCGCGATCGACTTCGAGACCGTCGAGACGCAGATGATCTTCAACGACAGCGGCAAGATAGAGCGCATCGTGCCGGTGGTGCGCAACGATGCGCACAAGCTGATCGAGGAATGCATGCTGGCGGCCAACGTGTGCGCGGCTGACTATTTGCACGAAAACAAACATACCGTGCTGTACCGCATCCATGAAGGCCCTACGCCGGAGAAACTGGAGGCGTTGCGCGAGTTCATGAAAGAGTTCGGTCTGCAATTGGGCGGCGGCGAAGAGCCGCAGGCGGGCGACTATTCCAAGCTGCTGAAGAGCATCAAGGGCCGTCCCGATGCCGGTCTGCTGCAGACCGTGATGCTGCGCTCGCTGAAACAGGCCAAGTACGAGCCGGAGAACGTCGGCCACTTCGGCCTGGGCTACGAGGCTTACACCCACTTCACCTCGCCTATCCGTCGTTATCCGGATCTGCTGGTGCACCGCGCGATCAAGGCGGTGCTGCATGGCAAGCAATACAAGCCGGGGCAGAAATGGGACGAACTGGGTGCTCATTGCTCGATGACCGAGCGCCGTGCCGACGATGCGACGCGCGACGTCGAAGCCTGGCTGAAGTGCTTCTACATGCGAGACCACCTGGGTAGCGTGTTCACCGGCACGGTGTCTTCGGTCACCAGCTTTGGCATGTTCGTCTCGCTGGACGACCTGTATGTGGAGGGCTTGGTGCATATCTCCGAACTGGGCAAGGACTACTTCCACTTCGAGGCGGCCAAGCACCAGTTGCTGGGCGAACGCACCGGTCAGCGCTATCGCTTGGGCGACCGCGTGCAGGTACGCGTCGTGAAGGTGGACATGGAAAGCACCAAGGTCGATTTCGTGCTGCACGAGGAAGCGACGGAAGAAGATAACGAGGATGCCTCGCAGTCGGAAAAGAAGAAATCCGGCGGCAAGAAATCCGGCGGCAAGAAGTCCGTCGGGGGGAAGAAGAAACATGGCTGACCTGCGTCTGATTTACGGCTTTCATGCCGTCACCTCGCGTATCCGCCAGAACCCGGACGGCGTGCTCGAAATCTACCTGCAGGCGCAGCGTCAGGATCCGCGCATGCGCGAGTTGATCAAGCTGGCCGAGGCCAACGGCGTGCGCATCATTCCGGTGGACGCGAAACGGCTGGACGGCATGGCCGGCAACGAGCGCCATCAGGGCGTGGCGGCGCGGGTCGATGCGGCGCAACGCGTACAGCATCTGGACGATGTGCTGGACACGCTGGAGGAGCCGCCGTTGCTGCTGGTGCTGGATGGCGTGCAGGATCCGCACAACCTCGGCGCGTGCCTGCGCAGTGCCGACGCGTTCGGCGTGCATGCGGTGATCGCGCCCAAGGATAGAGCGGTCGGCATCACCGCGACGGTCGAGAAGGTCGCCTGCGGCGCTGCCGAGACCGTGCCCTATATCACCGTCACCAATCTCGCGCGCACGCTGCGCGAATTGCAGGAGCGCGACATCTGGGTGGTCGGTGCGGCGGGCGAGGCCACGCAGGATCTGCATGGCTTCAAGCACAAGGGCGGGTTGGCCTGGGTGCTGGGCGCTGAAGGCGAGGGCCTGCGCCGGTTGACGCGCGAGACCTGCGACGAACTGGTGCGTATCCCGATGCTGGGCAGCGTCGAGAGTCTGAACGTCTCGGTCAGCGCGGGCATTTGTCTGTTCGAGGCGCGTCGGCAGAGAGCGGCGAATTAACGGAGTTCGATTAGAATTCGTCGAGTTCGGAATTTCGAATCAGGAAAACAGATGAAGAAAAAAAAGTCGCTCCGCGTTCCCGTCACCAAAGGGCTCAAGGATATTTATGCGATGGACATGCACACGGCCTATCAGGCTGCCTGCATGGGGCGTTTCAGTGTCGAATCCTTCGGTCGCATGGCTGCGGCGATTTCGGTGGTTCGTTCGGCGCTGGAGCAGAAACACACCCGGATCGAGGGAGCAATCGAAGTTCTGGATGCGACCATAGCGACGCTGCTCGCGGTGCGTCACCGCGGCGATACGACGGATGTCTGGGAGATCACCGAGAGCGAGCGTCCGTCGGTGATGGCCGGGATAGATATGGCGGAACAATGCATAGGTACGCTGGATGTCGCGCTGCTCGCGCAGACCGCTGACATGTTGCTGGCGAATATTTCCGGATCGCGGGCATAGTCGCCCTGCGGTACGGCAGGGATACGGTCAGGGCCATTAACAGAACAGGACGCAAGCAGTTGTCGATCGAACTTTCCGGCGGCAGGACATGAGCCAAGCCAACAAGCACCAGGACGAACCGGCCTTCGTGCTGCACAGTTATCCGTTCCGCGAGACCAGCCTGATCCTCGATGTGTTCAGCCGTGAGCACGGACGTCTGGCAATCATGGCGCGCGGCGCGCGCAGGCCCCGGTCGGCGCTGCGCGGTGTGCTGATGAACTTCCAGCCGCTGCTGCTCTCCTGGTTCGGCAAGGGCGAGGTGCGCACGCTGCACAGTGCCGAATGGCAGGGCGGTCAGCCCTACCTGCAGGGCACGGCGCTGATGTGCGGCTTCTACCTGAATGAATTGTTGCTGAACCTGCTCGCGCGCGACGATCCGCATGAGCAACTGTTCGATTACTATCGTGCGACGCTGTATCGTTTGGCGCACGAGAGCGACCATGCCGCGACGTTGCGCTGTTTCGAGAAGCATCTGCTGCAGGAACTGGGCTATGCGCTGCCGCTGACGCAGGGGGGGGGGGGGGGGGAGCCGATAGTCCCGGAAGTCTGCTATCGTTACATCGTGGAGCGCGGCCCGGTGCCGGACGAAGGCGAATCGGAATCCGGCCTGACGATAGCGGGCAAGACGCTGCTCGACATTGCTGCCGACGATTACGTCGATGCGGTCACGGTGCAACAGAGCAAGCAACTGATGCGCATGCTGCTGAATCACTATCTCGGCGGCAAAGCGCTGCATACCCGAGAACTGATCAAGGATTTGCAGAAGTTATAGAGCTGGAAAACCTGTCCGCAGATTACGCAGATTAAACAGATTAAGAACGACCGGAATGTCACATAGCATGCTCGATGCATTCTCGCTTATATCGGTTTTTAATCCATTTAATCTGTGTAATCTGCGGATAAAAAAGGACATTGAATAATGATGAAACTCGGACTGAATATCGACCATATCGCCACGCTGCGCCAGGCGCGCGGTTCGCGCTATCCCAACGTCGTGCGCGCTGCGCTGATCTGCGAGGAGGCGGGCGCAGACGCCATCACACTGCATCTGCGCGAAGACCGTCGCCATATCCAGGATCGCGATGTCGAAATTCTGCGCGATATGTTGCAGACGCGCATGAATCTCGAATGCGCGGTCACTGCCGAGATGCTGAATATTGCGTTGCGCACCAAGCCCCACGACATCTGTCTGGTGCCGGAACGGCGCGAAGAATTGACGACTGAAGGCGGCTTGGATGTGGTGCGCTATTTCGATGTGGTCAAGGCCGCAACCGAACGTTGCACCGCGGCGGGTATTCGCGTGTCGCTGTTTGTCGATCCGGACATGAAGCAGATCGACGCAGCGCGCCGATGCGGCGCTCCTGTGATCGAGTTGCACACCGGCAGCTATGCCGAGGCTGACAGCGTGCCGGAGCGCGTCCGCGAGCTGGAACGCATCCGCACCGCGGCGGCGCATGCCCATGCCCTGGACATCCAGGTCAATGCCGGCCATGGTCTGCACTACCACAACGTGCAGGACATCGTCGCGATTCCTGAAATCGACGAGCTGAACATCGGCCATGCCATCATCGCCGAATCCGTTTTCATCGGGCTGGATGCCGCGGTGCGCAAGATGAAGGCGCTACTGGTCGGAAACCGATAAACCGGGCTGCGAATTAGCTTCCTCATGATTCATGGCATTGGCACCGACATCGTCGAATATTCCCGCATTGAACAGATGTGGCTGCGCCACGGCCAGCGTTTCGCGGCGCGTATCCTGAGCGCAGGCGAGTTGCCTGAGCTCGATGGCCATGCCGCTCCGGCCCGTTTGCTGGCCAAGCGCTTCGCCGCCAAGGAAGCCTTCGCCAAGGCGGTCGGCAGCGGCTTGCGTCACCCGGTTACATTGCGGCGTATCTCCGTCACGCACGATGGCCTGGGTCGTCCGGTGCTGACCTTCGACGAGCTGCTGCGCACCCATCTCGCCCAGCTGGGCATTAACGGGCATCATCTTTCGATCAGCGACGAACGAGGTATGGTGGTTGCGTTTGTGGTGCTGGAGAGTCTGTAGGCATGAAATGCGGCAGATGCGCATTCAGTCAGTCACGTAGCCTGCACTCTTGCCTTAGTACTCTTGAGGCAATCGGTATTTCTCCGGCAGCAAATCGATAATTTCCCTTTGCACTGAAATATTGTGTTCTTCATAGAGCGCATGACCGCATAAGGACAATACTTCGTCGACGTTCTCCAGGATTTTCTCGCCCTGCCATACCCATTCGACAGGCAGGCAAATGCCCAGATTGCTCTCGGCCGGATAATCGGACTGCACCACGCCTATGGCCTTGATGTGCAAGCTGGATTCAGGCGTGCAGTGTTTGATGAAAACGAAATCTGCGTTCCTGATGGCAGCGACGATGTTATGCAGATCCAGTTTGCCATCCGGCGATTGTGGGTAGCATACGATGTTGTTGTCGAGGAATCCCCGCGCATCGCGTTCTTCAATTCCGAAAAATGCAGTCATCGCTTCCTCCATTTTTGCAACAGGCCTCCTGAGCGGAGCCGGCTGGCGTATCGGACGGTTCGTATCGTCGCACCGAGATTTCGATGCCGTCTGCCGGCGAACGTTCAGCGCAAGGCGAAGGTCATGCAGTTGGCTTCATTCTTGACGATCCCAACCTGAATGCCTTCCGCCATGCATTCGAGGTCGTCGTTGAATTTGCAGCCGACAGTCTTGCAGGCGCCGATGCCGGCAATCTGACCGTGAGGCTTGGCGTGATGCGATCCCGCCATGAAAGTGTCGCAGCCGGGTTGATGTTCGTCGCCGATGGTGATGGCTCGCGCATGGCAACTGTTGCTGGCGTTGTAGGCACACTCGTTTACCACGCACTTCGTGACAACCGGCATTTCGATGCAAATCTTTTTCATGGGGTAACTCCTTTCAAATTGCAGGACAAATCACCAGGCACTGGTGGAATATTTTTGCAGGAATGGCTAGAAACAGGCAGCGATGCCGTGTCAACCATGGAATGCTTTCCGGCGGTTGCCTGTTCTTGCGATAGTGGGTTCCGGCTGCCGTGAATAATGTTCTTCGCTCGCAAAGAGTGCCATCGGCATTCTCTGAATGTGCGGCAAGGACAGGCGAACATCGTGTCGGTGTTTGTCTTACATGGGGTAAGCATCCGATGTGGGGCGAAGACTGTATGCCGCAGTTGGCTAAAGCCTGTTGGTGAGCAGAAAGGCCAGGCGATAAACCGAAACTTTTCTTGCGTGGCTCCCCGCGAACAAGTCAGCTTTCTATCCTTTGTTTTCCTGCAATGCTGGCCGCGGTTTTGCCGCTAAAGGCCTTATAATCCGCGGCATTCGAAATCGAACTGTCGGGGAGTGCTATGGGTTTGGGGCCGGTGATGCTGGATGTGTTGGGCAAGACGCTGACGGCGGAGGATGAACAACGTCTGCGCCATCCGCAGGTCGGCGGGGTGATCCTGTTTGCGCGCAATTACGAGTCGCCGTCGCAGCTGTGCGAGCTGACTGCCGCGATACGCGCGGTGCGTTCGCCGCCGCTGTTGATCGCGGTGGACCACGAGGGCGGGCGGGTGCAGCGCTTCCGCGAAGGCTTCACCAGGATTCCGGCGATGCGGGAATTTGGCAAGATCTGGGACGAGCATCCGCAGCGCGCGCGGCATCTGGCGCAGCAGGCGGGTTATGTGCTGGCGGCGGAACTGCGTGCCTGCGGCGTGGACTTCAGTTTCACGCCGGTGCTGGATGTGGACTACGGGCAGAGCAGCGTGATCGGCGATCGCGCCTTCCACAGCGACCCGCAGGCGATTGCCGAACTGGCGCACAGTCTGTTGCTGGGGCTGAAGCAGGGCGGCATGCACACGGTGGGCAAGCATTTTCCCGGTCACGGTTATGTGCGGGCTGATTCGCATCTGGATATTCCGGTGGACGAGCGCGAGTTCGTCGACATCGAGATGTGCGACCTGATCCCGTTCAAACGCATGATCGACTACGGCCTGTCTGCAGTGATGCCGGCGCATGTGATCTATCCCAGGGTGGACGATCGCCCGGCGGGATTCTCCCCGGTCTGGCTGAAGCAGGTGCTGCGCGGACAGCTCGGTTTCGAGGGCGTGATCTTTAGCGACGACCTGTCGATGGAGGGCGCGACCGTCGCCGGCGGCATCGTGCAGCGCGCCTCGGCGGCGCTGAACGCCGGCTGCGACATGGTGCTGGTGTGCAACAAGCCGGAATCGGCGGGCGAGTTGTTGCGGGGCCTGCACTGGGAGATGCCGGCGGTCAGCAAAGTGCGACTGGTGCAGATGCGCGGACGGGCTCATCCGGAATCGCTGGATCAGTTGCACGAACAGCAAGTGTTTTTGAAGGCGCTGAGTGAGGTCGCGGCGATCGGCAAGAGCAACGCCGAATTGCCCTTGGCCTGAGCGATTGAGATAATCCGGGCGCACTTTAAATTTATTCTAAAAACCTAATTTTCATCCGCAGATTATGCAGATTATGCAGATTAACGCAGATTTTCATGCGCTTATGCTCGATAAGTGCCTCACCTGAATGGTGGGCCTGATTAATGGGATAGCCTGTCGTTTAATCTGCGGAAATCTGCGTAATCTGCGGACAACTGCTTTTTTAGGTTTATGCGCATTTTTTGCATATCGGTATCCAGAATATGAGTGAATTACAAACAGCCTTGCTGGCAATCGGGTTCGGCGTGATCGTCGCGGTATATGTCTACGGCTGGTGGCAGCAACGCAAGTATCGGCAGAAGTTCGGTGCGGCGTTCAAGTCGGGCCATGCGGATGCGCTATACCGGGAAAGTCCGGTGCGCCCTTTGCCGGAACCGGAGGACGCGCCGGAACTGCCGGTGCAGGCTAGCGAGCCGATGGTGGAGCATTTCGTGAATATCGCGGAAGAGGTCGCGCCTGCCGCGGAAGTCGACGAGCGTGCGTTGGATGATATTCCGTTCGAAGAGCCGCAGTCTGACGCGATGTCACCCGAAACAGGGGGGCATGAAGAGCAGCCGCTCGATGAAGAAATGCCGGAAGATCAGACGCTCGAAGAAGAAACTCCCGAAGAGGCAGCGCCGGTGGTGCAGGACGAGAACTGCGCATTGCTCGATTTGCGCAGCGATTTCATCGTCGAACTGAATCTCGCCGAGCCGTCGCCGGCATCGGTATTGGCCGGGCTATGGCAGCGCAAGTTCGATTTCGGCAAGCCGATGCTGGTATGCGGGCTGACGTTGGCCGGATCGCCTTCCGGGCCGCGCTGGGAACGTGCGGTCGCCGAGGGCACGATGCTGTATTCGCGTTTCCGCGTTGCGCTGCAACTGGTGGACCGCGGCGGCGCAATCAGCCCTGCGAAATTGGCGGACTTCCGCGATCTGGTGCTGGGCATCGCGAGACATATCAAGGCCGACGCGAATGTGCCGGACGTGCCGCAGACACACCAGAATGCGCTGGAGCTGGATGCGTTCTGCGCCGATGTCGATCAGATGGTGGGCGTGAATCTGGTGGTGCCGGGTGAGCGTCTGCTGTCCGGTACGCGCATCGCCGAAGCCGCCGCGTTGCAGGGTCTGACGCTGGAGGCGGACGGCGCGTTCCACCTGCTCGGCGCGCACGGCCACAGTCTGTTCAGCCTGATCAACATCGACAGCATGCCGTTCCAGCATCACACGCTGGTGAACCATACGACTCGCGGCCTGACGCTGTTGCTGGACGTGCCGCGCGTGGATAGCCCGGCGGTGCAGTTCGATCGCATGCTGGCCGCCGCACACGGGCTGGCCCGCGAATTGCAGCTCAATCTGGTGGACGACCATCGCGTCGTGCTGAGCGAGATAGGCCTGGCCCGCATCCGCGACCAGATCGTCGCCGTCGATGCGAAGATGTGCGATCACGGCATCGCCCCGGGCAGCGCGCAGGCGCGCAGGCTGTTCGCCTGATGGATCTCGCAGCACGCATCGCGCAATTGCGCGCCGAGATCGAGCGGCACAATCACGCCTACTACGTGCTGGATGCGCCGCTCGTCCCCGATGCGGAATACGACAAGCTGTTCCGCGAACTGCAAGCCCTCGAAACGCAACATCCCGAACTGCTGACACCCGATTCGCCCACGCAACGCGTCGGCGGCAAGGTGCTGGACGGTTTCGCGCCGGTGAAACATGCGGTGCCGATGCTGTCGATACGCACCGAGACCGACACCGAGGCCAGCGGCGCAGCCAATTTCGACACGCGGGTGAAGAACGCACTGGGCTCGGTCGAAGAGATCGAGTATGCCTGCGAACTCAAGTTCGACGGCCTCGCGATCAATTTGCGCTACGAGCGCGGCGTGTTGGTGCAGGCCGCGACGCGCGGCGACGGCGAGACCGGCGAGGACGTGACGCAGAATGTGCGCACCATCCACTGCATTCCGTTGCATCTCAAGGACTGCGCAGCCGATGTGCTCGAAGTGCGCGGCGAGGTGTACATGGCGCGCCGCGATTTCAATCGCTACAACGAAAAACAGCGCGAACTGGGATTGGCGACGCTGGTGAATCCGCGCAATGGCGCGGCCGGCAGCATACGCCAGCTCGATCCAAAACTGGCCGCAAGGCGTCCGCTGTCGTTCTTTGCCTATGGGCTGGGCGAGGTGCAGGGCTGGATTTTGCCCGAGACGCACAGCGCCATTCTCGATGCATTGCAATCCTTCGGCATGCCGGTGTGCGCCGACCGCGCCGTGGTGTGGGGCGCGCAAGGGCTGGTGGATTTTCATCGCCGTATCGCGGTACAGCGCGACCAGTTGGCGTTCGACATCGACGGTGTGGTGTACAAGGTCAACAGTCTCGCATTGCAACAGGAACTAGGCTTCGTCACGCGTGAGCCGCGCTGGGCGGTGGCGCACAAGTTCCCGGCGGAAGAGCAGCTCACGGTGGTGAACGACATTGACATTCAGGTCGGGCGCACCGGCAAGCTGACGCCGGTGGCCAAGCTGGAGCCGGTGTTCGTCGGCGGCACCACGGTGTCGAATGCCACGCTGCACAACGAGGGCGAGACGCGGCGCAAGGATGTGCGCATCGGCGACACGGTGATCGTGCGCCGCGCGGGCGATGTAATCCCCGAAGTTGCCGGCGTGGTGCTGGAGCGACGTCCGGCGAACGTCGGTGAACCGTTCGATTTATACCGGCGGCTGAACGGCCATTGCCCGGTGTGCGGCAGCGCCATTGTGCGCGAGGAAGACGAGGCGGACTGGCGTTGCAGCGGCGGCCTGTTCTGTCCGGCGCAACGCAAGCAGGCGCTGTTGCATTTCGCCGGACGTCGCGCGATGGATATCGAAGGGTTGGGCGACAAGCTGGTCGAGCAACTGGTGGACGGCGGCATCGTGCATACCCCCGCCGATCTCTACATCGTGGGTATGTCGGCGCTGGCCGAGCTGGAGCGTATGGGCGAGAAGTCGGCGCTCAACTTGCTGGATGCTATCGAGAAAAGCAAGCACACCACGTTGGCGCGCTTCGTCTATGCGCTGGGCATACGCAACGTGGGCGAGGCGACCGCGAAAGATCTGGCGCGCCACTTCGGCAAGCTGGAGCGCCTGATGCAGGCGGGTGAGGCGGCTTTGCAGCAGGTGCCCGATGTCGGCCCCATCGTGGCGCAAAGCCTGCTCGCATTCTTTGCCGAGCCGCACAATCTCGAAGTCGTCGATGCGTTGCGTCGCCGCGGTGTTGAATGGGAGGAGCATGACGGCGTTAGTAACCGGACTTTGCCGCTGACCGGCAAGACCTTCGTACTCACCGGAACGCTCGCCAGCATGAGCCGCGATGAGGCAAAATCGCGGCTGGAAGCGCTGGGTGCGAAAGTCGCTGGCTCGGTTTCGAAGAAGACCGATTGCGTGGTGGCGGGCGTGGAGGCAGGTAGCAAGCTGGACAAGGCGCGCGAGTTGAACGTGCCGGTGTGGGACGAGCAGCAGTTGCTGGAACAACTCAAAGAATTGGAAGAATGATGAAACAGAAAATTACCAAAGCAGTGTTCCCGGTAGCCGGCCTCGGCAGCCGCTTTCTGCCCGCCACCAAGGCGACTGCCAAGGAGATGCTGCCGGTCGTCGACAAGCCGCTGATCCAGTATGCGGTGGAAGAGGCCGTGGCGGCGGGCATCACCGACATGGTGTTCATCACCGGTCGCCACAAGCGCGCGATCGAAGATCATTTCGACAAGGCCTACGAACTGGAATCCACGCTGGAGGCGGCGGGCAAAAGCGAGCTGCTGCGCATCGTGCGCGAGGTGGTGCCAAAGAATGTGAATTGCATCTACATCCGCCAGGCCGAGCCGCTGGGGCTGGGCCATGCGGTGCTGTGCGCCAAGCCGGTGGTGCAGGACGAGCCGTTCGCGGTGCTGCTGGCCGACGATCTGATCGACGGCGAGCCGCCCATCGTCAAACAGATGGTGGAGGTATTCGGGCGTCATCAGTGCTCCATCCTCGGCGTGCAGGACGTGCCGCGCGCGCATACCAGTCAATACGGCATCGTCAGCAGCAGCAATCTCGAACCGGATGTCGAGAAGGTGCACGGCATCGTCGAGAAACCGAAGCCGGAGGTTGCGCCTTCCACGCTGGCGGTGGTCGGACGCTACATCCTGACGCCGCGCATCTTCCATCATCTGAAGAATGTCCGGCCCGGCGCGGGCGGCGAGATACAGCTCACTGACGGCATTGCTGCGTTGATGCAGGAAGAGCAGTTGCTGGCCTATCGCTTCAACGGCGTCCGCTACGACTGCGGTTCCAAGCTCGGCTACCTGCAGGCGCAGGTGGCGTTCGCCCTGAAGCACGAAGAGCTGCGCGTCGGTTTTGCGGAATACCTGAAGACGGTTGTCTGATGATCAGCGATCCCGAGGCGCGCGACATCCTGGCCCGGGCCGAACTGCTGCGTTCGGCGGACGAGGTGCAGGCTGCGGTGCGCCGGGTGGCGCGAGAGATAAATACGGCGCTGGCGGGGAAGCATCCGCTGGTGCTGTCGGTGATGGGCGGGGCAGTGGTGTTCAGCGGCCAGTTGCTGCCCATGCTCGAATTCCCGCTGGACTTCGATTATCTGCATGTGTCGCGCTACGGCAATGCGCAGCAGGGCGGCGAATTGAACTGGAAGGTCGCGCCGCGCGAGAACGTGCGCGGCCGCGTGGTGCTGGTGCTGGACGACATCCTCGACGAAGGCGAGACGCTGCAGGCGATCCGGCAGCGCGTGCTGAAACTGGGTGCTGTGGCGTGCTACAGCGCGGTGTTCGCCGACAAGGAAAACGGCAAGACGAAGCCCATACGCGCGGATTTTGTCGGTATGGAATTGCCGAACCGTTTCGTGTTCGGTTACGGGATGGATATACATGGAGCGTGGCGCAACCTGCCCGCGATTTATGCAACAAAGGAGAATGAATAATGTTGGCAATCATCGGAGGTCGGGGGCTGACCGAACTGGCAAACCTGAAGATCACCCACCGGCAGGTATTGCGCACGCCCTACGGCGAACCATCCGGTGCATTCATGTTCGGCACGCTGAACCAGCATGAAGTGATCTTCCTGGCGCGTCACGGCTATGGGCATACCATCCCCCCGCATCTGGTGAATTATCGCGCCAACCTGTGGGCATTGCGCGAGCAGGGGGTGACCGAGGTCATCTCGGTGGCGACCGTCGGCGGCATACGTGCCGACCTGACGCCGGGCTCCATCGTCGTGCCGGACCAGATTATCGATTACACCCATGGCCGCGATGCGACTTATTTCGATACCGGCGACTCGCGTTACACCAATGCGAATTTCGCGCTGCCGTACAGCCCGGAGTTGCGCAGCCGCATTTTGAAGAGCGCGGGCCTTGCCGGACAGACCTGCATCGATGGCGGGGTGTATGCGGCGACGCAGGGGCCGCGTCTGGACAGCATCGCCGAGGTCAACCGCTACGAGCGCGACGGCGCCGACATGATAGGCATGACCGGCATGCCGGAAACCGCGCTGGCGATGGAACTGGAGCTGAAATACGCCACGATCGCCGTGGTCGCGAACTGCGCGGCGGGCCGCGGCGACAGCAAGTACGGCATCAACATGGAGCAGGTCAACGCCACGGCCAGCGCGACGATGGACCGGGTGCGCAGCATTCTGGAAAGCGTGGTGAATTGCAGCGACGATTAAGGCGCGATTCCTTACTCTATGAAAAAAAAGCCCGCCGAAGCGGGCTTGAATGTCACGCCGGGTAAGCGGTGTTTACAGTGTCCTGCAAACTACATATAACGAACTCGATTCATCCAGATAAGACGTTGCTTGTGTGGTGAGGCCCGTGTCTTCGAATCCGCGTACCGATCCGCTGTTGGGTTTGCCGTCGTCGAACTGGCTGTCGATGGCATTGGCGATCTTGCCGGAGAGATTCGTCGAGCAGACCGAGTGACCGGCCAATCCGGTAACGCCACCTTGTACGCCGAGGATGCCGCCGACGGCATTCAGCGGCTGCTTGATGGCTTCCGTCGCTGTGCTGGTATCCCCGCCGATGAATCCGGCCAGCCGCAGATGAGCCCAGAAAGCGTTGCTTTCGGTCGTGGAGGTGGTCGGGGCATCGTAATTGCCGGAGATCTGACCATCATTAACTGTCCCGCCCGTACCTACCGGAGCGGATGCGCCCCAACGTGTCTGTACGGTGCCGTCGTCGCCAGGCAATCTCTTGTAGCGATCCTGGTAGCCGAGCACGCCGACCGACACTGCGTTGAAGTCGTTGGCGACATTCTTGACTTTCGCCTGAGTGATGAGCTCCTGTCCCTTGAGCACGCCGCCGAGCAGCAGGCCGATGATGACCAGCACGATGGCGATTTCGATGAGGGTGAAGCCCGATTGATAGCGTTTCATTATGATAGTCTCCCATTTGTTATTTAGGCACCTTGAAAGCAGCAAATGCCATGCCAATGTCAACGGGCTGCTTTTGCTGCTGAGTGCGGGGTTTATTGCAGGCTTGCCATGGGGTGCTGACGAAAATTCGACGGATTGATGACGAGATGCTGACACTTGGAGCGAAGGATGCGCTGCATGGCGCCCGCTGGCTGTTGCTGGCGATGCTGGCGCTGCTGCACGGCGCGCTGTTGTTCGGGGTCGAGAGTCCATGGGCGCGTTCCCTGTTGCTGGCGCACATGGGCTTGTTCCTGATCTGGCAGCCATTGTGGCGCGGCGAGCGCGAGGTGGGACCCGGTGCGCTCGCCTTCATCGCGCTGGCGGCGGTGGGGATGGCGTATTGGCTGAACTGGTGGCTGGTTGCCTTCTGGCTGATCGGTTTGTTCGGTCTGGTCGGGGCGCGCGTGTTCTCGTTCCGCGACCGCTGGACGCGCCGGCTTTATCTGGCCGTGGTGGCCTATCTGCTGGCGGTGCTGTTGCTGTGGGTGGTGCCGCATTTGTTCGCGGCGGAATTCACGATCGAGATCGGCCGCGCGATGATGAACTCCGTGCTGCCGCTGCTGCTGGTGGTAATGGCGCTGCTGCCGGCGCGCAAGGAGCAGCCCGAAGAGGCGCGCGCGGTGGATTTTATCTACAGCCTGCTGCTGTTCATGCTGCTGGCGCTGGTGGTGCTCGGCAGTCTTGCCTTCATGACGCTGGCGCAACTCGATTATCCGGAAGCGTTGTTGCGCACGCTGTTCCTGATCGGGCTGGTGCTGCTGGTGCTGGGCGGGTTGTGGAATCCGCGCTTCAGTCCGTCGCTGATGCGCCGCACCGGCTTCGGCGGGCTGCAGGCGATCTTCTCACGTTACCTGTTGAGCGTCGGCACGCCGTTCGAGAGCTGGCTGCGGCAACTGGCCGAGGCCGCGCAACGCGAGCCGGATGCGGCCGCCTATCTGCGCCGCGCGGTCGCCTTGCTGGGCGAGTTGCCGTGGCTGTCCGGGCTGTCCTGGCAGACGGCGGATGGCGCGGGTCAGCAGGGCGAATTCAGCAGCCATGATGTGCGCGTGCAGGAAGGCGGATTGCGCCTGACGCTGTATGCCCGGCATGCACCGAGCCCCAGCGTATTGCTGCATGTCTATTTGCTCGCGCAGCTGATCGGCTATTTCTACCAGTCCAAGCAGCGCGAACAGAACCTGCGCGACATCACGCGCCTGCAGGCGGTGTACGAGACCGGTTCGCGCCTGACCCACGACCTGAAGAACATGCTGCAGTCGCTGCATTCGCTGACCGCGATTGCGCAGAGTCCGGAAGCGCGCTCGCAGCAACTGCTGCAGCAGCAATTGCCGCAGCTCACCCGGCGCATCGAACAGACGCTGAGCAAGTTGCGCCAGCCGCAGATGCAGGACGACTCGCCGCAGCTTGCGCTGAATGCATGGTGGGATGGCTTGCGGCTGCGCAACAGCCATCAGCCGGTCGAATGGCGCGCCCCGGACAGCCTGCCGGACGGCGGAATTCCGGCGGCGCTGTTCGATTGCGTGCTCGACAACCTGCTCGACAATGCGCTGAAGAAACGTCAGATCGAACCCGGCATCATTATCGACGTCAAATTGCACATTGCGCCGCTGCGTCTGATCGTCTGCGACAGCGGTACGCCGATCCCGGAGCAGTTGGTTGCCAACCTGTTGCACAACGTCGTCGTTTCCGAAAACGGTCTGGGGATAGGTCTGTATCAGGCGGCGCGCTGGGCCGAACAACTGGGTTACCGGCTTACGTTGTGCAGCAACCAGCCGGGCAGGGTGTGTTTTGAATTGAGCAGGAGCGAAATAAAATGAGCGTCAGAACGGTATTGCGCATGGGCGATGCGCGTCTGCAGGAGTTAGCTAAGCCGGTGCGGGATTTCGTCGGCGAGGAATTGCGCGAGTTGCTGCGCGATATGCGCGACACGATGGAAGCGCTGAGCGGCGTCGGACTGGCCGCGCCGCAGATCGGCGTCGGCCTGCGCGTGGTGATCTTCGGCACACTCCCGGACAAGATCGGCGGGCAGAATCCGCGCTATCCGGATGCCGGGGAAGTGCCCTACACCGTGCTGATCAATCCCGTCATCACGCCGCTGAGCGAACATCGCGAGGAAGGCTGGGAAGGTTGCCTCAGTCTGCCCGGACTGCGCGGGGTGGTTCCGCGATTTTTGCATATTCGCTATCAAGGGTATGACGAGTACGGGTCGCTGATCGATCGCACGGTGAGCGGCTTCCACGCCCGCGTCGTGCAGCACGAATGCGACCACCTGGACGGCATTCTTTACCCGATGCGGATGACCGACATGAGCCGCTTCGGCTTCACAGCCGAGCTGTTTCCGGGACGAGAAGTGCAGGAAGATTGAACCGGAAAATAGTTGCCCATTGAGGGATATGCCGAGTGCAAGAAGATCGCTGCGTGATATTTGAACCTGTTTTCAATCCGCAGATTACACAGATTCACGCAGATTTAATCTTGCGTAGTCTGTTTAATCTGCGGATAGCTTATTTTCCAGAATAACCGCGGCCCTCACACCGAGAGCGTGCGGTAGGCGCGCTCCAGTCGGCTGGAGAATTCCTCGTACTGCAGGTCGCTGCAATGCACCATGGTCACGGTCCAGTTGCGGCGGTCATATCCGATCAGGTCGTCGAATATGATGGTCTTTCCATGGTTTTCGTCCGTGTTGTCGCGGCGTATGCCCATGCTGTCCAGCTTGATCGGGGTTTGAATCAGACTTAGGTGTTGTGCCGGCTCCAGCAAAATTGCGACGAAGTCTTCCTGATAGCGATCCAGTTCCAGTGCACCGATGGCGTTTTGCAGGTCGGACATCAGGTGTGCCAACTGTTCCTGTAGCGCAGGGCGGGCATGCTCGTCGGCAGCGCGCAACTGCGCCATCAAAATGTCTTTTTCCTGCAGCAGCGCCTGTTTTTCCTGTTTGCGTTGCGCGATGCGCTGTGCCACCTTGCCTGTCAGGCGGTCGAAGAAGTTTATTGCGACCAGTTCGCGCGCCTGGGCTTCGCTGGTCGCCGTGCTCTCTATCGTGTGGCTGGTGAAATAGACCATGTTTTGCATCACGTCGTGTTGCACCATCTGTCCGGTCAGGCGCATGCCGACCACGGCCTTCTCGATTCGTCGCATGCCCATCAGCGCGTACACTTCTCCGTCTGCGGGAAATTCGCGCAAATGGTTTTGCAAAGCCAGACTGCTGCTTAACGCATCGGTGACGGATTCGATCGAAGGGAATAGCGCATGTACCAGCGGATCGCCGGCATAGGATTCGCGATTTATTTCCACCGGTCCCGGCAGCCGGGCCGCCAGGGCGCGGGCGTATTCCAGCGCGGACTGGATGGGAGCACGGTAATCGTCCGGGTAGCCGCTAGTCTGCTTGAGCAGCGGTTCCACGCCGTTGATCGCGCGTTCGATGACCGGCAGCAGATCGGGGATCGGTTGACTGGATTCATGGCTAAAAAAATGTGCGAACACATTCATCGTACTTTCTCCATCATCGCAAACGGCAGTCGGTTATCGTCAGAGGGCTTTAATTCAGGAACCGCTCGCTGATGAGTTCGTAGTACTCCTGCTCGGTGTCCAGGCAGATGCCGAGTTCGGCCAGCACCTCGTTGCGCAACTTGTACCAGATCGGGTCGTCGACCCGACCGATGCGATGGTAGAAATGAATCGCCAGTTGCAGGATGGCGACCAAAGTGCGCACCGCGCCGTGTTCCTCGCGCGGTATTTCGTGATGGTACAGGATCGCCTGGCAGACGAAATCCGGCAGCTTCCAGTGGCGCGCCACCAGATAGCCGATGCTGCTGTGGTCGACGTGGTATTGCTCGTCTTCCTCGGACAGGTTGGGCCAGCAGCACGCGCTGTCCAGATGCAGTCTGCCGCAGTAATCCGGGAAGCGTTGCATCAGCACCGGCACGCCGCATTCATGGAAGATACCGGCCATGTAGGCCTGATCGGGAAAGACGTTGCATACCGACACGCGCTCCGCGGCGATTAGTGCTGCGATCTGAGCGACTTCCTGCGAGCGGGTCCAGAATACCTCGAATGCCTTGCGCGTTGCATCGGAGAGGCTGCTGGACAGCGAAATTGCCTGCACCAGATTGTAGGTCTGCTTGACGCCGATCAGCATCAGCACTTGTTCGAGGTTGTCGATTTTTTTGCCGCCGCCGAAAACCGGCGAGCACACCGCCTTGAACAGCATCGCGGTGATGCCGGGGTCGCCGGAGATAATAGTCGCGAGTTGCTTCATCGTGTAATTGTCGGAGGCGAATTTCTTCTGTAACTCGAGTAGCACCCTGGGCTGCGGCGGGAGCTTGATTCCTTTGCTGGTGAGCTCTTTTATCGCGTTATCGATATCTGTGGACATAATGAGGTTCTTTTTGTAACGAATTTTTGCTGGCTCGTGAGAACCTGACAGGGGGCCATTGCTACGCGCTATTCTGTGTCTGGATGCACCATCTCCGCCGGTTGCACCCAGCGTTCGAAATCTTCTTCAGTGACGTAACCCAGCGCGATGGCCGTTTGCTTCAGCGTGCTGCCGTCGCGATGCGCGTGTTTGGCGATTTCGGCGGCACGATCATAGCCGATGTGCGGCGTCAGCGCAGTCACCAGCATCAGCGAGCGTTCCATCTGTTCGGCGATACGCCCTTCGTTGGCCGTTATGCCGCGCGCGCAGTGCTCATCGAAACTCGCCATGCCGTCGGCCAGCAGGCGCACGCTCTGCAGGAAGTTGTGCGCGATCATCGGGCGGAATACGTTCAGCTCGAAGTTGCCGGAAGCGCCGCCGAAGTTGATCGCGACGTCGTTGCCGAACACCTGGCAGCACAGCATGGTCAGCGCCTCGCACTGCGTCGGGTTCACCTTGCCGGGCATGATGGAACTGCCCGGCTCATTCTCGGGGATACTGATCTCGCCCAGCCCGGAACGCGGGCCGGAGGCCAGCCAGCGCACGTCGTTGGCGATCTTCATCAGCGCGGCGGCGAGCGTCTTCAGCGCGCCGTGCGCCGACACCAGTTCGTCGTTCGCGGCCAGCGCGGCAAACTTGTTGGGCGCACTCGTGAACGGCAAGCCGCTGCTGAGCTTGAGCACGGCGGCGACGCGGTCGCCGAATTCGACATGCGTGTTCAGCCCGGTGCCGACGGCGGTGCCGCCCACCGCCAGCCGGTGCAGCGGCCCCAGCGCGGCCGTGATCGCCGCTTCCGCGTGCTTCAGTTGCGCGATGTAGCCTGAGAACTCCTGCCCCAGCGTCAGCGGCGTGGCATCCTGCAAATGAGTGCGGCCTATCTTCACGATGTCCGCGAAGGCTTGGGCCTTCTGCTCCAGCGTCGCGCGCAGCACGCGCAGCGAGGGCAGCAATCGATGTGCGACGGCGCCGGCCGCCGCGACGTGCATCGCGGTGGGGAAGATGTCGTTGGACGACTGGCCGAGATTCACCTCATCGTTGGGATGGACTAAACGTTTCTCGCCGCGCACGCCGCCCAGCAGTTCCGAGGCGCGGTTGGCGAGCACCTCGTTCATGTTCATGTTGCTCTGTGTGCCCGAACCAGTCTGCCATACCGACAGCGGGAATTCCTGCGTATGCTGCCCGGCGAGCACCTCGCCGGCGGCTTGCACGATAGCGGCGGCCTTTTCTTCACTCAGCAATCCGAGCTCGCGGTTGACCAGCGCCGCGGCGCGTTTCACCTCCGCCAGTGCGAGAACGACCTCGTCCGGCATGCGCTCGCTGGAGATGTGAAAGTACTGCAGCGAGCGCTGCGTCTGCGCGCCCCACAGTTGCTCGGCTGGCACCTCGATGGGGCCGAAGGAGTCGCGTTCGGTTCTGGTGTCCATGTTCTTGTCCTGTCGGAAGTTACGGATAAATCTTAAAAACGAAGTTCCATCCGCAGATTACGCAGATTAACGCAGATTTTCATGTGCTTATACTCGATGAGTGTCTCACCCAAAAGGAGCTCCCGATTAACGAGATAGTTTGTTGCTCAATCTGCGGAAATCTGCGTAATCTGCGGACAAAAGCTTTTTAAGGCTAATTGATAGCAGCACCGCAAGGCCTTGATTTCAGACGTTGACCATCCTCAACGGGATGCGCTGCCTGCCGAATGCCTTCTCGAACTTGCCGAAATGCCCCGCCAGCTTCGCGCCGCAATGCGGGCATTCCCCGTTTTCGGTGAGGTGGTATTCGCGGATGAGATGCCAGTCTCGCACGATCAGCGCTTGCTTGCACGAGGCGCAATAGGTGGTGCCGCCGTTCAGGTCGTGCACGTTGCCGGTGTAGACATGCTGTAGTCCGGCGGAATGCGCGATCTGCCGCGCCTCGGTCAGCTTGCCCGCGGGCGTGGCGGGTATGTCGGTCATCTTGTAATCGGGGTGGAAGGCGGTGAAATGCAGCGGCACATCCGTGCCCAGTTCCTTCGCGATCCATTCGCTCATCCGGCCGATCTCTTGCGCGCTGTCGTTGTAGCCGGGGATCAGCAGCGTGGTCAGCTCGAACCACACCCGGGTTTCGTGCCGCAGGTATTTCAGCGTATCCAGCACCGGTTGCAGGTGTGCGCCGGTCAGCTTGAGGTAGAACTCGTCGGTGAATGCCTTCAGGTCCACGTTCGCCGCATCCATCTTGGCGTAGAACTCCACGCGGGGTGCGGCATGGATATAGCCCGCGGTCACCGCGACGGTATTTACGCCGGCCTCATGGCAGGCGTCGGCGACGTCCATCGCATATTCGGCGAAGATCACCGGGTCGTTGTAGGTGAAGGCCACGCTCTTGCAGCCGAGCTCGACGGCCATGTTCGCGATGGCTTCCGGGCTGGCCTGGTCGGCGAGCCTGTCGAAGCTGCGCGACTTGGAGATGTCCCAGTTCTGGCAGAACTTGCAGGCGAGGTTGCAGCCAGCGGTGCCGAACGACAGGATGCTGCTGCCGGGATAGAAATGGTTGAGCGGTTTCTTCTCGATGGGGTCGACGCAGAAGCCGGAACTGCGCCCGTAGGTGGTCAACACCATCGTGTCGCCCATGCGACCGCGCACGAAACAGGCGCCGCGCTGGCCTTCCCTCAGTTTGCAGTCGCGCGGACACAGGTCGCACTGAATGCGGCCGTCTTCGAGCATATGCCACCAGCGCGCGGGGTAGCGCTCGCTATCGCCGATAGGTTCATCCATGCTGTTCTCCTTAGTTTCTTAGTAGGGTGGGCTTCGCCCACCATGTCGGGCATAGCCCGACCTACATTTGGTTTCGGCTTAGGGCTGCTCTCCCTCGCGCCATTTCTGCACGGTGTAATGCGACAACCTGACCTCGTCCGACCAGAAATCCGGCGGCAGTCCGGCCTTGCTCTTCAGGTTGGCGATAAAGGATCGCGGGTCGGGCAGCTGCGCCCAAATCTGCGGCAGGTAAGTGGCACGGTAGCGATCGCACTCGAAAATCACGCCATCCCGGCCCGGATTCAGCTGAGTCAGGGCGTCCTGCTCGCTGCTGTGACGGATCAGTTCCGGTTTGCTGAGCAGCGACACCTCGATCAGTACTTCGGCGAATTCTTCCTTCGTCAGCGGCGGGAAGCGCGGATCGCGAAAGGCCGAGGAGATCGCGTTCAGGCAGACGTCGTCGATCAGCGGACGGCAGGCTTCCAGCGTGCCTATGCAACCGCGCAATTGCCCGTCCAGCATCAGCGTGACGAAGGTCGCGCCGGGCTCTTCCAGCCAGGCGTTGCGCGGCAGATCGTGCGAGCGGAAGCCGAGCTCCTGGCCGATGGACGCTCGCGCCAGGTGCAGCAGGGTCTTGCCTTGGTCATTGTTGAACATGATCTTCCTCCTCGGTGAAGGCGAATGCGGCATAGCCGACCACGCGGTCGCGCGTGCCCGCCGTGTCGCCGGAGTTGCGCAGGTCGAGCAGATGCGGTGTGAGATGGTGCTTGCACGCCGCGACGATCAGGCCGTTGATCGGCGTGCCGCCGCAGGCCTGTTCGTGATCGATTGGCTGGCGCAGATGGACGATGTCGTCGGCGGTCTGGCTATCGACGGACTGCGCGGCGGCATAGGGCAGGTAATGCGACAGGTCGGAACTGACGACGATCAACGTCTCGTCGCCGCCCCATACGGTTTCCAGCACCTCGGCGACCTCTTCGGCAGTCGCTATGCCTACCGCCAGCGGCAGCAGCGTGAAATCGGTGAGCACGCTTTGCAGGAACGGCAACTGCACCTCCAGCGAGTGCTCCTCTGCGTGGACCGCATCGCTGACGACGACTTGCGGCAAATGGGAGATGGCGCGCATTGCCTCGGTGTCCAGCCTCACCCGCCCCAATGGCGTATCGAACGCTTCCGCGTCCGGCAAGGCCAAGCCGCGCACCGCCACGCGATGGGTGGGGCCCAGCAACACCACGCGGCGGATGCGCGGCGCGATGTCCTTGAGCGAGGCATAGGCGCTGGCGGCGATCGCGCCGGAGTAGATGTAACCTGCATGCGGCGCGATCAGCGCTTTCGGCTGTAACGGGTGTGTTTGCGCGCCATGCAGGAAACCCCGCACCTCATGCGCAAGCTGCCGGGGATCGGCGGGATAGAACATTCCGGCGACAGCTGGAGTGCGAATGGCAGGCATGGCGACCTCCTTTTCGGTAATGTTTGCCATATGAGGGCATACCTGGCAGGAATCAAGTCCCCCGAACAAGCGGGGGCAAACCCGCTGGTCAGTCCTGTTTTACGGCCATTTCTGTCTGGAAAATCATCACGTTGTTGCGACCGCCTTTCTTGGCGTGATACATGGCGATGTCGGCATTCTTGGCCAGCTGATGTTCGTCTTTCCCGTGTTCCGGATACACCGCAACGCCGATGCTCACGGACATGAGCAGCTCTTCGCCGGACAGGACGAAGTCCCGGTCGATGGCCTCGCGTATCTTTTCCGCTACCACTGCCGCATCCTGGGCAGTTTCAATGCTCGGCAGCAGAACCACGAATTCGTCTCCGCCTATGCGGGCGACCGTGTCGGATTCGCGCACGCAGCCCTGCATGCGCTTCGCCACTTCCTTCAGCAACAGGTCGCCAATATAGTGCCCGAGCCTGTCGTTGACCTGCTTGAACTTGTCCAGGTCGACGAACATCAGGGCCAGATGCGACTTGTCGCGCCTGGCGGTGGCAAGGGCCTGTTGCAGGCGATCACTGAACAAGGTTCTGTTGGGCAAGTCGGTGAGCGGGTCGAAATGCGCAAGGTGGCGTATTTGCTCCTCGACAGTCCTTTGTTTGGTGATGTCCTGATAAATGCCCAGAACGCCGATGACCAGATTGTTTTCATCGCGCAACGGCACCTTGGAGGTGCGTAGCCAGATCATATTCCCGTCCGGCGTCGTCTGCGGTTCTTCGTAATCCAGTTTGGAAGTGCCCGAATCCATAGTGGCTTTATCGTCGGAACGGTAAAGCTCGGCCTGCGCCTTCCAACCCATGTCGAAATCGGTCTTGCCGATTATCATATCCGGCCGGGAGTATCCGGCATCCTGTGCGAAATGGGTGTTGCAGCCGATGTAATGCAGAGTCCAATCTTTCCAGAAAATGCGAGCCGGCACGTTTTCTATAACCGTCTGAAGCAATTCGTTCGATTTCTGGAGCGCTGCTTCCGCATGTTTGCGCTCGCCGATTTCCGCTTCGAGCTTTCGGGTGAAAGCTTGCAACTTGTCGGTCATGGCATTGATGGACTGGGCAAGCTCGACAAATTCGTCGGCGCCGCCGGCCTTGATCCGGTGATCCAGATTGCCCTGGGCGATGATCTTCGCGCCATCGTGCAGCGGTATCAAGCGCCTGCGGATCAATCTGCCGAGAGAAATCGAGGTCAGGATGGTGATCAACGCTATGGTGAGAGCGAACAGGCCGGTCACGATAATCAGGCGCTGGTAAGTCAGTTCGACGCGCCGCGAGCTCGCATCGCGCAATGCGGTCGCTGTATCGCGCACCAGGGCGGCTTTCAGCAGCAACTGGCTGTAGAGTCTTCGATCGAGTTCCTCGTAAACATGGCGCCTGTCGGCAACGACTGTATTCAGGCGCTCGGTGTTGTCGACGATACGGTGGAAGATGGCCGCAGTGTCATCAATGTACTTTTGCAGCCGCGCCAGCGTCTGCCTGTTTTCTGCAATTTTGAATCGAATATTGGCTTGGCTTAACAGTTGGTCGGACACTTCCTTGTTCTTGTCCCACTGTATCCGCGTGCGATCTTCGCGGTACAGGAAATACTGGTCCCTGAGCGTGGCGCGTTCGAAGAAATTGACCGCGATTTCATCCGCCAATGCGTAGTTGTTTTTTGCGCTCTTGAATTCGATGAAAGACCAGACCAGCAGCGACGACAAAACAAGGAGAGCGACCGTCGTGGCGGTTGAAATGATCCCCAATCGGGTGGTGATGCGCATGATGACTTACCGGTTCATCTTGATCGCTTCCGGTTTGACTGCCCTGAGGCTGTCGAGATGGATGTAATTCAGGTAATTGGGCATCACAGTCTGGTCGGTCAGCTTGTTCTTCATCGCCCATCTGGTTTCGTCTTCCAGCGTGAGCAAGAGCGTCTGGTCCTGCACGACGTGATAATTGAATGCGTTCCAGACCTCGTGGATCAGGCTCTTGTCTATCTTGGTGGCGACAGACATGATGCTCTTCGCCTCGTCCGGATTCTTTGCCACGAAGTCTTCCGCCTTGATCAGCGCACGCAGGAAACGCCGGGTCGTATCGGGGTTTTTCAGGACGAAATCCTGCATTGCGGCGATATTGAAAGTCTCGGTATAGATTTCCCGGTCATAGAAAATGATTCCGCCATCCCCGAGTTGCTGCTTGATCAGGGTCAACGGATAGTTCCAGGTGGAAGCCGCATCGATCTTCTTCGCCATGATGGCATCCTGCAGTTCTTCGGGCTTCAGTCCGACGGGCTGTATATCCTTGCGGGTGAGGCCGTTGGCCGTCAGGAACGAATCCAGAAAGAAGTCCGACGTGGTGCCGGGGGTGTAGGCGACGCGCTTGTCTTTCAGGTCGCCGGGCGCCGAGATTCCGGCATCCTTTCTTGCGACGATGGCATTGTTCGTGGTGCTGGCCTCGATATTGGCGATCACGAATATCTTCTCGCCCTTGAGTACATTGAACATCACCGGAGTCTCCGCGACGGTCGCGAAATCGGCCTTGTTCTCGGTGACGGATTGCAGCGCCGCCTTGCCGTAGGTATGCATCAGCGACTGCACCTCCAGCCCTTCCTCGGCGAAATAGCCCTTGACTACGGCGACATGCACCAGCGTACTCTGCGGCTGGTAGGTATATGCGACGGTGATTTTCTGCGGCGGGGCGGTGTTCTCGGGTGGTAATTTCTGGCAACCCATGAGCAACGCGATGACGACTAGCGTGATGGATATTCTCAGCATGAAATGCTCCTTTGATTTCGAGTGTACCGGCGTATTCCCACATCGTGGCATGGAACCATTCGGGATCGGCGGCCCG
>Ga0209211_10002005_pt1 | contig 36388 bp, 32 predicted proteins | sample RifGroA2_FD_183992 | JGI IMG/M metagenome (GOLD analysis project Ga0209211, IMG submission 183992) | Groundwater microbial communities from Rifle, Colorado, USA - Groundwater A2 (SPAdes) (version 2) | ecosystem: Environmental > Aquatic > Deep subsurface > Groundwater | place: Rifle, Colorado... | reverse complement strand
ACCCAGCCGTAGCCTTGCAGATAATTGGCGACGCTGCCGATCGCGTCGCGGTCTTCGCGCATCAGGTCGACCTTGCCGTTGTGGTTGAAGTCCACCGCATAGTTGCGATAACTGCCCGGCATGAACTGCGGGATGCCCATCGCACCGGCATAGGAGCCGCGCGTGGCGAGCAGGTCGAACTGCTGCTCGCGCGCCAGCAGCAGGTAGTTCTCCAGTTCGCTGCGGAAGAAAACGGCGCGGCGCGGGTAGTCGAACGCCAGCGTGGTCAACGCATCCAGCACGCGGTAACTGCCCGCGTTCCTGCCGTAGATGGTCTCCACACCGATCAGCGCGACGATGATCTCCTGCGGCACGCCGTATTGCTTCTCGGCGCGGCGCAGGGTCTTGCGGTATTTGTGCCAGAACTCCAGGCCGAGCCGGACGCGCTGCGGATTGACAAAGGCGGCGCGGTATTCGACCCACGGCTTGATCGTTGCCGGACGCGAGATCGCCTCGATGACATCGGGCCGGTGCTGCGCACGCGCGAACACGGTCTCCAGTTCGTCGCGCTTGAAGCGGTGTTTGGCGACCATCTCGTCGATGAATCCGGGGATGCCCGGAAGGTCGGCGGCATGAACAGCAAGGGGGATCAGCAGCAACAGGAATAAAACGGGACGCATGTCCGCATTTTAACTCGACAGCCCCTCCCACCGAGGTAAAATTGCGGCATCCTCAACCACGAAACCACGCATCATGGAAAAATGTACCCAGCACCACCGCCTCATCGTCCTCGGCTCCGGCCCGGCCGGTTACACCGCCGCCGTGTATGCCGCGCGCGCCAACCTGAATCCCGTGCTGATCACCGGGCTGGCGCAGGGCGGCCAGCTGATGACCACCACCGAGGTGGATAACTGGCCCGCCGACCCGAACGGCGTGCAGGGGCCGGAACTGATGGAACGGTTCCAGAAACATGCCGAGCGCTTCAACACGCAGATCATCTTCGACCACATCCACACCGCCAAGCTGCAACAGAAGCCTTTCCTGCTGGAAGGCGACAGCGGCTGCTACACCTGCGACGCGCTGATCATCGCCACCGGCGCCTCGGCGCAATACCTCGGCCTGCCCTCGGAAGAGGCGTTCATGGGACGCGGGGTTTCGGGCTGCGCGACCTGCGACGGCTTCTTCTATCGCGGACAGGAAGTCGCGGTGATCGGCGGCGGCAACACCGCCATCGAGGAGGCGCTGTATCTGGCCAACATCGCCGACCATGTCACGCTGGTGCACCGGCGCGACACTTTCCGCGCCGAAAAAATCATGATCGACCACCTGCTGGAGAAAGTGAAGGAAGGCAAGATCACGCTGCAACTGCACCATGTGCTGGACGAGGTGCTGGGCGATGCCAGCGGCGTGACCGGCATGCGCATCAAGCATGTCAAAACCGGCGTTCCGCAGGATATCGCGCTGGCGGGCGTGTTCATCGCCATCGGCCACAAGCCCAACACCGACATCTTCGCCGGCCAGATCGAGATGGACAACGGCTACATCATCACGCGCGGCGGCAACAAGGGCGACGCCACGGCGACCAGCATCTCCGGCGTATTCGCGGCCGGCGACGTGCAGGACCAGATCTACCGCCAGGCCTGCACCAGCGCCGCGACCGGCTGCATGGCGGCGCTGGACGCGGACAAGTATCTGGCTGCGCTGGGGTAACATGAAACTCGCACGACCGCGTCCCTCTCTCCCGCTTGCGGGATAACCAGCGACTTGCCCGCTTGCGGGCTTAGTCGAATGGCCAGTTGTTTCATCAGAGAGTTGGGAGAGAGGGGAAACAGCAGTGGATGCAGGTCGGGTTAGGCGTGGGTTTTTGCGCCGCAACCCGACATTCGACGTTGGATCGTCGGGTTACGCTTCGCTAACCCGACCTACGACTGCAATACATTTGGTTCCGGCTCGTCCGGCTCAGGATGAAGAAACCCGCCAACGAAATCAATCCTGACGATGCCGCGCTGTTCCGCGCGACGGTGGGAGAGGTTCAGCCTCTTCCAGAGCAGAACCGCATCGAACCGCATATTCCTCCGCGCCATCCGCCACACCATACTGTCGCCGCCGAAGCGATACCCGACACGCTATCCGACCACATCACGCGGGATGCGCCAGATGAGTTCCTCGCCAACGGACTGTCGCGCATGACGTTGCGCAAGATGCGGCGGGGGGCCTGGCCGATACAGGACAGGCTGGACCTGCACGGCCTGACCAGCGACGCGGCGCGCACGCTGTTGCAGGAGTTCCTGCACGAAGCGACCCAACACGGGCTGCGCTGTGTGCTGGTAATACACGGCAAAGGGATGAACAGCCCGGGCGGCGAAGCGGTGCTGCGGCGGCTTGCGCGCCACTGGCTGTTACAACGCGGAGAGGTGTTGGCTTATTGCGATGCGCCACAGCAGGAAGGCGGCAGCGGCGCGGCGCTGGTGCTGCTTAAGAGCCTATTTCAGTAGGTTTCATGCCCCGCGCCGTTCACCTGCGGGATGCAGTGCAAGGCGCGGGCTGTGCAGTGTAGTCATTCTCCACAAGCAGACCGCAACGCCGCAATGCACCCGCAGGTGAATGGCCCTCTGGGTTGGGTCTGGGCGCGGCGTCTGCGGCGTTACACCGCTTGCCCGCAGAATGACTGCGGGCGGCGCGCTGCGCCTTGCATCCATCCACCCCCAGACCCAACGCGGGGCATGAAACCTGCTGAAATAGGCTCTAAGACGCCGCCCGGGCCTTCTTGCCCATCACATAGATGAGGTATTCGAAGAATACCTCGCACCAGTCCTGATCGTTGTCCTTGAGCGATTCGAGCAGCTTCTTCACTTCCGTCACCGGCCAGGATTGGTTGAACGACACCAGCATCTGTTCCGGATAAAGCTCCAGCATGGTACCGATGCGGTCGCCCATCTGCCTGATCTCGTCGAGCATCAGCGCAAGATCCTTGTCCGAATCGATCTCGGCGGTCAGATCGCCATAGACCTTGGGATTCTGGCGGGTGTATTCGATGAACCGGGTCAGGATATGGAAGAACTCGCCCTTGTTCTCCTTGGTCACCGCGTCGCCCAGCCTGAACGGCGCGACCGACAGCTCCATCCAGTAATAACCCAGCTTGGGATTGCGGTGCTTGGTGACGGAAATGTAGCCGCCGCGCGCCTTGGCTCGCCCGATGCAGTCTTCCAGCAGCATACGGTCCGAACTGCGCGAGGCGATCACCTTGCCTTCCAGCACTTCCGGCTTGATCAGGAAGAAATCCGGCAAGTCGTCATAGATCTTCCCGGTATGGTTATGCGCATGGTAATAGGCGCTGAATAACTTCAACGCGAAATCGCCATTCTTCTCCACGTCATAGCAATCCCGATCGATTGCGGCGCCCGTCTCGTTATGCGTCATGGCGGGTTTCTCCTAATGTTGCGATTACCACTCCTCACTCATGGTCGTTATCATAACCTGTGTGCTAGACTTTTGTGCGTCCCTTGGCGGAGAATCCCGCCATGTCCGGACCGACCCGGAAACCCGATCATGGTGACGACATCATGCAAACGAACAAAGTGAGTTTCGCCAAAACGCTCCTGCCGATTCTGATGCTGCTGTACAGCGCGGGCAGCTTTGCCGCGCTCAACAAATGGGTGGACGGGAAAGGCAAGGTGCATTATTCCGACCAAGAGCCGCCCGCCAACGTGAAGGCGCAGATACTGCGCCCCACCGTCACGGAAGAGGCGCCTGCGGAAACCGGCGCGGCGACAGAAGAGACCACCCCTGCCGAGACCATGACCGACGCGGAACGCGAGGCCGAATCGAGAAGGCAACAGCTGGAAAAAGAGGCTGCCGACAAAAAGGCCGCGCAGGAAAAAGCCAAGGCGGATGCCCGGAAACTGAACTGCGAAGTCTCACAGCAGAACCTCCGCACCATGCAGAGCGACCTGCGCCTGAGCGAGATCAACGCCGAGGGCGAGCGCGTCTACCTGAGCGACGAACAGCGCCGGCAAAAGATCGAAAAGATCAAACAGAATATCGAGGAATACTGCGACTAAGGGGTCGAGAAGAAATAACTTGGACAGTTATGGGTGTGCTGGCGGGATGCGATGCAAGACGCCGGGCGCGCCGCATGGTCACTCCCTGCAAGCGACCGGCAACGCAGCAGCGCACCCGCCAGTGCAGCCAGAATATTCAAGTTATTACTTCTCGCCCCCTAAACAACCCCGGGTGGGATATTCGAACTATTCGGCCTGCTCCGCCCACAGGTCATGCGTATCCGAATCCGTGACCGTCACCTCGGCGAATTCGCCCACCGTCAGTTCCTGCCCGTCATCGATATACACCAGCCCGTCGATCTCCGGCGCATCCGCCGCGCTGCGCGCGACCGCGCCTTCCTCATCCACCTCCTCGACCAGCACGGTGATGGTCTGGCCGACCTTGCGCCGCAAGCGTTCCTCGCTGATCTCTTCCTGTAACAGCATCAGCCGCGCCAGGCGTTCCTGCTGCACCTCGGGCGGAACGTGGTCCGGCAACGCATTGGCCGCCGCGCCCTCCACCGGCGAATAGGCGAAGGCGCCCAAGCGGTCGATCTGTGCTTCCTCGACGAAATCGAGCAGTTCCTCGAACTCCTCTTCGGTCTCGCCGGGAAAGCCGACGATGAAGGTGCTGCGCAGCGTCAGCTCCGGGCAGGTGTCGCGCCACTGCTTGATACGCGCCAGCACGTTATCGCTGCTGCCGGGACGCTTCATCAGCTTGAGGATGCGCTGGTTGGCATGCTGGAACGGGATGTCGAGGTAGGGCAATACCCTGCCCTCGGCCATCAGCGGGATCACCTCATCCACGTGCGGATAGGGATAGACGTAATGCAGCCGCACCCACGCGCCGAGTCCGCCGAGCGCGTCGGCGAGTTCGGTCATGCGCGTCTTGAGCGGGCGCCCGCCCCAGAAACCGGTGCGATATTTCACATCCACGCCGTAAGCGCTGGTGTCCTGCGAAATCACCAGCAATTCCTTCACACCCGACTCGACCAGCTTCTCCGCTTCCTGCATCACCTCTCCGACCGGGCGGCTGACCAGATCGCCGCGCAGGCTGGGGATAATGCAGAAGGTGCAACGATGGTTGCAGCCTTCGGAGATTTTCAGATAGGCATAGTGCTTCGGCGTAAGGCGGATGCCTTGCGCGGGAACCAGATCGGTATAGGGATCGTGCAGACGCGGCAAATGTTGATGTACCGCCTCCATCACCTCGTCGGCGGCATGAGGGCCGGTGACGGCCAGAACCTTCGGATGCGCCTGCCGCACCACGTCGCCCTTGGCACCGAGACAACCGGTAACGATCACCTTGCCGTTCTCCGCCAGCGCCTCGCCGATGGCATCCAGCGATTCTTCCACCGCGCTGTCGATAAAGCCGCAGGTATTCACCACCACCAGATCGGCATCCTGATAAGTGGCGGAAATCAGATAACCCTCGGCGCGCAAACGGGTGAGGATGTGCTCGGAATCCACCGTAGCCTTGGGGCAGCCGAGCGAGACAAAACCGACTTTGGGGACGTATCGGGTATTAGCCATCGGCTTATTCGGCGACCAGTATGCCGACGAGGAAGATAGAACCTACCCCCAACACGATCAGCGCCACTTGCTGGAGCGTGTCGCGCAAGGCGACGCGTTTGTGCAATCCGGGAATCAGGTCAGCCACCGCCACATAGAGCATGCTGGCTGCGGCCAGCGCCAGCAAGGTCGGCACGATGCTCTGCATGCCCTGCAAGGTGAAATAGGCCAGCACGCCACCCACCAGCGTCGCCAGACTGGACAGCAGGTTGAGGCGCAACGCCTGCGCCTTGCTGTAGCCGGAATGCAACAGAATCATGAAATCGCCGACTTCCTGCGGTATCTCGTGCGCGATGATCGCCGCCGCGGTGACGATGCCGAGATTGGTGTCCGTCAGAAATGCCGCCGCGATGATCACCCCGTCGACGAAATTGTGGAACGAGTCGCCCACCATGATCAACATGCCGCTGCGCCCGTGGTCGGTGTGCTGATGCAGTTCGTGCACTTCGCAATCGTCATGGTGACAGTGCCGCCACAACAGCAATTTTTCCAGCGTGAAGAACAGCAGAATGCCGGCCAGCACCGTGCCGCTCAGTGCGGCGACATTGTTCGTCAACGCGATCGCTTCCGGCAGGATATTGAGGAACACCGCGCCCAACAGCGCCCCGATGGCGTAACTGACCAGCAGGTTCACCCAGTGCGGACGCGCATGCAGCGCGAACAGCGCCGCGCACAGCACGCTCAGCGCGCCACCGGCAAAACTGGCTGCGACGATCCACAGCAAAACGGTCATGGGAATTGTCTGGAAAAATCAGAGGCGCGAATTATAGTCTTTTTGAAACTACGCGCATTTCCTGTTTTATGATTGGCGCGTGGAATGCGCCAGTGACTTGCCGATCACACAGCCCTGAAGCTGCTATCTATTGAGTGAGTGTTTCGACCCATGCCGGCCGTTGCTCAAAACTATTGCGATGCTAACCCCTATCGCTTACCGGCGCTGCGCGGCTTTATCGCGCAGCGTCCGGTGAACCGCCAGGTTGGGCGTCACTACCAACGCCACCATCGTTGTTGGCTAAGCGGATTTGTATGGTGGGGCACGGTCTTCGGTTCTGCACCTCTCGGGACATTAAGGCCAGTCCAATAGGCAGACGGCTTAATGAGCTTAGTTGTCGGAGATGCACCGTGCAGCCGCTTCCAAAAGTCGTGATCGTATGTGAGCACGATATCCAGCCCAAGCTCTTCGGCCTCCGCGAGAATTCGGCAATCCTTGGGCTTCGGGTGTGCCATTTGAAATTGGTCGGCACGTGCCTGAACAGCAGTGAGGTCCCGGACAGCGTAGTCGAGAAATAGCGTTCGAATAAAGCTCTCGTGAAATTCGCGACGATCTGCGTTTGGAATTCTTCCGACTTCGGAGATTACGGTCTCAGTGAGAGTGAAGGTGCCTGGTTTGTAGAACCACGAACGGAGTAAGGATTTCTTCTCCGATGCCAGTGAATCTTTCGGTTCGTTAATACCAGCGATAGCGTCGAGTAGGTATGACAGGCACTGTGAATCCAGACCGATCTGCAAATCGCGTGCGCGTCTCATGGCGAATTTAAGTGGTTTCCAGTGCCGGGTTGTTGGCATCACCCAAAGCTGCAAAAAAGCTGACTTCGCGTTCTTTCGCTAACTTGTCTATCTCAGCGATTTGATCAAGCGTCAGTAGCTTGTTCATAACGTCAAGATTGCTTTGTGCGTCAACGTCGCCGTGACCTGCCGCGAGATTGAACAACATCCGCGCGACAACATAATCCTGTCCTATACCTTCGCCCTTGTAATACATCACCCCTAGATTCGAGAGAGCTGCCGGAAACCCCTGCGCTACCGATACCAGATGCCATTTCAAAGCCTGCTGATAATCTTGCTCGGCACCTTCTCCGTTTGCGCACATCAAGCCAAGAATGTTCTGGGCACAGGCGTCGCCTTGTGCTGCGGCAAGAGCGAACCACTTGTGGGCTTCCTGATAGTTCTGCTCGACGCCTTCACCCTGGTAATACATCTGCCCGAGAACGACTTGTGCATCCGCATAACCTTGGTTCGCTGAAAGGCGAAGCAATCGTTCGGCTTTCTTATAGTCCTGTTCTACGTTCTCACCAAGCCTGTGTGCATTGCCAAGGTTGAACAGTTTTCGCGGGTGCCCTTTCGTAACCGACGGCAAATCATCGTCGTTAAAGCTCTGTAATTCGTTTACATACATCAGCATCAGGTCATTGCTGACTGAACGGATTGAATCGCTGATCAGATACTCTATGTGCTGATTAAGCTTATCGAGCGTTCCGGTTTTGTCAGCAGCCGAAAAATATCCCTTTAGTGCTTCCCTAGCTTCAATTGCGACTTGCTTCGTGGCGTTCTCTAGATATTCTCTGGAAAGCTCCCATTCGCTCGACGCAGCTTCCATAGCAGAACGGCTTGAATCATTGAAAATCGTTGCAAGACGGGCGCGAAAGTCATCGAGCCGTTCAGCGGACAGCGTCTTGAAGCGCTCTGCAACATATCTTTCGGCGGCATTGAATGCCAACCTTTCTTGCTCTCTGTCGTGCTCGGCTTGCTTCTTCTTCTCTCGATACGAGACGAACATCCATAGTCCCATTCCTCCGAGAAAAACCCCAACGGCGATTTCAATGATTAGCATTGGATCCTCTGAATGGTTGTCCGGCTCATGTACGCCAGCGAGCTAATGAGCGAGCTAATGGGGTCGGCATCGCATTTGTTTTCAAGCTAACACAGGACGACCTTAACCATTGCCATCTTGATAGTCAACATGCCGGAATGCCTAGATACTTCGAGCAGCAGCTACTGGCACAAAGTGATGCAACACAATTACAAGCGGCCTACCAGACAGCGGAAGCAAAGGGAGATGCCTCTTTGAAACGTCAAACTACTGCATCGGGCTAATGGGGTCGGCATCGCATTTGTTTTCAAGCTAACACAGGACGACCTTAACCATTGCCATCTTGATAGTCAATATGCCGAAATGCCCAGATACTTCGAGTAGCCGTTCATGGCACGGAGCACTCCTTCATCACCACGAACTGAGCGCCACAAAGCCGCCTCCTGCGGCAGATTAATTGCACCGGTTGAGATCAGCATGACGTGCAATGACGTTATCTGCTTAAAAAGCAGCTGCGACGACAAGATCGGTATCAATTTTGTAAAGAACGTGCCGATAACAATCACCATTGCGCATTCATATGATCATTGCGATGGCCAAAGACTTAGTTGATTTTCATACCCTGGACATTCTCCCCTCCGCATCCGTCAACATAACCTGCGGCCAGGTGTTGATGGATCGTCACCGCCACATCGCTATCGTGGCCAAAAAAGGCAGGGCATGCGCATATTTAGTACAGGTGAAGTCGGGGATATTGAAACTGACCAAATATGCGACCAGAGATCTCGCAATAAATTGGCTGGAATCGGATTACCAGTATGAGCGTGCGCTGGATAAGCTGATCGAAATGGGGCGTCGAAAAGGCATCACCGATGCTGCGCGCGCCGCCCTCGACAGGTTGCTGAAGGAAGGCAAGGAGCCGATACAGCGGGCGTTGTTCAGTTAGCCTTACTGTGTCACAAAGCGCTGAAGGGCGCATTGCGGCGTTAAAATCTGGCTCAAAGTGCTCATTACTCTATGGGACAACACCTTGGTTTTGTCCGCTTTGCGAAACATTTTCTAATGCTGGATATCGGCCTGCGCCAGTGTGACGATTTAACCTGAAAAACGCAGTTGAGGTGTATGTAGGTGCGAATTCATTCGCACGAACAAGAGGTTATGTGCGAATGAATTCGCACCTACAAGAGCAGCACAACGTCTCTTGTATAAATACAACATGCACCATCAACTGCGGTCTTAGCGGTTCCTTGCAAGCCCAGCCATCTTGAGGAACCTATTCCAGCCAGATGAATGTCCCCATGCGCCCAGTCGTGCCGTCGCGGCGATAGGAAAAGAACTCGTCGCGTTCGGCGTAAGTGCAATGGCCGCCGCCATAGATGCGCGTGATGCCCAGTGCTTTCAGGCGCAGGCGTGCCAGCGCATAGATGTCGGCGAGGTATTTGCCCCCTCTCCCCATCTCATCGCCCCCGTGCGGATGGGGGATAAAAGCCTTGGCAGCCTGCGGTTGCGCTGCAACAAAAGCATCGCGCACTTCCTCGCCCACTTCGAAAGCCTGCTGGCTGATCGCGGGTCCCAGCCAGGCCATGAAATTTTGTGGTGCTGCATCCATCGCCTGCACCGTCGCCTCGATCACGCCATCGCACAGCCCGCGCCATCCGGCATGGGCTGCGCCGACCACCGTACCGGCTTCATCGCACAGCAGCACCGGCAGGCAGTCGGCGGTCATTACCACGCACACCGCCGAGCGCTGGCGCGCGATGCAGGCATCCGCACGGGTGCGGCAACTTGCGGCGTCGGCGCTGGCGACTGCTGTGCCGTGTACCTGTTCCAGCCACACCGGTTCGCTGGGCAGCAAGGTGTTGAGCAGGATGCGGTTGCGCGCCACCGCCAGCGGATTGTCGCCGACGTGGCTGCCGAGGTTGAGGCTGTCGTAGGGCGCAAGGCTCACGCCGCCTTGTCTTGTGGTCTGCAAGGCGCGCACGTTGGGCGGTGCGGGCCAGCCGGGGATGATGCAGTGTTTGCGGATAGTCACAGCCCCTCTCCCCTACCCTTCTCCCGCCTGCGGGCGAGGGGTGATCGTTTCGCGTATCTGTCGCAGCAGTTGTTTCAGGTCTTGCGGCAGCGGCGCATGCCATTCCATGATCTCGCCGCTGACCGGATGTTCCAGTGCCAGACGCGTGGCGTGCAATGCCTGGCGGGGAAAGCCGTGCAGCAATTCGCGCAACTCCGGCACGCATTTATGCGCGCCCTTTTGATACACGCTGTCGCCGACCAGCGGATGTTTGATGTGCGCCATGTGCACGCGGATCTGATGGGTGCGCCCGGTTTCCAGGCGGCAGCGCAATAGCGCGCAGCCGGGAAAGCTTTCTTCTACCTGATAGTGCGTGACGGCGGGCTTGCCGCCTTCGACCACGGCCATTTTGACGCGCTGTGCGGGATGGCGGTCGATGGGTTCGTCCACCCTGCCGCCATGGCGCAGCTCGCCCCACACCAGCGCAAGGTATTCGCGCTGCACCGTGCGTGCCTGCAACTGCCGCACCAGATGGGTTTGGGCGGTCAGCGTCTTGGCCACGACCAGCAGGCCGCTGGTGTCCTTGTCGAGGCGATGCACGATGCCGGCGCGCGGCACTTCGGCAAGCTGCGGTGCGTGGTGCAGCAAGGCGTTGAGCAAGGTGCCTTCCCAGTTGCCGCTGCCGGGATGCACTACCAGCCCGGCCGGTTTGTTGATGACCAGGATGCTGTCGTCTTCGTACACGATATCGAGCGCGATATCCTCGGCCAGATATGGCTGTTCGGAGGGATGCGATTGCGGCAGCACGGCGATGGCTTCGCCGCCCCACACCTTCTGCTTCGCGGTTGCTGCTGCACCGTCCAGCGTGGCTTGGCCTTGTGCAATCCATTCCTGCAAACGGCTGCGCGAATACTCCGGCAGCAGCTGGGTCAGCGCCTGGTCAAAACGCAGCCCGGCGCAACCGTCCGGAACGATGAAATGCAGCGCATCAGCCGCATGGACGTTATAATCATGCAAATTTTTTTCGGGATCAGTCATGCGCCATAGTTTAGCCGTATTCCTGCTGCTTACGTTAACCGCGTGCGGCATGTTCGGGGAGATAGGGTACGATCACAACAAGCCGAAGTCCGTCGAGGAAAGCTACAGCGAGGCGAAAGAAGCGCTGAGCGATGAGGACTATGAAACGGCCATCAAGCTCTATGAGGCGCTGCAATCGCGCTACCCCTACGGCCGCTATGCGCAACAGGCGCTGCTGGAAACCGCCTATGCCTATTACAAGAAGGGCGAGCCGGAACCGGCGATCGCCGCCGCCGACCGTTTCATCAAGCAATACCCCAACAACCTGCACGTGGACTATGCCTACTACCTGAAGGGGCTGGCCAACTTCAGCGGCGAGCTCAGCCTGCTCTCCACGCTGGGCAAGCAAGACCCCACCGAGCGCGACCCGAAGGCGGCGCAGGATGCGTTCAGTTCTTTCAGGGATCTGGTGACGCGCTTCCCCGACAGCAAGTACGCGCCCGATTCCCGGTTGCGCATGCAATATCTGGTGAACGCACTGGCGAAGTATGAACTGCATGTCGCACGCTATTACCTGCGTCGCGGCGCGCATATCGCCGCAGCCAACCGCGCACAGGGCATCCTGACGCAATACCCGAACAGCCCGGCGACACGCGACGCCTTGCAAGTCATGGTGCAGGCCTACGACGCGCTGGGCATGACCGACCTGCGCGACGATGCGCGCCGGGTACTGGAAGCGAACGGCGGCACCGCCGCCACCTCTGCCGGCAAGGCTGAAACGGGCGCATCCTGGTGGCAATTCTGGAAATAAAGTTCTGCTCTTCCTGCGGGGCGCCGACCGAGCTGCGCCGTCCCGAGGGCGACGACCGCCTGCGCTATACCTGCACTGTCTGCGATACGATCCATTACCAGAACCCCAACCTGGTGATCGGCGCCATTCCCGAGTGGGAGAACAAGATACTGATGTGCCGCCGCGCCATCGAACCGCGCCACGGCCTGTGGACGCTGCCCGGCGGCTTCATGGAGAACGGCGAGACCACCACCGATGCGGCGATCCGCGAAACCATGGAAGAAGCCGGTGCGCGCATCGAGATCGTCGAGCTGTTCTCGATGTACAGCCTGCCCTACATCAGCCAGGTGCACCTGCTGTTCCGCGCCACCCTGCTAGCCCCCGATTTCGCGCCCGGCCCGGAAAGCCTGGAGGTCAAACTGCTCGGCGAGGCGGAGATACCGTGGGACGAGATCGCGTTCCGCCCGATCAAATACAGCCTGGAACATTATTTCGCGGATCGGCGCAAGGGACAGTTCGACTTCCACATCGGCGAGCTGGCGGCACCGCATGCCAAGTAAACGGGCGCGAGCCTCGCACCGGTCATTCCACTTCCAGCTCCGTCACCCGCATCGCATCGCCCGCGGTGACCTGCATCGCATAGCTGCCGCATTGCGGACACGGCTCGTACAGTGTAGCGATCTGCGCCTCGTGGCCGCATTGCGTGCATTTCCCCCGTCCCGGCGTTTCGACGATCTCCAGTCTGGCCCCTGCGGCGACGCTGTCCTGCATCGCCGCGTCGAAACAGAAGTGCATCGCTTCGCGCTCCACGCAGGAGAGCTGGCCGATCTCCAGCCACACCGTCCTGACGCGGCTGAAGCCCTGCTCCCGTGCGGCGTCCTCGATGATCCCGCGCACGTTTTCGGCGAGCGACAGCTCATGCATCAGACGCCTCCGCTTGCCACCCAGTCTTTGCAACGTCGCCCAGCCACTCGCGTACCTTCGCCGTCGCCTGCTCCAGATTGACGGCGGCAGCATCGCTCAAGCCGGACCCCAGCTCGAAATCATGGCCGCGAATGCGCAGCAAAAAACACGACGGCGCGTCTGCACCGTACACCTGCCGGTAGGCGTGCAGCAGCGCGAACGGCGTCATCGCGTGGCTGGTGTAGCTGTGGTCATGCGCGGCACCGATCGCCGAAAAATGGAACGGGGCCTCGCAGGACACATCGGCATCGATGAACAGTATTGCACTGCGTCCGGCCAGGTCGACCACATGCTCGACCTGCAACTGGAACTCCTCCAGCAATTCGACCCGCCCGTCCGCCACCTGCTCCGCAAGGCGGCGCAGCAACAGCGGCGCCAGCGCGTCGTCGCCGCGCGATTCGTTGCCGACGGCGAGGATCAGGATGGGATGCGTCATTAAACCACCCGGCAACCATGTAGGAGCGGGCCATGCCCGCGAACAGTTTTATCGCGGGCATGGCCCGCTCCTACACGGGGTTTGTACATAACGTCAGCAGAACACACCGTCGCCGGAGCGCGACAAGGTGGAAACGATGCCGCCCGAGCTGTCGTGCAGCTCGACCGTCAGCGGCATCTTGCCGAGCGCGTGGGTGGCGCAGGACAGGCAGGGGTCGAAGGCGCGGATCGCCACTTCGATATGGTTGAGCAGGCCCTCGGTGACTTCGCGCCCATTGAGATACTGGCGCGCCACCTGACGGATGGCCTCGTTCATTGCCTGATTGTTGTGCGTGGTGGAAACGATCAGGTTGGCACGGATGACCAGGTCGTTCTCGTCGACGCGGTAATGATGGATCAGCGTGCCGCGCGGCGCTTCGATCACGCCAACCCCCCTGCCCGACCTCTCTCCGCTGACCACGAGGTCGCTCCCCATGATGTCGTCGTCGTGCAGCAGATCCTTGATGGACTCCGCCGCGTGCAGCATCTCGATCATGCGCGCCCAGTGGAACCCCAGCGTGGCCCCCGCGGCGCGGCCCGCATCGAAGGCAAGGAACTCGCGCCGCTCCATGTCGGCCAGCGGCGTCGGGATGAAATCGCAGTTGGCGACGCGGGTGAGCGGCCCGACCCGGTACCAGCCCTGTTCCGGGCCGAGGTCGCGCAGGTAGGGGAACTTCATGTACGACCAGGGCTTGGTGTCCTCGACGATGAGGTCCCAGTAATGGCGATAATCGTAATGGTCGAACAGGATATCGCCGTCCATACCGCGCACGCGCAGGCCGCCGTCATACAGATCCAGCGCGCCGTCCGCACGCACCAGGCTCATGGTATGTGCCTGGAAACGACCAAAGGCGTTGTACATGGTCAGGTGCTGCTCGAACAGCTTGCGTACCAGATGCACCGCTTCCCGGCTCCAGACCACCATCTGGTAGGCATCCTGCAACAGCAGGTCGCGTTCCTCGCGGCTGAGCGATTTGTTGACGCCGCCCGGGACTGAGCCGGTGCCGTGGATGCGCTTGCCGGCGGTATGCCGGATCACTTCCTGGCCGTATTTGCGCAGCAGCACGCCCTTTTTGGCGATCTCCGGATACGCGGCCGCGACCGCGACGATGTTGCGCCGCGCCGCCTCGGAATCGAAGCCAAACAGCAGGTCGGGAGAACTCAAGTGGAAGAAATGCAGTGCATGCGATTGCAGTATCTGGCCATAGTGCATCAGGCGGCGGTTCTTGTCGGCGGTCGGCGTCACCCGGTTCGCGCCGACGATCATGTCCAGCGCCTTGGAGGCGGCGAGATGATGTGACACCGGGCAGATGCCGCACAGGCGCTGTACCATCACCGGCACTTCCCAGTAAGGGCGGCCCTGGATGAATTTCTCGAAGCCGCGGAACTCGACGATATGCAGGCGCACCTGATGCACCTGATTGTCATCGTCCAGCAGCAGCGTGACCTTGCCGTGACCCTCGACACGCGACACCGGATCGATCGCGACGCGGCGCAGATTCTCGGGATGTTCTGCCGTTTCCAGTTCGAAGCTCATGATGACTCTCAGTCGTAATGCAGTTGTGCGTAATCCAGCCGGGGTTCCCGGCCGGCCAGCAGATCGTTGAGGAACTGCCAGATCGCATCGCCGGAAGGCGGGCAACCGGGGAGGAAATAGTCCACCTTGACCACCTCATGGATGGGGCGCACCTTGTCGAGCGGCAGCGGCAGTTCCGGGTCGTTGGGAATGCCGCCGTGCCCCAGCCCCGCCTCGGCCAGATAGACCTCGTCCAGGATCACCGAAAGCGGGATCGGGTTGCGTTGCGCGGGCAGGCCGCCGTTGATCGCGCAGGCCCCTACCGCCACCAGTATCCGGCAATGCGCGCGGAATTCCCTCAGCACCTGCACGTTCTCGGCATTGCACAGCCCGCCTTCGATCAGCCCGATATCGCAGTCGCCAACCTGCTTGATGTCGGTCAGCGGCGAGCGGTCGAATTCGATCAGTTCGGCCAGTTCGAACAGGCGCTCGTCGATATCGAGCAGCGACATGTGGCAGCCGAAGCAGCCCGCCAGCGAAGTGGTCGCAACCTTGAGTTTCTTTTTCGTCACGGCACTCATGTCATTTCTCCGGCTGCGCCAGCCGCGTATCGGCGTAATCCGCGATCGGGTGTTTGTCGAAGGTGCGCTCGCCGATCGGCACGGCAAAACCGCGACGTTTGGGCAGGATCACCCCGACCGGACACACGTTCGCAGCCCTGTCGCTGGCGCTGAAGTCGGTATCCGCCAGTTTGCCGGATTTGGCGTTGATGATCAGGTGCGTCTTGATGCCGCGCCCGGCCAGCGCGAACACGCTCTTGCCGTCGACATCCCGGCTCGCGCGCACGCACAAGGAACACAGGATGCAACGGTTGAAATCCAGCAGATAGTCGGGATGCGAGGCGTCCAGCGGCCGGTTGGGGAAGAAATGGTCATAATGCGGCGACATCATGTTCAGGTGATAGGCGGTGGCCTGCAACTGGCAGTCCCCGCTCTTTTCGCACGACGGGCAGAAATGGTTGCCTTCGACGAACAGCATCTGCGTCAGCGCTCGGCGCTCGGCGTTGAGTTCCTCGGTCTCGCTCTCCACCACCATCCCCTCGGCGGCGGGCAAGGTGCAGGATGCGGTCTGGCGGCCATCGGCCTTGACCGTGCACAGCTTGCACGAACCATGCGGCTTGAACTCGGGATGGTGGCACAGGTGCGGGATGTAGCTGCCCGCCGCCAATGCCGCCTGGATGACGGTCTGACCGTCCTCGAACGGGATGGGCTTTCCGTCAAGGGTGAAGGTCTTGCTCATGCTTTTTCTTTCTCGTTGCGCAGATGCGCGCCGCTGTCGTCGCGCCCGGTCATCTGGCGCGCCGCCTGCAAGGAAGAATCCAGATCGAACGCGGGAGAAAATTCGCGGTGCAGCATCCTCGCTTCGTAGGCCGGGCGGAACTTGGCGATGGTGTCCAGCACCGGGTTGCAGGCGGTGCGCCCGAGGCCGCAGTGACTCATGGACTGTAATAGCTGGTTGAGCTTTTCGATCTCGTTGAAGTCGTAGGGCGAACCGTGCCCGTTGTGCAGCTTGTCCATGAGGTTGCGCAGCAGCGAAGTGCCGACCCGGCACGGCGTGCAGAATCCGCAGCTCTCGTGCGCGAAAAAATGCACGAAATTGCGCGCCACCTCGAACATGTCGCGGCTCCGGTCGAACACCATGAAGGCGCCCGCCGTCCCGATGTCCTCGAACCCCAGGATGCGGTCGAATTCCGCGGCGGACACGGTCACGCCGGAAGGCCCGCTGACCTGCACCGCCTGTGTATCAGTAGCGCCACAGTCTTCCAGCATGCGGCGCACCGTGACACCGAACGGATATTCGTAGATGCCGGGACGGGCGCAGTCGCCCGAGATCGACATCACCTTGGTGCCTGATGATTTGGCGGTGCCGATGGCGGCGAACCATGCCCCGCCTTCGAGCGCGATATGGCAGGTGGCGGCGAAGGTCTCGACGTTGTTGACCACGGTCGGCTGGTTGAGATAGCCGTGCGTCACCGGGAACGGCGGGCGGTTGCGCGGTGTGCCGCGCTTACCTTCCAGCGATTCGATCAGCGCGGATTCCTCGCCGCAGATGTAGGCGCCCGCGCCAAGGTGTATCTCGATGTCGAAATCGAACCCGGGTTGCCCGAGTATGGCGCTGCCCAGCAGGTTCCCGCGGCGGCGGCGTTCCAGCACATCATTGAGATGATCCAGCAGGTAGCGGTATTCGCCGCGCAGGTAGAGCATGCCCTTGCGCGCGCCGGTGACGTAGCCGCACAGGGTCATGCCCTCGAACACCTTGTCGGCATAGCCGGTGAGCAGCACGCGATCCTTGAAGGTGCCCGGCTCGCCCTCATCGGCATTGCACACCACATGATGAGCCTCGCCCGGCGCGTTGCGGCAGGATTCCCACTTGATCGCGGTGGTGAAGCCCGCCCCGCCGCGCCCGCGCAGACCCGCAGCCCGGACTTCGGCCAGCATGGCCTCCGGCCCGCGCCGCAAAGCGGCCCCGAGCGCGGAACCCGGCACGAAGCCGTCATCGAGCAGCATGTCCTTGCGCTGGATGTTGTCCACTACCCGGAAATATTCCGCAGGCCAATCCGCCAGCGCCACCTTATCGCGGATCAGGTCGCATATCTCATCAACACGCTGTTCGGTCAGCCGTGTGATCGCGATGTTGTTGACCAGGATGGCCGGCCCCTGATCGCACATGCCGGTGCAGGAGGTCATGTCCACGCTGACCAAGCCGTCCTCGGAGACCTTGCCGCGCTCGATCCAGAGGTTGCTGCACATGCGCTGCATCAGCTCCACGTTGCCCAGCATCCGGTCGGTGATGTTGTCCGAGAACAACACGCGATACTCTCCGCGCGGCTCAAGGTAAAAGAACGAATAGAAGCTCGCGACCCCCTCGATCTTGGTGCGCGGCACCTTGAGCTGAACCGTCAGGTAATCGACCGCATCGGGATGGATGTACCCGAAACTCTCCTGCGCCTCGCGCAGGATCTGCATCAGGTTGACGGCCCGGTGGCCATTACGGGCGAGTATCGGATCGAGGTAGGACTGGTGATCGTCCCGGGGTGCTTGCATGGGTGGCTCCTGCATTGAACCCGAATAATCCATTAGGCGGCCTTGCGGCCTACGCGAGCGCTGGCGGTCGCTTTGCGGCATCTTGCCGCGTCTGCTTCGCGCCAATAGACCGGGCTATTGGCTTGTCGCAGCCACGTCAATCTGCACGCAAATCGCCTCGCCATCATCTCGCGTCCTAATGAATTATCCGGGTTGGATGCCGCAGCATCATAACAAAATACGCCGCAAGGACGGCTCAGGCCGCTTCCTGCGGAACCGTGTCGTATTCGATGAACCTGACGGCTTCGGCGGCAGGCATCGGTTTGGCGAAGAAGAAGCCCTGCACCTCGTCGCAGCCGAGCCGCGACAGGAACTCCATCTGCCCTTCCGTCTCCACGCCCTCGGCGATGACCGTCAGCCCGAGGCCGTGCGCCATGCTGATGATGGCGCGCACGATGGCGGCATCGTCCTCGTCCACCGCCAGGTCGCGCACGAACGAACGGTCGATCTTGATCTTGTCGAGCGGCAGCTTCTTGAGGTGCCCGAGGCTGGAATAGCCGGTACCGAAATCGTCGATGGACAGCGCGACGCCCAGCGCGCGCATCTCGTTGATGAACTGCACCGCGCCCTTTTCGTCGTCCAGCATCATGCTTTCGGTCAGTTCCAGCTCCAGCGTCCGCTCCGGCAGCGCATGCTCGTCCAGCAGATCGCCGATCTGGCGCGCCAGCCGCCCGTCCTTGAGCTGGCGTGCCGACAGGTTCACCGCGATGCGTACTGCGGGCAGTCCTTGCTCGCGCCAGACATGCGCCTGCCTGCACACCTCATGCAGCACCCATTCGCCGACCGGTATGATCAGGCCGCTTTCCTCGGCGATGGGGATGAAGGAATTCGGCGGGATCATGCCGTTGTGCGGATGCTGCCAGCGCAGCAGCGCCTCGAAGCCGACCAGTTTGCGGTCCGACATCCTGATCTGCGGCTGGTAGTACACCATCAGCTGGTTGTGCTCCAGCGCGATGCGCAGGTCGCGCTCGATGTTGAAGTGCGACATGGCGCGCTCGTTGATCTGCTCGGTATAGAACTGGAAGTTGTTCCTGCCGTTCGCCTTGGCGTGGTACATCGCCGCGTCGGCGTGCTTGATCAGCGCCTCGGCATCATCCCCGTCATGGGGATACAGGCTGATGCCGATGCTGGCCTCGGTGTTCATCTTCGAACCGCCCGCATCGAACGACTGCGCCACCGCCTCGAGCAGTTTTTCCGCGACGAACAGCGCGCCCTCCGCGCCGCTCTCGCGCAGCAGCACCACGAACTCATCGCCGCCCAGGCGCGACACGGTATCGCCTTCGCGCACCGCCGCCAGCAGGCGCTGCGCGATCACCCGGAGCATCTCGTCGCCGACATGGTGTCCCAGCGTGTCGTTGACATACTTGAAGCGGTCCAGATCGAGGAACATCAGCGCGATCTGTTCGTTGTCGCGATGCGCGGCGGCGATCGCCTGTCCCAGACGGTCATACAACAGCGTGCGGTTGGGCAGGCCGGTGAGCGCGTCGTAATAGGCCAGACGCCGGATGTCTTCCTGCGCGGCCTTCCAGTCGGTGATGTCCTGCACCGTGCCGGTGCCGAAAACCGGGCGGCGCTGCGCATCGAACACGATCTCGGCGCGCTCGCGCACCCACTTCAGGTCGTCGTTAACGATGATGCGGTGTTCGGCGTCGTACGGCTTGCCCTGCATTGCCTGCTGCCAGGCGGTCTCGACCCGGGCGCGGTCGTCCGGATGCACGCAGGCGATGAACGCCTCGTAATCGAGCGGCTTGCCCCCGATCACGCCGAAGATGCGATAGGTCTCATCCGACCATTCCAGATGGTTCTTCGGGATGTCCAGATACCAGCTTCCCACGCCGCCGACGGACTGGGCGCGGTTGAGGTTCTCCTCGCTCATTTGCAACGCCTTCTGCGCGAGGTTGCGCTGCCCGTTCAGCACCGCCACGCCCAATGTAGTTATGCCGAACAGCAGGTTGTAGAGCCAGACGTGGTTGACCAGCGTATCCATCCGGTCGCCGTGCAGGTCGCCGAGTGCGAGCAACCCGAGGATCGAACTGACGAACACCAGCACCAGCGCGGAACTGGCACAGCGCAGGCTGAAACTGAGCGCGATCCAGATCAGGACGGGAAAGAACAGGCCCAGCTCCGGCAGGCGGTTCTCCAGATCGGAGAACGTCAGCACGCAGCCCGTCACCAGCAGCACTGCCGTCCATGCGGCGCGCTGCAGCTGCTCCGCGGTCCACTCGACGGATTCGCTACGCAGCCAGGCCAAGATCAGCGGCGTGAACAGCGCGATGCCGAGCGCATCGCCCATCCACCAGTATTGCAGGGTATGCAGATACTCATCCGGCGAGCCGCCGAAGGCGAGCTGCATCCACCATGCGCCGTTCGCCGCAGCCACCAGCGGACTGACCAGCGCGCCAAACAGGAACAGCACGCCGACATCGCGCAGGCTTTGCAGCCTGTCGTCGAATCCGAAACGGTGGCGCAACAGGTAGTAGCCGAGCAGCCCCTCCAGCACATTGCCGCAGGAGATGCCGAGCATGCTGGAAACGGGCAGGCCGGTAGTCAGGTTGGCGAAGAACTCGCCGATGGCGATGGCGGGAAAGACGCGCCAGCCGAAGGTCAGCAGCGCCGCCAGCGCGATGCCGGAAGGCGGCCAGAACAGCGTGACGGTGTCATGCACCAGCGCCAGCGCCATCCCCAGCCTGGCCATCAGAAAATAGGCCGCGCTCAGCAGGGCGATGCGCAATATGTCGGTGCGGTTATAGCCGTACATGTCTTGGCGGGCAGTATCGTTGATTCCGGCGGCGATTATAACCCGTCGCCCCGGATGCCTTGCGCGATTCCGTTATAATCCGGCGCGCCCTGCCACCATGCCATCCGCCGACATGCACGCCATCCACCTGTTGCCCGACCTGCTCATCAACCAGATCGCCGCCGGCGAAGTGATCGAGCGCCCGGCCTCGGCCCTGAAGGAGCTGATGGAGAATAGCCTGGATGCGGGTGCGACCGAGATCGCGGTGCAACTGGAAGGCGGCGGGATCAAACTGTTGCGCGTGCGCGACAACGGCAAGGGCATCGCCGGGGAAGAGTTACCGCTCGCGCTGATGCGCCACGCCACCAGCAAGATCGCCTCGCTGGAAGACTTGCAGCGCGTCGCCAGCATGGGTTTTCGCGGCGAGGCGCTGGCGAGCATGGCGGCGGTAGCGCAGGTCACACTGACCAGCCGCACTGCCGGCGCCGGACATGCGTGGAAAGTCGATGCTGCCGACGGCACGCAAACTGCCGCCACACCCGCCGCCCAGGCGCACGGCACCAGCGTTGAGATGCGCGAGCTGTATTTCAACACCCCGGCGCGGCGCAAGTTCCTGCGTTCCGAAGCCACCGAGTTCGCGCACTGCGAGGAGACCTTCAAGCGCATCGCGCTGTCGCGCCCGGAAGTGGCGTTCTCGTTGCAGCACAATGGCAAGACGGTGTGGAACCTCCCTCTCCCTCAATCCCGTGAAAACTCCCTCTCCCCCCGGGAGAGGGCATGGGGTGAGGGTCGGGAGAGGGAAGCAGGCTCCCCTCTCCCATCCGTGGGAGAGGGGCTGGGGGAGAGGGTAGCCGCCATCCTCGGCGAAGAGTTCGGACAACATGCGGTCATGGTCGAGCGGCAGGCAGCCGGCCTGCGCCTGCACGGCATCGCCGCCCTGCCCGCCTATTCGCGCGGCTCGCGCGACGAGCAATATTTCTTCGTCAACGGCCGCTTCGTGCGCGACAAGGTGCTGATGCACGCCGTCAGACAGGCCTATCAGGACATCCTGCACCACCAGCGCCATCCGGCCTTCGTGCTATTCCTCGAACTGCCGCCGGAACAGGTGGACGTGAACGTGCATCCGGCCAAGAGCGAAGTGCGCTTCCGCGAGAGCCAGGGCATTCACCAGTTCGTGTTCCACACTTTGCAGGATGCGCTGGGTGCGACGATGGGCGAGAAGGCTCCGGACTCGCCATCCCCGCGCAGAGATGACACCTCCTCGAATTTCCAGCAGCAACGCATCCCGTTCGGAGCCGCCCAGCAGCAGGCGACCTACCGGCTGTGGGAGACCCAGATCGGCAGCAACGTAGGAAGGGTTGAGCGCAGCGATACCCATCAGCCCTCATCGCAAGCAAACGATGGGTATCGCTGCGCTCAACCCATCCTGCAACAAACCGAACACCCGCTAGGCTACGCGCTGGCCCAGCTCTCCGGCATCTACATCCTCGCGCAGAACGCGCACGGGCTGGTGGTGGTGGACATGCACGCGGCGCATGAGCGCATCGTGTACGAGAAACTGAAGTCCGCGTTCGATGCGCAGCAGATGCCGACGCAGCCGCTGCTGGTCCCGGTGACTTTCGCCGCCGATGCGCTGGACATCGCCACCGTGGAAGAGGAACAGCAAGCCCTGCAACGCCTCGGCTTCGACCTCGCTCCGCTCTCCACCAACACGCTGGCGCTGCGCGCCATGCCCGCGCTGCTGAAGCAGTCGCACGCCGAAGCCGCGGCGCGCGAAGTGCTGCACGAGCTGCGCGAGTTCGGCGCCTCGCGCGCGCTCACCGAGCGCCGCAATGGGTTGCTCGCCACGCTGGCCTGCCATTCCGCCGTGCGCGCCAACCACAGCCTGAGCCTCACCGAGATGAACGCGCTGCTGCGCGAGATGGAACAGACCGAACGCGCCGACCAGTGCAACCACGGACGACCGACCTGGTTCCAGGTGACGCTGGCGGAACTGGATGCGATGTTCATGCGCGGAAAATAACTGCATGATCTCCACCACCCGCATCGCCTTCGCCAGCTTCATCGGCACCGCCATCGAGTTCTACGATTTCTATATCTACGGCCTCGCGGTGGCGATGGTGATCGGGCCGGTGTTCTTTCCCGGCAGCGATCCGGCGGCGCAGGCGCTGAACGCTTTCCTGACGTTCGGCATCGCCTTCCTCGCGCGTCCGTTCGGCGCGCTGCTGTTCGGCCATTTCGGCGACCGCATCGGGCGCAAGACGACGCTGGTCGCTTCGCTGCTGGTGATGGGCGTCTCGACCACGCTGATCGGCGTGCTGCCGAGCTACGAGATGGTGGGCTGGGTCGCGCCTGCGCTGCTGTGCCTGCTGCGCTTCGGCCAGGGCATCGGCCTCGGCGGCGAATGGGGCGGCGCGGCTTTGCTGGCGGCAGAATATGCGCCTGCGGGCCGTCGCGGCTGGTTCGGCATGTTCCCGCAGCTCGGCCCGCCCGTCGGCTTCCTGTTTGCGGTCGGCAGTTTCCTGTTGCTGGCCAATCTGCTCGACGAAGCGCAGTTCCGCGACTGGGGCTGGCGTATCCCCTTCCTCGCCAGCGCGGCACTGGTCGTGGTCGGGCTTTATGTGCGGCTCAAGCTGGCCGAGACGCCGGTGTTTACCCGGTCGCTGCAAACGCATCAGCCGGTACGCCTGCCTTTGTCGGAGCTGTTGTCGCACCACGTCAGACCGCTGCTGTCCGGCGCGCTGCTGATGGTGGTGTGCTATGCGCTGTTCTACATCACGACGGTATTTTCGCTGAGCTACGGCGTTGCCACGCTGCTTATCCCGCGCCCGCAGTTCCTCGCGATGCTGTGCGTGGCCGTCATCTTCATGGCCGCCGCCACGCCGCTGGCCGCCTGGGCGGGCGACCGCTACGGACGCCGTCCGGTGCTCATCATTGCGGGCGGTGCCGCGCTGCTTTCCGGCTTTTTGATGGAGCCGATGCTGGGCAGCGGCGAGCCGCTGCTGATCACCGCTTTCCTCAGCATCGAACTGTTCCTGATGGGCGCGACCTTCGCGCCGATGGGCGCGCTGCTGCCGGAACTGTTCCCGACGAAAGTCAGGTACACCGGTGCGGGCACGGCCTACAACCTCGGCGGCATCCTCGGCGCATCGCTGGCGCCCTACATCGCGCAGCAACTGGTGCAGCACGGCGGGCTGGCATGGGTGGGCGGTTATGTTTCCGTCGCGGCGGCGATCAGCCTGGTTGCCGCGCTGTCGATCCACGAGACGCGCGACAGGGAGTTGGCATGAGCCAACATCCCCCGGCGATCTTCCTGATGGGTCCGACCGCCAGCGGCAAGACCGGCGTCGCGGTGGAGCTGGCGCAGCGCCTGCCGGTGGAACTCATCAGCGTGGACTCGGCGCTGGTGTATCGCGGCATGGATATCGGCACCGCCAAGCCGGATGCCGCCACGCTGGCGCGCGCGCCGCATCACCTGATCGACATCATCGACCCGACCGAAGTCTATTCCGCCGCCGCGTTCCGCCGCGATGCCTTGCGCCTGATGGCGGAGATCACGGCAAAGGGAAAGATACCGCTGCTGGTCGGCGGCACCATGCTGTATTTCAAGGCGCTGCGCGAGGGGCTGAGCCCGCTGCCGCAGGCCGATGCCGCGGTGCGCGCCGAACTGGATGCCGAGATCGCGCGGCACGGCATCGGGCATCTGCACCGCCGCCTCGCCGAAGTGGATGCCGCGACCGCCGCGCGCCTCGCGCCCGGCGACACGCAGCGCATCCAGCGCGCAATGGAGATATACCGCATCAGCGGACAGCCGATGTCCGAACTCCTGAAGCACCAGACACAGCATGAACTGCCCTACGACATCGCCTCCATCGCGCTGATCCCGGACCAGCGCAGCGTGCTGCACCAGCGCATCGCCAAGCGTTTCGCGCAGATGCTCAAGGACGGGCTGGTCGGGGAACTGCGCGCCCTGCGCGACAGATATCCGCTGCACCCCGAGCTGCCCGCGATGCGCTGCGTCGGCTATCGCCAGGCCTGGCAATTCATCGAGGGCGAGATCGATGAAGCGCAACTGCTGGAGACCGGTATCGCCGCGACGCGCCAGCTCGCCAAACGCCAGCTCACCTGGCTGCGTTCCATGCCGGACAACGTCGAGCTGGATTGTCTCGCACCGCATCTGACCGAACGGGTTGCCGAAGCCATCGAACAGGATAGAATAAGCGCCCGCTAATATTTCCAGGGAGCACATCATGAGCATCAACTTCAAGCGCGAAATTTCCTGCACTGTCGACCAGGCCATCGAACGCGCCACCAAAGCGCTGGCCGCCGAAGGCTTCGGCATCCTCACGCGCATCGACATGCACAGCAAGATCAGGGAGAAGACCGGCAAGGAGATCGTCCCCACCGTGATCCTCGGCGCCTGCAACCCGAATCTGGCCTACGAGGCCTACACCGCCAACAGCGACGTGGCGAGCCTGCTGCCGTGCAATGCGGTGATCCGCGAGATCGCGCCCGGCAGGGTGTCGGTCGAGTTCGCCAAACCGACCGGCATGATGAAGATGCTGGGCGACGACAGGCTCGTCGCGCTGGCTGCCGAGGCCGATGCGAAGCTAGAGCGCGCGCTGTCAAACGTTTGAAACACCCCGCCGCGTATAATGCGCGCCACCCTTTCCGCAAATACTGACATTCGAAAAATGAAGATCGCCATCGCCGGTACCGGTTACGTAGGCCTTTCCAACGCCATCCTGCTCGCCCAGAACAACGAGGTCATAGCGCTCGACATCGTCCCTGAGAAGGTGGCGATGCTGAACCGCAAACAGTCTCCCATCGAGGACGCCGAGATCGAGGATTACCTGAAGCACAGGACGCTCGACTTCAAGGCCACGCTGGACAAGCGCGAGGCTTACACCGGAGCGGACTACGTCATCATCGCCACGCCGACCGACTACGATCCCGAAACCAATTACTTCAACACGAAATCCATCGAGGCGGTGATCCAGGATGTGCTGAGCATCAATCCGCAGGCGGTGATGGTGATCAAGTCCACCATCCCGGTCGGCTACACGGTCAATGCCCGTGCCAAGTTCAACTGCGACAACCTGATCTTCTCGCCCGAGTTCCTGCGCGAAGGCCGCGCGCTGTACGACAACCTGCATCCCTCGCGCATCGTGGTCGGCGAACGCTCGGAGCGCGCCGAAGTCTTCGCCAACCTGCTCAAGCAGGGCGCGGTCAAGCAGGACATCCCCACGCTGTTCACCGATTCGACCGAGGCCGAAGCAGTCAAGCTGTTCGCCAACACTTACCTTGCGATGCGCGTGGCCTATTTCAACGAGCTGGACACCTATGCCGCTACCCATGGGCTGGACACGCGGCAGATCATCGAAGGCGTGAGCCTCGACTCGCGTATCGGCAACCACTACAACAATCCCTCGTTCGGCTACGGCGGTTATTGCCTGCCCAAGGACACCAAGCAGCTGCTGGCCAACTATCAGGATGTCCCGCAGAACCTGATCCACGCCATCGTCGAGGCCAACACCACGCGCAAGGATTTCATCGCCTTCGACATCCTTAAACGCAATCCGAAGGTGGTCGGCATCCACCGGCTGGTGATGAAGAGCGGCTCGGACAATTTCCGCTCCTCCAGCATCCAGGGCATCATGAAGCGCATCAAGGCCAAGGGCATCGAGGTCATCGTCTACGAACCCGCGCTCAAGGAAACAGAGTTCTTCCACTCCAGGGTGGTGAACGACCTGGCGCAATTCAAGAAAGAATCGGACGTCATCGTCGCCAACCGCATCACCGACGACATCCGCGACGTGGCAGACAAGATATACAGCAGGGATCTGTTCGGCAAGGATTGAACCGGATCGCCAGGATTTGCATGGGCGAATTCATTCGCCCGCTGCGCGCGTTGGAGCGCACCGCCGAGGAATACGGCCTGCCGCTGCGGGTGCTGCAAGCCGTGGATGCCGACGCGCTGGTGATCGTCACGGAATGGAAGGCGTTCAAGAGCCCGGATTTCGCGGTGGTGAAAACCAGGCTGAAGAACCCGGTGATCTTCGACGGGCGCAACCTGTTCGAACCGGCTGACATGAAGACGCTAGGCTTTGAATATCACGGCATCGGGCGGGAGATATAAGAAGAGGACGGAAGTCCACAAGGACGCCGGAGAACCCAAGACAAAGGGCGGGAACAACCCGCCCTTTGTCTTGGTGATGCCATGAAGATCAGTCTTTGCGCTTGAGCGACATGCGATCCATGAGGTTGTCCTTCATCACGAACTGGTGCTTGAGCGCGCCCAGCACATGCACCAGCACCAGCACGATCAGCACATTGACCAGCAGTTCGTGCACACCGTGCGCAGCCACGCCATCAAGCTTCGCCGGCAGCAGTGCCGCGTCGCCCGCCATGAGCGCCTTGCCGATATCGCTGGTCAGTACCTGCATCGAGCCGCTCACCGGCAGCAGGATCAGCAGCGCATACATCAGGTATTGGATGATATTGGCGACCTTGTCCATCGGGGTGTCGCCATGCGGCGGTACGCCGTCCTGGCCGCGGAACACCAGGCGCGCCAGTGTCAGCAGCAATATCGCGGCGCCCGTCAGCATGTGTATCAGGTAGCCAAACAGGCTCGCGCCGCCTTCGTGGCGCGCGTCATTCACCGCATCGCCGAGAAACCATGCGGCGATCACCAGCGCCAAAGTCAGCCAGTGGATGATGACCATGCGTTTACTGTATTGCGTCATTTATTTTCTCCTCAGTATTTTCAAACCATCGCGGATGACTTTTATCATCCCGGATTTTGTGCTGCTTGCGGTGGCGAAATCTATCCGAAATTGCCCTTACCCGCCAGATTTTTTCTCCAGCGCTTCCCAGTGTTCCATCGCCGCCAGCAGCTCCGCCTCGATCTCCTCGTTGCGCATTTGCAATTGCTTGGCGCGCTTCGGGTCGGTGCGGTAGAGCGTGCCGTCCGCCAGATGCGCGGCGATGTCGATCTGCTCGCGTTCCAGCGCTTCGACGCGTTTGGGCAGCTCTTCCAGCTCGCGTGTTTCCTTGAAGTTAAGCTTGCCGGTGGCTTTCGGTTTTTCGACCGGCGCTGCAGCCGCGCGCGGCGGCGTTGGCGCGACAGGCTTGGCGGCGACCGAGGCCTGGTATTTTTTTACGCGCACCCAATCTTCGTAACCGCCGACATATTCCACCAGCTTGCCGTCGCCCTCGAAGGCGATCACCTGCGTCACCACGTTGTCAAGGAAGGCGCGGTCATGGCTGACCAGGAACAGCGTGCCGTCATATTGCGCGAGCAGCTCTTCGAGCAGTTCCAGCGTCTCGATGTCGAGATCGTTGGTCGGTTCGTCCAGCACCAGCACGTTGGCGGGCTGGGTGAACAAACGCGCCAGCAACAGGCGGTTGCGCTCGCCGCCCGAGCAGCTCTTGACCGGCGAACGGGCGCGTTCCGGCGGAAACAGGAAGTCGCCGAGATAGCTGATGACATGCTTCTTCTGTCCGCCGATCTCGACGAAATCCGAACCCTGGCTAATGGTGTCGGCCAGCGTCGCATTGTCATCGAGTTGCTCGCGCAACTGGTCGAAATAGGCCACCGAGATTTTCGTGCCGAGTTTCACCTTGCCGCTATCCGGCTCCAGATTGCCCAGGATCATTTTCAGCAGCGTGCTCTTGCCCGCGCCGTTCGGTCCGAGCAGGCCGATCTTGTCGCCGCGCTGGATGCGGCAGGAAAAATTATCGATCAGCGTGCGTCCGCCATAGCCTTTGCTGACATGCTCCAGCTCTGCAACCAGCTTACCGGAACGTTCGCCGGTGTCCACGCTCATCTCGACCTTGCCGACCTTGTCGCGCCGCGCAGCGCGCTCGCGGCGCAACTGTTCCAGGCGCAGCACGCGGCCTTCGTTGCGCACACGGCGCGCTTTGACGCCCTGGCGTATCCAGACTTCTTCCTGCGCCAGCACCTTGTCGAACTTGGCATTCACCACCGCCTCGTCGCTCAACATGCGTTCCTTGATCGCCAGATAGGCGGAGAAAGTGCCGGGGAAACTCGCCAGCTTGCCGCGATCCAGCTCGACGATGCGGGTCGCGACGTTATCCAGAAAACGCCGGTCATGGGTGACGAACAGCACCGCCCCCCTGAAATCGTTGAGCAAGCCTTCCAGCCATTCGATGGAAGCGAAATCCAGATGGTTGGTCGGCTCGTCCAGGATCAGCACATCCGGCTCCGCCACCAGAGCCTGCGCCAAAGCAACACGCTTGCGCTGCCCGCCCGACATATCGCCGACGCGCTTGTCCGGGTCCAGATCCAGCTTGGCGATGGCGGTCTCGATGCGCGCCTGAACCGACCAGCCGTCTTGAGCTTCCAATTGAGTCTGCAAGTGCTGCATCTCTTCCAGCAGCTTGTCATAGTCCGCGTCCGGCTCGGAGAGTTGATGCGAGACATGGTGGTAATCGTGCAGCAGCTTTTGCAGCTTGCCCAAACCCTTCGCCACAGCATCGAACACCGTGTCGTCGGCATCCAGCACCGGCTCCTGGCTGACGAAGCAGATGCGCGCCGTCGGCGCACGCCACACCAGCCCGTCATCCAGATTGGCCTGCCCCGCGAGCACGCGCATCATGCTCGACTTGCCGCCACCGTTGCGCCCGATCAGTCCGACGCGTTCGCCCTCGTCGAGCTGAAAATCGGAATGGTCGAGCAGCGCGACGTGACCGAAGGCGAGACACGCCTTGTCCAAAGTAATGAACGGCATCTAGTGTTTTTCCTGTGGCAGCGCGGATTGATAGATGAGCGAAAAGCCTATCGCCCAGCACGCTATCGCGATATAGCCGGACGCGATGGAGAACTTCTCCAGGATCACATGCGCATTGTGATCGCCGATGCCGGCGGCGAACAGCAGGAACACGAACAGCAAGGCCGCCAGCACGTTGCCAGCCAGCATCAGCCGATGCCCGAGGACGTAACCGCTACCCTCCGGCTTGCCTTGCGGCGGCAGACTGCCGCGAAAATATTGCACCATGAATACCACACCGAACAGCAACAGCGCGCCAACGATACTGCCGGGCGCAGCCCCCTCCGGTGTAGATGCCCCCAACATTTCCAGCACTCCATGCCCAATGGCTGCCAGCGAATCCATCGCCAGCGTCTGCAGGATGAAGAACCAGGCCGCAAATACATTCAGATTCGGATACCGCATCACTTCCCTTTACTGGTTAACTGTTTCAGATCATCAATGATCTGTTTCGAGTGCTTCGATGCCTCCACTTTCACATACACCTTGGCGATCTTGCCCTGCGGGTCGATCAAAAAGGTGTAGCGTTTGGCGAACTTGAGCAAACCAAGATTCGTCAATGCGCCGTAGCGCGCCGCCACTTCGGTGGACTTGTCCGCCAGCAGCGGGAACGGCAGGTGGTACTTTTTGGCAAATTCGGCATGACTGCCGCTGTCGTCCACGCTGATGCCGACCACCTGCGCGCCGAGCGCCGTCAATTCGTGCAAGTCGTCGCGGAAGGCACAGGCTTCCTGCGTGCAGCCCGGCGTGTCATCCCTGGGATAGAAATACAGCACCAGCCATTTGCCCGCATACTCGTTCAAAGTGTGCCTTGCGCCGGTCTGATCGGGCAAATTAAAACCCGGCGCAACATCTCCCACCTTGGGCAATTCACCGGCGTGCGCCATCCGGCTCACCATCAATGCCAATGCGGCGAACAGGCCGAACAGGATCAACCATTTCATCTTCGACTCCTCGGCCTGGCATCAGCGGGGACGGGATTTTACGTTAGAATGCGCACCGGCTCCGCATGAATCACACATGTCCTCGTAGTTAAATGGATATAACCGGCCCCTCCTAAGGGTCAATTACAGGTTCGATTCCTGTCGAGGACGCCACCCCTAACCGCCGAGGGAACCAAGCCATGCTTGACACCGGCTCCAACTGCCCGTCGCGCACCGACATCCTCAGGGTCGTCCTGATCTATGCTGTCTTTGCCGGGCTATGGATACTGCTTTCGGACAGGCTGACGGAATGGCTGCTTGCCGGCTCGACTTTTCTTGCCGTCGCCCAAACCCTGAAGGGCTGGCTGTTCGTCGGCGTCACCTCGCTACTGCTCTATTTCCTGCTGAAAAAGATATCCAGCCGTTCCGGCAGCGACAACGGACCCGGGCGATACGCCGAGCTCGTCGATTGGAAACCCTGGCAGCTCTACCTGTTCGCCGTGGTTATCACCATCATCACCCTGCTGATACGCCAGAGCATCGCCGTATCTTTCGGCGAGCGTCCGCTGCTCGTCCTGTTCATGTTCCCCATCATCCTGAGCGCGGCACTCGGCGGATTCGGCCCCGGTGTGGCCTCGACCCTCATTGCAGTTCTCTCCGTAAAATATTTCGGCATTCCCCCGACCGGCAGCCTGCGCATCGAGTATTCGCACGACCTGCTGCAACTGGGATTCCTGCTCGCCGAAGGATTGCTGGTCAGCTACCTCAGCATGATGCTGCACGCGGCACGTTACCGGTCTGAGCAGGAGCGGCAAAAGGCCGAGACCAGTCTTGCCGAAAAGACACAGGCCATGCAACTGCTGGACGGGATCGCCCAAGGCTCCACCGATGCCATCTTCGCCAAGGATACCGATGACCGTTTCATCCTGTTCAACCCGGGGGCCGAACGCTTCACCGGCAAGTCCGCCAAGGATGTTCTCGGCCATGACGAGACGGCGCTCTTTCCGCCTGAAATAGCCGAACAACTCATCGCCGACAACCGCAAGGTCATGGAAAGCAACCAGACGATCACTTTCACCGATGAACTTGTCACGCAAGGCGGCAGGAGCACATTTCTCACCACCAAGGGGCCGTTGCGCGATGGCAATGGGCAGGTGATCGGCATGTTCGGCATCGCGCGCAACATCACGGAGATCAAGGCCGCCGAGGAGCAACTGCGCAAGCTCTCGCTGGCGGTGGAGCAAAGCCCGGAATGCATCGCCATCGCCAATCTCGATGCCGAGACCGAATACGTGAACGAAGCCTTCGTGCGCACCAGCGGCTACAGCCGCGAAGAACTCATCGGCCGGAACCAGCGCATCCACCACTCCGGCAGGACGCCGCAGGACACTTACGATGGGTTATGGAACAACCTGACGGCAGGCAAGGTCTGGCAGGGCGAGTTCCATAACAAGCGCAAGGACGGCAGCGAATACACGGTGCATGCCATCGTCAGCCCGATCCGCGACCCGGACGGGCGCATCACCCACTACGTGGCAGTGGAGGAGGATATTACCGGCAAAAAACGCGCCGAGGAGGAGATCCATCGGCTGGCCTTTTACGACACGCTCACCGGGCTGCCCAACCGCGCGCTGCTGTTGGAGCGCATGACCCAGACTCTGGCCACGACCCGCCGCGGCGGCCATCACAGCGCACTGATCTCGTTCGACATCGACCGCTTCAAGACCGTCAACGATGCCGGCGGACATGCCATGGGCGACGCGCTGCTCAAGGCGGTGGGCGAACGCCTGTCGCACATCCTGCGCGAGGGCGATGTCATCGCGCGCATCGCGGGGGACGAGTTCGGCGTGCTGCTGACCGACCTGGCCGCGCAAAAACAGGCCGCGGCCCATTTCGCCATGCATATCGCGGAGAAGATACACGCCAGCCTGCGCGAGCCGTTCGTGCTCGGCACCGAATCCGTCAGCATCACGGCCAGCCTGGGCATCGCGCTGTTCCCGGAAGACAGCCAGGATACGCCGCTGGATGTCCTGCGCCGCACCAGCACCGCCCTGCACGGTTCGAAAAAGAAGGGCAGCGGCGCAACCAGTTTCTTCGAGGGCGCGCTGGACGAAGCCGCCAAACAGCGCTTCGACATCGAGCGTGAACTGCATCAGGCGCTCGCCGCCGGGGAGCTGCGCGTGTTCCTGCAACCGCAGGTGGACGCGAAGGGCATACCGGTCGGCGCCGAGGCGCTGGTGCGCTGGCAGCACCCGGCGCGCGGGCTGGTGCTGCCCGGCGCATTCATCCCCATCGCGGAAGAATCCAGTCTCATCGTCGAGATCGGCATCTGGGTGCTCGCCGAAGTATGCCGTCTGCTGGCGGGCGCCGACCTGGCCGACCAGCCGTTGCGCATCTCGGTCAACATCAGCCCGCGCCATTTCCGCCAGCCCGATTTCGTCGATCAGGTCAGGCACTGCCTCGCCGCCACCGGCGCCGACCCGACGCGCATCACGCTGGAAGTGACCGAAGGCATGATCATCGACAACATCAACGACGTGATCGCCAAGATGCACGAGCTGTCCGCGATGGGCATCCATTTCTCGATGGACGACTTCGGCACCGGCTATTCCTCGCTGTCCTACCTCAAGCGCCTGCCCATCCACGAGATCAAGATCGACAAGACCTTCGTGCAGGACATGACGACCGACGCGAACGATGCGGCGCTGGTCGAGGTCATCCTCGCCGTGGCGAAACACCTGCACCTCAAGGTGGTGGCCGAAGGCGTGGAAACCGCCGAACAGGCCGAATTCCTCAACCGGCGCGGCCAGGTCATCCACCAGGGCTACCTGTTCGGCAAGCCCGAGCCGGCGGAACAGGCCCTGCCCAAACTCATCCGCACAGCCTGATTGCCCCCTCTCGCGGCATGCTAGAATACCGCAGTATCCCACTTGGTAATTGTGTGAGCCGCCCGCTTGAGCGCGTAACAGCTTCGATTCGACACCCAATACAAAACAACTTTCTGGAGAGTATGCATGCGCAACAACCAGCCCGTCACCGGACGCGAATACCCGTTCCCCACCGGCCAGACCGTCATTTCCTACACCAACCTCAAGGGTCAGATCACCCGCGCCAACGACATCTTCGTCGAGCTTTCCGGTTACACCCGCGCTGAACTGATCGGCCAGCCGCACAATCTGGTGCGCCATCCGGACATGCCGCCGGAAGCCTTCCGCGACCTGTGGCACACGCTGCAACAGGGACGCCCGTGGAGCGGACTGGTGAAAAACCGGCGCAAGGACGGCGACCATTACTGGGTGCGCGCCTACGCCTCGCCGCTGGCGGACGGCACAGGCTATGTGTCGGTGCGCGTGGCGCCCAGCCGCCAGGAAGTAGCCGCAGCGGAACAGCTCTATACCCGGATGCGCGAGAACGCCAGCATCCATCTGGATGAAGGTCAGTTGATAAGCAACAACCTGTTCGCCAAACTCGCCCGCCGCTTCGGCAATACGCGCATCACCACGCGCCTGTGGCTGCTGGCCGGCAGCGGCCTGGCCGGTTTCCTAGTGGCGATCAGCGTGGGCTGGTACGGCCTGATGACTGCTTCCGCCTCGCTCAAGAGCGTGTACGAAGACCGCGCCGTACCGATGTACGACCTGGCCCGCCTCGACGCCGCCACGCGCAAGGGCTACACCGAAGTGCTGCTGGCCTTCCAGCATGACCCGGCAGGTCCGGTCGCCTCGGTGCACGACCATCCGACTGCGAAGCATCTGGACAACGTCAAGGTGCAGCGTACCGAAGAAGATAGCATGTGGCAGAAATACACCGCGACCGCCATGACCGCACAGGAAAAAGAACAGGTAGCGGATGCCGAGAAGAAGCGTGCTGCCTGGCGCGCCAGGCAGGACGAGGCGATCGCCGCGCTGGGCGCGAACGACTACAGCCCCGCCGTGCTGGCCGCCTATCTCAAGGCCGGCCGCGAAGAGCGCCAGGCCTTGCACGACGTCCAGGACAAGCTGATCGGTTACCAGACCGAAGTGGCCAGGTCCGAATACGAGCACTCGCAGCAAGCCTCGCAGACCGGGCTGATGATCTTCGCATTGCTGGTCGCGGTCGGCTCGTTCGGTCTGCTGCTCCAGTCGTATCTCATCATCCGCAAGGTCAGGCGCGGCATGAATGAGGCGCAGGAGGCAGCCCACGCCATCGCCGCAGGCGACCTGACCCGACCGATGCCGCAGACAGGACGGGACGAGATGGGCGACCTTGCCGCCACGCTTTCGGTGATGCGCAACAACCTGCACGAACTGATCGCCAGCGTGCGCGAAGGCATCGCCGCGCTGAACAGCACCTCCGCCGACGTCTCGGCCTCGGCGCAGAGCAGCTCGAAAGTGACCGAGATGCAATCCGAAGCCGCCTCCGGCATGGCTGCGGCGATGGAACAACTGTCGGTCTCCATCGACCAGGTCAGCGAACACGCCGACGACGCCCATCGCGTCAGCATGGCCTCCAGCGAGCAGGCCACCGAAGGCGGGCGCGTCATCAACGGCGCGGCGACCGAGATGGAGAACATCGCCAATGCGGTTAACAACGTCGCGCAAACGATACGCGGGCTGGAAGCCTACTCCGCGCAGATCTCCGGCATCGTCAACGTCATCCGCGAGATCGCCGACCAGACCAACCTGCTGGCGCTGAACGCCGCCATCGAAGCGGCGCGTGCCGGCGAACAGGGCCGCGGCTTCGCGGTGGTCGCCGACGAAGTGCGCAAGCTGGCCGAGCGCACCGCGATCTCGACCCAGGAGATCACCGGCATGATCGGCAAGATCCAGAGCGGCACCAAACAGGCGGTACAGGAGATGCAGGTCGGCGTGGCCCGCGTCAGCGAAGGCGTCAATCTGGCGAAGCAGGCGGGCAACTCGGTGAGCGGCATCCGCGACGCCGCGCAACAGGCGGCCCGCGCGGTGGACGACATCAACCTGGCGATACAGGAACAATCAACCGCCGCGCGCGACATCGCGCAACGCATCGAAAAGATCGCCCAGGGCGCCGAGGAGAACAGCCTGGCAGTGGTGCAGACGGCGGCTTCGTCGCGCCAGATGGCGGAACTCAGCAAACAGCTCGACGAACTGGCGGGGCGCTTCCGTATCGCCTGATAGCCGGCTCGCGCGTTTCATCAAAAGGGGAGTGCATCGCACTCCCCTTTTGTTTCCATAACCGCCGAATGCGGTTAGCATGACGCGATGCTGTCCTCCCATAAACCGCTGTTGCGCATCCTCGCTTTGTTCGTGCTGCTGGCCTTGCTCGAGACCGGCTGGCTGCATGCGCTACGCCCGCTGGAGAACCGCCTGTCCGACCTGTTCGTGCGCCAGCAGGCGCAGGGGCTGGCGCCCGACGCGGACATCGTCATCGTGGACATCGACGACGCCAGCCTCGCGCGCATGCAGGATGTCGCGGGCAACTGGCCGTGGCCGCGCGCGGTGCATGGCGAGCTGGTGCGCGGCATCGCGGCACAGCAGCCTGCCGCCATCGTGTTCGACATTTTGTTCAGCGAGCGCGACCAGTACCGTCCGGACAGCGACCGCCTGTTCAACGAAGCGCTGGAAGGCGCAGACAACATCTATTTCCCGATGATACGGCGCGACCCGGCGCTGGATGCCGGAGGCGCGCCGCTGGCGCAGATCGCGCCCATGCTGGGGCTGACGCGCACGAACGGGGCCGATCCGGAGGCGCGCATCGCACTGCTGCCGCCGCTGGCGATAGACCCGCGCCACTGGCGCAGCGCCGACCCGGACTCGTTAGCGCCAGAGGCGCCCGTTCGCGGGGAGGGTCGGCCAGCCGCTGCTCCCGCAAACGGCCGCTCCGCGG
>Ga0209211_10002001_pt1 | contig 36455 bp, 29 predicted proteins | sample RifGroA2_FD_183992 | JGI IMG/M metagenome (GOLD analysis project Ga0209211, IMG submission 183992) | Groundwater microbial communities from Rifle, Colorado, USA - Groundwater A2 (SPAdes) (version 2) | ecosystem: Environmental > Aquatic > Deep subsurface > Groundwater | place: Rifle, Colorado... | reverse complement strand
GCGGGGAAAGCCGACCACAAAAAAGGTGCGATAAAAGGTATTACCAATTTTAAGATAATTAAAATCTACTTCAATGCCGGAGGGCGAGAGTAAATCTTTTAAGGAAACCATACCTTGAGCAAATCTTTGGGCTTCGGCCAAAAGCTTCTTTCGAGAAATCTCTTTTTGCAACTCTTCTTCAGTTGTCTTTTTATTTAAGTTTTTAAAAGGAGTTAAAAGATTCTGCAAAGAAAAAGGCATAAGATTAAATAGTGGCCGGCTTGGTAAAGGCGGTCTGGAAACCAGGAGCGTCGTTTTTAACGCTATCAGTGTTTTGCGCTTCGGGATTTAAAGATTGATAAAAGAAACTGATTAATTCGGCTGTTGCGAGTCTGCGGATTTTTATTCCCAAACGCCTAAACTGCCAGGATAATTCTTCCTGTCTTCTTTCAAAGATCTTTTTGGCATCTTCAAAAGCTGCTTGAGAGTAGGGAGAAATTGCAGTTTTGCTTCTTTTGTTCAAAGACAAAAGATCCAAAAAGGGAGAAAAGAAGTCTTTCTTTTGAGTTTCTAAAGACCAATAAGGAACTATGCAGTAAAACTTTTTAGAAAGAATAGTATTTTCTACCACCAATTGTTTAACAAACTCCAAATAATCCTGCAGTTGTTCCTTTAAGGCTTGGCTTGGTTCGCTTTTTTCATGATTGGAAAGATAGTCTAAGTATTTAGAAATGTCTGTTTGTCGGGTTTTAATAACGACCTGAATTGGGAAATCTAAAGAATTAACCAAGCCGGCATAACTGAAAATTGCGGCATCCTGCTCTTTTTCAGACAATAAGTCAAAATTAACCGAAGTTGTTTCCAGAACAATTCTAAAACGGCCGCCGTTTAAAATTACCACGTCGTCTTTGAGGTCAATAATATCGATAAAACCTTGTGTGGAAGCTAAAATTTTGGGCATTGTCAATGGCTAATAATTTCGATTGGTAAAATTACCTGTCCGAAAAGTTCAATTTCTATTATATCAAAGCTTAGGCCAAGTTTTGCGGTTTCAATACGATAGATGGCATTTGACAAAGGAGAGGTAACCAAAAATTGGCCCAAAGCATTGGTATTTAAGGCACGAATGGAATGATTGCTAAGATCTTTGATAATAACAACTGCATTTGATAGAAGCTGTCCCTTGGAATCTTTAATCACTCCGTTTAAAGCATTAGGCAGTTTAGTAAAAGGAGAAATGCTGGATTTAAAATTTTTATCAAGTTTGATGATTTTGATATCAGTCTTGGGAGAAGGAGACAACTTGTTCCAGACGCGCCCTATTTTTTATCTCCACTAATTTTTCTGCCAGTTCTTGGGCAAAACGGCTGGTTTTTTCTTTTTCTAAGGATAACTGCTGCAGATTCTTTTCCAGGCTTTGCATCTTTTCTGCTTTTTGCTGGTTTTCTTTTTCTGAAAGCGCCAATGTTTCTTTTAATTTTTGGTTTTCCGTTTCATTATTTACGACTTGGCCTGCCAAGGCATTCTTTCTTTCATTTAAGAGGCTGGTTTCCTTTTGATAACGCTCAATCTCTTGTTTTAAGCTTTCGGCCTGTTGGTTTTTTTGCAAGGCAAGCGTTACGGCGCTTTGCATTTTTTTGACCTCTTCTTCCTTCTGACGCAAGGTTTTTTCCATTTCTAAAACCGCTGTTGTTTTAGCTTGAAGATCGGCAGTTGGAGTTCCTTTTTGACGAAAGTCAGCCGCTTCTTTTTGGGCATTAGAAAGAGCAATTTTTAGGTTGTTAATCAGGGCTTGAGAAGTTTTTTGGTTGGTGTCGGTTTCTGCAAAGAGTGTTAGATCTTTTTGTGAGGCAGCCAAAAAATCATCCAAAAGCTTTTTCTTTTCCGCTACTTTTTGATTTAGGAGCAAAAGCTCCTTGTCAATCAGGGATGTGGCCGTTTGAAGCTCGGCGGTTTTCTTTTCAGAATCGGGCAGAGACAAGGTTTCTGTTGATTGCAGTTTGGTCAATGAATCTTTTAGCCGACCCAGTTCCTCTTGCGAGAGGTTAATTTGTTGATCTAGCGTCTGGCTTTGAGTTAAAAGATTTTGGATTTGGGTTTTGTAAGAATTTAGGGCCAGACCCTGCGGTTCAACAAGGGATTGAACAATATCTTTGGCAAAAGAATTCGCGGTTGGTAGAGGTTGGGCCGGAGGTAATGGCACCACCAGAGGCGCAGCTTCGAATACGCTTGGAGGCGTGCTAGAAGTTTCTTTTTGCAAAGATTCCCGGGCAATTAAATAAGGCAAAACTGTTTTTTCTTGGTTTTTGGGGATAATTGTGTCTTCAGGGGACAAGAGGGGCTTAAAAATCCGACGGTTAATGGTTTGGTTGGTGAGGGTTGGGATAATTTGTTTTTGGCCGTTGATAATGGCGGTGATAAAAGGGCGACTTTCTGATGATTGCTCTGGATTATAAGGGGTAAATCCCAAACTGGGATTAAGATATGAGCTGGAAGCAAGTTTCTTAGGTAAAATGTTTTCCATATTAGCGAAGCGCAAGCTCTGCTTTAGGCCGAAGGCCGCAAGCTTTGCTTATCTAAAAGATTCAATCTTGGCCAAAAATAATCTTTCTTCGTCGGTTAGATTTGATAAAGATTCAGTCATCTTTTGGCTGGCAATGAATTTTTTTAATTCCTCTTTGGGTTTAGTCCGCCAGCTGGCGGATTTTACCTGGTGTTCAATTTTAAAGGTGGGTAAAAGAAAGGCCGGCGGCACCTCGCTTTTTTTCCAGATTCGTAAGGTCGGGTAAAAAATAGCCTTAGAAAAAAGGGCAATCCAAAGATCAGTCCCGCGGCCCTCAAAGCTAATCAAAGCAAAAAAGACTGACCAAAGAAGAGTAATCGCTATTAAAATTATTCGATAGATTGAATTAATTGGAGTTGAAAATAAAATAAAAATAATAATGCCGCCAATTGCCAGATAGGTAAACTGCCGGGCGGTAAATTTGCCCACAATTCTTCCTTCAAAGGTGGAGACATTTTGGGGAATTTTATGATAGTCCATTATGATGATGATAGCAGAATTTAGGTGTTAGGTTCTAGGTTCTAGGTTTTAGGTTTTAGGGGCTAAGGGCTAGAGGATAGGGTAAAGGCCTGCAGTTTCTTGCCGTTGGTGGAAAGAAGAAAAACCTTAGGTGTTGGAGATGAGACAAACAAAACTTTACCCCAAGTATCCTTTGACAATAGGCTGGATTGGATAGTAAAAGTTTTAATGATCCTTTGTTCCTTTGCGTCAAAAAGAAAGACTGATCCATGCTTGCCTAAAATTAGGTAAAAATCGGTTTGGGGAATTTTAGATAGATCAAAAGGCGCATCGTTGAGTTTTATTCTTTTTGGCGTTTTATCTTTAACAGAGTTAAAAATCCAGAGAGATAAACCATTAGCATCAGTTACCAAAAATTCGCTAGAATCCTTTTTAAAGCCAAATGTTTGAGGATTAAATTGGAGATTTAAAGTTGAAACTATTTTTAGGGAAGATAGAGAAAGTATTGCCAGTCGTGAATCATTGCTAAACGAAATAAAAACCAGGTTGTTATTTTCAAAAAGATCCGTCGGTTTTGCCTCAAGCGGCACCAGGCTCACTAGTTCAAGAGTTTTGGCGCTATAAATATTTAAAGTATTGTTTTGGCTGTCAGTTAAAAGCAGATACTTTAGATCAGAAGTTATTAAAGACGCCGTAGGTTCAAAGCCCAAGAAAATGCTCTTTATAATCTCATGGTTAGACGAAAGAATCGTGAGGCCGTTCTTTTGGATAACAAGCAGGCTTTGATTAATGGGGATAGTTGCAAGAGGATTAAGAATAGGGATTTTGTCGCTAATTTTTCCAAGCGCTACATCAACCAAATAAATAAAATTCTCCCAAGGGTTGGCCAAATACAGAAACTTTTGATCTCCCGAAATACTGGCGCCATCAAATCCGCTGTCATTTGTAGTTAAAGATAATTTTTGCAAAGACATTTTGGCGGGGTCAGAAAAATCCGCGGTTGCCTTTGTTGGCACGGGAGTTACTGAAGGTGCCAGGCCCTGGGGTATTGGGATTTTGGGATTTTTAGAAAACTGAAAAAAAATGGAGCCGGCAAAAATCACTATAAATAATAATAGTAAAGAAAAGGGCAAAAGGAGGTTTTTCATGGAGCAACACCGCTATCTTCCGGCATGGAGCTAACGCCCTCTTTTTTAGAAAAAAGAGATTCCAGTCTGCCTAAAATGCCCAGGGCTTGCTGTAAAAGGGATGGTGAGGCAGCGGTACTTCTTTGACAGTCCAAGAAAGTATTGGGGCAAAGTCTATTTGAGTCCCTTCGAACTTCGTAATGCAAATGAGGTCCATCTGTAAACCCGGTAGATCCCACCAGCGCCGTACCAATTCTGTCACCGGCTTGAACTTCTCCAATGTTTTTGACATCGCCAACCTGATCACCTGGTTCAGCCTGCAAGTGGGCATATAAAGCTTGATAGCCCGTTGTGTAATTTACAATAATAATATAAACGCCATAGTTGGCTGAAGCTGTTCCTTGGGTGGCCGCTACGTAGCGGATGGCTGCGCCAGAGAGAGTAGCATAAATTGGAATTGAGTCACCCCGAATATCCAAGGCGTTATAGGAGTGGGAAAAATCCAAGCATTGAGCCGCCGAGGCCGGGCATTCGTTGCTGGGACAGGTTTGGGTAATCACGCGATGGCTGTTCTCGGTTGGCCAGCCACAAGGAACCCCTAAATTATCGGTCGGGATAGGAGTTGGAGTCGGGCCGGGGGTTGGTGAAACAGACGGAGTTGGGGCTGGCGTTGTGGCCTTGAGAACAACCGGTGGAATGCTTAAAATTTTCCCGGAATCATAGTCAAAGGTATTATAGGTTCGCAATGTCCTGCTTTGGCCGGTGCCATCTTTTTGACCTTGATCTTGATTGGTGGGGCACAGAGAATTGGAACTTCCTGCCGGAGTGCAAGAACGGGAAGAAGCAATAATTCCGGACCAACAAACCGTAGCTGGTTGAGCTACGTTCTTATTTTTACATTTCCATTCTTTGGGTTGACAAACAGTGGTAACTGGTCCGGGCCCGGTGCCGCAAGTCAAGCCTGGGCCGCCGATAATCTTGCAAGGAAGGCTGCCGGACAAAACGCAACCTTCGGTTAAAGTTAATTCTTGCGGTTCCCAACAACCAGCTCCTTGATAAACATAGTATCTGCCGGCCGGCAAGGGTGGAGTAACCCCGCCCTCGGTTGAAACATCAATGTAACAGGTATTGACGTTATCGGATATAAACCCATATTCTTCTGGACATTCGCCAGGAGTGCCATCAGCGTTGCTTAGATAAATAACCCTAAACGGAGAGGTGTGACAAACACCGCAACGGCCGCCCAATTGATTGCCTGAACATTGATCATAAGTGCACCAAGCCTTGGCTTCAAGACAGCCTTCCTGACCGGAACAATCCACCGCGCCATCGCAAACCCCTTGATTCAACCAGTTAGTCACGGCTCCATCATCACCGCCGCGATAGGGGCAGTCAAAATCACCGTTGGTGGCAGCCAAAACCGGCGCGGTGAGGACGCTTACGGAAGTTAGGATTGTTAATGCTATGATTAATTGTAGTAGTTTTGACATCTTCTTGAGAGGTCCGACCTTCCCTTCGGGCTTCGCTTTGAAGGTCGGACCTCAAGGAATTTAAAACTTAAATTTAACGGTAACTTTTCCGTTTGTAAGAACCAGCGTTGGTTCCAGAAATAGGCTTTCAGTATAATCTAAAAATTTAGGCAGCTCATAAATCAGTTTAAGGTTATCAATAGTTTTTGGCCACTCATTTTGTGGACCTAAAACGACGATATTTCTTTCGTTGATCATTTTTTGCAAATCCCGTTGATTCGGGATTGCAATGATTTTAGAATTATCGCTGACCAAATTTGGATACCAAAAAGACAAATATCTTAACTCGCCATTTATTCCAACGTCGGCAAGTATTGGGGAAAGAGGAGTCAGGGGAATGTCCGAGATTTTGATGGTTGGTTCTAGCCTAAAATAAACGGTTTGAGAGGTTAAGGCGGTTGGATTATTGTTTTTATCAAAGGCGGTGATTTTGGCGTCCTCCCAGCCCCAGAATAAAGAAGAGAGCTTGATACTTTGGAAAAAATCTAGGACTTTCTGACGGGCGCTATCTTGATTAATAGTAGGTTGTAGTTGGTAGTTGGTAGTTGGTAGTTGATTGGAGAGAGTGATTGTTCCTAAAGAAGAGTTAATGACCAGAGTTTTGTCGTCCTCCAGATAAAAAGTTAAATTGCCATTGATATAAGTTTGGGCATTGGCGGTAAAACCCAAAGCCTTAGCCATAGTCATTTGTCCTTGCGTGCCAAAAATTTCAAAAGGCGCGGGTTTAATCTGATAAGTTTTAACACTGCCTGGCAAGTTTTTAAGGTTGGCTGTGAGTTTTATGGCTGGAGTTGGTTCAACAGGGGTAATCTTTTCCAATTTGCTTAAGTCAGCAGGGTTAGAGGAGTTAGAGATGTTCGGAAAGTAGGTTTTAGCCAGCAGTATTATTGATAATCCCAAGACTCCCAATATTCCTAAAATAATTAAAAATTTAAAATTAAAAATTAAAAATTTCATCTTCATGGATTTGTGTAAACTGGGGCTTTGACGGTTTCGCCTTCAAAGCGCGGCATTGAAAAGAAAAAGCTGGAAACGCTATCGGCTAAACACGCCAATTGATAAGGGTCATCAATACAGGTGGACACTCCAATTTGGCCGTTTTGAGCGCCAGAGGATTGGGGATTAATTAAAATCTCGTAATGCAAATTAGTAAAACCCGGAGAGCCGGAATCTCCCATTAAGCCCAAAAGCTGGTTGCGGCTGATGTAAACTCCGGTGCCAAAGGCGTAGGATCGAGCGGATTCGGTGATGGGGTTGGATCGATTCTGAATATCAAGAGTGAGACTCCCCGGGAATAAATGTTCGTAGCGGGTGGCAAAATCCGGCAAGTTGTCTTGATTAACATCGGATTCAATTTGGACAGTCACGCCTTTTTCGGGATAAGAGAGATTGGTGCCGGCAAAAGTTAGCCATCCAGATTGGGTGGCATAAACGCCTAAAGGTTTGCTTTGATTACTGGCTGGTTTAATGTCGATGCCTGGATGCAGCCAGTCTCCGGCTCTGGTTCGACCTTCAGGATAAGTTGCGCCTTTGTTAGGGCAAAAAAGATAATCGGTATAAAGTTGACCCACAGTTGATCGTCTGGGGCCTTGTTCCTGCGCTAATCCGGTCAGTCCCCAAGATTGATTGATAATACCATTGGTTGGCCAGCCAAAAGGACGAGCCTCATCGTCAATGATTTTTCCGCCAATCGGGATGGAGGTCAAAAGGATTGAGCGTGAGCTGCTGTTTTTGCCGTAAGTTGCTGTAAATTGGATTGGTCCGATTACTGAATTGTTTGATGAGGCATTATAGCCGCAACCGTTAGTTTTGGTTACGTCTAAAAACTCCCTTTTTTTACAGTCTGAGTTAGTTGAGTTATTAGTAATATTTTCATAGTCGCGGGGCGTGATAGCGCCTTTCTTTGTACTATAATTTATTGAAGCACCGCCAGAACAGGTATTGGGGTCTAAAGCACTTGATGGTATCAAAGAACGATTTAAATTTTCGTCCTGAATTGGAATTATCTTGGTTTCGGCCGCGTTTAAATTAAAAGGCCCAATCTTTAGGGGTGGAACATTGGCAATAGTTAGGCTGTTTTCGGTTTTAGAAAAAGGTGGCAATGACGATCCGTGGGCAAATTTAGCCTGCTGGGGATAAGAAGTAGAAAGGGTTTGATAAGGATAATCAAGGTTGTGTGGTAAAGATGTATCGATTTCCACGTTTTCAACTTTATGATTGGTCAGGTTTTGAACCTTTAAAGACAGGGAAAAATCATTGGAATGATAAACCTCGGTTTGAAATTCCTGATAATTGGTGGTGGTAGGGCAAGGGTCAAAGCAAGGACCGCAAAGCTCTTCGCATTCACTGGGGAAAAGGCCATCTTTACGGCATTCTTTATAACAGGGGTCGCCCGCGCAGGATTTTGGTATTTGACAACCTGGGGTTGGTTCGCATTCAAAAGCATAACCATCACGCCTTACGTATTTGTTGGAAATAGCCTGGGGTAAAGTATCCGTGTTTGGTCCGGTAGAAGCGGCTTTTATTCCCAAGGAGCTTGGCAGATCAGCAGTAGTTGTTGAAGTTTGACCGCACCAGCCCCAAAGAGCATGTCTAACATTTTTAACAGTGCAGTCTTTAGTTGGATCGCCGGTTTTGCAGCAGGTGATTTGGGAAAGATGTTCAGCTTCTAAGGGATCGTTTTGCGCTGCGGATACGGATTCCCGCCCGGTGGAAAGCGTTGTCCACTCCAAAGTTAACTTAACAAAATCGCCGGTATCCGGCCGCGGAACTCCGGGAATAGGGGTTGGGATTGCCCCGGGCAATTGCGGAATTGACGCGCCGCCAATTGCGGGATTTTGCGGATTAAAAATGCCGTTGATGGTGTCCTGAATTCCGGTGAAGATGCTATTACCAAATGAAGCAACAGGGTCAAAGATAGAAGCGCGGGCAGGATGAGAAATTAAAAATGAAAAAGTAAAAATGAAAAAAAAGAAGATTAAAGTTTTTAGAAAGCGGGGCATAAAGATATTTTAACATGAAAACATGAATACCTGCCATGTCATTTATGTCGGTTGCCACTTGACAAAAGATATACTATTTTGTATGCTCGTCTAACTCAGGTTTGCAACACTTCGACTTTGCTCAGTGTTGTACTGAGCTTGTCGAATGTACAACCTTCGTTAGCCGATCATATATTCACTAACTCTCCTTTGATGTGTATCGGGGTCGAGTAAGTGGAATATAAACTGATTAGAGATATGTTCTACACACGGGAAATTCTGTCAAAACTGGAAAAAGAATTGCTGACAAAAGAGATCATTGTACTGACAGGCATGCGGCAGATCGGAAAAACAACTTTATTAAAACACCTTTTTTCTTTGGTTGCCTCTCAAAACAAGGCCATTTTTGATTTGGAAAATCCTTTACAGCGAAAAATCTTTGAGGCAGAGAACTACGACGCTATTTGGCAGGGATTGGCGGAGTACGGTCTTAAAAATACCGAGCGGGCTTTTATTTTTATTGATGAAATGCAAAATCTGCCGGAAATAAGCAAGGTGGTCAAGTATTTATACGATCATTATCAGGTTAAGTTTTTTTTAACCGGTTCCAGCAGTTTTTATTTAAGGAATCTTTTTCCGGAATCAATGGCCGGGCGAAAGATTATTTTTGAGCTTTTTCCTCTAACATTCAGCGAGTTTTTGGTTTTCAAAGGCGTCAGTCGGGAAGAAGCCTTTGATTTTGAGGACAAAGCCAAAAAGAAAAACAGGATCGCCTACGAGCTTTACCTGCCCTTTTATCAGGAGTTTATGGATTACGGCGGTTGTCCGGCCGTTGTTTTGGAAAAGGATTATGCCAGAAAAAAAGAATTAATGCAGGAGATTTTTACTTCTTATTTTGAAAAAGACGTCAGGAATCTGGCGGATTTTAAGGAGATTGGAAAACTGCGCGATTTGATTTTGCTTTTGACGGCTAGGGTTGGTTCGCGATTAGACGTCGGTAAACTTTCACAGGAATTGGCAGTCAGCCGGGAAACGGTTTATAACTACTTAACTTTTCTGGAGAGCACTTATTTTATTTCGCTTTTGCCAAAGTTTTCCGGCAGTCTTGATCGTCAAGCAGCCGGCAGTAAAAAGTTATTTTTTGGAGATACTGGACTGGCTAATATTTTAGGCAGACTTTCAATGGGTCAGCTTTTTGAACAAAGCGTCTTCCAAAACTTAAGAACCCGGCATAAACTATTTTTCTATAATAAAGCGGAAAGAGAAGAGATTGACTTTGTTATTGATGGAAAAGTTGGGCTGGAGGCAAAAACAAGCGCCGGCCAGGAAAGTTATTTGACATCTTTTGCTTATAGCGAGAATGACCAAACTATTTTGGCGATTGATTTGTAAAAGAGAAAAAGGGATTGGCAAGCCGCGCCGTTTACAAACGACGAAACAAGAGAAAATTAATCAGGCACTTTGGTAACGCGGGCAAACTGACGCATCTGTTGCATATTAAGACCCTGAGCTTCAATTTGATCAGGGGTAGCGCCCACTTTAGGTTTAATTTTCTTGAAGGCATTGATTGCCGCGACCCTATCGGGTTCGCCCTTAGCGTTTATAGCAACGCCATTATCAGTGAAGAATTGACCAAGTGAAACCCTTACGAAATCGCCAGCAGCATTCCGTGTGCCGGTGTAGAGGCCCTGGTCTGGATTAGTGCGGGAAGCATTACTAAAATAACCAGAGAGTAGCTTGAATTGATCAGGCCTTACGTCTGCTTGTCTGGCCAGTTCAGCATCTTCAGTCATTTCTGCCTTGGCTTCAGCCCATGGCTTTGCTCCACCGGCTTTGACAGATGCTTCGTATTGTTTCCTTTCAGCATCTTGAGTGGCGTATCGGCCGGTTAGTCCGGCTGCTATTCCGCCTAAAGCGCCAAATCTACTGCCTTTTCCTCTTTCCGCAAACCCCTCCATTGACGTCGCGTTCAGGCGTTCCTTCTTTAAGGTGTCCATATCCTTGGCACCTAGTCTTCCAGCCACCAGACCGCCGGCCATGCCTGATGTTCCTTCTTTACCGCCAAATTGGGCGCTGACCAGGCCGCCTTTAAACATTCCGCTTAAGATGCCGGGGACTGAAAGGGTGGCACCCAAAGCCAAAAGGCCAACAATAGCCGTGCCAAAACCGGCAAACAGACCATTTTCACCGCCGCCAATGGTTAAAAGAAGCATGCCCATACCTAAGACAAAAGCCATAACCGGTCCCATAAAGATTAAAGGCAAGACGGTGCTCCAGAACAATTTAGATAACCCCTCAAAGGTCTTTGACGGCAGAGTATTAACCACAAAGAATATGGGGGCTAAAGCCGTGGCTATCCAAACGCCGGCATAACGCATAAAAAACAATAAAACCAAGCCAAGGGCAAAAACAACAAAGCTTAAAATCAAACTTAAAATAAAGGTCAGAATGGGGATAAGCGCGGCTCCAGAAGTTGCCACCACTGCCACAATAGCTCCAATAAAGACCACTGCCAAAACTCCGGCAAAACCGCCCATCAAAGCGCTGCCAGCCACGCCTTGCCCCCCACTGGATAAGATTTGCGCTCCGCCTTCCCAGCTAACGCCCTTTAGTATTCCTTCCATTAAAGTAAAGAAGGTTTGAGTAAGGATGTTTGCAGTATCAATTAAAACTTGGACCAAAAGCAGGCTAAAATTGGCCAGGGCAATGTTGATAAAGAGGCGCGGTAGAAGAGTACCTAGGTTATAGGTTTTAGGTTCCAGCCGTAATATTGTGGCAATACCAATAATGATTAAGAGAATAACAAAAAAGATATTAGCCAGAGCGCGATTAACATTCCAAACTTTGACAACGCCAACCTCAGCGGTCAGCGGCCGCATCTGCAAGCCGTTTTTTTGGACAAAATTAAAAAATCCGTCCAAGGAGTTAGAAAAAAACATGCCCATATTGCAAGGGACATTAGTAAGAATATTGTCCAGGTGAAGGCTATCAACCGGAAAAGCGCGGTTACAACTAAAACCTGGAGTTAAAGTAAAAGGCATAATAGTTGGATTTTTGGAGTCAACCTGAAAAGTGTGGCCAGCTTCGGCCGGTGTTTGTTTACCGCTAGATTCAATGGTTGTGCCGGCAACATTAACGGAATAAGTTTCAGTTATGCGGTCAGAAGAAAGAAGTTGAGCGCAGAAAGTTACTACACCGGGGAGTAGCATCTTGAGACACTCCACTTTTGCCTGGTCTACGCTGGGAGGTTGGGGAACGACAATCTCAAATTCTCCACCGCCCTCCAATCCTGGTGGCAAATCGTTAGAAATCACGCCATTATAAAGAACACCGCAACCGTCGCTAACAGTGCAAGGAAAACCATCCTTTATTTTGTCAGCAGTATTGATAAGCTTTATCGCCTTAAAGGTAATTTTTAATCCCGAAATAGTCATTCCTTGACCGGAAACTTTTAAAGTTACTTTGCCATGAACCTTGCCGTCAGACGAAGCAATAGCTGTTTTGAGAAAGGGAATTGGGACAACGCCTAAAAATTTATAATTTTCCGAGGTTCCCCAAGAAGAAGATTGAGCCAGTTGTACGGTTTGTTCTAAATAACCGGTAGATGGGTAATTGGCGGTGGTATAAGACATATAGTTGCCAGCCCTAGTTTCTACGGCATAGGTTTGGTCTCTTTTCAAGTCGGCATCCGGAATATAAATTTCGCCCAAACGATTAGCGCTGTAGGTTTTAGAAAGAGCCGGGATGGAAAAGTTTTGGCTGTTATCTGTGGCTAATCTGGCGCTGGCGTTGGCAAAATCAGGGCAACCAGCCGCCGGACATCCCAGCTTGAGGAACAAACCAGTATTATAACCGGAGCTATTAGTTCCCTTAGATGCCGTTAAGTCAATTCGTATTGGCCCATCAGTGCCGGTAACAAAATTCTTTTCTGGAGATTTAGGGTTAGCTTGGTAAGTATCTTGATCAATATAAGTCCATGGCGCCTCTACGCGGGGCAAGGAAGAATAAACGCCCTGAGAAATAGCGTAAATTCCCCAAACGCTCTTAACCGGCAAGGCACAGCTGTATGGCTGTCCGTAGCTGTTGCAACCGCCGGGTCGGTAAAAATTTTTGCTTGATTTGCTTTCATCAATGGGGTCAGAACGATTGTTATAATCTTGAATGCCGACATCGGATTTAATGTTAACCGAGATATCAGGCAGATCTGAACCGGAGGTGGGGTTGAGGATACTATTATCCATGAGGTACCCGCTATCATTGGTTACCGTTCCCCAGACCGTGATACCGTTAGTCCAGATTGAACCAGTTAAGCCGCTATCCAAAAGGACTGGCCGCCAGTCTCTGGTAACCTTTTCTAAGGCCAAGCCTGTTTTGACGGAATTAACCGGCGCTTTTAAATCCCAGTCTTTGTAAGTTTGACTGCCGGGTCCGGTTCGCCAGTAAGTAATGGTATATCTTCCTTCCGGCGCGTAAGCCTCAAAAACATGATCCACAGCCTGACCGCTTAGTCTGACGGTATTGGTTGGAGCGGTACGGCCGCCAATAATGGGGGAATTTATCGGTAGTTGCGGATCGCAGGCGCCGCTCGCGTAGCAGACTGGTGTTTTGGAAATTCTTTGAGCTACTACTTCAAAGCTAGAATCCGGGCTATCCCAGATGACAATCTTTAAGGCTTTATTGGGCACCAGTGGAAAAACGTTAATATGATTGACTATATCAACCCTTGTTTCATTGGTTAAAAAGACTTTGCCCAATTTTACCTGTTGGCCGTCAACCTGGGTGTTGCCAATTGTTACGGCCGAGGCGTCGCCTTGGGCATAAGAAAAAACATCCTTGATTTGGTCTTCGTCGTCCGGCCATCTGAACTCCGCGGTTTTGCTAGTATCGTTGGCGCAAGGGTCTAAGGCGCCAGCGCCAGAAACGCAATCTGTTCGCTCTACCGCGCCAGAAGCGTTAAGTTTATAGGGGAAGTAAACGGCGTAATGAGCCGCAGTGGGCAGGCCTTGAACCTGAAAAGATCCATCCGCTCGGATTTGGGTGCGGATGGCGTAGTTGTTGATGACCATGGCCTGGGTTCCCGACCAGCGATCGTATCCAAAAACATAAACCGGAAGGCCACTAATTCTTTTGTAGGCTTCAGTGGGGTCATAGGCTCCGCCCAAAAAAGCGGGCAAAAATTGGCCGGTAAAAACCGAGGTGTTATTTTCTGAAGGAGAAGCGGAAACTTTTTTGGAGAATCGCGGTTGAATAACAAAAATGATTGCTATAATTAATAATAGCAGTAGGGTTAAAAACCCAACAGATTTTTTGGTCAACAAAAATATTCTTCCGGGCAATTAAATTCCCCCTTAAACTCTAAATCCGAAACTCGGATTTAGACCCCAGCCTTTTTAACCTCAACCTTTTACGTGGTGAAGTTGGTACAATTACCAAAAACCGTGCAGAGTTGGGTAAAGCTGACCATAAATTTAAAGATTATCCAGGTGGCAGCCACAATAATTAAGCCAATCAAACCATTGGTAATTTTTTGTCTGGCCGCGGCCGTCTTTTTAACGTCTTCGCCGGACATAATATAATCAAACCCGCCCCAAACAATAAAAGCCAAAGTAACCAAAACAGCCAAAATAATGGCCCAGGTAATGCTGGTTGAAATAAGTACTTCCGGAGTACCGGGCAAACCGCCTTGAGGTGTTGGAATATTAAAACTTGGAATAGCTGCTAATAGATTTGCGTTCATACTTTCACCCCCTAATCGATAATAATTAAAGCATATCTGTTATAGCTGATTATTGTCAATGGACTAAGAAATTCCCGGTAAATGTCCCAGGTAAGCTTTAAGGACTTTTAAAATTGAGTAAGCAGCGACTGATACGACCAAGCCGATAAATGAGTAGGCAATGGTCTGGCGGGCGTTTTCCATGGATTTGGGGTCTCCTCCGGACATAATATATTTAAAGCCGCCAATAATAAAAAAGGTCACGCTAGAAAGAAGGGCAAAAACAATCAAAACATCAACGGTAACGCCAATTAAATTGCGCAGCTCCAAAAGAGCGCAATAAGGTGTTGATAATGGATCGGTTGTGCAATCAATAGGCATAGGTTTTAGGTGCTAGGTTTTAGGTTCCAGGTTGTAGCAAAACATTAATTAAGCGATTCAACATTTTCATAATTTCCTGAACTCTAAAGTCCAGCTTGTTGAACTCGGGTTCATTCAAGTAGCCAACTTTAAAAGCAATTAATAATTGAGTTTCCAGTTCTGCCCCAGAACCATAAGCTATCCTAAGGAACTGGATATATTCTGGCAGATGTCCTCTACTTTGACCCTCAGCTATGTTTGAAGGAATCGCAACAGAGCATCTTCTTACTTGAGAAATCAGGCCATAAATTTCGCTCCTGGGAAATTTTTCGGTTGTTTGGTAAATTTCTACCGACAGATCAACTGACTTTTGCCAAACAGTTAAACCCTTATACGATTTAATCATCATATCATTCTAAAACCTCGTATCTAAAACCTCGTATCTAAAACCTAGAACCTCTAACCTCTAACCTCTAACCTCTAACCTCTAACCTCTAACCTAACACCTAATACCTACCTCACGGATTTACTCCAAACCGGATTAACCAGTTACTGGGTAAACTACTTTGAATAAATCTGGTAATTAAAAACGAGCATACCACCAAAACTAAGCCAAGAATAGCTGAGGTTATGGTGGCGCGGGCTTCTTCTAAAGATTTGGGTTCGCCCGATGCGTAAATAAACTGGATGCCGCCAGCCACTAATCTGATTAAGGCCAAGGCTGTTGCAATTAACATTCCCCAAGTAACCACAATGTTTAAAAAATCCTGGAAATTACCGCACATCTTAAAAGTTTCCAGCCAGATGCTTTGAGAATTCTGCTGGCTGCATTGGGCGCTATTAGTGGCGGTAGTGCAGGCTGAGGCGTTGCCTATGCAACTAATACCGCCGAAAGCATCGCCGCAGTCTGCGTTGCACTGATAGCCAGTTGAAGAGACTTGGGCGCACTGGCAGGCGGCTAAGGCAGGAGAGGGAGATGATAATGACCAATGACTAAATAATAATAACCAAAAAAAGAAAAAAACTGTCAGTCGAAAACCAGAGAATTTGTTCATAGATAAAGTTTACACCGATTTTCAAGAGGTGACCTCTTAAGAAATTAATTCAGCTCATAAATCTTGCTTTGGTTACTTTGAAACACGAGTTTGCCCAGATTGCTAAATTTTGTTTCTTCCAAATTAGGATATTTTTCTCTTTCCAGGGTTCCCACAATGACATACTTCACTTTAAACAATTTAAGCGATTGATTAGCCGCGTTAATGTCAGTCGTTTCATAAATATCTTTGACAATAGTGGTTCTTTTGCCGGCCTCATCGTATGAGCCCCGCCAGAGCCATTCGTGGACCGGCCAGCCTAAAACTGTAGGAAGGCCGGTATTTGCCGAAATCCTTGAATAATCGGTGTAAGAATCGCCGACCGCCTCTAAAATTATTGGTTGCCCCTTAACATTTTGATTGAGCCAGTCAATAACTTTGGTATCGTCGGGATAGAGTTTCTGTAGGTAGTTTGTTCCGTTTAAGCCTTGGTTTTGGCCAAAGTTACCGGTTGAAGATTTTAGGGCGATATAGGAGTAAAAAAGAACACTGGAAAAGAGAAAAAAGAAACAGATATTGAAGAAAAATCCCGGCAGGCTAAAGTTGTCTTTAAGATAGGAAATTATCCGCATTACAGCAAATGCTCCGGCCACGCTAAAAAAGACCCAAGCTTCATAATAAAATTTAAACATAGTATTAGCGCGGTAATAGTCAGGAATATAAATGTCTTTAAGATAAATTATTTCGGGGATCAAAATCATTAAAAATCCCAAAAAAATTAACAAGAGCGCTGTTTTATCAACAAAAACCAAATGGCTAAAACCAGAACCGGCAATAGCTGCTTTATCTTGTATTTGAATTTTGACATTCCCAAGCTTGGCTGCTAGCTTGACCAAGGATTCCTGGTGCCAGATTTGTTTGATTTTTCCTTTAAAAACCCAAAGCAAAAATGAGAGAGCAATAAAAAAGTAAAAACCCCAAAGGATTAGAATCAGATTGATTGGAGAAAAACCGTGGACCAGGCCAATTCCCTGTGACAAGGGTTTAACCGTTAACCAATAGGGGAGATAAAAGAGGATGGCAAAAAATAAAACAAAAAGACCTTCCTCAGCTGTTTTTTTAACGGCCGTCAGAAGCGTTAGCGAATTGAGATTTTTAACCAAAAAGAAAAGACCAATGGTCAAAAGATAAATGGCAAAGTCCCAGGCATTGACGCAATACATGGCGCCAAGAAAAAAGGCCAAGAACACAAGCAAAGCTTTTTCTTGAATTATGCCAATGACACCCCCAACGTCTTTATCCCCCTCAACTTTCCAAACAATGGCAAAAAGTAAACCTAAGGTTAAAAGAACAATTGGCAAATCAGACACGTGACCATGTAAGTCTGCTACTATGAATGAATATAGCGGGAATTCGTCAATGGTGAAAGGAATAAGCCTGGTGGCTGTGGGGTACCAGTAATTTTGCCCTCGTCCGGCTAAATATTCGAAAGCGGCGTGCAGGTTGCCAATGGAGGTTAAAAAAACCGCGGTTAAAAGGCCGGCCACAATGGCAATTCTGATGTTTTTAGCATTAAAAACTTTTGAGAAAAGTGTTGAGCCCAAAGAAAATCCACCTAAGGCAGTTAGGGCATATAGGTTAGCAATCTGTAGATTAAAGGCAAAATTTGCCGGCACGCTGGAAAGTTTAGTTAAAACCGCGGTTATCAAATGTCCAAAGTAATAATAATTAATTGTTGCGCCGGCCAAAAAATGATCCAAAGGAGGAAAGTAATCTGAGCGTAAGATTGAAAGCACAAATCCATAATCCATATATTTTTCCAAGCCGTGAATATCCGGTGAAAAACCGCGGATCCAAGACCAAAGAGCCAAGGTTCCCAAAAACAGTCCTTCTTCTACTATAATTAACTTAAGTGACCTAGGTAACCTAGGTAACCTAAACCAGATGAGGGTAAAAAGACCCGCAGCAATCAAAAAAACGTTGATTTGGCTAAAAGGCAAGAGTTTTATGCTGGCCAGAAGCCAGGCAAAATAAGAGGTTAGAAGAATCCCCAATATTTTACTAAAAGCCCAACCTTCATCCAAGAAACTTTTAAAGGCCGCTTTGGCCAAAGGCCAAGCCAAAAGCCCTAAGAGCTCAATTGTTAGCCACCATTGGAAAAAATAAATTAAATCAGAGGGCATAGTCCCATTTTACCGTTAAAACCCCTTTAATTCCAGAGGAGATTACTCAGATTGAAGGCGGACAGCCATGCTTTTCTAGCTGTTTAGGAAATCCTGTATAGTTTAAATATGATTATTGCCTTTGTTTTTTCCGTCATTCCGACCCTATTTTTCTTTTGGTTTTTTCAAAAAATTATCAAAAGCTTTTATCTTAAGTTATCTTTTTCTTGGCTTTGCGGACAGTATATTTTGGCACTTAGTGGTTTTCTTTTAGCAGTAATTTTAAGTTTGGTCGCGAGGGACATCTTGGCAAAGGTTGTCTCGATATTGTTTGTTGCCCTGGTGGTTCTGGGCGGTTTTTTAATTCTTCGAGCAAAGAAATCTTTTTGTTTTCCAAAAATTAAACTAACCCCAATAGTTTTTGGTAAGGCATTTTTGCTTGTGGCGGTTTTTCTTTTTGCCTACTCTTTTTATGGTCCGCATTTGGCGTTAAGAGATAGTTCTATTTTTGTAAGTCCGACTTATTGGGATTTCCAGTGGCACGCGCCCTTAATCCAAGATTTTGTATTTGGTGACAACTTCCCTGCCCAAAACGAATCTTTTGCCGGCGTCCCAGCAACCTACCATTATTTTTGGGGTTTCTTAGTAGCGTTGTATTCAGCCACGGGCTTGGACTTGATTATGGCAATAAACTTGATAAGCATTGCCACCTTACTCTTTCTTCTGACGGCAATTGTTGGTTTTGGAGAGGAAGTTTTTGGATCATTTCCCGCTGGGATAATCTCATTGCTTTTGGCGGTAACTTCTTCCAGTCTTCGTTTTGTGAGCTATTTTTTTGAGAATCAAAATCAGGGCTTTTTATTAATGTTTAAGGGTATTTTTACCAATATTAGCCATCCCTTCTTTTTCTCTTTTATTTCCGGCAATCCTTTTGGCTATAACGGTTCAATGTTTAATCTGTTTTATTTTTTGGAAGAAAGGCAGATGGTTTTTGGCATGATTTTTTTGCTTTTTATGGCTTGGGTTCTTTTTAACCGAAGAAAAATCTCCAATCTTTGGTTGATGGTTATTGGGCTGTTGGGCGGGATATTTTTCCTTTGGCATCTCTTTATCGCCATTACAGTTTTATGTTCGTTCTTGTTTCTTTTGGTTTTTGACAAAGACCGAAGAAAAACACTGGTTTTACTGGTTAGTTTTGGTGCGGTTTTCCTTTTGTTTTTAGTTTATTTTAAAAGCGTAGTTGCTTCTTTTTGGTTTTATCCGGATATCGCAAGTTTTCCTAAAATCAATTTCAATTTCCCAACGTTTAATCAGGAATATCCGCTTTCTCTTTTGAATGCCTTAGGTTATTACGTTTTTGCTTATGGCGCAAAGATTCCGGTTTTTATCATGGGCGCTATTCTTCTTTTTAGGGCAAACCGGCGTTTGTTTTGGGCATTAATATCGGTTGTTTTGCCAACCTTTATTTTAGTTAACTCCGTTCAGTTGTCGCCTCTTTCAATTTATGACAACCATAAATGGTTAAGGCCAATGAACGTGGTGGTGGATTTGGTGGTGGGTTTTGCGCTGTATAAGTTTTTGACTTTAAAAATGAGTTGGTCTTCTTTCACACCGATATTGCGAATGATTGGTTTTTTACTTTTTGTTTTGTTGACCGCCTCGGGGATTATTGAGTTGATGCCGTTTTTGAACTCCAAACCGGAAGTTGTATACGCCAAGTATCCTTCGCCTTTAATTTTGGCACTAAGAGAAAAAACCACCCCCCAATCGGTTTTTTTGGGTCAGGGAGAAAATAACAAAGAAATTCAGTTGGCCGGCAGAAAGGTTTTTTTAGGTAATTACGCAGGCCAAGACTTACGTTTGAGAAAAGACTTGAGGGAGGCAATCATTAACAAAATCTATGCCTCTGGCACTTTATCTGACTTGTGCTCTTTGGCAAATGAAAACGGAATTGATTTTGTTGAATACATAACTTGTGTTCTTTGGCAAATGAAAACGGAATTGATTTTGTTGAATACGATTCCTCGCCCGAAATTTTTAAAATTGAAAAATCAGCGATTGTTGAAACTGTTAATGAAAAAGAAGAAAAGGTCATTTTTCTAGATACGAAGAAAGTCTGTCGTTAAAAGTTACAAGTTTGTTAATTTGCAGTCTGAATTAGTTTTAAAAGCGCCTCAGCGTTAAGCCTGGCTTTATTTTGGAAGATAAAAACCGGTGGGTGATCGTAGCTCTGGAAACTTTCGTCAGCGCTATCATCATCTGTAGCAAAGACCAGCGGCCGCAAAGACCGGCGCTCTTCGTGGATTAGTACAAAACCCAGGTTTTCCTTAAATAGATTTTGATAAAAAGAAGAAGTTAGGGGATAGGCTTTTTCATTTTGTAGGATAGAATAAAAGACCCGTCGGCTGCTAAGAACAATGTAATCGGATTGGCTGATCTTTTTAACGAGTTCTTCAATTTTTTTCGGCGTGTCTGAGTCGTAAACAGTCAATTCCAAAAATTGAAATTGTGATGGATCGTAATCAGGCAGTAACAAAGGTAATCGGTCATCCCAATGTTCGGTAGCGATTGTGCTTTGTGGTTTAATATTCTGATAGATCCATTCTGAGGCGGCAACGCGAGTGTTTGTTTTGAGATAGATCTGGCTGACAAAAGATAAAACGTAAATCAGCTGAAGAAGAATTATACTGCAAAATAACAATTGGCTGATTTGTTTCAGTTTGTCCTTTTGTGATAGCCAATAAAAAAAGAAGGTTGAAGAAATCGCTAGGAATGGTAATAGCGGAACATAGTAACGGGTGAATTTATTAAACCAAAAGCCACTGACTAAAAAATAAACAGTTGGCCACAAAAGAATAACCAGGTATTCAGGCCGGCGATTTTTGATAAAGGAAACCCACAAGAGAAAGAAACCAAAAACAGCTGCTAGCGTTCCCAGCGGTGAAAAAATCCAAGGGAAAATTCTTGTCAGCTGATAGATATAAGGTATTGTTCCTTCGTAAATAATAGTGAACGGAGGTTTGATGGTTCCGACGACTACGGATTGAATATAATCTTGGGTTTTTCTAAAAGTTTCAAAATCAATTAAGTTATAAGGCGAACCAAAAAAGAAAAAAGCAGCGGTGCTAGCAGCAAATAATAGGCCGATTAATAACCATACCTTCCACTTCAATTTATTGAAGCAGACCAACAGAATTGATAATGGTGAAAGAACAAAAGAGAAAGCTGTTATTTTACTGGCTGCGGCTGCACCCAAAACTGATCCTAGAATTAAACTTTGGCCAATTAATTCTTGTGACCCATTTGATTTTTTGATGATTTCAAAAAACTGGAAACTTAATATGGTTAAAAAGACTATAAAAAAGGTCAAAATTGTTTCCGTAGTATTAAAATGAGCCGCCTGGATACTGCCAACCGATAGAGAAAAAAGCATTGCGCTCAAAAGAGCCCATCTTTTAGATAAGATTTTTTTGCTCAAAAGGTAGACCAAAAAAATCGTCAACACGCTAAATAGCGCCGAAACAAGACGGCTGATAGTCAAGAGGTCAGTTCCGGTCGGATTTAGTCGCAGATTTAGACGATAGAAAGCTGTATATAGGTAAAGCGGCAGACTGCCGTAGTAAAACATTTTAGGATTTAAAGGTGAGTCGGTTGAAAAAAACTCGGCTAGACTTTTTGGCCAAGCAATTGAGGTGTTGATATAAAGTCTTTCATCAGGATGTAGATAATGGCCTTGATTGTAGATAATGGCCTTGATCCCAATTTAAATCGATGAAGCGGCCGGCTACCCCCAAAGAGATTAGCAATAACAAAATAATAACGACAAGTCGGTTAAGGTTTGACATAGATAATTGATAAAACAGCGGCAATCCACCCCAGAACTGATAATAAAACGACCCTGTTACTTAAAGGATTATCAGCCAGCAAGGCTTGGGGCTTTTTGCCAAGAGCCAAAAGGCCATACTGCAAAAGTCCAATGACGACAAAAGGAACAGAAAGCCACAGCCTTGATGTTTTAAGACGAAGAATTGTTGTTGGATCAATTGTATAAAGAATGTAAACAATAATCGTGACGCCCAAGGCGATAATAAATGATGTCTTCAGCCAGAGAGGCTGGTATTGCTGACCATTGTTTACAGTTGATTGTTCCGCTAGTCTTTTGCCGCTGGCCAAAAGCCAAGAAACTAAAAAAGTGCAAAGTAGAAGCCATGGTGAAATAAAAACCGAGATAGCCTTAGCGCCGGCTATTGCTCTAAGGACAAATCCTAAGGCAACGGCTAGAAGATTGATAACCGGGATTGTTTTAAGCCATAACGAATAAAGGATATTAAGAAGAAGATAGATTACAATAATTGATAATACGCTTTGATTAATTGAAGCGGCAATCATCAAGGCGGATAATCCCAAAAAGAAAGATGCCAAGCAGGCGCTTTTTATGGTTAATTGGCCGGCGGCCAACGGCCGATTTTTCTTAAAAGGATGCTTTTGATCGGTTGAAAGGTCAGTGATGTCATTAAGAAGATAGACCGTTGACGAAATCAGGCAAAAAGCAATAAAAACGGCCAGGCTTTTAAAAACATCCGCGCAATTAAAAAGATTTTGGGAAAAAACCAAAGCCACCAAGACAAAGAGGTTTTTAGCCCATTGATGGGGGCGAAGGGAAAGGAGGAGACTTTTAAGCGTTTCCATCAGACAATTATACGATAGTATTCCGGTGCCAAAAGTGGTTTTTCCTTTTGGAAGATTAAGACTTCCGGCCTGTCAAAAACCGTATAGGTTTCCTCGGCATTATCATCATTTAGCCACAAGCATCTGATAGTTAGAAATTTATCGCAGGTTTTGTTTTGAAAGTCGGCGACTTTGACAAAGCCTAAATTGCCATCAAAGAGTTTTTGATAAAAAGAGAAGCCAGCGGGAAACTCGTTTGGAAGGCGTAATCGGGTTCGCCAGATGCGGGGGCTGGGTAAGACGATGTAATTGCTTTTTTCCAAAAGCTGGGATAGTTCTTCAAGCTTTAACTTTTTATCTAAGCTGGTTTGTTTGGGTGTGGATGTCAAGCGGGGGTCAGGATCGAGGATATAGAAATCAAAGAGCGCGATATGATTGGGATCAAGATAGGCATTAAAAGGGGTAATGCCCAAATCGTAAACTTCGGATAACAGAAAGGGGACCCCTTTCGGGTTGGAGAGGCTCTGTTGAGCTAGCCATTGAGCGGCCTGAATGCGGGCATCGGGTCGAAGATAGGTTAAAAACATGGCGCTGCCGGAGATAAAAGTAGATACTGCTATAGTTAATGATAGCGTCATTATTAGAAGGTTCCACCTTCCTAAAGGTGGAACCTTAGAGAAGAACTTAAAGAAGAAAATGACGGTCGCGATAATGACAAATGGGATCAGTGGAACAGAATAGCGTATCCACTGTACAAAAAGAAAACTGTTAAAAAGCCAACAAGTTACGGGGATAGAAACAAAAATTAACAGAACTTTGGCGCGGATTGTTTGCAATCTATCCCTTGCAATCATCACCAACATCCCCAACCCCCCTAACAGCCCTAAAATCGTCAAAGGCCAGTCCCAAAGATAGGGAAAAACGCTTTTAAATTGAAACAAAATTGGCGTTGTTTTAATAAAACCTTGGGTGTAAAAAACCGCTAAACTAGCCAAGGCCACACCACTCTCATAATCTAGGGCCTTTTTAAAGCTGGAAAAATCAAAAAAATTAAAAGGAGAAGCAAAAAAGGCAACCAAAATAAAAGTTGCCAGAGCCGTTAAAAGAAATCGGATACTTTTGGGATTAGGGCAAAACCTATGAGCTAAAAAAAGTATAGGGATAAACATTAGGCTGTTAATTTTAGTGGCGCAGGCCAAACCCAAAAGAAGCCCCGTTAAAAGATAGAATCTTTTTTTACCCGTCAAGACAATACCGATTGCAAAAATTGTAAGGAGCAGATATTCAAAGGTTAGGAAAATTTCAAAAGTAGAAAAGTGAGCATATTGGATCAGGCCGGGGTTAAAAGCCGTTAAGAAAGCTGCCAGTAAACTTAGGAGAGTGACCTTTTTTAAAATTGCTTCATTGTTGATGATTGTTTCATTGTTTTGACGATTATTGATAACCGTAAGAATTCGCTTGGTTAAGATAAAGACTAAAGGGATAAGCGCGGTTGACAAAAGTGCTGAAAAGAACCGGCCTACCAAAATTGCCAAAGCAAAGTGGTCGTATGAACTGTTTTGTAAAAAAAGTCCGATGAATCGGTTCACCAGACTAACCAAATAAATCGGAAAAGCACCGTAAGCAAAAAAATGAGGATTAAGATCAAAGGGTAAATTTATATTCAAGACGGCCGAGGCAATATTGCGTTCATCAGGATGAAAAAAATAAGGCGAACCCCATGCCAGATTATAAAATCTTAAAAACCCACCAATAATTATTAAAAGACTTAGAGTTAGTAGGGTAGTTTTTTTATCCATAGATTAAGGAAATTTAATAGCCAAATCCGCCACCCTTTTCCCCAGCTCAATAGCGTGTTCGGTGCCGCGATCATATGGGTAAATCTGATTCATGGAGGCCAGATATAAATTAGGAAGCGGGGTTTTTAAAGAGGGGATATCTTTGGAATAATTAATCGGGAAAACCGGTTGAGCAAACGGTTCGCGAAAAAGCCAAGATTGTTTTATAACGGGCAATGGTTCGTCTTTAAAAATCCGATGGACTTTGTCTAACGAGGGGCGATATAACTTTAGTAACTCATCTTTATCTAACTTCATGTTACTATGATTCGTATCATGGTAACAGCCGATGTAAACCAAATGATTCCCTCCAAAGTATTTAGGGTCAACAAAATTAGTGTGTTCAACTAAGGCCAGAAAAGGATAGCTGACATCATTAATATTTAACCAGTAAACATTTTCCATTAGTGGTTTCTCCAGAACTAAAATTAGGGCTTGGGCAGCAAGGGTGATTAACTTTTGGTTGATTAATTCTTTGTAATCGCTCGGAAGATCTGGGGTCACGTGAGCCAAAAGTGATGGCGAGGCGGTAAAGATAACTTTATCAAAAACCTCACTTTTTCCGCCAAACAAAAGGAGCCATTTTTGATCAGCGAGAGACTCCATTTTTTCAACCGGAGTGCTAAACCTAATTTCGCCCTTGTTTTCATTAATATAATTAATCATAGCATCAGTCAATGTTTGAAAACCACCCTCGATATACATCAGTTTTTTGGTTCGTTCGGAAACGCGGCTTTGAAACCAGGCCAGGTTGACCTTTTGCCAGTAGTCGCCAAATTTGCCAATTAAAAGCGATCTCCAGGGCATTTCAAAGGCCCTTTTCCCCATCCATCTTTCCAAAAACGAGGCAGCTGAGAATCTCTCAAGCATTTTCCAAAATGGGAAAAGTTTTAACAAAGCCAATATCTTGGCTCCGCGTATTTTGGCGATCAACGGAAGGTGAGGAAACTTAAGGTAATCAATTGCTGAATCATAAGGATAGATTTGGTTTTGCGAAAGAATGGCAGTAACAGTTTCTTTTTGAAAGATTTTATCTTCGACTCCCAGATCTTTGGCTAGTTGAATAACCTTGCGGTGATTAGTAAACCAGTGATGATAAAACCTTTCCAAGTCCCATTGCCAATCCTTTGGATAGTCGTCAACTGCCTGACGAATTCCCGAGGCCAGGCCTCCAGCAAAACTGTCTTTTTCAAAAATAACAACCTCATGATTTTTCTTGATCAGCTCTAAAGCTGCCGTTAATCCCGTAAAGCCAGCGCCGATTACTGCTATTTTCATAAGATCATTTTAGCATGATGACTCTCAAGCTAGGTGGTAAAATGAAAATAATGTTCAAGACTCGGTTGTTCCTTTTGATTTTTATTCCTCTTTTTTTGATAAGCGCTACTCGCTTAGTTAAAGCCGATACTCTTTCTGACTTGGAAAAAAGTTTTCAGGATACCCAAAGACAGTTGCAAGAGGCTGCCGATCAAAAACTGCAAGCCCAAAAAGATTTGGCCGCGGCCCAACAAAAAATCCAAGCCACACAGGGGTCGTTAACATCCATTGAGCAAATTTTAAGTAATGCCAAAAACCAGTTGGCGGATATCTTGCTAGTTTTAGATAAAAAAGAAAAAGAGATTGAGGCCACTTTAAATTATTTACAAATCAAAGAAAAAGAATTAGGCGAACAAAGAAGTTTGCTGTTTTCGCAAATCAGGAATTTTTACATGAATTCTTCCCTTGATTCGACCGCTCTTTTTCTGCAAAGCGACAATTTTTCTCAAAGCGCCAAGGTGGCCTATTTTAGACAAGTGATTATGGGGAGCTTTAAAAACCGCATTGAGGAAATTGGCCAAAAAATCAAAGACTTAAACGATCAAAAAACAGCTTTACAAAATCAAAAAAATAAATTGGAAGCGGATAGGCTAAGTTTGGAAGATCAAAAAAAGAAACTGGAAGCTCAAATTGTTTCTACGCAACAGAATTTGGCAGTTGCTCAAAGCCAGCAACAAAATTTGATGCAATCCTTGGCTGGGGTTGAGGAAAAAATTTTCTCATTAACAGCAGAACAGCAAAAGATTTTATCCGCCAAAGCAGCGGTGGCTCTTTCTACCACTTCGGTTGGTAATGATGAACTAACTGCCGAGGCTATTGCTAGCCCCGCCCCCAAAGATGGCAAACTTTATTTTAGTTTTTGGACTTATGGTTACCCCCACCGTGTTGGTATGAACCAGTACGGCGCCTACGGTCGGGCTAAATCTGGGCAGGGTTTTGAGCAAATCTTAAAAGCTTATTATAGTGGGGTGGTCATTGGTACCTATCCAGAAATGTCATCTATCACTATAAATAATGATAGTGGCGGCCAACAGATTTTATTTGAAGATGATTATTTAATGGGCATTGCTGAGATGCCGTCCTGTTGGGGGCAACCGGAAAAAGGCGGAATGGAGGCATTAAAAGCCCAGGCCATTGCGGCTAGAACTTACGCCATTGCTTCAACTGCCAATGGCCAGGGTTCAATTTGTACTGATCAGCGTTGCCAAGTTTATATTGGATTGCAAAAAACAGCGGGCACTTGCGGCGAGTATTGGAAAAAAGCCGTGGAAGACACTCGCGGTTTAGTTATTTTATACCAGGGCCAGCCAATTTCGGCTTGGTATGCTTCAACCGCGGGCGGATTCACCTTATCTTCACAAGATGTCGGATGGGCAGCCAAGGACTACGTTCAAGGTATTGCCGATTTCTCTGATTCTTCGGATTTATCAACAGCATATGACGGACCAAAATACGGCGCCTCGCCTTGGTATCACAAATCTTGGGGCGGGGATCCCTGGTTAACCCCCGAACAGGTAGCCGATCTTTTTAATGCCGCGCTTTTGCCGGAAGAATACAATGACAAAATTTTGCCAGCGGAAAAAGGCGGTTTTGATCAAAATCAGATTGTTTCAACCTTAAGAGAAAAAAATATTGTGCCGGTTGAAAATCTAACCTCAATTGAGGTTATTGGTTCGGCAACCAAGGCTTCACAAACCGTCAGAGTATACTTTAATAACACCTACGCTGAAGTTAACGCCGCGCGTTTTAAGTTTGTTTATAATTTAAGGTCCCCTGGAACAGATGCCATTTGGACAACTAGGTTTGATGTGGTAAATAGTAAGTAACATGCTTTCATCTTTTGTTGCTAATCCCAGGGCCTACCATTTTTCCACCCAGCACGATGGTGAGAGTATTGAATATCTATTAAGGCGGCATTGGTGGACAAACGTAAAGTGGATGTTGCTGTCGGCGTTTTTGTTAATACTTCCGGTTATCTTTGCCAACTTTTCTCAATTATTTACTTTTTGGGATATTTTCTCATCTGACCTAAAGATAGTTTTGTTGTTAGTTTGGTATTTTGTGGCCGCCTTTTTTGTCTTTGAGCATTTTTTGCTTTGGTATTATAACGCCTTTTTAATTACCGATGAACGGGTTTTGGATTTGGATTTTTATGGATTTTTTCATACGGAATCCTCGGAGGCTCGCTTGGAACAAATTCAGGATGTTTCCCACACCCAAGGCGGGCTGGCTCAGTTGATTTTTAACTTTGGCAATGTCTATGTTCAAACGGCATCCGAGTTAGGGAAAATAGAGATTTTGGGCGTTGCCAATCCGGCTAAAGTTCACAAGATATTAATTGATTTAAAAGAAAAAGAGGAAAATTCGCCGCCCCAACTTTAATGAATCAAAGCGGGTATACTTTCATGGAACCCAATCCTTTGGATCCAATCATCATAGTCAACAATCTTTTGCAAAGCGCGCCGTTTTTGACTGTCAAACTTTTGGCGCAGGTTTTGTTTGGCGGACTTTTATTATTAAGTTTTATCTTGGTTCGCCAGACTGCGCTTCTTTGCGAATACTTAAAAACCGACGAGGGCTTTGTTTTAAGATACGCAGCAGCCCTTTTTTGGATTTTAGCCTTAGTTTTATTATTAGGGAGTTTCTGGTATCTTTGAGGTATGGACAAAATTCTAGAGGTTACCCCCTATCCGGTTGCGGCTGAAGCAGAAACCCGCGATGGTTTCTATTCGCGTGTTTTTCTGGCGCCGGCGCCAAACGATGAAGTTCGCAGCCTTAGAGGCAATCTCTTTTTGACGGCTACTTTCCATAGCTTTAATCAAAGCCAGGATTTAGCGGGCCTGGCAGATCAATTCCTTTCCGGGTTGGTTAAGGATTATTTTGAAAAAACCGTTGGGACAATTAACGAAGTTTTAGAAGAAACTGTGGCGGCCTTTTTGTTAAAAGCGCAAAACGCTGGTTTTAGGGTAAGCTTGGCCGCTGTTTCGGTCTGGGGGGAGGTACTGATTGCCAAAAGTTTGACTGGCGCCAAGGTTTTTTTACAAGAGAAAGATGAAATATTGGAGTTTGGCGAAGGAGTGCATCAAGAAGCAATTGGAAACCAGGGACGTTTGGTCTTAATTAGCGGTCCACAAGAAGAAGAAATCAAAAAAGAAGAATTAAAAATCTTTTTTGAACCGTCCAGCCTTTTAGAAAACGCGGCTAAATTTAAAGAGGCGCTTTGGCAATCGTCAAATCCCTGCCGTTTGGCCCTTTTGGCCTTGGCCTTTAATGAACACGAGGTGCCGGGGGAGGAGGAAAAAATAGAAATTGCGGATTCTTCTTTTGAATTAAAGCCCAAAATTTGGGCAAAGTTTTTACCTTTCTTAAAGGGTTTGTTTTTAAAACTGCAAGAGACAATTAAAATCTTTTGGTTAAAGAAAAAAGCTCCAGAGCAGCCGGAGATTTATCTAAAAGATCACCAATCTTTTGGAAAAAGAGGTAAGGTATTTTTGGCGTTAGGCTTGGCTGGATTTTTGCTTTTGAGCATTTTAGTAAGTAGTAAGATCAATGAGAATAGTCAAAAAAACAAGTTGGCAAAAAGTATTTTACAAACAATTTCTCAAAACATTGAAGAAGGAAAAAGCCTGGCATCTCTAAATTCAGAAAGAGCCGGCGAACTCTTAGACCAGGCAAGGCTGGATTTAGGTAAAGTCAAAGGGGCAAGCTATACCAAAGAAGTTCAGACGCTACAAGGTAATCTTGACAAGGCTTATCAGGATCTTTATAAAACCGTAATCCTTAATCCTTCGGTAACCCAAAAAGCTTATCCCCAAAGTCCGCTTTCTTTTGATACTAGAAACGGCGTGGTCAAAGAAACAACAGATGGTAATGTTGTTTTGATAAAACCGGATACCAATTGGCAAAAGATCATCGACGTTAAAGAATATCTGGGGAATGTTTATCTCTTGGATTTAGGGGCTTCAAAAATATGGAAATACCTAGGTCTAGGCTCGGGCTTCTCCAACGCGCTTTCGTATTTTAAAGACCCCCAAGATTTGGGAAATGTTTTAGATTGGGCCATTGACGGATCAGTCTATTTGCTCCGGTCGGGCGGTAGGGTTGAGCAATATTTAGCCGGAAAGCCGGAAAGTTTTGCTTTAAACGGATTTTATCCTTCTTTAGAAAAAGCGCATTTAATCTATACATCGGCTGACATGGATAATTTGTATTTGGTTTTTGATAATTCTATTTTGGTTTTTGGCAAGGACGGAAGTTACAAAAAGCAGTTGCTTTTGCAAGGTCTTCAAAAAATTGATGCCATACAAATTGATGAAAAGAAGAATGAGATTTTATTAAAAGACGGAAACAAAATTTACCAAGTCGTACTGCCCTAGAATTAAAGTCACTTAAATCACCCCCATGAAAATTATTACCGTAAATCAAAAGATAAGAAACTTCGCTGTTTTAGAGAAACTAGAGGCGGGTTTAGTTTTAACCGGTTTGGAGATAAAATCTATTAGGGCTGGCCGGATTAGTATTTCCGAAAGTTTTGTGCGGGTTAAAGCCGATGGGGTTTACCTTCACAATTGTTTGATTTCGCCAATTTTAGGCAGCGATGAAAAGTTTGATCCCCAAAGGCCAAAAAAACTATTACTGAAAAGAGCGGAGATTTTGTCTTTAAGGCAAAAGATAGCCAAAAACTTGACAGCCGTGCCTCTTAGGGTGTATATTGTAAGAAATTTAGCTAAAGTAGAAATAGCCTTGGTTCGCGGTAAAAAGAAGTTTGAGAAAAGGGAAGAGGAGAAGCAAAAGGAGGTAGAGCTAGAAATAGCTAGAGCTTTAAAACAGTCGGTTTAGCACTTTAAAAAACTGTAGTCTAAATTTTCAACTATGGGGATGTATTGCTTCGACGGTTTGTCTTAATTTCTTTTGGCAAGTCGAGGGTTCCGCCAACTCGTTAAAAGCGGTAAAACAACAAACGTCAACGATTTTTCCGTTGCACCGGCTTTGGCATACGCCTAAACCGGCATCGTCAATTACTTTTTCCTAACGAAGTTTTGAGGGTGTTATATTATGAGCGAAGCGAAGAATTCAAGCTTTGCTTATATTTTAGTTAGGAGCGCAAAACAGTTTTGATGACAATTGTTTTGCTTTGACTAGTCATCAAATTTTTTAAGTTTAAACTTGTAAAACCAAAAGATTTTTTAGCGAATCGGACCCCGGATCACTTTCGGGCATCTCCACCACCAGATTTTAGAACCAAAAACACCCTGTAAAAGCGGGGTGTTTTTGATTGGTCAGAAAGCTTAATAGAATGTTCTGCATCTATGAATTAATTCATGATAACTGAAGCAAGGTTGTTTTTCGGGGGCAAGCCTTGAGCTACAATCAAAGAGTGATTAGAAAATTATTGGATTTGCTTTTTCCACGCTACTGCGTTTCCTGTCATACATCTGGTGATTATTTTTGCTTAAACTGTTTTTCTCAGATTCAATTTTTAAAAACCCAGTACTGCCCTTATTGTCAAAATATGTCAGTTGACGGATCAACACATTTACAATGCCAAAAGCGGTTGGGCTTGGACGGTTTAATTTCAGTGGCTTTCTATCATGGCCCAATTCAATCTTTAGTCAAATCTTTAAAATACGGCCGGATCAAAGATTTGGAAGGAACAATCAAGCAACTTTTGGCAAGATTTTTGGTTGATGAGGAAGATCTATTTTTAGCTCAAAGCATTGTTGTTTCCGTTCCTTTGCATTTTTTTAAAAAGAATTTTAGGGGATTTAATCAGGCACAAATTTTAGGCCAGGCTGTGACCCAGGCCTTAGACTTAGAGTTTAAACCCGATGTTTTAATTCGCCAGCGGTTTACTACTAGCCAAACAGGCTTAAAGAAGAGAGAGCGATCGGAGAATATCGCGGGTGCGTTTGTTATCAATCCTAAAGTCGGATCAATTGTTGGCAAAAACATTGTATTGGTTGATGACGTTTGGACCACCGGCGCCACTATAAAAGAATGTAGTAAAGTTTTGAAACAAGCCGGAGCGGCCAATGTTTGGGCTTTGACCTTGGCCAGAGATGAGAAAAAGATGGTATGATTTTTTGGCATGACTAATTTTCTTGATGATCTCAACAAGGTGCAAAAACAGGCGGTAACTTATGGCAAGGGACCGGTTTTGATTTTGGCCGGCGCCGGATCAGGCAAAACCAGGGTTCTAACTTTTCGTATTGTCCACTTAATCTCACAAGGCATTAATCCTCAAAACATTTTAGGTGTTACTTTTACCAATAAAGCAGCCAATGAGATGAAGGAAAGAGTAATAAAATTACTCGGCGGCGCCAACCCTCCAACTTTATCCACTTTTCACTCTTTATGCGCCAGAATATTGCGCAAAGAAATACAAGTTTTGGGCTATCCTAAAAGTTTCTCTATTTATGACGAAGAAGACCAAAAAGCTTTGGTGAGGCAAACTCTTAAGAGCCTTGATTTGGACAATAAACGTTTTAATCCCAACGCCATTTTGGGTCTAATCTCCAAAATTAAGTCTAACTTGACTGACCCGTCCGATCTATCCGACTCCAGAGGCAGTTACTTTTTTCAGAATTTTGTGGAAATTTATCATCAATATCAAAAGTTGTTGCGCGAAAACCAGGCTTTGGACTTTGACGATTTGCTAAATACAACAATTGAATTGTTCAGAAAGGAGCCCAATGTTTTAGAAAAATACCAGAATCTTTTTGAGTATGTTTTGGTTGATGAATATCAGGATACCAACAAAGCGCAATACATTTTGACCAAGTTGTTAGCTGCTCCGCAAAACAATTTAACGGTGGTTGGTGATGCTTCGCAGTCCATTTATTCCTGGCGGGGTGCCACCATTAAAAATATTTTAAGTTTTGAGGAGGATTATCCAAAGGCTCAAGTTTTTAATTTGGAACAAAATTATCGTTCCACCAAAAACATTTTAGATGCCGCAACAGCCGTTATTCTACCCAATAAAAATTCCCATCCGGTTTTGCATTTAAAAACTGACAATGAAAAGGGTTTGCCTTTGGTTTTGTTTGAGGCCGAGGATGAGGTTGATGAGGCCAAATATATCGTTAACGAGATTAAAAAAGACGGGGGCAAACTCACGGACTTTGCTATTCTTTACCGCACCAACGCCCAATCGCGGTCAATTGAAGAAGCCCTTTTGAGCGCCGGCATTCAATATCATTTGATTGGCGGCACGCGGTTTTACGAAAGAAAAGAAATCAAAGACATTTTGGCTTATTTGCGTTTAATTCAGAATCCCAAAGATAGAGTCAGTTTTGAAAGGGCGGTAAATTCCCCACCAAGAGGGATTGGGAAGGTTGCTATAGTTAATTATACTAAAGGCGAAAAGAATCCCAAGATTGACAAGTTTTTGTCTTTAATCGAAAGATTCAGAGAATCGAGCAAGAAAATAGTTGTTTTAGACCTGTTAGATAAATTGTTGAGTGAGATAGGTTATCGTGAGCATCTAGAAGAAGAAGGGGAAGAAGGTATAACAAGGTGGGAAAATGTTAAGGAATTACGCTCGGTGGCACAAAATTTTAGCCAACGGAAGCCGACTCAATCGTTATCGGACTTTTTGGAAAATGTGGCTTTGGTGGAAGCGGAGTATCTGCCGGAGTTTAAACTGCCGGATAAGGCCAAAAAAGACGCGGTCACTTTAATGACCATGCATGGAGCCAAGGGCTTGGAATTCCCAGTGGTTTTTTTGGTGGGGTTGGAAGAGGGGTTGTTTCCGCATTCCAACGCCTTGTTTTCCGAAGAAGAGTTACAAGAAGAGAGAAGGCTTTGTTATGTGGGGATAACTCGGGCCATGAAGAAGCTATATCTGACTTATGCCAGAAACCGCTTGTATTTTGGTTCGCGCCTGCCTCGTCCGGTTTCCAGGTTTGTTGCCGATATCCCATCGGAGCTTTTGGAGCTTAAGTTTGGCGAGTCAAAGAGTTTTGGGAAGTCTTTACGTTCTAATTTTAAAGTACCCGATTGGTTTTAATTTTCTTAAGGTCTCTCCTTGCTTCGCAAGGAGAGACCTTGTGAACTTGTAATGCTGTCAAAAGAGTTTTTTGAAACCTTAAAAATCCAGCCCAACAAAGCCTTAGGTCAGAATTTTTTAATGGATAATAAAGTTGTTCAGAAACTGGCACAAGCAGCTGACTTGAGCCAAGAAGATTTAGTGGTGGAGGTTGGCGCGGGGTTGGGAGTTCTGACCAAAGAACTGGCTCATAAGGCGGGCAAGGTGATTGCGCTGGAGCTTGACCCGCGGTTTATCCCTTATTTACAAAGTGAATTGGCTGATTATCCTAACGTGGAGTTGATAAATATCGATTGTTTGAAGTTTGACTTTGACATAGGGTCAGACCCTTTGCACGGCAAAGGGTCTGACCCTTATCTAATCCGGAAAGTCGTCGGTTCAATCCCCTATCAAATCACCTCTCCTCTTTTGCATCAGTTATTGACGTTGGAGAGCAAGCCGGACCTGGTTGTTTTTTTGATTCAAAAAGAGGTAGCAGAAAAATTAACCGCCAAGCCGCCGGATGCGGCCTATTTGTCAAATTGGTTAAAGTTTGTCGGGTCAGCAGAGATTGTTATTAATCACATTAAGCCGGCATCTTTTTGGCCCCAGCCCAAAGTGGAATCCGCAATTATCAAAATTATTCCCAATAAAAAAGTTTCGGCTGATAAAGCTCGAAGATTTTCTGAGTTTTTACATAAAGCTTTTTCAAAGCCGCGCAAAATGTTGTCAGCGGTTTTTGATCGGAGCTTACTGGAGAAAGCAGGGATCGAACCTAGGCAACGCCCACAGGAAGTGGAGTTTGAGAACTGGTTGAGGCTGTTTGAGTAGGTGGGGGCCTCCTAACAGGCACGACCTCAGTGCTGATATAATAGGTTTGTGGAAGCAAGAATTGTTGAGGAATCTGAAAAACTAGCCTGGAATCAGTTTGTAGCACAAAACCCCTTTGGTGATATTTTGCAAACCTGGGAATGGGGAGAAGTTAAGAAATCAGCAGTGTGGGAAGTTATCCGGGTCGGAGTTTTCGATGAAAATAAGATTGTTGGCGTTGTCCAGATTTTAAGGCGTCGGCTTTTTAAATTCTTCAGTCTTTTATATTGTCCGCGAGGACCAGTAATTAATTGGGATCAAGAGAATTCGTTAGAGGTTCTACAAACATTGGTTAAGTTCATCAGGGAGAAAATTGCTAAGTCCTCAGATCTGTTTTTGAGAATAGAGCCAGCTGTTGAGAAATTTTCAATTTTCAATAGTTCGCAAAGCGCAAGCTCTGCTTATTTTCAATTTTCAAATAAAATCCAAAACCTAAAACCTAAAACCCAAAACCTAAACTTTTTGCCCTACTTCAAGTCCATTCAGCCCAAATACACCTCAATAGTTGATCTTTCCAGAACTGAAGACGAGATAATTGCGAGTTTTGAAAAAGATACCAGAAATTCTGTTCACCGGGCAGAAAGGGAAGGCGTGGTTGTGAAGAAATCTGGCAGCCTTGATGATTGGCAAAAGTTTTACGATCTTTATAAACAAACATCACAGCGCGGCCACTTTACCCCCAGGCCGTGGTCGCAATTTGAAAAAATCCGCCAAGCCATGTTATCAGCAGGTCAGGCGAAACTATATCTAGCTAGTTTTGGAAATCAGATTTTGGCCTGTGCTTTAATTCTAAAAAGCGGTGCTAAAGCCTCTTATCTTTGGGGGGCGTCTTCTCGCGATTATCCTAAAAAATTCGCAGCCTATTTATTGCAATGGGAAATAATGAAAGATCTCAAGGAATCAGGAGTTATGCTTTACGATCTTTGGGGTATTGCCCTAACTGATAATCCTAAACACGCTTGGAGCGGACACACTCTGTTTAAAAAAGGATTTGGGGGCAAAACAGTAGAATATATCGGGTGTTGGGATTTAATGCTTTCGTTGTTTTATCGGCCTTTCCGAGTTGTTGATTACATTCGTCAAAAGTTCTCCCAACCAGATTTAATTCAATGACCCCCCCTTTTTTATATCAAGAAAAAAAATATGACTCCAAAGTTAATGGCGAGCTTATTTTGCGGAGTTACCTTTTTGGCGGCTGGTATTTAAAGGTTAAAGCCGGTGAGTATTATTCTGGCAGCTATCTGGAGAAGATGTGGCTTAGTGTATTAAAAAGATTGGACTTGGTTAAAAAACCCGAGGAAATTTTAATTTTGGGTTTGGGCGCAGGGTCGGTGTTAAAGGCAATTCAAAAATACTGGCCAAAATCTAAGGTTACGGCCGTAGATTACGATCCCACCATGATTGAGCTTGCCAAACAAATATATGGAGCTAATCAGGTAAATTGTATTATTTCTGATGCGCTAGTTTTTTTAAAAAATGAGGACAGAAAATTCGATTTAATCGTCATTGATATTTTTTTAGGCAATAGTCCATCCCCGCTTTTATCAGACGAAGAATTTATTAAATTAACAGAAACAAACTTAAATAATAACGGAACGGTAATTGCCAACATTAAGACTGCCTTAAGCCAAAAGAATGATGACTGCAAAAACAAATGGCAGATAATTTTTCCAAACCTAAAGCAGGTAAAATATCAAACAAATAGATTAATTATCGCAAATAAAAATTTTATCCCGGCTGATTACTGCGATATTTTTCAAAGTGAACCATGGGTAGCTATGATCCAAAAGCGGGGATTTAAAATTTTAAAAAACGAGAATGAATTT